>Ga0209798_10002273_pt1 | contig 11294 bp, 9 predicted proteins | sample DOMMetBare3Fresh_FD_187475 | JGI IMG/M metagenome (GOLD analysis project Ga0209798, IMG submission 187475) | Wetland sediment microbial communities from St. Louis River estuary, USA, under dissolved organic matter induced mercury methylation -... | ecosystem: Environmental > Aquatic > Freshwater...
TGGATATCAAAAAGTTTTCCGGCGGACAGATGACCTACCATTATTACAGCGACAGATCGCCGACCGGAGAGCAATTGAGCTATCAGCTGAGCTATAAATACAACGCCGAAAAAAAGGGAATGTATCGCTCGCAGCAGATCACGATCGCGAAAGACCGTTCGAGGCAGATCCAGAAAAATTACGACGAGAACGGGAAGTTGATATCGGAGATACGGCTTCCGTGAATTTTTTGCAGACCACATCAATATGGCAGACATCAGAATAAATTTCGCAGGCATCAAGTCTCCTAATCCTTTTTGGCTGGCATCGGCGCCGCCTACCAATATGGGTTCGATGATCGAACGTGCGTTTGACGCCGGGTGGGGCGGAGCTGTTTGGAAGACGCTCGGCGAGCCGATCACAAACGTTTCGTCGCGGCTTGCGGGGCTGGATTACGGCGCGAACCGTCTTATCGGCCTTAACAACATCGAGCTGATCACCGACCGGCCGCTCGAGGTCAATCTCAGAGAGATGGCCGAGTGTAAGAAGAGGTATCCCAATCACGCGGTCATCGCGAGCCTGATGGTCGAGTCGAACAAAGAAGCCTGGCAAGAGATAACAAAGCGGACCCAGGACACTGGCTGCGATGGATTTGAACTAAATTTTGGCTGTCCGCACGGTATGAGCGAACGCGGCATGGGCGCGGCGATGGGCCAGGTTCCGGAATATACGTGTATGGTCACCGAGTGGGTCAAAGAGGTTTCGGACATTCCGGTGATCGTTAAACTGACGCCAAATGTTACTCATATCGTTCCGCCGGGCCAAGCCGCTCAACGCGGCGGTGCGGATGCCGTTTCCCTGATAAATACGATCAACTCGGTGATGGGCGTCGACGTCGATACGATGATCCCGTATCCAAATGTCAACGGCATGGCGGCCCACGGCGGTTATTGCGGCACAGCGGTCAAGCCGATCGCCCTCAATATGGTTTCCGAGCTTGCCCGCGATGCTGAGTTTAACATTCCGATCAGCGGCATTGGCGGTATCAACACCTGGCGAGATGCGGTCGAATTTATGCTGCTCGGAGCCGGAAATGTTCAGGTCTGCACGGCGGTAATGCATTACGGTTACCGCATTGTCGAAGACATGATCGACGGTCTGAATAACTATCTCGATGAGAAGGGCTTTGCTTCGGTCAACGACATCATCGGCAAATCGGTCAGCCGCATAACTGATTGGGGCAATCTCGATCTCAATTACGACGTCAAGGCCCGCGTTAACGAAGACAAATGCATCCAATGCAATCTTTGCTATGTCGCCTGTGAGGACGGTGCGCATCAGAGCTTCGAATTCGTCGAATCGAATGGCAAACGGTATCCGCGTGTCATCGAAAAAGAATGCGTCGGCTGCAACCTCTGTGCGTTGGTTTGTCCATCGCCTGGAGCCATCGAAATGGTTCGCGTCGATGCGGGAGGTCCGACACAAAGCTGGCGTGAACGGACGGCGGGAAATTAACGTAGCCAAACTAAAATATATGTCCGCTAAATTACTTCGATCGAGCCAAACAATTATTCCAATCCTGTTAACGATTTTTGTTTTGGCTTGTCTGGCAATTGCGCAAAAGCCAAAATCCGAAGGGCCGAAATTTGACAGTGCCGATTTCAGCAAAAAATTCGAGACCGTTCAGTGGCTTGTCGAATATGACGAGGTCGCGTGGAAGACTTCGGATGTCGTCATGGCCGAAGATAAAGCGGAACTAGCAAAACTTGGAACCGAATGGTTTTGCTTACAGGACTCAAAAAAACAGTGGCACGCGTTCTACGGCAAGCTCACGGACGGTAAATTTCATGCCGTCTTCCACTATACCTTTGGTCCGGCCTCAAAGGTTACGCGTTCTACCGAAGTGTTTGACTCGAAGATCCTCGATAAATACGCAATCGCACTGGCAACAGCGAAAACTAAACTGAAAACTTCGATACCTGACGGCTCTCCGCGCTTTAACCAATACATTCGTAAAGAAGCGAACGGAACGTTTGCTGTTTGGATGCTCCCGGCCTTTCAACCCAACGGCATGGCAGTATTTGGCGGCGAGGCCTTTTATCACATCGACGCGGCAGGCAGTAAAATTCTAAAAGAAGAATCTTATTTTCAACCGGGATTTCGCGGCTTTATGGCTAAGCCTCCAAGAGAAATATGGCTCGATTACCGAGAGATCGATAAGCCAACGCTCGGTGGAATATTTTTCGTTTGGTATTACAAGCCATATTTCACCAAAATATTTCTTGACACTGCGACGAGCACGAGTTCTTTGATCCAGACCGAAAAGAACGGGTACATGTGGGTGAATGTCGAAAAAGAGGAGCCGAGTAAACCCAAAAAATGATCGAGCTCTCTCTGAACGTAACGGGCTTGGGTTCCGAGGGCTTATATTGGACCAATTTCTCTATTGAGCCTTCACCGCTAAACTTCTAAATCGATCGCGTTTCGACCGCATTTGACGCGATGCGTCCCAAAGCCTCGACAAACTTATCAAAGCCGGCAAACCTCTCGTCTTTTGTAAATCCCCTGACGTATCGAGCATATATCTGCTGCGCGATGACGGCGATCTTGAATGTGCCGAAGGTGTAGTAGAAGAGCATGTCCGGCAAAGAGCGCCCTCTCGATTCGGCGTACATTTCGACGAGTTCTTTGCGTGAAATATTTTCCATCAGGACGCGCGGGTTGAATGGCATCGATAACATTTCTTTGCCGACGTCGGGAGACATCCAATAGCCGAGCGTCGTGCCGAGGTCCATCAGCGGGTCGCCGACCGTGACCATTTCCCAATCCAAAACTGCATTTATGCGAGTCAGATCATCGGGGTCGAGCATGACGTTGTCGAATTTGTAGTCGTTGTGGATCAGCGAAACACCGGATTCGGCCGGGATGTTTTCATTGAGCCAACTTATTACTCGTTCTAGCTCAGGCACTTCGTCCGTCTTGGCCGCGAAATAGCGTTTTGTCCAGCCGTCTACCTGGCGTTGGTTGTATCCTTCCGGCTTGCCGAGCGATTCCAGTTTTGCGTCCCTGAGATCTAGCGAGTGGAGATCGGCTAGGTTTTGGATGAAGCTCTGGCAGACCTCGGTTCGAAATGCCTGAGACGTTTCGAGCAGATCGGCTTGAGATCGGGCGTTTTGAGTCCCGCCTTCAGGCGGCTCTTCGCCCTCAGTGTTGCCGCCTGAAGGCGGGACTCCAAGCTCGTGCGTCCCTGGGACCTTGCCTCTGATTATCAAACCGTTTCGCCGTTCCATCAGATAAAACTCTGAGCCGATCACAGACTCGTCATCGCAAAAGAGCAAAGGCTTAGGAGCTGGTCGATACACACCCGACAGCTTCGAGAGAACGTCAAACTCCCGCCGCATATCATGTGCCGTCTTTACCGTGTTGCCGAACGGCGGTCGGCGAAGGACATATTCGTCTTCATCGACACGGATGAGATAAGTCAAATTTGAACTTCCGGCCGGAAATTGTTCAACTGCGATATCGCCATCGGACAGCAGAAGTCGCGCCGCCAAGAATGCGCTCAAACGCTCAATATCCAATTCCTCTCCGGCACGAGCCGTCCTCGTTTCCTTCATTTTGCGATTTCTATGTTAATCTGTGGCTAAACTGGCCTTATGAACTTTGATTATTCAGCAAAAACTATTGAACTGCAAAAACAGCTTGTTGCCTTTATGGACGAGTATATTTACCCGAACGAGAGCGCCTATACGGCCGAGATCCAATCGGGCGACCGCTGGCAGCCGCTTGCCCTGATCAAAGAGCTAAAGCATCACGCTGAATCCTCGGGCCTTTGGAATCTGTTTTTGCCGGACGTCTCGGGCCTGACAAATCTGGAGTACGCTCCGCTTGCCGAAATTATGGGCCGCGTCGTTTGGGCGTCCGAGGTCTTTAATTGTTCGGCTCCCGACACCGGTAATATGGAGGTCCTGCATTTGTACGGCACGCCGGAGCAAAAGCTTAAATGGCTGGCACCGCTGCTTAACGGTGATATTCGGTCGTGTTTTTCGATGACCGAACCGGACGTGGCGTCATCGGACGCGACCAACATTCAGGCGTCGATCGTACGCGATGGTGACGATTACATTTTAAACGGCCGCAAATGGTGGTCGACCGGAGCCGGTGACCCGCGCTGTAAGCTGTCGATCTTTATGGGCAAGACTGATGACACTGCGCCGCGACATCTGCAGCAATCTATGATCCTCGTTCCGATGGACGCTGAGGGCGTCAAGGTCGAACGCCAGGTCGATGTTTTTGGCTATGACGACGCACCTAACGGACACTCGGAGATCACATTTACAAATGTCCGCGTTCCTAAAGAGAATCTTCTCCTGGGCGAAGGTCGCGGTTTCGAGATAGCACAGGGGCGCCTCGGGCCGGGCCGCGTTCACCATTGTATGCGGCTGATCGGCGTCGCAGAACGATCGCTGGAAATGATGTGCGAGCGTGCAAAGGCGCGTGTGGCATTTGGTAAACCAGTCGCCGATCAAGGCGTCGTCCGCCAATGGATCGCTGAGGCCCGGCTCGCGATAGACCAAGCAAGATTGTTTGTCCTAAAAACCGCGTGGTTGATGGACACTGTAGGCAACAAAGCGGCGCGCGGCGAGATCGCAATGATAAAGGCGCTCGTTCCGCAAATGGCTCTTAAGGTAATCGATAGGGCGATCCAGGTTCATGGTGGCGCCGGCGTATCATCCGATTTTCCGCTCGCACAGTTTTGGATCTACGCACGTACGCTTCGCCTCGCCGACGGCCCGGACGAGGTTCATCTCGAATCTATCGCTCGAACTGAGCTTAAGAAATAGCGCCTGATAAGGCATTCTTCACACCACTTTTTAGCCGCAAAACACCCATCTTCGTGCTATTTGACCGGTTGCATCCGTTCATTCTGACCTAATGCCCACGTCAACTTGAACATATTTCTTTCATTTTGCGGTTAAACAATGCAAAAAACTGTTGACAACTGTTGTTTGTTCCTGTAACTTTGAAGAGTGACGACGACTTAGGTCGTTAACCTTTCGCCACCAGATGCGGCAAAGTTTTCTAAAATACGCTGGTCCCAATGATCACATCCGTGATCGCAACATCCGAAACATGTGGGTTTTGGGCATATCTCAGAGTTGACCTGTCGAATGTAATCCTTTCCTCTCTGGCACAACTAGGTGGCAAAAAACCTTCAGAAATCAAAACCCGCATATTCGGATGAACCTAAAGAAGACTTTTCGATAAAGATAGCGTCCGAGGACGCTAATAAGGAGCAAGAAAAATAATGTTCGCTAAAAAGAAAAGCGTTGCCGGTTTGGACATAGGTTCAAGCTCGATAAAAATGGTCGAGCTAGACGGTAAGCTGAACAGCCTTAATCTAGTGAGCCTCGGCTTCGAAAATTTGCCGGGTGACACGATCATCGATGGCCAGATAATGGAGCTCAATGTCGTTTCGGATGTAATCCAAAGCGTCTGTGCAAACCATCAGGTCAATGCGATTAACGTCGTTACCGGCGTCAGCGGCCACTCAGTCATATTAAAGAATATCGTTTTGCCGCCAATGACGCGTGAGGAATTGGAGGAATCGATCGACTGGCACGCCGAGGAACATATTCCTTACGATCTGGCGGACGTTTGCCTTGATTATCAGATCACGGGCGAAACGCAGGAGTCGACAAATGTTTTGATCGCCGCCTGTAAACGCGAGCGCATTGACAATATCAAACAGGCAATCCAGCTTGCCGGAAAGACACCTTACATAATCGATGTCGATACCTTTGCTTTGCAGAATTGTTACGAAGTTAATTATCAGCCCGGCGATGATGACGTTGTGACGCTTCTTAATATTGGTGCATCGACGATGAACGTAAATATCGTACAAGGCACGCGTTCGCTCTTCACGCGGGACATCACGGTTGGCGGCAGCCAGTTTACGGATGTTCTGCAACGGAGTTTCGGGCTGAATTTTCAAGAGGCCGAAGCTGTCAAGCGGGGCGTGGTCGATGCCGTCGAGGGAGTCGAAGAAAAGGCGATCGAACCGTTGATGAACAACGTGACTGAGATCGTTGCCATGGAGATCCAAAAAACATTCGACTTTTATCGTGCAACTACCGAGGACAACGAAACCGTTGTTCAGAAGATCCTGATCTCAGGCGGCGGCTCAAAACTTGTTGGTCTCGCCGACGAGCTCTCGCAGAGACTAGAACTTCCGGTTGAAGTTTTGGATCCGTTTCGCAATATTAAGGTCGACTCGAAAAAATTCGACCCTGAATACCTCAAAGAGATCGTGCCCGAGATGGCGGTAGCTGTCGGATTGGCAGTAAGGGGAGTGTAAACAAGATGATTAAGATCAATCTATTAAATTCTGTTACCGAGAGACAAGGCGGCGCTGCTGTCGCGGTCGATCGCAAGATATCGAGCCCCGGTTCCCGGATAGCGTTGATGTCGATAGTCGTAGCTGTCCTCCTTGCGGCCGTTGTCGGCTGGGACGTTATTAGCACCCAGATGGCCAAGACCGCAGCTGAAGCTGAACTCAATAATCAAAAAACGATCGCCGCTGATCTCGAGGTTGTCATGAACGAGCAGAAAGAGCTCGAACAAAAGATAGCCAGTATTGACGGCCGCATCGATGCCATTAAGAAACTTCGAGCGTCACAGGCAGGTCCGAGTGCCGTTCTCATGGCAATGCGAGAGCGTATTGCGATGGTCCCGGGTCTGTACCTCGAAAGTGTCGAACAGTCAGGCGACAGCCTTATTATCAAGGGTAATTCACCAGACGAGTCACAAGTTACACAGTTTGGACGCAGTCTCGAATTCTCCAACGGCCTGTTCTCAAATCTCAATATCGAGACGTCTCGCGCCGAGATCCAAAATCAGAATGCTGTCCAGAAACTGAATGCCGAGGGTGAGGCGCCAAAGGTTGAGATCGTGAATTTTACGATCAAATGCGCATACACTCCGTCGAAAGCAGCCGGCGCAGACACGGGAAATCCAACGACCGCTTCGGCACAAGCCCCCGGAACAGCACCTAATCAAGGCGCACAGCCCGTACAGGTTGCAAAGAATTGATCGGTTGAAATAGCGAAATAGAAGGAAAAGAAAATGTTAGAGAAAATCAAAAACCTAAAGTGGCACTTCCAACTGATAATACTCGTCTCTATTGCAGCGATGCTCTACATGGGTGTGTGGTATTTCGTAACGAGCGAGACACGTGCGGAGATCGCCGTTCTTAATGACGAAATCGCGCAGCTCACGGCAAAAAACGAGGCGGCAAGAGTCGCAACTCAGCGCATTAACGAATTTCGTGAGTTGTATGCGAGCAAGGCCGCAGAGTACGAGGAATTAAAGGTACTCTTGCCGGAACAGCGTGAGATCACCAACGTTCTCCAGGGCTTGCAAGATACTGCGAACGGCAGCCGTATGGTGGTAATGCGATTCGCTCCGCGAGACGATACACAGCAGGATTCGATCATGGCTAAACCGGTGGAGGTTGAGGTTGACAGCAATTTCAATAATCTCCGTTCGTTCTTTGACGCTATGGCAAAACTGCCCCGAATCGTATCGATCACTGATTTCAAGATCAATCAGCGTGATAAACAGAGTGAAGCAAAAACTCTCCATGCCCAGTTTCTACTAACTGCATATTACGCTGCTCCGACAGATCTTAAAGCAAAACCGGCTACGCCGGGAGCTCCGGGCCAACCTGCTGCACCGGGCCAACCGGCTGCTCCGGCTCCACAGACGCCGCCCGCAAAATAGTACATTCCTAACGTCTCAAACACGGTAAAAAAGAGAAAAAAGCCATGATCAACATATCGACACTAAAACGCTTTGCATGCCTGTCCGCGATGGCAGCCGCCATTGTGCTCATCGGTGGAAACTTTTCGGAGATCAATGCTCAACGTGATCCCTTTCAAAAGCCGGGATATATGAAGGCCAAGAATCCGAATATTGCCATGCCCGGCAAAGGCAGATCACCGTCTGGCGGACCATTGATGCCAGTAAACTACGGCCCACCGGCGATCGAAGCACGAATTGAGTACTTTAAACGGCTTCGTGAGGCAGCAGCCGCGAACGGAACGGCTTTGCCAAAAGTTACAAGTGTTTTGACGCTCAACGAAATGGCCGTGACCGGCATTTTCAAGACACCTCGCGGCTATGCGGCGATGGTCGAAGCGACGCCGATAAAGTTGTCTTACACGGTTTATCCGGGGGAAAAATTCTTTGACGGACAGCTTGTTGCCGTGGAAGAGAACCGCCTCGTATTTCGCAAGGTAACTAAGGTTGGCGAAGGCAAATTTGTCGCGTCGGTCGAGAACAAACCTTTAATGAAGTACACCACAAAATCTCAGATCGAGGGAACGGCACCGTCCCAGCAATCGGAAAAACCGGTTGAAACGGCTAACAACGCGCAACCCGCAAAACCGACCTCAAATCCATTTCTCTCGCCGCTTGACGAGATGAATAAACAACCCGCCGATTCCGGAAAGGAAAAGTCTAAGAAAAGTACAAGGAAACCGGCAAAGGTTGCCAAGAATGACGGTCGTTAATGACCGGTCCAACGGGGAATGATTCTTAATTCAAAGAATTTAACCCACATCAACTACGGAGGAAACATGAATTCTCGTATCAAATTAAGCGCCGCGGTCAAAACGATCGTTCTCGCATTGTCTATTATCGGCGTCTTCGCTGTTGCTATCTCGGCTCAGAAAGTCGATGCGCAATCGCAGGGCAAAATGTACGGCGAACCGGGCTTTCGCGGTGAGTCGATCAATCTAAATGTCGTAAATGCCGACATTCGCGACATTCTCAGCTACATCACAGATCAATACGGCATCAATTTCGTAATCGACAAATCGGTTAAGGACGTGCCGGTGACGGTCAAGGTAAATGACGTTCCCTGGAACGTTGCACTTGACTCAGTTTTGCAGGCGCAGGAACTCGGCGTTCAGGTAAATGGCAACATTCTCCGCGTCGCCGATAACAAGACGCTTGCGACCGAGGGCGAGCTATACCGCGACCGACAGAACAATCAACTGGATACGTCGCCGCTGTATACAGAGTTAATAAGGTTGAACTACGCGACGACTACGGGCAGCGCGTCTGCTGGCGGTACGACGAGCGGAACTGCAGTTTCATCCGATAGCGGCTCGTCCGGCGCAGGTGCTTCAGGCGGTTCATCCGGCGAAGGCCTTTTGCCGATCATCAAACGGAGACTTTCGCGTCGCGGCTCTATTGAGACGGATTCGAGGAGCAATTCTTTGATTGTCACTGATGTTGCGTCCAATATTGCAGCGATCAAACAGTTGATCGCGATTCTCGACCAGCCGGAACCGCAAGTTGAGATCGAAGCACGCATAGTCGTTGCCTCGCGAAGCTTCAGCCGTGACCTCGGCGTCCAATTGACAGCTTTACTTAGCGGAGCCCGCGGCAGCGGTATCGGAGGCGGAACCTTGCCAAATACGCCAGCTGGTGTGCAGCTTCCGCTGACGCCTAACCCGACGATTAGCAACCCATTCAACTTCTCACTTGTGAATACGGCCATCGGCCTGACAACTGGTGTTTTTGGCACTGCCCAGATCAGTGCGATGATCAAGGCCGGTGAACAGAAGGGTCAGGCAAAGGTTATTGCAACCCCTCGCGTCACTGCCCTTAACAACCGTCCAGCCGAGATCAAGAGCGGAACAAAGATCCCGGTCACAACGATCCAGCCTGGTAGTACAGCTGGTGGTGCCGTAATTGCAACGACAACATATATTGACGTGCCGCTTCGACTTGCGATCACGCCGCAGATCACCGACCAGGGTACGGTCATCCTTACCGTTGTTGCGGAAAACAGCTCGACGGCCCAGATAGTAGGAGGCGCACCGCCGGCGATCAGCACTCAAAGTATGTCGACGCAGGTAGTGGTTCCCGATGGCGGAACGACCGTTGTTGGAGGGGTTCTCTTCGACGACGAACGTGAAAGTCAGGACCGCACGCCGGGTCTGGCAGGCATTCCACTTTTGGGAAATCTGTTCAAACGTAAAGGCGTTTCGCGTACCACCAACGAGATATTGTTCTTTATTACGCCTCGTATAAGCCGGCCGGATTATTCCGCAGGCACTCAGAACGGAGCGGCGCCGCGTCCTGGCACGATCCTTCAGCCAGTCCCGATGGGCAATCCGCCATCGAACTCGTCACCGGTCACTACAACTCAAACGCCAGTCTCGTTTCAGGCACCTGGACTTGCCCGTCCCGAGCCGGCACAAGCAACGCCGAACAAGCCATAAGCTTGTATAGCTAAGTCACTCCCTCTTCTTGATCAATGTTTCTTCCGATGACCCGTCGGCCCTCAAAGGCCGGCGGGTATTATTTGTTGACTAGCTTGGATGTCTCACTCCCATCCGCCACCGGTCCACCTTGGATCTAGTTCTCCGTTAAACCCGCAACGGCGCATCATAACTGGACGAGCAGTTTCTTTGCCGAAGGAAAGGGCTTATATTCCATACGGCATCGCGGCCTCAGTACACAGGCTGACCTTGTTCAAAGCCACGCCGAGGCCCGAATGAAAACGGAGCATTGACTTGTGTTGTAAATTCGCTTGACCCGAACCCGGGTCCATAACGACGGTCGATCCGGTTCAAGGCTATTAGATAAGCGATCGCCGAGGTAATCCGACTCTTCGGAATCGTGATTACTCGATGGCCCCGAGGCGCTGGGGCCGACATCTTTGGGGCACGGGCGCTGAGAAAACTCCCCGACAAGCCGATTCTACGCTACCAGAGCGCAGTGCAGAACATTGCTTAAGATCGGGGGCTTCTTGCGAAGTTATACGACAACAAGCCTATCTCTTGGTTTAGTTAGCCGCCCGGCGATTATTGGGGCGCTCAGGTCGGCGTAAACATAAGAGGACGAACGCCCCAATCACTAAGTTCCTTTTTATTGTGGTCGGATAGGATTACGTGCGGCTCCGCCTTCCAAAACAAAAAAAGACTCCAGATATCTCGGAGCCTCTTAAGCTTTATGCCTGTTTCGCTAGTTTAACGAACGAAGGCCGCTGGTGCCGGAGTGTCGCCGTTTGCTCCAAAGGTCGCTATAAGAACACCGGTTGTGCTGCGGAGCACGTACCAGGTTGAGTTTGTTGGGCGGAAGACGCCGGCGTCGAATTTGCCGTCGCCGTCGTAGTCGCCGGGTGCGGGCACGTCGCCGGTCGTGCCGAACGGGAAGGAGAAGAAGCTTCCGTCCTCGCTCCGCTGGACGAACCAGATGCCCGTCGATGGCCGCCAGACGGCGATGTCGGCTTTGCCGTC
>Ga0209798_10002274_pt1 | contig 11291 bp, 9 predicted proteins | sample DOMMetBare3Fresh_FD_187475 | JGI IMG/M metagenome (GOLD analysis project Ga0209798, IMG submission 187475) | Wetland sediment microbial communities from St. Louis River estuary, USA, under dissolved organic matter induced mercury methylation -... | ecosystem: Environmental > Aquatic > Freshwater...
ACGTCCCCCGACCACCGTCGCCCGCACCCTGGCCCGCTCGATCGCCTCGGGCGGAATGCGGGTCAGGTCCTGGTCGAGGAGGACGAGGTCGGCTTTGTAGCCGGGCGCGAGGCGTCCGCGGGTCCGTTCGGCGAAGACGGCGTAGGCGTTCTCGCGAGTATACGCGCGGAGCACCTCCTCCACGCCGATCTTCTCCTCCGGCACCCACCCCGCTGGGTGCTTGCCGTCGAGCGTGCGCCGGGTGACCGCGGCGTAGATGCCGAGGATCGGGTCGATCGGGGCGACGGTCCAGTCGGAGCCGAAGGCGAGATGGGCGTTCCGATCCAGCAGCGAGCGGAATGGGTACGTCGTCTTGATCCGCTCGGGGCCGATGCGCTTCTCGGCCCAGCGCCCGTCGTCAATCGCGTGATACGGCTGCATCGAGGCGATGACGCCGCTCTGCGCGATCCGGGCGATGTCCTGCCGCCGCAGGTGCTGAGCATGCTCGACGCGGAACCGCCGGTCGCGCGGGCCGTGCGCCCGCGCAACACTGTCGTAGATGTCCAGGATGAGACCGTTGGCCCGCTCGCCGATGGCGTGGACCGCTACCTGAAGTCCGGCCGAGTCGGCGGCCCCGATCCAGGCGCGAAGCGAGTCCTCGGGCGTGACCAGAACCCCGGACGTCTTCGGATCGTCGTTGTATGGTGCGTAGAACAGCGCGGTGGTCGAGCCGAGCGAGCCGTCCACGTATCCCTTGACCCCGCCGATCCACACCCAGTCATCGCCGCGGCCTAGCTTGGCGATCGTGTCTGCCACCGCGTGCCAGGTCTCGAGCGGGAAGTAGAGTGCGGCCCGGGCGGTGAGCGCGCCGGTCTCTCGCGCGCGGAGGTAGGTGCCGAGATCAGCCGGGGCGACGCTCACGTGCGCGAACGCGGTCACCCCCTTGGACGCCGCGTAGACCAGCGCCCGGCGCAGGGCGGCGTCGCGCTGGGCGTCGGTGGGCTGGGGGATCGCGCGCTGGACCGGACCCATCGCCTCGTCCTTGAGGATGCCGGTCGGCTCACCGGTCTGCGGATCGCGTACGATCACGCCGCCGGGGATGTCCTTCGTGGCGCGGGAGATCCTTGCGGCCCGAAGCGCGGCGGTGTTCGCCAGGCCCATATGGCCGTCGAGGCGGTTGACGAAGACCGGGTTGTGCGGCGTGACCGAGTCGATCCATTCCCGCCGGGGCAGCGGTGCGCCGGTCCAGCTCTCATGGTCCCAGTCGCCGCCCAGGATCCACTCGCCGGGCTGCCGCTCGAGCGCGAAGGCCTTAAGCCGGGCGACGAAATCCTCGGGCGTGGTCGCCGGCCGAAGGTCCACGCTGGCGAGCTGGAAGCCGCCGTCGATGAAGTGGAGGTGGCCATCCATGAAACCGGGGACCACCATCGCCGCCCCGTTCGCCAATACACGGGTCGTGGGGCCTGCCAGCCGCGCGATCGCCGCGCTGTCGCCCACGGCCTGCACCGTGTCGCCCGCGACCGCCACGGCGCCCGCCCAGGGCCGGGCGGAATCGCCGGTCCAGACCCGCCCGTAGACGACGAGATCGGCCGGCTTCGCTGGAGGCGTGCCCCGGCAGGCGGCAAGTCCGGCGAGCGCCAGGAGCGGAAGCGCGGTCCCGGGCAGGCGAAACATGAGCATGCGGGCTCTCAACGGAGTTTGGTGAGCCGGCGGATGGCTTCAAGCTTCTCGAGCGCGCTGCCGCCCGAGGCGGCCGGCGCGACCGAGAACAGGTCGCGGATGTCGAGCAGGATCTCGAGCATGAGCTGGTCGCGCATGTAGGCGCTGTCGAGGTCGATCATGCGGCCGGCCTCGCCCGACTGCTTGGCCCGGTCGTACGACTCGCGGTAGATGGACTCGAGGTTCGCCAGGATGCGGTCGCGTGAGCGCATGGACATGGAGGCGCGAGGGTGGGGGTGATCTGCACGGGCGGTCAAACATTATACCTTTGGGGATTGGCTGGCCAGTTCCCCGCTCACCCTCACCACGGCTGTTCCCATGTCACTTTCTGGCGCCACCGTCCTGTTCTTCGCCGGCCCCCTGTACGAGGATCTCGAGCTCTGGTACCCGAAGATCCGCCTGGAGGAGGAGGGCGCCCGCACCATCGTCGCCGGAACCGGCGAGCAGACCTACCAGGGCAAGCGCGGCTACCCGCTCACGGTGGACGCAAACGTCGACGACCTCAGCGCCGACCGGTTCGACGGGCTGGTGATCCCGGGCGGCTATGCCCCCGATATCATGCGCCGGTCGAAGAAGCTGCTCGAGCTCACCCGCGAGATCTACGAGGCGGAGAAGCCGGTGGCCTTCATCTGCCACGCCGGCTGGGTGCCGATCTCGGCCGGCATCGTCCGCGGAAAGCGCGGCACCAGCGTCGGCGCCATCAAGGACGACCTGGTGAATGCGGGCATGCTCTGGGAGGACAGCCCGGTCGTGGTGGACGGCAACCTGATCTCGTCCCGCACGCCGGCCGATCTCCCACAATTCATGCGGGCGCTGATCCGGGCGCTCGCCGCCCGGCGCACCGAGAGCGAGAGTGCCGCCACGGCCGCCTCCGCGGGGCGGCGCTAGGATGTCGCTCGCCGACGCGCAGCAGCGGGTGGAGGCGTGGATCCGCCGGTACGAGGAGGGCTACTTCCACCCCCTCACCAACCTGGCCCGGCTCACCGAGGAGGTGGGTGAGCTCGCCCGTGAAGTGAATCATCGCTTCGGGCAAAAGACCAAGAAGCCCGACGAGGCCGATGGGAACCTGGCGATGGAGATGGCGGACATCCTGTTCGTGCTCATCTGCATGGCCAACCGCGAGGGGATCGACCTGCAGTCGGCGTTCGACCGCATGATGGAGAAGGTGGAGACGCGAGACCGGGACCGGTGGACCCGGAAGACCGGCGAGCCGTCCTGAGCAGGTCGCTGCGCTCGGCACGACTCCCGGCTCATTCCCACTCAGCCGGCGCGTTCTCCAGCTCGTCCAGCAGGACGAGGTAACTCTCCCACCGGTCCCGCCCGACCGCCCCCGCCTCCACCGCATCCCGCACCCGGCAGCCCGGTTCCGTACGGTGGCGGCAGTCGGCGTAGCGGCACTCACCCAGGAAGGGGCGGAACTCGGGGAAGCAGGTGTCGAGCTGCCCCGGTTCGATGCCCCAGAGCCCCACCTCGCTGAACCCCGGCGTATCCACCAGGTAGCCCCCGGCGTGGAGCGGCAGCATGACGGCCGATACGGTGGTGTGCTTGCCCCGCCGGACCTTGGCGCTGATCTCGCCGGTGCGGAGTTTGAGACCGGGCTGCACCCGATTCAGCAGGCTCGATTTGCCTCCGCCCGAGGGCCCGGTGACCACGGAGGTGCGCCCCGCCAGTGCCGCCGCGAACGCCTCGATCCCCTCGCCGGTGCGGCTGCTGGTGGGGTACACGGCGTACCCAGCGCGCCGGCAGCGGTCGATCAGCGCGGTGCCCGGATCGAGGTCGATCTTGTTTACCACGACGGCCGCGGGGATCTCGTTCGCCTCGGCGACGACGAGCAGGCGGTCGATGAGCTGGGGAATCGGCGCGGGAGCGGCGGTGGCGGTGACGACGAAGACCTGATCGACATTGGCGGCGACCGGCCGGGCGCCGCGGCCTTCGGGTACCCGGCGCTCGAGCAGCGTGGTACGCGGCTCGACCCCCACGATGGCGTGCAGCTGGGCCTCGGGGTCGGGCTCCAGCCGCACCCGGTCGCCGACGACGACCCGGGCCGTGTCGCGCTTCGCCTTCCCGGCGAGCACCGCGCGGATCTCCCCGGCGGCGGTCGCGATCCGGTAGACCGACCCGTCGCGCTCGAGCACCGTGCCCTGAAGCGCGGTCACCACTCCGACGGCGCGCGGGCGATCGCCTCGTCCAGCGCGGCCTTGACGTCGTACAGCGAGAGCGCCTTGAGCCGGTCGGCGGCCTCCGCCTCCGTTCGGCCCCAGACCAGCGTCTCGCTCTCGACGTGGCCAACGGGCCGGTCGCCGCCCGGCGACCAGCGGACGAAGAGCAGCGCCGCGCCGTACCGGCCGCGCACGTCCGGCTCCTCGTCCACGTAGATGGCCACCGAGTAGGCCTGGCCGTCGTTGCCCCCGAAGGCCGCGGCCCGCTCATGCTTCGCCATGTAGCCGCCCAGCGTCAGCTCGCTCACCGTCCCGATACCGACTCCCGCAAGATGTTGCCGAGGAAGAACGCGATGTTGGAGGGCCGCTCCGCCAGCCGCCGCATGAGATAAGGATACCACTGCGTTCCGAAGGGAATGTAGACCCGGAGCCGGTACCCGGCCCGGCGCAGGCTCTCCTGCAGGTCGCGGCGCACACCGTAGAGCATCTGGAACTCGAACCGGTCGGTGGGCACCCCCTGCCGCCGGGCGAAGTCGCGCGCGTGGGCGATGATCGCCTCGTCGTGGGTGGCGAGTCCAGGGTAGGTCCCCGCCAGCAGCAGCCGCTCCATCAGCCGCACGTAGTTCCTGTCCACGTCGGCCTTCTCGGGGAAGGCCACGGCGGCCGGCTCGAGATACGCCCCCTTGCACAGCCGAACCCGCGCCTTGATGGCGATAAGATCCTCGATGTCCTGCTCGGAGCGGCGGAGCATCGACTGGATGACGACGCCACAGTGCGCGCCGAACCTGTCGAACAGCCGGCGGCGGAAGAAGTCCAGGGTCCGCTGGGTGTAGGCGGAGCTCTCCATGTCGAGCCGCACGAACCCGCGCAGCGCCACGGCCTGCTCGAGGATCGCCGTGGTGTTGGCGACGCACAGCCCCTCGGAGATATCGAGCCCCATCTGGGTCAGTTTGACCGAGACGTTGACCTCGGCCCCGCTGGCGGCCATGCGCTCGAGCATGCGGAGATACTGGTCCCGCGCGGCGACGGCCTCGGCCTCGGCGGTGACGCTCTCGCCCAGCAGGTCGAGCGAGGCCGTGATGCCGCGACGACTCAGCTCGCGCGCCGCCTCCACCCCCTGGTCGATCGACTCGCCCGCCACGAACCGCGAGGCGAACCGCCGAACGATCCGATTCCGGCGCACGAAGTCAAACATGCCCTGCCGCTCCGACAGCCAGAGCAGGCCCTGTCGCATGATCACCTTGGCATCCTATGGCACCCTGTGTGAGGCTGGACCGGGCGGCAGGCACCGCCCGGAAAGCGCTCCCGAAGCTAGCCGGTGAGGGCGGTGCGGAGTAGAGGGGACCGAGGCGGTGAATCTTTATGCAACCCCGTGACTGGCGTCACGTTACGCGCTCGGGTGCGGTCGCAAGGAGGCGCGGCGTCGCGGATCGAGGCCGCTCAGGGCGACCCGTAACCGCCACCGCCGGCCCCGCTGGTTCCTCCGGCCCCGCCGGCCGCGGCCGCCGTCACGCTCACCGTGCCCGCCATGACGGCCCCGCCGTGAATGGTGCAGCGATAGGGGTAGGTGCCAGGGTTGGCGAACGTTCGCGGTACATACATTCCTCCAGAGAATCGAGCTGCTGCACCGTCCAGAGCCACTTCCCAAGACGTGTTCCGCCGCGAATCGGGCCTCTCGCCGTCAGCCTGCCGCCGGGCGGTGCAGATCCTGAGGGGGTGGCGGCCTGCCAGCCGCTACGCCAGGCGCATGCGCTCCAGCAGCCGACGGAAGCGGGGATCCCCGCGCAGGCCGTCGAGCATCGGCTCCACGTTGAGATAGGCCAGCCAGCCGCGCCGCTGCTCGTAGGTGCGTTCAAGCCAGACGAACGCCGGGTCGGTGTCGCCCAGCGCGGCGTGCAGCATCACGAAGGCCACCGGCGAGACGTACCCTTCCCGGTGCCGGGCCTCGAGATCCGCGAGGATGGCGCGGGCCTCGTCCGGTCGGCCGCGCGCCGCGGCCACCGCTCCGAGCCCCGCGATGGCGAGCGCGGGGCTCTCCGACAGCGAGATCGCCTCCCGAAATGCCGCCGCCGCCTCATCCAGCTGCCCCGCCTGCGCGTACACCACCCCGAGCACCCGGTGGTTCTCCTCGGCGGTCGGGTTCATGGCGTGCGCCCGCCGAAGCTGCTCCAGCGCCTGCTCGGGCTGACGGGTGTAGTGGTAAAGCCATCCCATGCTCCGCCGGATGGACACCGACGCCGGGTCGAGCACGATGGCCTGCCGCCCTTCCGCCAGCGCCAGCTCCGGGTGGCCCATCGCCACCTGGAACCAGGAGTGCCACTGACGCGCCACCGAGTAGCGCGGGTTCAGCTCGATCGAGCGCCGGAAGTGCCGAGCGGCCAGCGGCCAGTTCCAGTCGTAGATGAACGTGACCCAGGCGAGCGACGTGTGTGCCTCGGCCAGCGTCTCGTCCAGCGCGAGCGCCCGCTGCGCCTCGGCCCGGGCGCGCTCGAACCCCTCCTGCACCGGCATGCCCCGGTAGTCGATCTGCAGCGCGTACGAGTCCGCCAAGCCGGTGTACGCGAGCGCGTATTCGGGGTCCTCCGCGATGGCGGCCTCGAAGTACTTGATCCCCTCCGCGATCGCCGCCGGGGTGCGGCGGTTCCAGGAATAGCGGCCCTTGAGGTACAGGTGATAGGCCTTGAGGTTGGCCGTATATCGGACCGGCACCGGGTCGCCGAGGTCCTGCAGCAGCGTGGCCCGGAGCGTGTCCACGATCGTCCGCGCGATCTCGTCCTGGATGGCGAACACGTCGGCCAGCTCCCGGTCGTACCGCTCGGACCAGAGCGTGCGCCCATCGCGGACGCTGGTGAGCTGTGCGGTGATGCGAAGCCGCGTGCCGGCCCGGCGCACCGATCCCTCGAGCACGGCGCTCACGTTGAGCCGCGCGCCGAGCGTGCGCACGTCCTCCCGCGCCCCCTTCACCGCGAAGACCGAGGTGCGCGAGGCGACGTGCAGGCCCTCCACCTTGGTGAGCGCGGTGATCAGCTCCTCGGTGATCCCGTCGCTGAAGTACTCGTTCTCCGGGTCAGCGCTCGCGTTGACGAACGGAAGCACGGCGATGGCGCGCGCGTCGCTGGCCGGGTCCGCGACGGCGGAGGCGGGTTCCAGACTGGGATCGCTCAGCGCGGCCGCGAAGTCCGCCATGGTGGGGAATCGGTCGCCCGGCGATTTGGCCAGCGCCCGCTCGAGAGCCCGCTCGACCGCCGCCGGAACGGTCGGGCGGCGCGTCCGGATCGGGGACGGGGCCTCGATCGCATGCCGCGCCATGGTGGCCCGCGCTCCACTTCCCGCGAACGGCGGCGCACCCGACAGCATCTCGTACAGCACGCAGGCGAGGCTGTACTGGTCGGTGCGCCCGTCGAGGCTGGCTTCCGCGCTGGCCTGCTCCGGGCTCATGTACGCTGGGGTGCCGACCGTGAAGCCACGGTCGGTGACGTAGACGTTGTCGCCCGCGGCGGCGGAGACGGCGGTGGCCACGCCGAAATCCGCGATGACGGGCTCCCCTTCCTGCAGGAGAATGTTTTCCGGCTTGATGTCGCGATGGATGACGTTGAGCCGGTGCGCGTAGGCCAGGGCACCGGCCACGGCCCGGGTGATGCGAAGGGCCACGTCCACCGGCAGCGCCCCCTCCCGGTCGAGGCGGTCCCGTAGGCTCTCGCACCCGGCGTACGGCATGACGAAGTACAGCAGGCCATCGCACTCGCCCGAATCGTGCAGGGGCAGGATCTGGGGATGGGCCAGGCGGGCGGCGATCCGGATCTCGCGCAGGAAGCGCTGGGGCTCGTAGCCGGCCGGGGTGCCGGGCCGGAGCACCTTGATGGCCACCTTGCGGGCGTGCTTGAGGTCTTCCGCCAAATAGACCGTGGCCGCCCCGCCCCGGCCGATCTCCTCCTCGATCAGGTAGCGGTCGCCGAGTGCGGCGCGCAGGCGGGCAGCGATGTCGGGCACGACAGGGTCGGGTTGGGGCCTCGTGGAGCGGTAGCGGCGCGATATCCCTTGGAAGGGAACCGCTCGTCCCTGGATGCACAAGGCGGATCAGCGGCTCCGGGGCAAGCCCTCGAGGAAGCGGGCGATGGCGCCGAAATAGGCGGCCGAGTCGGCCTCGAACGCGTCGCCGTGACCGCCGGCCAGAGGAACGAACGACTTCGGGGGCAGCGCGGCATCGTAGAGCCGGCGCCCATGAGCGAGGGGTATCACGTCGTCGCCCCGGGCATGCAGGAAGAGCTTCGGCGCCGTCACCCGGCCGATCCGCTCGATCGACGGGTATCGGCTGCGCGCGATCCAGCGAACCGGCACGTATGGGTACACCTCCTGGGCGCGCTCCAGCACCGAGACGAGTGCGCCGTCGAGCACGAGGCCGGCGGCCGCCACCCGGGTCGCCAGCTCGATCGCCACGGCCGAGCCGAGCGAATGTCCGAAGAGGACGATGCGTCCGGGCGGCAGGCCGCGCACCTCCCGCAGATAGCGATATGCCGCGTCGGCGTCCCGATAGAGTCCTTCCTCGCTGGGCGCTCCACCGCTCTCCCCGTAGCCGCGATAGTCGAACGCCAGCAGGTTGAGTCCCAGGGCCCGCAGGCGCGCGTAGTGCTCCGGCCGGCCCGCCTCCGAGAGGTTCCCACCGTTGCCATGGCAGATCAGGAGCCAGGGGGCCGCCGTGTCCGGCACCGGCGCTCGCATCACCCACCCGACCAGAGTAACGCCATCCGTGGTCGGGATCTCGACCCGCTCCGGAGACAGTCCGAGTGCTGGCGGCGGCGGTTGAAGCGTGCGGGACGGACCCGGTGCGTAGAGGAGTCGGGGCTCGGAGAGCCGGAGCAGCAGCAGCACGCCCAGGTATCCGATCGCCAGCCCACCGACGAGCGTCCCGGTCACGCGGCCGACTCGTTGGCTGGGCCGGTCAGGCAGGGTAGTAGCGGCTGCCGTGCGCCGCCATCTCGACCAGGCTCACGGCGGGCGCGAATCGGGAGCCGTGCAGGTCCTCGAGATCGCGCAGCACATCCACGACCCGCGTCGCCGTGAGGTCGTCGATCGTCCGGAGCGGGCCGCCGCGAAACGCCGGGAACCCGATGCCGAAGAGCGCGCCGACGTCGCCGTCGCGTGGGCTGCGCACGGCGCCCTCGTCGAGGGCCATTGCCGCCTCATTGAGCATCGCGTGGACCAGGCGCCGCTCCACCACGGTCCCGTCCGCGCCCTCCACCGGTCGGACCCCCAGCAGCGGATAAACGGAGTCGTCCACCCCCGCCTTGTGGCCGTCGTGATAGCGGTAGAGCCCGCGTCCGTTCTTCCGTCCGAGGCGCCCGTCGCCGATCAGGCGGGCGAGCGTCTCGGGCGGCCGAAGCCGCTCCCCGAACGCCGCGTGCATGACGGCGCCCGCCTTCTGCGCCACGTCGAGCCCTACCTCATCGAGCAGCGCGATCGGTCCGACCGGGAATCCCCAGGCGGTCATCGTGCGGTCGATCAGCTCGATGGGGACGCCCTCGGTGAGCAGGACGGCAGCCTCGTTGAGGTAGGGTGAGAGAATGCGATTGACCCAGAAGCCGGGGTGGTCGGCGACCACGATGACCGTCTTCCCCATCCGCCGGCCGAAGCGCACGGCGGTGACGATCGCCTCGGGTGCCGTGGCATCGGTGGGGATGACTTCCAGCAATGGCATCTTCTCCACCGGCGAGAAGAAGTGCATGCCGAGCACCCGCTCGGGGCGAGCGGCGTGGGCGGCGATCTCCCGGATCGGAATCGTGGAGGTGTTGCTCGCGTAGATCGCCTCCGGCCGAGTGACCGCCTCCACCTCGGCAAGCACGCGGCGCTTGAGCTCCAGGTCTTCGAAGACCGCCTCGATCACGAGGTCCGCGCGTCCGAAGCCTCGGTAGTCGGCGCCACCGGAGACGAGCGCACTCAGCCGCTCGAACTGCGGCCGTGTCAGCCGGCGCCGCTGGAGCCGCTCGGCGAGGATCGCGCCCGCGGCCTTGAGGCCCTTCCCCACCCGCTCGAGGTCGGCATCCTTGAGCCGGGTATCGACCTCCACGTTTAGCACCGCGGTTCCCGCGATTCCCGCCCCCATGAACCCCGCGCCGACGACGCCCAGCCGGCGAATCTGGCGCGGCACCGCGGAGCCGGCCGGAACCCCGTCGTCCTTCTTGAGGGAAGTGGTGGCAAAGAAGATCTGTACCAGCTTGCGGGAGACGTCGCCCATGGCCAGCTCGCCGAAGGCGCGGTGCTCCGCGGCGAGGCCAGCGGTGATCCCCTCCTCCAGTCCGATCCGCACCGCCTCGAGGGCCCGGAGCGGCGCGGGGTAGTGGCCGCCCGTCTTGGCCAGCGCCTGCTTCTCGGCAGCGCGGTAGACCAGCCGGCGGCCCGTGGCAGTGCGGTCGAGCAGGAAGCCCTGCCAGCCGCCCTTCGGGGCGCGGCGTGGCAGCCCGCCGCGCGCCAGGCGGTCGGCCGCGGCCACTGCGGTGGCCCGCAGGATGCTCGGCGGTACCAGCTCGTCTACCAGCCCCAGCCGGAGCGCCTTGGCTCCGCGCTCGCTCTTGCCCGCGAGAATCATGTCGAGCGCCGCGCGGACGCCGATGAGCCGCGGCAGCCGTTGGCAGCCGCCGGCGCCGGGGATGAGACCGAGCTGGACCTCGGGCAGGCCGAGCTGCGTCTTCGGGTGATCGCTGGCGACGCGATAGTGGCAGGCGAGCGCCAGCTCGAGGCCGCCGCCGAGACAGGCGCCGTGGATCGCGGCGACGACGGGCTTGGCAAGCGTCTCGACCCGGCTCACCATTTCCTGGCCCTCGAAGCTCAGCCGCTCGGCCGCGGTCTCGGTGGTGAGCGCGGTGAACTCCTCGATGTCGGCGCCGGCGATGAAATTGTCGGGCTTCCCCGATATCAGGACCGCTGCGCGGACCGCTGCGTCATCGCGCAGGCGGATGAGGAGCGCCTCGAACTCCACCTTGACGGAGTCGCTCAGCTTGTTGACCGGTTCGCCGGGGAGGTCGAACGTGACGACGGCGATGCCGCCCTCGACGGCGATAGTGAGCGCCGACACTAGTCGCGCTCCAGCACGAGGGCGTATCCCATGCCGCCCTGCGCGCAGATGGAGATGAGCCCGAACTGCACGTCGCGCCGCTGCATCTCGTGGGCCAGGGTGGTGACGAGGCGGGCGCCCGTCGCGCCGAACGGGTGGCCGATGGCAATCGATCCCCCCATCACGTTGGTCCGCTCCCAGTCCACCTCGCCGACCGGGCCGGGCAGCCCGAGCCGATCGGCCCACGCCTGCGAACCCCAGGCCTGGATGTTCGAGAGAACCTGGGCGGCGAACGCCTCGTGGATCTCCACCAGGCCGAGATCCCCCCAGGCGATCCCGGCGCGCTCGAGCGCACGAGGCACCGCATACACCGGACCCATGAGGAG
>Ga0209798_10002275_pt1 | contig 11291 bp, 12 predicted proteins | sample DOMMetBare3Fresh_FD_187475 | JGI IMG/M metagenome (GOLD analysis project Ga0209798, IMG submission 187475) | Wetland sediment microbial communities from St. Louis River estuary, USA, under dissolved organic matter induced mercury methylation -... | ecosystem: Environmental > Aquatic >...
GCTCGCCGTCCACCACGCCGCCCGCGCGCAGCAGCGAGAGGAACGTCAGGCGCTGGCGGCCGCCCAAGTCGACCTGCGCCGGCTTCAGGTAGTAGCGCTCGGCCTCGAAACCGGCGACGTGCGCGGCGGCCTCGACCTCGTCGAAGTGGCGCACGGTGTCGTCGAAGAGCGCGCGGGGCTCCGCGACCACGACGAGGGTCTCTTTCGCCACGTAGTCCGTGGCCATGCCGAGCTCCTTGTAGATGCGCGGCATGTAGGCCTCGACGCCGTTGAAGTAGACGCCCTCCTCCAGGAGTTCGAGGTCGTGGGCGAGCCACGGGTCGGCGAGCGCCTTCTCCTTGATGTCGCGGAACGCCGAGCGATAGGCGTGCGCGATGTCCTTGCTCACCGAGCGCGACAGCCGCATCTCGCGGCAGGGATAGACCTCGGTCTCTGGTGCGTCGCCGACGGTCTGGCCGGTACCCGGCACGTAGCGGCGCAGGGTCTCGATCTCGTCGCCGAGGAGCTCAGCTCGGACCGGATAGCGGCCGTCCGAGGGGTAGACGTCGAGCGTACCGCCGCGGACGGCGAACTGGCCGGGCTCCTCCGCCGAGTCGACGCGCTCGTAGCCCATCAGGGCGAAGCGCTCGACGGTCTCGACGAGATCGAGCACGCCCCCCGCTCGCAACAGGACCGGCTGGTAGGTCTCGGGCGCGCTCCGGGGCGCGACGTAGCGCATCAGCGCGCGCGCGGCGGCGACCACGACGACCGGGCGGCCCTCCTCGAGCGCGTGCAGGGCCCTGGCGCGACGGCCGGCGACCTCGGGACGCGCGGGGTCGCGGGACCACGGCATCGCGGCGGGCATCGGAAGCGAGAGCACGCGATCCAGCGGCAGGAATGCGGCGATCTGGCGCGCGAAGCGGTCGGCGGCCTCCGCCCCCGAGACGACCACCAGCGTGGCCCGCGGATCGTTCCGGAACAGCGCGGCGACCACGAGCGGGCGGACGCCGGCGGGAGCGGCAAGGCTGAAGTCACGGGCGTCGGCGAGGACCTCGGCGCAGTGGGCGTAGCCGGGAGCCGTCTCGAGCAGCGGTGACAGATCTGCGAGCAGGGACATCCACAAGCCTTTCGCGGGCCCGCGGCAAGCGCGCGGGCGAGGGCACACACGTGGGCGGACAGCACGACAGCCCCGCGCCGGCGACCGGGGCGGGGTGTGCATGCTGCGTGAGGGTACGCCCGGCGGAGGCCGGGGTCAAACCGTCCCGGATCCCGAGCGGCCGGTCCGCCCGGGGTACCACGGCCGAGTACACTGGCAGTCATGGACCTACGGACTCCCCCTGATCGTGGTGCGCGGCGCCGGACACGGCTGCGCCGGGTGTTCGGTCGCCCCGGCAGTTGGCGCCGCTGGATCCTGGGGTCGATCCTCTGGATGAGCCTGTCCACCTTCGCCGCGTATCTGAGCGAGAACGTCATCGTGCTGGTCTTCGCGGTCCTGGTCGACGCCATAGCGCTCCTCATGCGCCCCTACCTGATCGGCGACGAGGATGAACTGCACGCGCATCTGCGCCGCGGAGCGGTCCGCACGCTCACGGATGGAGCCGAACCGCCTGAAGACCCCGCGCTGCGCACGGACCCCGCGGACTGGTTCACACACGGCGACAGCCACCGGTTCGACGACGCGCCCCTGCCACCGAGCGCAGACCCCGACGAGACCGGAAGGTCGGCGGAAGGGGTCTAGCGCCTTGGCCCGCTGCCCGGATGCGCCGCCAGCCACTCCTCGTGAGCCGGCACCGGCTCCCTGACCACGTACAGGAAATGGTAGGCGCCCATCTCGCCCAGGAACTTGAACCGCTTGCGCATGTCGGCGACCGTGCCCTCGAAGGAGCCGGCCGCGCCCAGGTAGCTCTTGAAGCTCCCGTGCTCGCGCTCCATGTTCAGCATCTCGCCCGCGTTGTGGATGGTCGCCTCGATCTTCTTGCGATTGCGTATGATGCCGGCGTCGGCCATGAGCCGCTCCACGTCGGCAGGCGTGAAGCCCGCCACCGCCGCCGGGTCGAAGTCGGCGAACGCCGCGCGGATACCGGGCCACTTCGCCTCCACGACGCTCCAGTTCAGCCCCGGCTCGAACACGGAGCGCGTCATGACCTCGAGGTAGTCCGCCAGGGACTTCGGATCGATCTTCGCAGGGGGCTGCATGGCGCCTCTCCTTCGTCTCGCGCGCGCCGGTCGTCGCGTCACGGGTATCCTCGCAAGTGATGCTTACCCGCGATGGAACGGAGCCCGACCGATGCCCGACCAGATGACCAGGCAGGCCCGGGCGTGCGAGATCATGCGGCGGCTCGCCGAGCTGTATCCCGAGGCGCACATCGCTCTGGACTTCGACACGCCATGGCACCTGCTCGTGGCGGTGATCCTGTCCGCGCAGACCACGGACGTCGGCGTGAACAAGGTGACGCCGGTCCTGTTCGAGGCGTACCCGGGGCCGGAGGACCTCGCGGGGGCCGACGTCCTCGAGGTCGAGGCGATCGTCCACCCCACCGGCTTCTACCACCAGAAGACGAAGGCGATCATGGAGGCGGCGCGCTGCGTGGTCAGCGAGTTCGGGGGACACGTGCCCGCCACCATGGAAGGCCTGATGAGCCTCAAGGGCGTGGCGCGCAAGACCGCCAACATCGTCATCGCCAACGCGTTCGGCAAGGTCGAGGGTATCGCAGTGGACACGCACGTGTTCCGCCTCGCGCACCGTTTCGGCCTGACGGACGAGGACGACCCCAACAAGGTCGAGCGCGACCTCTGCGCCCTGCTGCCGCGCGAGGAATGGTACGCGGTCAACTACCGCTTCATCGATCACGGCCGCGCGATCTGCGTCGCGAAGCGCCCGATCTGCGGCGCGTGCACGCTCGCCGACATCTGCCCGAGCGCGTTCACGGTGAAGGGCTGGCGGCAGGAGGCCTAGAGACCGCAAGGCGGTGGATACACAAAGTGCGAGACACTCTTCCCGCCGAACGAACCGTCGCATTGCTGCTGAGCCCATCCGCCGTTCCAAGTGCCTCGCATAGCCCACTGTAGCGGACTCAGCGCGCAGCGCAATGGGGTTGTTGCCGCTTCTGCCGCACGGTAGGGAAGTCGCGCCGAGCGGCTACGCTCAATCTCTGAAGGGCTGCAAATCGGCCTTTAGCGGCTGCGCGTCATCCGAAGAACGCCCCGAGAAGACCCGCGACGAACACCGCGGGCATGAGGTTGCCGACCGGCAGCCGCTTCACGTCTATGAGGTCCATGCCGATGGCGAGGATGAGCGTCCCGCCCACCGTCGACATCTCGCGGACGACCGGCTCCGTGAGGAACGGCTGCAGCCCGTGGGCCCCGAGCGCGATACCGCCCTGCACGATGAGGATCGGGATGACCGAGAAGCCCACACCGATGCCCAGCGTCGAGGCCAGCGCTATGGAGGCGATGCCGTCGAGCAGCGCCTTCAGGTAGAGCAGGTCGGGTGAGCCCATCCCGTCCTGGAGCGAGCCGATGACGGTCATCGTCCCGACGCAGTAGAGCAGCGACGCCGCGACGAACCCCTCGACCATCTGGTGCTCGCCCTCGCCCGACGCGGCGAAGATCGGGATGCGGTACGCCATCTTGCGCAGCCACTGGCCGAAGCGCTCGAGCCAGGCCTCGACCCCGATGGCCTCACCGAGCAGCCCGCCGATGACGAGCGAGCCGACGAGGACGAGGACAGCGTATTTCGACTTCGCGGCGTCCGCCTTGATGAGCCCGCCGATCACCATGGTGGCGCCGATCCCGAAGGTCGAGAGCCCCAGCGCGGCGAAGGCGATCTTGCGGAATCGCTCAGTGATGACCCGGCCGAACGCGAGTCCGATCGCCGTGCCGATGAGCACCGCGATGACGTTGACGATGACGCCTGCACCGGGCACTTACTCGTCCTCCTTCGGCAACCAGATGTCCTCGAGTTCGCGCGTTATGTTCTCATGCCCCGACGGGAGTCCGCCATGCGGATGCCGTTTCGGCCCCCGGCGGGGTCTCGCGGGTGCCGCCGCCTCGAACACCGTGGACACCGGGCGTACGTCGATGGCCCGCCCCGCGTGCTCGCGCACGCGCGACCGCAGCTCCCGGTCGGAGGTCACGACCACCACGGCGCCCATCTCCGCGATCGCCAAACGCACGATCACGTCGTCGGCGATCTCCTCGCCCGAGAAGCGCACGTGCACGTTGCCGTACACCTGGTCCTCTCGCAGGACGCCCCCGTCGAACACGATCGTGACGGGAGAGGCGTCGCCCAGCAGCTCCCGCCCGCGCGACGCCAGACGCCGCACCAGCGCGAGGCGCTGGGAGTCGCGGTCGAGCTGGCGGGTCGCGTCGTCCGCCATGGTCACGTTGTAGCCGTCGATGAGGTAGCGCATGGGCCCATCCTACGTCAGGGCAGCGCCTCGACGCCTCCGGAGTCCGCGATGAGCTCCGAGAGCGTGACGACGGTGAACCCGCGGCGCTTCAGCTCGGGCAGGATCCGGCGCATCGCCTCGTAGGTGTGCGGTCTGCTCCAGTGGCACAGGATGATGTCGCCGGGCTTCACGCCGTTCACGGCGTTGCGGTAGAGCTGCTCGGTGGTGGCGGAGCTGCTCGTGTCGGCCAGGGACCGGTTCCACATGACGATGCGGTAGCCCATGCTCGCCGCGATCTTCTCGACGCGCTTGTCGTAGGCGCCGCCCGGAGGCCGCATGTAGGGCGCCTGATTGCCCGTGATCGCCGAGATGGCCTCCTGCGTCTTGGACAGTTCGGCGCGGAGCTTCGCCTCGGAGAGGTTCTTCAGGTTCTTGTGGTCCCACGTGTGGTTCGCGATCTCCCAGCCGTTGTCGACCATCCGCTTCATGAGGTCCGGCCGGGACCTGGCGAAGGTCCCCAGCACGAACGCCGTGGAGTGCACGCCGTTCTCCTCGAAGAGCGTGAGCATCCGCTCGTCGAACGGGATGCCGTCGTCGATCGTGATCGCGACGTACTTGCTCTTCGGCTTGAGCGACTTGATCACGGTGGGCTCGACCTGCGGCGCGTCGGGGTAGCGCAGGGCGTACACCGCGACGGCGTTGGCGACGTCGGTGGGCTCGGTGGGCTCGGCCGACTCGACCGGAGTCGTCGGCGCCATACTCTCGGTCGCCTCCACGGTAGCGGTCGCCACGGCGACCGGCGCGCCGTCTTCGGGCGGGGCGGTGACGACCGGCGCCGGGACGAGACTCCCTCCGATGAGGCCGATGACGGCCCACGCGGTGCCGCACAGCACGAGCACGATGAACAGCGCGCCGACCAGCGGGGGCCACCACGCGCGGCCACTGCGGACCCCGCGGGCCGCGACACGCTCACGGCGCCGGGCGGCCCGCTCGTACATGTCCGCGATGTCGTCGTCAACGGGCACATGGTCGGGGACCGGCGGCAGCTCGACATCGGGGACGCCACGCGGTTCGGGGGCACCGCCGACGCCGGGCGTGCGGGTACCGGCCCCGGCACCGGGCTCGTCAGGCGGGGTCGGGTCTCCGGACCCCGCCGGATAGTGATCGATCTCGGTCACGTGCATCCTCAGCTCGCGTCGCGTGCGAACAGACCGCAGCAAGTCCACGGCCAGCGCGCGCCGAGGGACCGCTCGTTACTTCGCCGCGGGCTTGTCCACCCGGAACTGCTTCGCGAGGCCTTCGGCCATCGTCACGAACTCGGACGGCATCATGATGATGGTCGTCGTGTTCTGTTCGGCGCCGACCTCGGTGATCATCTGCATGCGGCGCAGCTCGAGACCGAGCGGGTTCTCCGTGATGATCTTCGCCGCGTCGGCGAGCTTTGAGGAGGACTCGAGCTCGGCCTCGGCCTTGATGATGCGGGCACGCTTCTCGCGCATGGCCTGCGCCTCCTGGGCCATCGCTCGCTGCATGCTGATGGGGATCTCGACGTCTTTCATCTCGACCATCTCGACCTTGACGCCCCACGGCTCGGTGGCCTGGTCGACGACTGCCTGCAGCGACTCGTTGATCCTGTCGCGCTCCTTCAGTACCTCGTCGAGCACGTGCTGCCCGATGATGTTGCGCAAGGAGGTGAGCGCGACCTGGTACGAGGCGGCGTAGTAATTGGCCACGGAGACGACCGACTTCACCGGGTCGACGATCTTGAGCCACACGACCGCGTTGACCTTGACCGTGACCGAGTCCTTCGTGATGGACTCCTGGCTCTCCATGTCCACGGTCATCGTGCGCAGGTCGACCTTGCGCTGCGTCTCGATGCCGAGTGGGATGAGCCAGTAAAGGCCCGGACCCCTCAGTCCCTTGAGGCGCCCAAGGCGAAAGACCACGGCGCGCTCGTACTCGTTGGCCACGCGGAGGCCCGACAGCGCGATCGCGACCAGCAGGCCGAGCGGCAGGACCAAACAGCTCAGGAACCATTCCATGGCGAGTCCCCCTCCACCCAAGAAGTCCGTACGTCAGCAGTATAGCGGCGGCATCCGGCCGTACCGGGCATATTCTCCGCACAGACAGCAGCGAAGACCGCGACCAGGACCGGAGGCCCCGATGCCCGATGCGCCGCACGTACCCGCGGTGGGCGAAGTAGCGCCCGCCATCGACGAGCCTATCACCCAAGGCGGTCGTTTCGTATTGACCGAACATGCGGGGGCGTGGGTGGTCGTCTACTTCTACCCGCGCGCGAACACTCCGGGTTGAAACCACGAGGCCAACGACTTCCAGCAGCACAAGACCGAGCTGGAATCGTTGAACGCCCTGGTCGTGGGCGTGAGCGCCGACCGGCCCGAGGTACAGCGGCGGTTCATCGACAAGTTCTCGCTCACCTTCCCGATGATCGCGGACACCGCCAAGCGCGTGATCGACGCATACGGCTCCCGTGAGGTGCTCGGCGTGAGCGCCAAACGCAAGACGTTCCTCATCGGCCCGGACGGCCTGATCGCGCACGTGTGGGACAAGGTGCACGTCGAAGGCCACGCGGACGACGTCGTAGCCACCGTGGGGAGACTCGCGCGCGCGTAGCGCTGTGACGGCGCGGAGATGGTATGCACCGAGGCCCGGGGTCCGACGCCCTCGGGCCTCGGTGCATACGGAGGGGCTACTTGACGACGACCTCGCCGGTCATCGTCGGGTGGATCCCGCATGAGTACGGGAAGGTACCCGCGGTATCGAACGTGTTCGAGTAGGACGCCTGCTGCGCGAGCTCCCCGCTCTCCCAGCCGCTGCCCTTGATCGTGTGCGTGGCCGCGTCGACGTTCGTCCACGTCACGGTCCCGCCCACCGCGACCTCGATGGTCGCCGGCTGGAACGTGAACTCCTTGATTGCGACCGTCGCGGCCGTCGGGGCGGCCGGCGCAGCGCCGCCGGAGGAACCACCGGAGGGTGCGGGTGCGGCGCACCCGGCCAGCCCGACAGCTACGAGCGCGACCGCGAACACGACCAGGATCCCCCTGCGCATTCCCGACACCTCCCACGTCGATCCGCCCGCAGGAACGGGCGACGCTTCGGTGGATACCCGCGAAGGCGGGTATCCTATCTGGGCGCGCACCACACGGACACGATCTTGCCGTCGCCGAGGAGCCCCAGATGTCGAACCCCAGGTTGGCCGACGCGGCCTCGCCATACCTGCGACAGCATGCCGAAGACCCAGTGGGCTGGTACACGTGGGGGGCCGAGGCCTTCGAGGCCGCCCGCGCCCTCGACAGACCGATCTTCCTATCCGTCGGCTACTCGGCGTGTCACTGGTGCCATGTGATGCAGCGCGAGTCGTTCCACGATTCCGCCACCGCCGCGCTGTTGAACGAGCGCTTCGTCCCGGTGAAGGTGGACCGCGAGTCGCGTCCCGACGTTGACGCTCTCTACATGGACTACGTCGTAGCGACGACCGGTGCGGGCGGCTGGCCGATGTCCGTGTTCCTGACCCCGGAGCTGGTCCCGCTGCTGGGCGGGACCTACTTCCCGAAGGTGGCCCGCGGATCGATGCCGTCGTTCGGCGACGTGCTCGAGGCCGTCGACGCCGCATACCGGACCGGCGGCGAGGACGTGGCCACCGCCGCCGAAGGGACGCTGCGGTTCCTGCGCGAGCAAGCCGCCCCGAAGCCGGTCGGCGCGCTGGACGGCGACATGCTCGACCACGCAGCAGAGTATCTTCTGCGCCTCACAGATGCCGCACACGGAGGTCTCGGCGGAGCCCCGAAGTTCCCCCAGTTGCCAACGATGATGTTCCTGGCCGCATATCACGAGCTCAACGACGACTCGGAGGTCGAGTGGGCCGTGGAACACACGCTCACGCACATCATCAGGGGCGGCATCTACGATCAGGCGGGCGGCGGAGTGCACCGCTACGCCGTCGACGCCGATTGGCGCACACCGCACTTCGAGAAGATGCTGTACGATCAGGGACTCCTGCTCTCGGCCCTCGCCGCGGCCGCACCGCTGGCCAGCAGCGACACCGTCCTCGCGGAGTACGCCCACGTCGCTCTGCAGACCGCCGGGTTCCTGACGCGCGAGATGGCCGCTGCCGGAGGGGGCTTCGTCGCCGCGCTGTCCGCGGACACCGGCGGCATCGAGGGGGCCACCTACACGTGGACGCACGGGCAACTGCGCACCGCGCTCGTGGGACCCGACTACGATATGGCGACCGCCGAACTGGGCGCCGACGCCGAGACAGAGCCCTTCACCCTGACGCGTCGTAACGGGCGCGCCGTCGGTGCCGAAGCCGTGGACGGCGTGCTGGAGGTCCTCCTGACGGAGCGCGACCGGCGGCCGCAGCCCGAACGCGACGGGAAGGTCGTCACCTCCTGGAACGCGCTCGCGGCCCGCGGGCTCATGGAGGCGGGCAGGGCTTTCGGCCAGGGCAGCATCTCGGCTCTCGGCTTGGAGGCGCTCGTCGCCGTGCTCGAGAGCGCGCTACGCCCGGACGGTCTTGTCCACGTGGTCGGTGACCCGTCGGTGTCGGATGTGCGGCTCATCGAGGACGTCGCGCACATGGGGGCGGCGTGCCTGACGGCGTTCGACACGACCGGCGACCCCGTCTGGCTCGAACGCGCCGTCCACCTGCAGGCGGGCATCACCGGCGCCTATGACGTGGACGGGACGCTCTACATGACGCCCGCGACCACGGAACTCCCGGTGCGACCTCGCGAACAGAGCGACCAGCCGGTGCCCTCCGGCGCAGCGACCACCGTCGAGAACGCTATCCGGCTGGCCGAGGCCACGGGCGAGGACAGCTACCGTAGTTACGCCTCGGAGGCGCTCAGGCAGTTCTGGGCCATCTCGGACTTCGCGCCGGAGCACGCAGGCAAGGCGCTCGAGGCTGCCGCCCGGCTGGCGCGCGGCTAGCGCCTGCGCCGCCCCGGACGACGACCGCCGAAGGCCTTGCGCTTCTTGCGGATGGCGAGACGGCCGGGCATCGGGATCGCACGCTCCCGGTATGGGAAGCCCTCAAGGTTCTCGACGGGGATCTCCGCGTCGATGAGCATCTCGATGGCGTCGAGGTCGGGGAACTCCATGATCGAGACGAAGGTGAATGCGGTGCCGCTCGCGCCGGCCCGGGCCGTGCGCCCGATGCGGTGCACGTAGTCCTCGGGGTTCGTCGGGACGTCGTAGTTGACGACATGGCTGATGTCGTCGACGTCGATTCCGCGGCTCATCACATCGGTCGCTACCAGCACGCGAAGACGCCCGTCACGGAACCGGTCGAGCGCCTTCATGCGCTGTTCCTGGCTGCGGTCCGAGTGCATCGCGGTGGCCTTGACGTCGGCGCGCTCGAGCGCGCTCACGACCGCGTCGGCCCGCCACTTGGTCCGCGTGAAGACGAGAGTCCGGTCGAAGTCCCCGTGCGCCTTCATGAGCGCCACCATGAGGTCGACCTTCTGCGACTCGTCGACCGGGTAGAGCGCCTGGTGGATGGCCTCGATCGGCGTCCCCGAGGGTGCGACGTCGACCCGAGCCGGATCGACGAGGTTCTTGTTCACGATGCGCAGGACCTCGGGCGCCATGGTCGCGGAGAAGAGGAGCGTCTGGCGCTTGGCGGGAAGCTGCGCGAGGATGCGGCGAACGTCGGGCCAGAAGCCCATGTCGAGCATGCGGTCGGCCTCGTCGAGCACGAGGATCTGGACCGTCGACAGGTCGGCGGCGTTGCGGTTGACGAGGTCGAGCAGGCGCCCCGGCGTGGCGACGAGCATGTCGACCCCGTGCTTCAGGGCCTTGATCTGGGGGTCCAGCGGCACGCCGCCGAGAGCGGCGACGACCCGGTGGCCGGTGTGTGCCGCCACGGCGGTCGCGAAGACCTCGATCTGCTGAGCGAGCTCGCGGGTCGGCGACACCACCAGCACGCGAAGGACCCCCTCGACAGGCACCCGCTGCAGCGCGGGGAGTACGAACGCCGCGGTCTTGCCGGTACCGGTCTGCGCACAGCCGACCACGTCGCGGCCCTCCAGCACGAGCGGGATCGCCTGCTCCTGGATGGGGGTCGGCTCGATGTAGCCGAGTCCGGCCACGGCAGCGGCAAGGTCTTCGGTCAGGCCGAGGGTGTCGAACGGCATAGGCTTGTCTGGTCCTTCAAGACGAGATCGGTGCGCCTGGGTGGCGCGACCGGGAACGGGCGGCGCAAGTATAGGCCAGCGCTCCGGGGGTGTCGATTCAGCCCCGGCCTACGCCCGAAGCGCTGCGGGCAACGCCGCCACCATGAGGTCCACGTCCTCTTCTGTCGTGTCCCAAGAACATACCCAACGCGCAACGGTCGTGCCGTCGTCGCGGACGTCCCATTCGTAGAAGTCGCATACGTCCTTCAGCGCCGCGATCGCAGGAGTCGGCAGCACCGGGAACAGCTCGTTGGCGTCCACGCTGTAGGCCATCTCCACGCCGGCCGCGCGGGCGCCCGCCTCGAGGCGCTTGGCCATGGCGTTGGCGTGCGTCGCGAGCTCGAGCCACAGCGACGACCCGTACATCGCGGCGAACTGGGCGCCGACGAAGCGCATCTTGCTCGCGAGCTGGGCCGACGACTTCCGCACGTACTCGAACCCTTCGGCCAGCCCCGGCGTCAGAACGCACACCGCCTCGCCGAGCAGCATGCCGTTCTTCGTGCCGCCGAACGACAGGACGTCCACGCCGGCGTCGGTGGTGAACGCGGTCACGGGCACACCCAGAGCCGCGGCGGCGTTGGCCACCCGGGCGCCGTCCATGTGCAGGTACAGGCCGTTCGCATGGCAGTACTCGGCCAGCGCACGGACCTCGGCGACCGTGTAGACGACGCCGGTCTCGGCGACCTGGCTGATCGAGACCACCCGCGGCTGGACATGGTGCTCG
>Ga0209798_10002276_pt1 | contig 11288 bp, 10 predicted proteins | sample DOMMetBare3Fresh_FD_187475 | JGI IMG/M metagenome (GOLD analysis project Ga0209798, IMG submission 187475) | Wetland sediment microbial communities from St. Louis River estuary, USA, under dissolved organic matter induced mercury methylation -... | ecosystem: Environmental > Aquatic >...
CCCATGCTTTCATTACAGCAGCTACTTGTTTCATGTGCAGTCGAAGTTTTTCATTCGGCACCCATTCATTTAATAAAGCATGTGCTTCCTCAATAGACATTAAGTTTCCTGCATTAGCAATATCGCCAAAACTATTGCGGTCGAGTTTGTGAGACATGAGACTGAGATTTTAAGTACAGCAAGATAATAATTAATAGAAACTGTAACTCACCGGATAAAAATGTTTGTTTACCGAAATTGACAATCTTGTAATAACCAGCCTCAGTAATTTGCGTGGAATTAAACTACGCTAAATGTCACTAAAGGTCACGGGTAAACTTCCTTCAGGTAATCATAAGGAGCATCTAAAAAAATCGCCGAATTATAAAGGAAATGCGTTTCAGAATTTATCTGACACACCGATGAAGCCAGATGATGTTTCTTATTGGAAAATGATGAGTGAGTTTTTTAAAAAGAGTAAAGACAAACTGCCGCCAGCCTTAATGCCATCGGTGAAAACTGATCTTAATAAATTGAATTCATCAAAACCTGTTATCGTATGGTTTGGTCATTCATCTTATTTTATCCGCATTGAAAACAAAAACTTTCTTATTGACCCTGTTTTTAGTGGTAATGCAGCTCCTTTGTCATTTATGGTAAAAGCATTTCCGGGAAGTAATATTTATACACCCGACGACATGCCGGCTATTGATTATTTAATCCTTACACATGACCATTATGATCATCTCGATTTTAAAACAATTAGAAAGCTTAGGAATAAAGTAAGTAACGTTTATTGTTCATTAGGCGTTAGCTCACATTTAAAATATTGGGGAGTTGATATAAATATTATTACAGAAATGGATTGGTGGGAAACACAACAATTAGAAAATAATATTTCACTTACTGCTGCACCGGCCCGCCATTTTTCAGGAAGAGGTATTAAACGTGGTCAAACATTCTGGTCTTCATTTATTCTAAAAACGACAGATCATAATTTATATCTTGGTGGCGATTCAGGATATGACTCACATTTTAAAGAGATAGGTGATAAACATGGACCATTTGATATTGCAATACTTGAAGCGGGACAATACAATACTATGTGGCCACACATACACATGGTGCCAGAAGAAACTGTACAAGCCGCAGTTGACTTAAATTCAAAAGCATTATTGCCGGTGCATTGGGGTAAATTCAGTTTAGCAATGCATGCCTGGAATGATCCAATTAAAAGAGTAATGATAAAAGCTGAATCTTTAAATATGAAAGTCCATTCGCCAAAGATTGGACAGCCATTGAATCTTGATGGCAGTTTTCAAACTGAGAATTGGTGGGAAATGTAGTGGACCAAGTCCCGTATTTTTTACAGGTGACAAAATTTTTACTGTAAACCAATTACTTATAAGGGCACGATAAAAAATACTTCCCTTCTTTTTTGGAAATAAACTTCATTCAAACATATCTTCGCAGCCCCTTAAAAAAAGCTACGGGTTTTTAACCACGAGCTTCGGGGAATCTGGCTGAAGGATGGTTCAGCAGATATTTATTAACCGGCTAATAGCGAATAGCTATAAGCTAAAAGCTTTCTAAAAAATGAGCAAACTACATTTCACAACCAAGCATGCAAATGCGGCTACCGTTAAACGCAACTGGTATGTTGTTGACGGTACCAATCAAACCGTAGGACGTATGTGTTCAAGGATCGCAGCAGTGCTGCGTGGTAAGAACAAAGCGTCCTATACTCCACACGTTGACACAGGAGATTTTGTTATTGTTATTAACGCAGAGAAAGTTGTTTTCACCGGCAACAAACTTGAAGAAAAATTGTACGATCATTTTACAGGCTATCCAGGTGGTTTAAAACAGGAAACAGCTAAAAACTTACAGGCACGTCGTCCTGAAAACCTGATTGAAAGAGGCGTAAAAGGAATGTTACCAAAGAATCGTCTTGGCCGCCAGATGTACAAAAAACTTTTTGTGTATGCCGGCGCTGAACATCCACATGGTGCACAGCAACCAAAAGAATTCAAATACTAAATCTCTAATTCCAAATAAATAAAAATGGAAAAGCAAAAAACAGGAGTTGGTCGTCGTAAAGAAGCTGTGACAAGAGTTTTCGTTTCTAAAGGAAGCGGAAAGATCACAGTAAATAACAAAGACTATAAAGAATATTTTTCACTGGTGTATTTACAAAACCAGGTAGTTCGCCCATTAAAGACGGTTGAGGCTACAGATAAATTTGATATTAAGATCAATGCTGCTGGTGGCGGAGTAAAAGGACAAGCTGAATCAGCAATGCTCGGTATTTCAAGGGTATTACTTGAGATCAATCCTGAGTTTCGTCCTGCATTAAAAGCGGCAGGTTTGCTGAAACGTGACCCAAGATCTGTTGAACGTAAGAAATTCGGTCATAAGAAAGCAAGAAGAAGCTTCCAGTTCAGTAAACGTTAAGAGAAGCTACGAGCAAATAGCTACGAGTTGCGAGTTAAAGTCTCAGAGCTCGAAACTCAAAGCTCACAGCTAAACAAATAAATTAACTATAACAATAATAGAAAATGGAAAATAATACATCCTTACAACAGCAACTTCTTGAAGCAGGTGTACACTTTGGTCACTTACGTAAGAAGTGGAATCCTAAGATGCTTCCTTACATCTTTGCTGAAAAGAAAGGTATTCACATCATTGACCTGAATAAAACAACTGAGTGCCTGCAGGAAACTGCAGCTGTATTAAAGCAGATTGCACGCAGCGGTAAAAAAATTCTTTTTGTTGGCACAAAGAAACAAGCAAAAGATATCGTGACTGAATGTGCACAGAAAGTAAACATGCCTTATGTAACTGAACGTTGGTTGGGTGGAATGTTGACCAACTTCAATACAGTTCGTAAGAGTGTAAAGAAAATGCAGAGCATTGAAAAAATGTTAGGCGATGGTTCTTTTGACAGCATTACAAAAAAAGAACGTCTTACACTTAGCCGCGATAAAGAAAAAATGGAAAAGGTATTAGGTGGTATCGCACAACTGAGCCGTATCCCTGCTGCATTATTCATTGTTGATATCGGGCATGAGCATATCGCATTGGCAGAAGCAAAACGTTTGGGTGTAGGTACGTTTGGTGTTGTAGATACCAACTGCGATCCAAACAAAGTTGATTTTGCTATACCAGGAAATGATGATGCAACAAAATCGATTGCTATCATTACTCAATATATCACTGCAGCAATTGCAGAAGGATTAGCAGAACGCCAGGCTGCAAAAGATGAAGAAACAGATGATTCATCTCTTACAGATGAAAATCAAAAGAAAGCTGCAAGACTGGAAGCAGAAGCACAAGCTGAAGCAGGTGGTGGCGGTAAACCTCGTGGCGGTGGTCAACCAAGACGTCGTACACCGAGCAGCCCAAAGAGAACTAGTAATAGATAAACCAAACCCCTGTCCCCTAAAGGGGAACTTAGGAAGTAGTTTCTTTACTTTTTAAGCTCTTTGATTACTGAAAGTATTATTGTGTTACCAGCTTTTGTTCCCTGATTGAACTTCCGTTGCGTCGCACACTTGTACTTTAAGATCTTTAATCAGCAAATGCGGAAAACCCATTTTCTCATTTGCACATTTGCAAATTTTCAAATTCAAAAAAATGTCAACCGTAACAATAAGTGCACAGGATATAAATAAGTTGCGCCAAATGACCGGCGCAGGTATGATGGATTGTCGTAAAGCTTTAACCGAAACCAATGGCGATTTTGAAGCAGCCATTGACTGGTTAAGAAAGCAAGGACAAAAAGTTGCTGCCAAGCGCAGCGACCGTGAAGCAAAAGAAGGTGTGGTAATCGCAAAAACAACAGTTGATAAAAAAACAGGTATTGTTGTTTGTGTAAGTTGCGAAACAGATTTCGTTTCTAAGAATGCTGACTTCGTAGCATTTGGTCAAAGCATTGCTGATGCAGCAATTGCCAATAATGTAAAATCATTGGAAGAATTATTGGCTTCTAAAGCTGGTAATGCAACAGTAGCAGAATTAGTAAATGATAAGCTGGCTGCTATTGGTGAAAAAATAGGAGTTACAAAATTTGAAAGAATAGATGCCGAATATGTTGCCTCTTATATTCACGGTGCTTACCGCATTGGGGTATTAGTAGGTTTAAATAAAGATGCGGCTGAAGCTGGAAAAGATATTGCTATGCAAATCGCAGCATTGAACCCGGTTGCGGTTGATGCAGCTTCAGTTCCTGCTGATGTTATTGCCCGTGAAAAATCGATCATTGTAGAATTGATGAAACAAGACCCCAAGATGGCTGGCAAACCAGATGAAATGCTTACCAAAATTGCTGAAGGCAAAATGGGAGCTTTCTTTAAAGAACAAACTTTGACAGCACAGGCTTTTGTAAAAGATAGCAGCAAAACAGTTGGTGACTATTTAAAAGAAAATGGTGATGTGAAAGTGACAGAATTCAAAAGAGTGGCTTTAGGATAAAATTTTACAAGCTAAATATTTTAAGGGAGTCATTCGACTCCCTTTTTTATTTTTATGTAATGGAAAATATGAATGAATATTTTGAAGCCAATAAAGATCTCTGGAACCAGCGTACTGCTGTTCATAAAGACTCTGCATTTTATGACCTGGCTGGATTTAAAGCAGGTGCAATTATTCTTTCTCCAATCGAATTGAATGAACTTGGGGATGTAAAAGGAAGATCATTACTGCATCTGCAATGTCATTTTGGAATGGACACCATGAGCTTTAGTCGTATGGGCGCAAAATGTACGGGTGTGGATCTGAGTGATGATGCGATCAAACTTGCAAAAGAGATCAACGATGAATTAAAACTTGATGCAAAATTTGTTTGCTGCAATGTCTATGATCTCAAAGAACATCTTGATGAAAAATTTGATATTGTTTTTACTTCGTATGGAGTAGTTGGCTGGTTGCCTGATCTGGATAAATGGGCGGCGATCATTTCTGATTTCCTGAAACCAGGCGGTGTTTTTTATATGGCAGAGTTTCATCCTGTTGTTTGGATGTTTGATGATGACTTTACTCATATAAAATATTATTACGATAACCGGGAACTGATCATTACAGAAAATGAAGGAACATACACTGACCGAAATGCTGATATCAAAGGCAAAGAATATAGTTGGAATCATAGTATCAGCGAAGTATTAAATGCATTGATCAATGCAGGTTTGAAAATTGAATTTTTCAATGAACATATGTATTCGCCATATCCATGTTTCAGAAACGTAGTTGAAACAGAAAAAGGTAAATGGCATATCAAAGGAATGGAGGGGAAGATACCGATGGTGTATTCGTTGAGAGCAGGAAAATAAACTGCTGTTGTAAAAAGAAACAGGGCCTGAAATTTTTGTCCAGAGACAACTACTTATCATCCCATCCGGATCGCTGGACGTCCTGCCATCCAACAAAACATTATCGGTTGGTAGAGTAATTAACTGGTCAAGCCCTGCAACTGCGATTGGTGGTTTGTTAGTTTTAACAGAACAGCCTTCACATGATGTTTCTTTTTTGCAAGAAACAAATAGTGCCAAACCAATCCATAAAAGAAAAACACATAGTCTCAGTACTGGTTTCATTTTATAGTTTTTTAAGGCGTCAACCTCCAGATTTTATTTGTTTGATAACCTTGGGCATAAGAATCTTGACCACCGGCGAAATAAACAAAATCGCCTACTGCAATAATACCAGGCCAACCCAATTCCTGGTCAAGGGTTACGGTAGCCCACGAATTGGTTAAAGCATTATACATATTACCATACTTTCCATACAGTATTAGCAACTTGTTATTTACTGACACCGCTGTCGGATATAGACCCCAAATATTTACATCCTCAACTGACCAAATATCTAATGAGTCATTATATATATCTACCTTATGAGAAGAAGGAGTAGTAAACCCTGTTAAACCACCTGCAAAAAAAGCTCTACTATTAATAGTAGCGGCAGCCAGTGAAGATCTTGCTTCGCTTAAACTTGCCGTTGACCATGTATTGGTTGTTGCATTATAAATATCAATACGATTTGATACAGGCCACCATCCAAAATAATCGCCTCCTGCAAATATTACTTTATCACCAGCAGTTGTAGCTGCTATACCGGTTCTAGCTTCACTCAAAGTTGCAGTTGACCAAGAGTTTGAAGAAATATCGTATATATCTACCTTATTGGAAACAACAACATTTTGAAAACCTAGGGATTTAATACCCCCTGCAAAAAACATTTTATTCCCATGCGAGGCTACCGCAAGGCCTGTTCTTGGCTCACTGAGTTGAATGATAGACCATGAGTTTGTCGAAGCATCGTATACATCTACTTTATCAGACCATGTACGATCAGAAGCATTTATTCCCCCTGCAAAAAAAACTTTGTTGCCCACCGTTACGGTGGACGTTCCTACATAATATCTGACTAATTCATGAATTGACCATGTATGAGTACTTGTATCATAAATATCAACCCTGGTTGATTCACTTAGACAAACCGATGCGATAGAATCACCATAATCACCTCCAGGTACAAAACAATCTTCACCATACATTCCTCCTGCAAAAAGTATTTTATTACCTGCTGCTCCTGTAACGATATTGTATCTGGCTTTGGAAAGAGTTTCAAAAAAAGTAAGGTGCAAATCAATATTGGTAGGCGGTGGCGGAGGCGGTGGTGGAGGCGGTGGTGGTGGGGAAACAACTGAAGAAACCGTTTTTTCTTTTTTACATCCTGTAAAACTAACCCACCCCATTAATGTAATTAAAGCCAAACTTTGAATTATTCTTTTCATCAACTTGAGGTTAATCTCCTGCCTTTGTAAAGACAAAGACCGGAGTGTTTAATGATAATAAGGTAAATACATTTTTTTAATCTTTCAAAAACTTCACTTTATCCAAAATATTTTCTGCTACTTTTTTTCCTTGTTCTGTACTCTTGTCTAAAGTGGCCCGGTAATGCAGCCCGCCATACAAACGGCTGTCGGATATTTCGTTACTCAATTGAGTAAAACTTGTATAACTGCGAGACGGATAGTTAAGATAATCGTAGGTGTGCAACGTGATATGGAAATCCTCGCCAAAGATTTTGCTCATCATGGTGAGAACAGCGCCACCTGTTGTGGAATGGCCTGAAGGAAATTCAGGGTGATTTGGTGTAGGAATATAAGTATTCCATACTGGATTTATGTATGCCCTGATATAAGTGATGGGGCGGATAGTGTTGAAAATATATTTATTGGTAAAGAGAACAATGCTGGCATCGTGCTGGGCCAAACCTACTTTTACATAAGTGAGGGCTGCCATATCCAGTGTTGGCTTTGTAATGTCCAGGGCCTCCGACATAAGCGCAACATAAGTACCACCAGGCGCATAACCAGGCACATCTTTAAAGTAATCGGCCATCGCTTTTTGTTCGGCTGTTAGGGTAAGAGATATATCATACACCTCTTTTACCATATTATAAAATGACGAACCGGGAACTGTGGAGAAAGGGGGCAGCGGCGCAAGCGTAGTGCCATTTGCAGAGCCCGGCACCAATAACCGACGTTGATATGCATAGGGGTTAACTATTGGAGTAGGCGATGTTGGCACCCAAAGACCCAGACCCACAGGAGGAACGTATGGTGGATTTACATTCGCAGAGCCATCAGTGATAGCCCACGCATAAACTCTTGTTGCTACTTCTTTTCCAAATACTCTGGAACGTTCCAAAGTTGCTGGATCCACTTCAGTGGCATAGATTGCCTGTAAACTGCTTTCAAGATTATTCATAGCGGTTTTGTTTGCTGCTGAAGTTGTTGGAAAAAGTCGTCTGTTCATTTCTGCAAGTGCAGCATTTGCACTTGCAGCCCAATGATATGCCTTGCCTGGCTCAGTCGATGGCATTTCAGGAAAATCCGTTAGCTGACCTGACAATGATTGATAAGCCGGCATGCCGGGAACTACTGATTCGTAAAGTGCAATACCGCAGTATGCCTGGCATCTGTCAGTGGCCTGACCTGCTGTACCAGTTGGCAGCGGCACTTTTTGCATTTGTAGTTGCATGTTGATCCAACTTACAACTACATCGGAAGAAAATGTTTTTGTTTGTTTTAAATGTCCATGACCGTTGTTGTTGTTAGATGCTGTTGCAATTTCTTCTTGTTGTGCGGGTTTATCAATTTGCCTCTGGCAGGAAAGAGTAAAAAACGAAATAGATACAATAAGTAAAGCTGCATATACAATTTGCCTTCTCATAATTTCAGTGTTTAATGTGAATGATTAGAATTACAATATCAAACCTATATCTTGGGGTAAGCCAATGCCAGTTACATTGAGTAATTGACAATAATGGGTGATAATTGAACGACCATAGTGAGTAAGTCTTTCATAAAAGATGCACTCAATGTCTGTTGGGCTGAAGTTTTTTAAGAAGCATTTCTTTCCTGCTGCGAGAAACATCCACAGTTGAGCCATCGCTCATAACGAGGTAACCGCCTTCGCCTTTGATGTATTTGTCTACCGCATTAAGATTTACCAGGAAGGAATGATGTACCCGGAGAAAAGAATATTCTTCGAGCATTTCTTCAATCTCTTTCAGCGTTCGGGAGGAAGTAAGTTTTTGTTTATTTTTCAGCATCAGTATGGTATAATTACTGTCCGAAGAGCAACTGATTATGGAATCAACTGATATTAATTGAAGACCTTCCATTGTAGGTATTGCAATTTTATTAATAGCAGCACCGGGATGGTTGAGTTTCTGTAAAAGAATTTCTATTTGTTGTGGAAATGGTCGTTGCGAACGTTGAATCGCTTTCTGTACAGCTTTTTGCAATTCTTCGCGGTCAATGGGTTTCAACAAATAATCCAAAGCGCTGAAACGAATGGCCTTAATGGCATATTGATCATAACTGGTTGTAAAGATCAGTTCAAAATTTATTTCAGGCAATCTTTCCAGCAATTCAAAACCATTCATCTTTGGCATTTCAATATCCAAAAAAACTAATTGAGGTTGATCTTTTTCTATCGCTTGTAAAGCAGTTGCCCCGTCATAACAAATATCAATCACTTTTACCTGCGGGCAATATCGCTCCAGCAAAGTTGCCAGACTTTCGCAGCAATACGGTTCATCATCTATTATAATGGCCTTGATCATTTTTGTTTTTTCAATCAATTTTTTACACTGCAAATTCTTCAATAGCCTCTCTTATACGGATCCTTAAAATCACCCTGGTACCTGTTGCATTCCCTTCTTTATCAAAAAGGTCTTCAATTTCAAGACCGGCTTTTTGTTCCAACCCCCGATTGATTAACGCCAGTCTTTCCCGGGTGATTTGCAGCCCCATGGACTTTTGCTTTTCTGCTGATTTGCTTTTTATTGCTGCTGCAGCTTCACGTCCTATACCATTATCAGCAATCGTACATAGCAACATATTATTTTCTTCACTGAGATCAATAGTAAGATGTCTTTCCCCTTCTTTATGCAACAAGCCATGCCAGATAGCATTTTCAGCAAAAGGCTGTAATAGCAGCGGGGGAATATAAATGGACGAAACATCTACATCATTTTTAAAACTAATAGTGTAATCAAACGTATTTTTAAAACGCAATCTTTCCAGGTCTAAATAAAGTTGTAGCATCTCCAGTTCTTCTTCCAGTATAATCACCGGTTCTTTTGACCGGTGCAGTACCATTCTCATTAACCTGGAAAATTTTGTCAGGTAATCGGAAGCTGACTCGGATTCATTTTTTAATATAAAACGATTAATAGAGCTAAGGCAATTAAAAATAAAATGCGGGTTCATCTGAGCACGGAGGGCCTGCATTTCCAGCCCTGTGGCTTGTTGTTGCAGCTCTGCTTTTCTTTTTTCACTTTCTATTTTTTGTAATTCCAGTTTATGCTCCAACCGCTGCTTTTCATTTCGGCGTTTAAGTGTAATGTTTCTGAATACGATTATTCCGATTATCAAAAAAACTCCAAGACTTGCTATAAGAATGTTTTTTAAGATCGAAACCTTTTCTATTTCTTTCTGTTTGAGTTTAACCTCCTGTTTCCCTATCAGGTTCTCACTTAAAAGCATCGATGCCTCATGTTTCTGGTTATTAAGTTCATTTTGGATCTGTACTAATGACAGCTTTCTCTTATATTCCTCTGTTGCTAATAAGTTGCTGGTCGATTTAAATAATTGATCGTAGTAATAGACCTTTGAATAAATTTTCTTTCTCTCATAAATTCTGGCTAATGTAGCTGCAGCATTTTTAATTTCATGCAATGCATGGATACTATCAGCTATTTGTAAGGCATGGAGGGCATAATGCAGGGCCTTATTATCATCATCCAATAGCAAATATGTATTACCTAGCTCAATCGCATTTTGTGACATTTGTATTTTATGCTGATTTGTTGATGCAGTATTAAAACCTCTGGTGAAATAAGGCAAAGCTTTTTCATACTGCTTTTGTGCAACATAAAGCCGTCCGTAAAATAAATTATCCCTGGCATCTTGATCGTTTAGAGGAATATGAATAAGTTTTTCTATCGCAAGAGCCGAGTCCAGTTTGTTCATTTGCAAAAAAGCATCCCCTCCAATTCTCAACGCCATTGGTAAGGGCCACGGAAGTTTGGTTTGACTTGTTGAACCGGGATAATACTTTCTTATTTTATCAACATAATCAATCGCAATTTCAGGTAACCCTGCAGCAAGGAATAAATTGGCAAGGCTGGTAAGAATCCAGGACCGAAGTATAATATCATCGAAGCGAAGTAGTATATCATCTTTTGTCACTTCGTTTAAAGCTTCCTGTCCTTTTTTGTAAGCTTCATTGTAATTACCAAGGTCATGATAACTATGCATGATATGAACTAATTGCCATGTGGCAGTGCTGCTATCATTTAACTCCAGACTAAGTTTCCGGGTAGTGTCAAAATAGGAAATAGCCGTTTTATTATCACCCAGACTCTGGAAGGCCTGACCTGTAAAACCATAATTTGAAATCATACCGTACATGTCCCCGCTTTCTATCAATAAAGGCAGCGCCTCGCGGAGGAACGGCAATGATTTGTTATAATGGTGATTCGATGATGCTTCAATCCCTTTGTTCAGCAATGCATTTCCAATTCCTTTACGATAATTGATTTTTCTTGACAAGACCATTGCTTCCTCTATATATTGTATCGTAGTACTGTCTGGTAATGTACCTGTGTTAAACATTATCCTTCTTGCAAGCAGATTCAGGGTATTGATCCTGGTAGTATCTTTTGCGGTAAGTAATACAGCTTTCAGGCTATCAATGTTGAGTGTCGCAACATAGCGTTGCGACAGACCA
>Ga0209798_10002277_pt1 | contig 11279 bp, 11 predicted proteins | sample DOMMetBare3Fresh_FD_187475 | JGI IMG/M metagenome (GOLD analysis project Ga0209798, IMG submission 187475) | Wetland sediment microbial communities from St. Louis River estuary, USA, under dissolved organic matter induced mercury methylation -... | ecosystem: Environmental > Aquatic >...
AATTTAAAAATACTGCATCCGCCGTCCTGTACTTTGGATGCAGTAATTGAGTTGTGCGGCAATGATTATAAAACCATTGCAAGGAAGCCCACGATAATAGCAAACAGAGCAGCTCCTTCTACGAGTGCCGCAGTAAGGATCATGTTTGCACGGATATCGTTAGAAGCTTCTGGCTGACGTGCAATTGATTCCAAAGCACCTTTACCAATCTGGCCAATACCAATACCAGCACCAATAGCTGCTAAACCTGCACCTACAGCACCGCCTGCATTTGCCACCGCATCTAATAAAATAACATGCATAATTGTGAATTTATCTGGTTAAAAAAAGAATTAATGATGTGCTGCTCCTTCTTCATGTGCATGATCACCTTCAATTGCCTGTCCAATAAAAACAGCCGTAAGAACGGTGAATATAAATGCCTGTAAAAATGCAACCAACACTTCAATAAAATAAATAAATATGGTAAACCCAATTGCTAAAGGTGAAGCACCCCAACCAGCATACTGGTTCAATTGAGCAAAAATGAAAATGAGTGAAATTAAACAGATGATAATAATGTGGCCAGCCACCATGTTTGCAAAAAGACGTATGATTAATGCAAATGGCTTAATAAACACACTTAAAAACTCAACCGGCACCAAAATAAACTTAACACCCAATGGCACTCCCGGAGGATTAAAAATATGCAGCCAGTAATGTTTATTAGAACTGAACAGGATTACTACAAAAGAAATTAAACCTAGTACTGCAGTAAATGCAATATTGCCTGTTACGTTTGCAGTACCTGGTATTAAACCAATGATATTGTTGATGAGAATAAAAAAGAAAACTGTAAGTAAATAAGGCAGGTATTTATTTGCTTTATGTCCAAGATTTGGAATGGCAACTTCATCCCTTACAAAAGTTATAATGGGTTCCATTAAATTCTGTTTGCCTTTTGGTGCTGTTTTTACACCCAATCCTTTTGCATAAGCATTTGCAATACTGATCATCATCCAAACCAACAAAGCAAGTGCAAGCAACATCTGAACTACGTTACGGGTTAGAGAGATATCCAGAATTTTCTCATTTGGATCTGTTGAAACCACTTTTTCGCCAATGGTTTCTTTAACCAGTTTGTAACCGTTGTATTCAGCATGTCCATGCTCAAAACGGGATGAAGAAAAAACAGTGAGCCCTTTTTGAGAAGAATATAAAATTACAGGCAACGGAATGGTTACAGCATGTTCTTTGCCATCACTTCCTTTATAATCAATAAAATGAAACTCGTGGGCATCCATTATATGCCCAAAGATCACTTCCTTGGCATCAAACCCTTCTTTTTTAGGGGCATGTTCACCCTCTTGTGCAGCAGGTTGATGCTCAGCTGGTTCATGTTGTGCAAAAACCGGAGAGGAAACAGCCAATAAAATTCCGCTGAAAACCGCTGCCAATAAGGATTTGATGCTTTTGAATGCCATACTATTCCTGAAATTTGGCGCAAAGATAAGGAGCGGTGGATGAAAAAAAAGGAAAAGGCAGATTGAAAATAGAAAAAAGTTGTTCAGGTTAATCGAGGCCCATTTTTTTACGTTCTTCTATAATTTTTTCAAGTTCTATAATGTCATTATTGTCTTTTGGACGAGAAACAGCCCGTTTCGTCGCAAAAATTAAAAAGATTGTCATCTCACACATCCATCAATCCGTTATTTATTCGTCTAATTTTTTATGAGTAATTTTTGCTGAGGCAAGCATTTTGCCAATCCTCATCATTCTGCAAAACATTCTGAATTTTTCTTCATCCGACATAAGAATTGCCTGTCGTCTTTTTGCAGTTTCATATTCTTCCTGGCGTGAGTAAGGAATAAATTGCTCATTGAGAATTGACATATCAAAATCTTTATCGTATTTCTTTTGTTCCACTCTATGCAAGTTAAAAATTATTCACCAGTTTTTTTATGTTATTCTTTGTGTTAAACGGTACTAATTCCCTGTTGGTGATTTAGAAATCCCTGTTCAGTGTAGTTCTGTTGCTGCTATATGAAGCCACTTTTACTTTTACATTATTATTTAATTCATCAAAAAAAATTCATAGTTATGAAAAATTTATTTCTGGCAGCATTCATATTACTGGCAATGAGTTCTTGCAGTAAAGTAAATGATCTTGTGCCTTCAACAGATGATTCATCTGTATCGTCAAGCAATCAGGCAAATATTCCTGTCTCACAAGTACCAGCAGCAGTTGTGTCTGCGTTTAAAACTAAATATCCTTCAGCCGGAGGTGAAATTGAATGGCAAAAAGAAGATGGAAATACTTACAAAGTAAAATTTTGGTTAAGTGCGGAAAGATGGCAAGCCATCTTTAATGCCGATGGCAGTTTTGTTTCTGAAAAAAGATTAAAATAAATTTTTGGAATTCATGTAGCTTCTCTTAATACCATCACTGTCAGTGATGGTATTTTTATACAATTGCTTTTGCAAACTGCATATAATAGAGTTTCGCATAATATCCATCAAGCAAAAGCAATTCATCATGGGTACCCATTTCTTTTATTTCGCCCTTATCAAGCACAATAATTTTATTTGCTTTGCGAATGGTAGATAAGCGGTGTGCAATTACAATAGAAGTTCTTCCTTCAATCAACTTGTCAATGGCATGTTGAATAAGATGTTCGGTTTCTGTATCAACAGAAGATGTAGCTTCATCCAATATTAAAATGTTGGGGTTATATAATAATGCCCTGATAAAACTCAGCAACTGCCGCTGGCCCTGGCTCATTGTAGCACCCCGTTCCATTACATTAAAATCATAATTACCGGGCAATCGCATAATAAAATCATGAATGCCTATAAGTTTTGCAGCTTCTATTACTTTTTCTTTACTGATGGATTCGTTACGTAGTGTAACATTATCGGTAATGGTGCCTGCAAACAAAAAAACATCTTGTAAAACAACCCCGATTTTACTTCGCAATTGATCAATAGGAAATTCTTCAACTTTGTTATCATCAATCAGTATTGAACCTTTTTGAATTTCATATAATCTGTTTATTAAACTGATGATTGATGTTTTACCGCTACCTGTATGGCCTACCAAAGCAACTGTTTCGCCGGGTAGTACATTAAATGAAACGTTTTTCAATACCCAGTTCTCATCGCTGTATGCAAACCAAACATGATTAAATTCAATTCTGCCTTCTTTAATTACTGCTTGTTTATTATATCCTTTTGCCGGTTCTTTTAATTCATCATCATTATCTAATACTTTAAAAACCCTTTCACTGGCAACCATACCCATTTGCAATACATTAAACTTGTCAGCAATTACACGTAGTGGACGAAATAACATATTTAACAATAAAATAAAAGCCATCACCTCACCTGCCAGTTTAGATCCCTGTACTTCTGGTGAAAGCAATGCTTGTCCGGCCCCAAACCAAACTAATAATCCCAGTGATATGGCAAGAATTATTTCAACAATAGGAAAGAAAACCGAATAAGCAAAGATGGCCCTGATGTTTGCGTTTCTGTGTTCTTTATTGATATTTCGGAATTTATTGAATTCTTTTTCTTCAACTGCAAACGCCTGCACAACATGCATCCCCTGTATATGTTCCTGAACAAATGCATTAAGTGCAGCTACCGCATTTCTTACCCGGTGAAAACTTTTATTTACACTTTCTTTAAAATAATAAGTTGCCATGATTAAAAACGGAAACGGAATTAAACTGATTAGTGTAAGTTTCCAGTTAAGATAAAACATGGTAAACAACACTGCAATAATGGTAAGCAGATCAGCAAAGATGGAAATAAAGCCTTCGGCAAAAACATCACTGATGGTTTCAATATCATTGATTGTTCTGGTTGTTAATGTACCTATTGGTGTTTTATCAAACTGTCGCAAATTTAACCCCAATACTTTTTTATATACACTCACCCTTAGATCTCTTACTACTGTTTGTCCCAGCCAGGAAGTAAAATAGGAAAAGAAAAAGCGAAGAATGGTTTCAATTAAGATGAGCGCCATTTGAAAAATGGTAATGCGGATCAGCATTTCAGCCAGGTTATGCTGAATATAATCATTCACGGTTTTATTGATAAGCCATGGGCGAACAGGTGCCATTACTGCTAAAACAACGGCTAAAATAATTGAGCTGTTAAATCTCCTCTTGTAAGGAGATGCATAACTGATGATGCGCCTTAGTAACTGAATGTTGAACAGTTTCTTTTGTTCCGTTTTTATTTCCAAAACCAATATGTATTTGATGTAAAGTTAAATTCTTTCAAACAGCATAGTGCAAGCAACTTCTTAATGGAAGTGTGAAATGATAAATGGTAAATTTATTTCAATAAATAAGCCCTGTACTTTTTATTAAAATAAAAAAAAGAAAATACACTTGTTACAATTCCTATTACTGCAAACACAATGACCATGTTTGAATAAAATGAAACCCAATTAAGCTGAACCTGAAAAACTTCTTTTGATAACATTACTGTAATGCTTCCTAAATATCCCCAGGCATCTGCTATATAAATAAGAAATCCCACATTGCCTGCAAAGCGAAATGTAGCAAGAAGCCGTTCAAAAAACACACTGTTGAACAATACATATGAAATGTATAAACCAAGCCCTGTAAACTGCATCCAGCTTGCGCCACTGATGATTGCATTTTTAAATAATAGTGAAGAAATACCGGCAACAGCAAAACCCAATATAAGTAACAGATGAATGATACGGAATGCCAGTATATTTTTTCTGACAAAAACCATCAATCCTATTAATGCCAAAACAATAAGTGAAGTGATGGTTTCAGTTTTTGCAAAAACAGAAGCATTTTTTGCATAACCCAGCTCATTCCACATGTTGGCCATATAATTATCACGCAGGTCACGCATAACAGTCAGCAATAAGTAAATAAGTACAAATGCAATGACACCTGAACGAAAATGCTTTAAAAAAAATTTCCTTTCTTCATGCTTCATGGGCAGTCGGATTGTGCGTTCAGCAATATCATCAGCATCTGGCTGTTGTGCTTTTTCCATTAAAACATAAAACAGGATTAAGGGAACTGCAAATAACGAAGATGTAGCAAAGGGCATCCAATATTCACTTATACTCCAATTCAACATCAACCATTTTCCTACACTTCTGCTAAAGCCACCGGCAAATATGAAACTTACAGCCAGTACCACTCCTATAAAATCGGTAGTTCTTCTTCCTTCAATATAACTGAAAACAATGCCCCACATAAACCCTAAAGTAAACCCATTAATAAAAAAACAAATGATACCCCACGGTGCAGGCACTAAAGCAAATAACAATAAACTTAACCAGGCAGAACCAACCATGATGAAGCTGGTTTTCCATCTGCCATGCCGTTGCAGTTCCGAAATAAATTTAATGCCATAAAATTTACTGAGCATGTAACCAACTACCTGGCTAATGATGAGCAATGTTTGATAAGAAATATTCCAGAAACGAAGTCCTTCAAATGTGGCTACAGTAAAAGGCTTACGAAAAGCAAAAATGGAAGCATAGGTAAAAAATACAACTACAGCCAGGTAAACTGCATTGGCAATTTGATATGCGGAGAATGATTTTTGTTGTTGTTCCGTTTGATTCAAAGCAACAGTAAGTTATGATTTCTTAGTATGATCACAGCATTTCGCCTGTTGCTCTGCGGTACGCTTTAATAAAAATAGCTCCCAGGTTTTTATGAGGTGGCACATAGTCTTTTAATAACTCACTGGCACGCAAATCAGATTTAACTGATGCTGTTATTTGTTGCCATAATGGAATCCATTCTATGTTTTTACCGCTGAGTATATTATCATTTAATGCACGCAGAATAGGTTCGTTTACTGAAAAGCTTCCCACTTGTTTGGTAGAAATTATTTGTGCATCATCGTTTACATTTAAGATTTTAGCCAAATTCTGATAACCGCCACATGATCCAAGCATTACTATTCTGGAAGAAGGCATCATTTGACGTATTGTATATTTCAAATGATAACTATGACCTCTGTGTACAACAAAAGTAGGATTGATATTATTTTTTTCTAAGTATTCAATTAAATGTTGTTGTGCCAATGCATCAAGATCCAGTTTATAATCAAGCGGCAGATTGGCGTAGATTGTATAGGGCTTCCCTTTGGTGGAGGTTATGGTAACCCATTCTTTGCCCGTAACAATTTTCCATTCGGGTTTGCCATTAAATAATCCCATAAAATTTCTGAAAGAAATGATACCATCTTCATCGCCATAAAAAAATACATGCTGTACAACACGGCCACTATCATCAGAAATACTTTTAAAATCTAATTTATAAACAGGAGGAATACCAAGAATAGCAGATAAGTTCATAGAAGTATCTGCTGCTGATTGAAATAAATTCAACAGAATATTATAAATCACCTCTCCTTTCTTATCATTATTTTTTAAACTTGTTTCGTAATTTAATTTTACCTGTCGCTTTAGGAACAATTGTAAATCTGCATTTGTAATGCTTCCATAGCTATCAGCAACATCCACTGCATCTTCAAGTGAATTGGTTTTTTGCAATCCGTTTACAAAAGCATACATGAGTTGCAGGCTACGTAGCTCTGGCATGGATTTTAAAAAATCATCAAGCCTGTTATAGTTTGCTGCCATTTTAATAAACTTTTTAAATTTATCAAAATGAATACTCATAAGTAATGAATCGCTTCTGCGACCGGGAAAGCGATCCAGCATTCGCTTATACAAATTAGTATATGTACTGGTATAAATAATTTCTTCGGTGGAAACAATAAGATAATAAATATCCTGCGAGCTAAGCGGTTCTGCTACCCTGAACCGAACAGCTTCTGTAGCATCATGCAAATCATTCATTACATTAACAAATACATCCGTTGCTTTGCGCTCAAGCATTTGATATAAAACTGCAGAAAGAACCGGTGTATCTCCTGCTGAAATACGGTTATAATATTTTACTTGTGTTTTAACCAACAATTTATAATAAGCTGTTTCATTTTCTGCAACAGCTTTAATGTCATCAATGGATAATTGATTATTGAGTATTTCATCCAGAAAAGGCAAATAAAGGGTGCCGTTTGTAATTTCACTGAGCTTTACAATTGTTTTTACTTTAGAGTCGTTGTTTCGTCTGATGATTTTTGCTGTATTGCTTCTTACTGCTTGTGCATATGAATATAAATCCAATGGAACTTTTATGGCTGCCACAACAATTAAACTATCTGCAAATGGTTCATCCTGGTAAGTTCCTATTCCCTGTAAAATAAAAGAAGGTTTTGCATTACACTTCTTTAAAAAAATCATTTGTTTAACCTCATTAATCTCTTTGTTTTGTAAAAAAACCGAAGCCAGAATTTCTGCACTCTGGTAGGGCAGTTTTTCAAACACAGGCTTTAAACTGTTACCTGAATTCTGCAAAAACATACATTCTTCAAATGCATTAAACATTTCAGGAATTTGCGGTAAAATTTCTTTTTGCTTTGCCTGAAGCCCAATGCCTTGCATTATTTCTCTTAACGAACGGAGGTATCCAATTTTTAAATTGTTATCTCCTTTTATCAACTCAATCTTATCCTGCAATTCATCAACTTTTCTGAGAATAACATCTGTAATTTGAATATTCAGGTCTTCGTTGGGGGTTAATTTAAGAAACTGATCAATTTTGCCATCGAGTCTGTCGGTTCGTTTTTGTTCCTTATCTACATTCTCATGCCAGATAACTCTTGACATGGGAATGGTTATCTTATTGGTGTCAAACGAAATACGACTTTGTGCCGAAGCATAAGAAAAAGAAAAGACTATAAAGAATACTATGGTTATTTTCATCATTGGTTGCAAAATTAGCTTCTTATTTTCAATAAGATACCTTGTGCTTTACAGGTAGAGGCTTAAAAATACAGAGGCGTTAGAGAAAAGTCGTTAACAATTTTATAATATTACATAACCCCCCGCATGGATTCATGCCTATAAATTTGCAAAACAATCATGGAACCAAAAGGAAAAAAAATTCTTATTGCTGATGACGAACCGGATATTCTGGAAATACTTGAATATAATTTAAGTGATGAAGGATATGAAGTAATAAAAGCAAAAGATGGAGACGAAGCTTTATTCTTAGCAAAGCAGCACAAGCCCGATTTAATTATTCTTGATGTTATGATGCCACGTAAAACGGGCATGGAAGTTTGTAAAATTTTACGTTCACAACCTGAATTTGAAAACACATTAATTATTATTCTTACAGCTTTAAGTGATGAAGTCAGCCACATAAAGGGCTTGGAAATGGGTGCTGATGATTATGTGAGCAAACCCATTAGCCCTAAAGTACTCATTAGCCGTGTAAATGCATTATTCCGCAGAACATTCAGAGGCGATGAAACCCTCATTAAACTGGGAGACATGCAAATTGATAAAGAACAATACCTGGTGCGGCTGAACGGAAAAGAAATTATTCTTGCTAAGAAAGAATTTGAATTGCTGGCATTACTTGCATCAAAACCAGGCCGTGTTTTTCTTCGTCATGAAATCCTAAGCCAGGTTTGGGGAGCCAGTGTAATTGTGGGCGACAGAACCATTGATGTACATATCAGAAAAATCAGACAAAAATTAGGTGTTGATTGCATTACAACTGTTAAAGGAGTTGGGTATAAATTTGAAATGGCTGCTGCATAATTCCTTTCTAACTTCGCAACAATTTTATTGAAACGAAGTTCATGTTCAATTCCCGTCAATTAAATCCGGTTCAGGTATCTGCTATTAACGCTTTTACTATTTCGTTATTAGTTGGAATAGCCAATTACATTTTCATAGGTAACTGGTGGATAGCCATACTCAGCTTTGTTGTATTATTAATCATCAGCTATTTACTCATCCGTTATTTTACTGAACGTTTTATTTACCGTCACATCAAACTCATTTATAAATTTATTTCACAAACAAAAGCTACTAAACGGGAAGAGTTCTTTTATAAATCCATTTTGCCAGAAAAAAGCCTGCAGGAAGTAAGTAAAGAAGTAGAAGAATGGGCCGAACAAAAAAAGCAAGAAATTGAAACCCTGCAACAAAACGAACAATACCGTAAAGAATTTTTGCAAAAAACAACCATTTTACTGGCTGCTGCATTAACAGGATCTGCATTTGATTTTAAAAAACAGGTTCCATTATTGTCTTTTTCCACATTAGGATGCCCTGACTGGTCTTTCTATCAAATTGTAAATTTTGCAAAACTGCATCAATACCAGGGAATAGAAGTGCGGGGGTTATTACGGGAAATGGAGCTTCCTGAATGCCCGGAATTCAGTGACCAGCAAATAGCCACTACACTAAATCTGATGAATGAAAGAAATTTGAAATTCGCAGGGCTTGGTTCATCCGCTTCCGAGTACTTAGCCCGGATCATGCATCAGGCGTGAAAAAATCTGCGGTGGCCGTGGCGTAGCGCGTTGAAATCGCGTAGCAAACCGTTGTCGAAACGAGCGTGCCTGGGTCGCAACGGAACGCCACGGCCATGACGCAAGCTATCCCGCTTCCCTTCGATCTGCCAGCCGTCGCCAGGAAGAAGCTCACAGTCGATTTCGACGGTGGCAACCAGTCGTCGGACGCCGGCATGCTGCTGCTCAGGGCTGCCGAGCAGAGGCTCGGCATCATCGCGCGGATGGCATCGGCTCTGCGCGACCGGCGCGACCCGGCGCGCCTCGTCCATCAGCTGCGCGAGATCATCGGCGCGCGCGTCATCGGCATCTGCTGCGGCTACGAGGACGGCATCGACCACAACGCGCTGCGCGACGATCCAGCGATGAAGATGGCGGTCGGCCGCTGCCCGGAAACGGGCCGCGCGCTCGCCTCGCAGTCGACCATCAGCCGCTTCGAGAATGCGCCGACGAAGGCGGACGCGGCGCGGCTCGCCGGTGCGCTCGTCGATCATTTCACAGGCGCCGTGACGCCTGGCCACCGCGACATCTTCGATATCGACGACACCTTCAACGCCGCTCACGGCGGCCAGCAGCTGGCGTTCTGGAATGCGCACCACGACGAGCGTGGCTTTGCCTCGATGCACGTCTACCACGCCGGCTCGGGCCTGCCCGTCGCGACGATCCTGCGGCCGGCGAAGACGCCGAAGGGCAGCGAGGTGCGCACCGTGATCAGGCACCTGACCAAGCGCATCCTGAAGACCTGGAAGCGGGCCCGCATCGTCTGGCGCGGCGACAGTCACTACGGCCGCGCCGAGGCCATGGACTGGTGCGACGACAACGGTGCCGGCTACATCTTCGGCCTCGCCGGCAACGCCGCGCTCGACCGGGAAGTGGCCGAGATATCGGATCATCTGCGCTTCTGGCATGCGTGGTCGGCCGAGCCGAAGATGCGGTGCTACACGTCCTTCTGGCATCGGGCCGGCAGCTGGTCGCGGCCGCGCCGGGTGATCGCGCGCATCGAGGCCTCTCTGCAGCCCGACCCGACGCCTTCGAGCCCGGACGCGATGCGCCAGGAGATCGACGTGCGCTACGTCGTAACCTCGCTCGAGGGCGATGCCGAACGGCTTTACGAGGGCGTCTACTGCCAGCGGGGCCAGGCGGAGAACCTGATCAAGCTGCACAAGGCGCAACTCGCGTCCGACCGCACCTCGTGCCATGCCGCGGTCGCCAACCAGATCCGCCTGATGCTGACCACGGCCGCGTTCTGGCTCATGCACCGGGTCCGCGCCGCCATCCCCGAGGGGCATGCGCTGGCCAGGGCCGAGTTCAACACGCTGCGCCTGAAGCTGCTGAAGGTCGCCGTCCGCGTCGTCGAGTACGGCAGCCGCATCCGCGCGCACCTGCCGTCGAGCATGCCGGAGAAGACCCTCTACCGCGCCATCGCGCTCGGCCTTTCGCCGTCGCGATGACGAGCGGGGCGACGCCCCGGGCCGCCGCCGAGCGAGGCACGTCAATCCCAACGCGTTGCACCGCGCGTCCCGACCGAACGGCCTCACCGCCGGCCGACGGCGCGCGCCGCCACGGCCGAAGCGACCGCCGCCCCATCCCGATGCATGATCCGGGCTAAATGTGTGCTCGCTTGCGACGTGCTTGACAGCTTAACGGCTACTTGGGGGATGTCGGTTAAGATAATTGTTCCAGATCAATGTCCACCTCAATGCGGAGGCACATACGATAATGTGAGAATGGATCGAAGGACAAGGCATGGTCGTGCGTCCTTGGATTGTTACATTGACACTGCCAGTTCTTATGTCTCTCGCGCCATTTTATCGAAGTGGCGCTGAGGAGGCCTTTATTGAATTCTATCATAC
>Ga0209798_10002278_pt1 | contig 11278 bp, 13 predicted proteins | sample DOMMetBare3Fresh_FD_187475 | JGI IMG/M metagenome (GOLD analysis project Ga0209798, IMG submission 187475) | Wetland sediment microbial communities from St. Louis River estuary, USA, under dissolved organic matter induced mercury methylation -... | ecosystem: Environmental > Aquatic >...
TGCTCCGGCGTGAGTTTCGCCAGCGCCTCTCGCGCTCGCGCCCATGCTTCGTCAGTCGTCGCGTTCGAGGGTCCCCAGACTGGCTTCGTCGTTGATCTCGACTCAACGGTCTACAGGACGGGGGGCTTACGGCGTCAGGCGCAAAAGTCGCGGCTGTGAACAAGACTTGGTTGGCGGAAACGCTTGCCGGCGACAGCTACGAGTTCTTTGAGAGAAGAAACGCGATCCCGCCAATCAGTACGACCGCGACCCATTGCACCAATAGCTGACCAGCATCTATGGTTGCCGCTGCATGAGGTGGAGAAAAAATCCACGAATACCCCATTCCCGCACCCCTGACATGGAACGGTGGATAAAGCAGCATCAAGCCGATAACGACACCTGCGGCAATGAGTATCTTGCGCTGGCGATCGTTCATACGTTGGCCCCTAACGCCTCAGCTCGGTAGCGCACAGAGACCAAGCGGGCAGCGCATGACCTGCTCCCCACCTGCCGTACCAACGTGAAGGCAGCGAAGTCCGTCAATCTGGAGAATGGCGGACATGAAGAAGAGCAGATTCAGCGAAGAGCAGATCATCGGATTCTTGAAGCAGGCCGAAGCGGGCATGCCGATCAAGGAGTTGTGCCGTAAGGGCGGGTTCAGCGACGCCACGTTGTACAAGTGGCGCGCCCGATTTGGGGGCATGGACGTGTCCGATGCCAAGCGGCTGCGTGAGCTTGAGCAGGAGAACGGCAAGCTCAAGCGGCTGCTGGCCGAGGCGCATCTGGACATGCATGCGCTCAAGAGCGTGCTCGGGGTAAAGCGCTAGCCCCACAGGTCAAGCGCGAGGCCATTGGCAAGATGATCGAGCAGCATCATCTGTCCGAGCGGCGTGCGTGTCGACTTGTGGGGCTATCCCGCGACAGCTACCGGCACCGGCCGGTGGCCAGTGCACTGAACCGCGAGCTCAGTGGCCAGATCATCGAATTGGCGCAAGCCAGGCGGCGCTTCGGCTACCGGCGCATCCACGATCTGCTGCGACCGGCGTATCCCCGGGTTAATCACAAGCGCGTCTATCGTCTCTACAGCGAGGCGGATCTCGCCGTACGCAAGCGGCGCAAGGCTAAGCGTCCGAGCAACGAGCGGCTGCCGCTGCGGCCCGCGCAGACCATCAACGAGGTGTGGAGCATGGATTTCGTCGCCGACAGCTTGGTCAACGGGCGGCGGCTGAAGCTGCTGACGGTGACTGACGACTTCACTCATGAATGTGTCGACATTGGGGTCGACCACGGCATCTCGGGGCAGTACGTCACGCGCTTGCTCGACCAGGTGGCGCTGTTTCGCGGCCATCCGCGAGCGGTTCGCACAGATAACGGCCCGGAATTCACCAGCCGAGCATTCATGGGTTGGGCACAGACCAGGGGCATTCGGCATCTGCTCATCCAGCCGGGCAAGCCGATGCAGAACGCCTTCATCGAGAGCTTCAACGGTAAGCTGCGCGACGAATGCCTAAACGAGCATTGGTTTGAGACGCTGCATCAGGCGCGCACCGCGATCGCCGCCTGGCGGCGCGACTACAACGAAGTGCGACCGCACAGCAGCGTGGGTCGCATACCACCGGCGCAATTCGCAGAGCGTCATCGCCGGCTCGCCGGCGACGACGCTCAAACCACACACGACAAGACCACCCCGGTCAACTAACCTTGCAACCCGGACTTCCGCCGATCGATTGGTACGCCGGAAGGGGGCAGGTCAGGAAGCGTTCAAGCGGGCCACCGCTGCGCGCGCCAAGATGCTCGAACTCATCGATGAGAAGCCGTACCTCTATAACGAGACTGCGAAGCGATTCGCCGCAACGCAGATCAAGCTATCGCAGCGCGAGTAACCGGGACCGTCACAGATCGGCCATGAAGGCGCAATCGAGCAAGGTACTTCGAACGTTAGCAACCCACACGTGACCGGCCGTTCAGTGCGTCGAAGCGATCGGCAGTACCCGACCCTGAGCCGTCATCCAAGCCAGCGCGAAGCCGACACTCGACGACGTTCTGTTAGCAGTCATTCGTCCCAGGCCGAGAGGAACCCGACAAACTGAACCGATTCACATCGCACCCCTGTCAAACCTCGAATGGCTCAAAAACGACGAGGTAGGTTACTCACTGATATCAGTTGCTCGCCATCGTTGCCACAAGATCCGCACTGCTTGCGTAGTGCGCTCTAGGCTCCGCCATCCTGCTTGGGCTGCGCTTGAGGGCAATCAGCAGTTCCCGCCCCCTTATTCAGGCAATACGTAAAGCGAACCTTTTCCTCACAGAGAAAGCGCCGCCATTTGTCATCATCACGACATGCGCGGCATTGTTCGGCCTTCAACCCTGAGAGGCCGCCGCATGGGTCATTAGGAACCGCCTGGGCAATCGCCGGCGAAGGCGCTGGTCGCGCTTTTGGCGCAGATTCTCCCGACGCGATCGGCACAGGCGGCGGTGACGCAGGTGACGGCGTCAAGTCAGGCGGCGGTGCGGCGGCGTTACGCGCTTTGCGCTCCTCAGGGCGCGCCTCACGGCGGGCTGCCGGAACCGAAGACTTTGCGGTCGGCGGCGTAGACACGGAACTCCTTTCACTCGTTGGACGCCCGGTCGCATTCTGCGGGTTCGCGCTTGGCGGTCCGGCGTGCAACGGTGTAGGTGGGCCTAACGTCCCCGTCGGCTTACCGTCGCGGAACTCACCTTCGAAGCGCCGGCCGTCAGCGAGCACGAGCACACCCATGCCCTCCCTCTTGTTGTCCCGCCATTCACCGCTATATGCGTCGCCGACAACCGTCGAATAACTGCCCTTGCCATCGCGCTTGCCGTCCCGGTAGCCACCGCTGTACCTGTCGCCGCCGGCGGAAACCATGGTGCCCGTCCCTTGCAGCAACCCGGCCCTGAAGGAGCCTTCATAGCGAAGTGTGAATTGGCCATCGCGCGACCACTCCGCGATTCCCGGGCCTTCGGCGAATCCGTCCTTGCACGCACCAGACCAATTGACGGATTCGTTTGGCACCAACTCGGGTTTCCAAACCTGACACCCCGAGGTCGAATCACGCGCCATCGTCAAGCCTTGTGCTTGTGACGAAGTTGGCGCCGACGCGGCTTGTGACAAGGCGGGCGCAACAGTCTGAGGGCTTGAACTGCTTCCCGTCTTCCGCGGTACGTTTGCTTGGGGCGGAGCACTCGCGGGTGAAGATTCAGATGGTGCGGTTGCTACTTGGGATGGGGCTTTAGTATGCGTGATAAATGAATAGACGAACCAACCACCGACTGCGAGCAGTAGCACGCCGGCAAATGCTGCAACCGGCATCACCAAGTTGCGTCGCGACGAGATTTGCTTCTCCTCGGCCGCTCGCTTCGCATCGACTCTTTTGGCAGCAGCCGGTGGAGATAGCGGAGCCAATGGAGGGCCGTTGACCGTCGAAGGCCCGCGTTGCGCCTTCTGCGCTTCCACTAGCGGCCGCTCCTGGGCGTCACCTGCGGGTGTCTCAGCCTGCAGCGCCGTTTCTGTGCTTTGCTTGCTTATCGTAGGTGAAAACGTGGACGCGGACAGCGCACGCAACGCTTGGCCACATGCTCGACAGAACTTTCCTGGAGGGACATTGGCAGCACCACACTTGTTGCAGCAGGTCGCCTTCGCTGGTGCTATTGCTGCTGTCTCTAATATGGTTTGGCCGGTGCCGCTCCCGAGAGCTGTGTGTGTTTGTTCAAGCATCTGTCCGCAGGATGTGCAGAATCTCGCAAGCCGCGCGTTAGTCGCAGCGCAATTCGGACACGATTTCAAAGCTTCATCGCTGCCCATCGGAAGAACTTTCCCTTGTTAATCTTGCTCACCAAGGCGCAATCAGGCGACAAGTGTGCACCGGACAACACCGTAACTTAACGCAGCTTGTTACCGCAGTTCCCACAAAACGAATCGTTCGCCTGCACAGCGCCATTGCATGATGGGCACGACAAACGCGTGTCCGACGATTTGGCCCCGGGCGACTGTTTCTCACTTGGCGGCGACGATGCTGCCACCTGCCGCGTTGCCTGGGGGCGTAGTAGGTCGCGAATTTCTGTGAGTAACGCGATGTTGCGGTTGATCTTCCAGTACCAACAAACCACTTCACGCAGCACCAGAAAGACGAGCAGCACCACTACGATGGTAATGAGAATCGTTGGTCCGAAATCTGTGTTTCGCATCGTCGTCTGTCTCCATCGTTTGTCTAGCTTCTTGTGCAAGAAAGCGCGGCCAGCAAGACAATGCATACGACGATAACCAGCAAAATCTGGCCGTATAACTTGAGGTTGCGATTGGTTTCTGCGTCAAGGGCGTTCCGGATGAGAATGAAAAGCGCAACTGAGCAAACGGCAAAGATGAGCCATCCCATATTTGCCCCTATTGTCGGAGGGACTGCACGCCCGAATGCAACGCGCGCGAAACGTTGTCCACGATGGTAGGCATTTCCCTTGATGAGCAACCGAGGCGGGCAAGCCGCGCGCGAACATGGCATCGATGCAGATCTGCGCCGGGTCTAGACAAAGCCATTAATAACCCGCTCGACCGGGCACCTGCCTCCAAACGTACTCGATTTGCGGCGTGGATGAGAGCGGCCCAGGCTTGCCCAGCCCATTCGCGCCGTCGAAGTTTTTCCCTGCTGCCCAAAGTGATCCGTCCACCTTGATCGCAATTGAGTGACTGCCATCACTCGCGACGGCCTCGACTCCATCCAGGCCTGAAACGCGAGCCCAGTTTGTGACGATGTATGGTGCCGTTTGGCCGAGTCCAAGACTTGACGAGTCGTTGACGCCTGCGACCCAGAGCACGCCGCCATCGGTTATGGCGAAGGAACTATTCGGCCCGGCCGCGATTGCCTTGACGCTGGTAATCCCCGGCACTTCGCCAAATGTCGTTCGCGGAGGCATGCCATATGCACTCGCGCTGTTGGTAAGGAGGCTGCCAGTCGCAAGAATCCTGCCGTTGGCCGTGAGGGCCAATGAATGATGAACTCCGGCTGCAATGTCAACAACATTGGCTAACCCGGGAATCTGCGTCCATTCTCTTGCTTGAGACAGAGTCCCGAGACCGAGTCGGCCTTCATTCCCATTGTTGTTGAGTCCTGCCCCCCAAACGGTGCCGTCATTTTTCAAGACGAGCGCGTGTACATCGCCCGCAGCGACCATTTTGACGTTTGACATGTTCGGAACACGCGTCCAGGAAAGATGGAACACATTGCCCGGTGGTGGGTCTAGCCCGACTTGGCCAAATGTGTTCGCGCCTGCAATCCAAAGAGCCCCGTCCATCGTCACCGCGTAGGAGGAGGCCGACCCAGTGGCGATTTGGCGAACATTCGCCAGCGCGCTGACACGTGTCCAATCACTCCTCGACTGGCCCCCCATTCCAAGGTTTCCGTATTCATCAGAACCGGTCGCGAAGACCGAGCCGTCGCTCCGCAGTGCCAAGGAATGACCCACACGCGTCGAAACTTGAACGATATCTCCCAAAGTCGGGACCTCAACCCACGGGCCAGGTTCAAATGCCGGAACACCTAGCACAGCGGGATAAGGTGAAGTGGTGAGATTCACCTGAATGCCGGCAACCGACACCGTCCCGTTTGCTCGGACCGCAATCGAGCAACGTTCGCACGTTGCGACCCGACCCTTCCACGTGAGGGCTTCGAAAGGAGGTGGCGGTGAAGTACTGACTGTAAGGCGAGCCTCCGCACTTGATATCGAGCCGAAGCCATTCGAAACCACCACACTGAAGAGCGAACCATCGTCGGACAAGTTAACAGCGTCAACGCTATAGATTGGCGAAGTCGCGTTTGGAATACTGATACCGTTCCTCCGCCACTGAAATGACAATGGCGCAGTGCCAGTCGCCACCGCAGTGAACGCGGCGGCTTGCCCCACCGTGACTGTCGTGTTCTGTGGCTGACCGCCAGACGCGATCGAAGGGGGGATCGCGACCGCTTCGAGCGATTCAGCGGCGGCGTAAACAAAATCCTCAAAGCGATCGACGAAACGTTCAGCTCCCGGCGTAAATCGAACACCTTGGCTGTCTACCAGGGGAACGATCGCAGTCGAGAGGTACGTCAAGACGATGCTGTGATGCAAGACGGCGTCGGCCGTCCCCTCGAGGCTAGTCGGATAGTCGATTTCGGTTGACATTTCGCCGAACGTCGCTCCGGCGAGTACAAAGTTGCACGTTCCGTTGTTTGGGCATCCATATATGCCGGGCGTGGTTCTCCTCCACCCGCTCCAACTGGGGAGCGTCTCCAGACTTGCGCGGGTCATTGTCGCGCGCGAAAAGAGAGCGGCATCTGCGGCATGTGTAAAGTTGAGATTGTTGACCGAGAACATGGACGTGTTCGCGACGTTCACAACTCGCATCATCCGGCGCACATCGTTCCCACTCTCTCTGGCTAGCTTCGCCCAGGCCAAATTCGCCAGCAGATTTCCTTGAGAATGAGCGACAACCACCGCGGATCTGAGCGACTTGATTAGGGCAATAAGGGTTAGGGTTGCCGCCTTCGTCCGCGAAATTCTTGCGTCGTCTATCTCGCCATTCAACGCGTGGCCATCCTCGAGCGAGTTGTCGCCCGGCGTCATGTCGTCAAGATACTTCGCCACGTTGGACGCCGCCGATGAGTCGATGACAGCCGGCTGATTGTGCGGCGCCAGTAGCTTCACGAAATCTGCGGCAAAATGCTCCTCCGCCGTCTTGAGAGCGAACAACTCCATCAAATCTTGGAGGCTGTCCCAGCCACTTTCCGTCCCGTACCAGCCGATGGGATTCCAAACAAGGTAGACATCAAAATCTCGCCGACTCTCCGCAGGCTGGTGATTGGGGGAGGCCAGGAGTACATCCTCGATCTTCACCAGCGTTTCCTGAGCGTCCTCGAGAGTGTTTTGAATCCCGTTGATGTATACGATGCGAGTGGCATCCGTTTGCGCGTTAGCGGTGCGCAAGAAGAGCACGCCGAGTGCGAGCGCCAGAAATGCAATCATCCGGGCCGCGGTCATTTGGGGCATCCCTTGTTGGTCAAAACGATGCCTGTGAATGTCGTCGAGTAGGCTCCCCGCCGTATCGGAGCGTCCAGCGTTGCCAAAGTGACTTTCTTTAGGTCCGCAAGTTTTTGCGGATCGCGAACACAACGTAGCAACGAGATATGCTGCTCGACGTTTTCAGGCGTAGGGCTCGTCAGCGCGGTTTGCAGCGTGCGTGCGTACCTAACTGCTTCCTGATGCGCCGAGGCGCTTCGCCCAAACTCAGTCGCCAGCATTCGATCCACGTCATCTCTGATGCCGTTGCCATTCGAGTCGACACCAGCAACGGTTGCCTGATTCGTCGTCCCGTCAGGCGTTGGCGGAACTGCAATACTGTTTATGGTTTCGCCACTGATCCCACCACCGCTACCGCCACCCCCGCCCCCGCACGCCGGCAACAAGGCGATCAGACTGGCCATAAGAATTGAGCGGCCACTTGCAAGGGCGCCAATTAGCAGAGCCTTCCCCCGCTGAAAACGCATACGTTCTACTCCCCACAAATTCAAAAAGAGAACTGCGTGAGCCGACTCATTGCAGTCGTCTGCTAAGGCGTGCTTATCCTTTCGGGCTGAATCAGATCCGACGTTCGGCTTTCTTCAATTGCTTCTGACACTAGCGCCCCAAGTCCTCCACGTTCGGCGAACTTCCCTTGCCACCGCCGGTGACCGGCCCGCACAGAATCCACTCTGACGTTTTGAGCCTTGTGGACGAAAAATTCCTTAACAAGGCATGTAACGAAACTCATGGAACCCTCGCAACGTCTTTCAGCCCGACCTGGACGGTATCGCCTTGGATTGACTGCCACCATTTGCGTCTCCGGGGGCGCAAGCAGTTTGAGTACCGTATTTGGCGAATCGACTCGTCGTGATGCGTCGTCTCTCATGAAAGACGTCAAATCACAGACCAGCGGTGAACAGCCGCACGCGGCCGTCAAGCTAAGCGCGCTGTATCATCAGCTGGCCGTCGCAGTCAGAGGCTGGACAGTGCAAGGCTAATAAGGTTGCTGACGACCTCTTCTGAGGTCGCGCGCCCAAGCCCAAACAGCCCGCCGCGCTTCCATTCCCCCGATCCGGCCCAGGCAATTTCGCCAGTTGCGGCGTTGACTAGCTGTAGCTCCAAAGACGCGCCGATCCCCTGTTGAATCAAAATATCGAGCTTCTCTGCCTTAAGCCGTGGTAGTAGGAGAAAATCACTACTAAGTGCGCGCCCCAACGTACCGATTTTTTGGCGGTCGAGTACGCCGGTAGTCTCATAGCTCGTGACCAGTTGCTCAAAGACGGACAACGAATTCGTGCGATTGAGCAAGTCGGCGACGGTCGCCATATCGACGACCGTGGCTCCCTGCAGTTTGTCACGCACCGCCTGGCTCAAGTTTTTGTTGACTTCCGTGCGCAACGCCAACACGGAGTCTGGAGCCAAGGACGTTTGCGTCTTGACGGGAAGCACGGCGATCTTCTTACCGTTGAGCAACTGCTTCGCGTTAGTGTTTGGCGTGATCGCCTGTTTGTCAGAAACCGTCAGGCAGCTCGAAAGAAGAAACGCCGCGGTCATCAAAGACAGCAAGAAGAAGACCTTTCGAACAAGAAATCTCATAGCTCCCCCTGTACTAATCAAGATACGAATTCCTCTTCAGTGCCCTCTGCGACCGCGGTCGAACCGTTTCACGATCGTCGATTTGTTGTCGGTTCTTGGGCATGCCTTTCTTGGTAGATGAAGAAGACAAGTACTCGCAGGTATCTGCTTGACCTTCTTGCGTTGGATCTACGCGGCTTGCGGTGAGGGCGGGCCGGACCGGCTGCGCTGCGGTTCGGGCGATTTGTGTATGAAGATTCTCAAACATGGGGCGGGGCCCAAGAAGGGCGGAGGTTATCGCCGTATTTGCGTCGCGGCTGGGGCGGTAGATGCTCCAAATGGTTTCGTTGAAGGAGTGCCCGTTGCGCCGGGCGCTCCTCCCGAGCATCGCTTCTGAATGGCCGCTTGCTGAACGGCGTCGTACTCGCCTTTCAGTCGAGCGAATTCCGCCTCTTGCTGCTTGGTCCCGCCAAGGAAGAACAGCGCGGGCCAGAAGAGGACCGCTCCGAACCCAGTGATGGTCTTGTCGTTGCCGGCTGCCTCGTCCAGACGGCCGCCGAGCTGCGTGACACGTGCTTGAATTCGAGTTGCCTCGGCATTCAATTGGCTGCAGTCATAGTTGGCGTACTGCGTCGGGGAGACATATGTGGGAGCGATGTCCTTCGACGCCGTTGCGCAGCCAGCGAGGATCGTGACAAGGGAATTGAGCGTACAGATCGCTCTTCCCCTGAGTGTCACCCCTAGACTGCCCCGTCGCATTGCAAGCACTCCCCGCCGCTGCCAGTGTCACCCCACAACTAACGTGGGTTCTTGAGCAAAATCAAGAGACCAAGGCCGAGTTGTGGACGATCGCACCATGCTGACCCACGTGATCACTTCCTGCTGGCCCGTCCTTCGCAGCTGTCCACCGCAGATTGCCAGCGATCAGCGGCCGACCACTGGGGGTCAGTGTTCAGAGATAAGCTGCGGCACCCGGCAAGAACTTTCAACAAAGGGAGCAAGAGGCCCGATGCGTGCCCTCCCTTCTTCATAGTCGACGTGAACAATGGCGACTTCAGGGCGCCACCAGCCGAGGGACCACGGGCCAACCAATGACCGCTACCGTGCGCATTGGACGGTCGCGTCGGACGACCTGTCTTGGCCGCGTCCTGCCAAAGTGAACCGTCAGGCAACGGACCCCTCAGCGCCACATGCCTGACTTTCACCGCGTCCGACCCGAACACACCCAACGGGTCGATCACGGTCTTTGAGTAGAGGGTGATCTACTGCCCCTTCGTGGCGCGCCAGTCCCACGGCGGTATCGGCTGCGCATCCTTCCAAAGTCCACGACGTGCTGATCGCGCTTCAGCTTCAACGGCAAGCACTCGTCCGACCTCTTCAGGTACTTCGGAAAGCACCACGCCAAGCCATCGGCAACCTGCTGCCAGTTGACGTGTACGCCATCGCACCAGACATGCGCGACGGTGCGGCCGTAGCGATCGGTATCGACGCGCTCATAGCGAATTGACCTCCTCGCTACATCGCCGCGAGAGATCGCGCCGTGAGGCTTCAGAGCATGGCTGTACTACTCGGCTGAGATTGAGTCTTATTCAATACGACGATGCTTGCCGTGCGGCCGATCCGGAAAGTGTCGAGCTACTTTACATCCCGATTGAATCAGTCGGATTCGCAGACAGTGAATTCAACGAGTTGAAATTAGGGCACGTTTTATGCGTGCAGATCAAAAGAACCCGAACAGCGTTCTAGGAAGCCTGGGACGCTGTTTTCGCTTTGTGCTCGGAAAGGGCAAAAGCATGCGGCTTCACGGGCCCGTCGACCCGGCTGCGCTCAAGGCGCAACGCTTGTCTGACGCAGTCTGCCCACCCATTCGGCATCCGACGCCGAACGGAACGTCTCTTCTATCTCCGGCCGCAATGAATCTGTCCGTCCGGGCTGACGGGATGTACGAAATCTATGGATTTGACGCCTCAAACAACCTCATGCCGCTGGCGCATGAATGGCTCGGCGGCAATGTGTTTGACTTCGAAGTGCTTGGGGTGAGCCGCTTCGACGTGCTGGGCATCGATGCATCGGCGGGGCTCGACCCCAAGAACACGACGGCTTTCCTTACCGGACTGACGTTCGCGGGCAATGAAACCTTTACGGGCACTCTGACGCCACTCGAGGCGGTCATGGTTCTTCGTGCGAGCGAGGAGCACGTGTGAATCAGAGACTGCTTCCGCCTTTCGGGCTGCGCTGGCCGGACGGCGAGCGTCGGCGTCACCGTATTGTTGACTGACATTTCAAACTCAATAGGCAGGGAGGCGCGCATGACTAAGACTCATTTGCTTGCTGCAACCGTGGCTTTCGTCTTCGCGCAACAAGCCACCAGCGCTCTACTTCCAGTCGAATACAACGCACAGGTGGTCTACACGATTGAAGACGTTCCCATCCTCATACAAAACGTTGGTGCAGGGGTTGGGCAGGTTGCTGCGTATTCCGGTTGCCTCGTATCGACGGTCACGCAGCAGTCTTGTGGCTCTTCGTTTGCGCTCGCCGGCCTGCTAGGCAATCAGTCCACCATAGGTGAGCTTCACCCGAATACGATCCCCGGGTGGGGCGAGGGTACCTACGCCTCCTCGTGGTTTAGGGACATTCTGACTGTTTCGGGTCTCGGCGCGGGAAGCTACAC
>Ga0209798_10002279_pt1 | contig 11275 bp, 9 predicted proteins | sample DOMMetBare3Fresh_FD_187475 | JGI IMG/M metagenome (GOLD analysis project Ga0209798, IMG submission 187475) | Wetland sediment microbial communities from St. Louis River estuary, USA, under dissolved organic matter induced mercury methylation -... | ecosystem: Environmental > Aquatic > Freshwater...
GCCCGCCAGCGGATTGATGATCGGCAGCAGCGTCAACGGCACCAGGGCCAGCGCGTGCGCGAATTCGGTCGGGGTGGGCATCGTGGCGGTGTGGCGGCGAGGCTCGCCGCGGAGCGCGTATCGTAATGTCCGGGTCCGCACGTCGGCGCATGCCGGCGGGCGATGGGCCGGCGTTTCGCCTCGCGCCCGGCCCGCGGCCCGGGAATCTGGCAAATTCCGCCGATCGCATCACGAGAGCCAACATGACGACAACGATTCGCGGCGCGCGTCGCGCCGCCGGCTGGCTTGTGCTGGCGCTGGGCCCCGGCATGGCGCTGGCACAGCAGACCGGGGCCTCGTGCGTGCGCATCGACGACGATACGGCGCGGCTGGCATGCTACGACCGTGCCCACCAGCGCGCGGTCCCGCCGACAGGTGTCAATGCAGCCAGCCCTCCGCCGGCGGCCAAGCCGGCAACGGCCGGCGCACCGGCGCCGTCGTTGTACGACGATCGCTGGGACCTCGACGGCCGGCGCCGCGGCGAGCTGTTCTACCCGCGGGCCTACAAGCCGGTCTACATGCTGCCGGGAACGTGGACCGACCGCGTCAATCTGACGCCGTCTTCGCCAGCGGCCGGCCACTCGGTGTCGAGCGGCCTCGATCTGCGGCCCGTCGAGGTGAAGTACCAGCTGAGCCTGAAGGCCAAGCTCTGGGAGCAGCCGTTCGGCCTGCCCGCCGCGGTGTGGGGCGGCTACACGCAGTCGTCACGCTGGCAGGTCTACAACGGACACGAGTCGCGGCCCTTCCGTGAAACGAACTACGAGCCCGAGGTCATCTTCGCCTGGCCGCTGGACACCACGCTGCTTGGCTGGCGCCTGCGCCAGGCGTCGCTGGCGCTGAATCACCAGTCCAACGGCCGTTCGCTGCCGCTGTCGCGCAGCTGGAACCGCTGGATTGCCGAGGCGGCGTTCGAGCGCGGCGACTGGACGGCGCAGGTTCGCCCGTGGTGGCGCCTGGGCGAGCGGCCGACCGACGACGACAACCCCGACATCAGCGAACATGTCGGTCGCGCCGAGCTGCTGCTCACGCGCAGGCTCGGCCGGCACATCGTCGCGTTGCAGCTGCGCCATTCGTTGCGCGACGGCGCGCATTCGCGCGGCTCGGCCCAGCTGGAGTGGTCGGCGCAGATCGACGGCGCGCTGCACCTGTACACGCAGTGGTTCACCGGCTATGGCGAGAGCATGATCGACTACAACCACCGCCAGAACAAGCTCGGCCTGGGCATCTCGATCGTCGAGTGGCGCTGACGCGCGGCGCCGCCGTGGCGCACGCGCCGCGTCGTCAATGCGCCCCGCCGGCGCCGGCCGCGGCGCCAACACGCCGCGGCTGCGCCAGCCACACCAGCGCGATCAGCGCGACGAACAACCCGGCCGACAGGTAGAACACATCGGTCGCCGCCATCGTGTAGGCCTGCTGGTCGAGCAGGCGGTTCACCGTCGCGGCGGCTTGCTCAGGCGTCTGGCCGGCCGCCGCGAGCTGCGCCATCACCTGCATCGCGGCGTCGTTGCCGCGATGGATCGATTCGCTGAGCTGCGCGTGGTGCAGCACCGCGCGGTCCTCCCACAACGTGGTGAAGAGTGAGGTGCCGAAGGCGCCGGCCGTGATGCGCACGAAGTTCGACAGCCCCGAGGCCGACGGCATCTGATCCGGCGTCAGCCCGCTGAACACGATGGCCTGCAGCGGAATGAAGAAGAACGCCATCGCCGCACCTTGCAGCAGCGTGGGAATCAGGATCGTCAGCACCGGCGCCTGGGTGTTGAACTGCGAGCGCATCCACAGCACGAGCGCAAAGCCGACGAAGGCCACGGTGGCCAGCTTGCGCGGGTCGATGCGCGACACGTTCTTGCCGACCCACGGCGACAGCACGATCGCCAGCAGTCCTACCGGGGCCGTGACGATGCCGGCCCAGGTGGCGGTGTAGCCCATCCACTGCTGCAGCCACAGCGGCAGCAGCACCACGTTGCCGAAGAACAGGCCATAGGCCACCGACAGCGCGCTGGTGCCGACGAGGAAGTTGCGCCGCGCGAACAGGCGCAGGTTGACCACGGGGTGAGGATCGGTGAGCTCCCAGGCGAGGAAGAACAGGAAGCCGACCACGGCCACGACGGCCAGCACGACGATCTGCGTCGAGCCGAACCAGTCGAGCTCCTTGCCCTTGTCGATCATGATCTGCAGCGCGCCGATCCACAGCACCAGCAGCGCCAACCCCACGCGGTCCAGCGGCACCCGGCGCGGCCCGGGGTCGCGCGAGCGGTAGAGCGACCAGGTCAGCGCGGCCGCGAACAGGCCCACCGGCACGTTGATGTAGAAGATCCACGGCCAGGTGATGTTGTCGGTGATCCAGCCGCCCAGCAGCGGCCCCATCACCGGCGCCACCAGCGTGGTCATCGCCCACAGTGCCATCGCGGTGCCGGCCAGCGCGGGCGGGTAGCTGGCCAGCAGCAGCGTCTGCGACAGCGGGATCAACGGCCCGGCCACCAAGCCCTGCAGCACGCGAAACAGGATCAGCGATTCGATGTTCGGCGCCAGGCCGCACAGCCACGAGGTCAGCACGAACAGCAGCACACTGGCGGTGAACAGCCGCACCTGGCCGAAACGCTGCGTCAGCCAGCCCGTCAGCGGCACGGCAATCGCGTTGGCCACCGCGAACGAGGTGATGACCCAGGTGCCCTGCGTCGGGCTCACGCCCAGGTCACCGGCGATCGCCGGGATCGACACGTTGGCGATCGACGTGTCGAGCACGTTCATGAAGGTCGCCAGCGACAGCGCCAGCGTGCCGAGCGCCCTTTCGACACCCTGCAACGGTGGAAACGCCGGTGGCGGTGCCGCGCGAGGCACAACCGACGGGGCGTCGGCCGTTGCCGTGGCGGACAGCGTCTGGCTCATCGCGAGCGGGTCAGCGCGAGACGGAGGCCGCAACCTTGGACAGCACGGCCTGCGCCGCGCGGCTCACCGGTTTGCCGAGGTTGATCGCGATGATCTCGCGCACACGTCGATCGGCGTCGGCGCTGGGCGCGTCGAACACCTGCGTCTGGCTGCTGGCGCGCGGCAACTGGCCGCTGAGCACCGGCGCACCGGTGCCTTGCGCGACGTCGACCGTGGCCTCCATCGAGAGGCCGACACGCAGCGGATGCTCGGCCAGCTGCCGGGGGTCGAGTTCGATGCGCACCGGCACGCGCTGCACCACCTTGATCCAGTTGCCGGTGGCGTTCTGCGCCGGCAACAGCGCGAACGCGGCACCGGTGCCCGCGCCGACACCGGCCACGCGGCCGTCGTACTCGATCTGGCCGCCATAGAGGTCGGCACGCAGCTTCACGCGCTGGCCGATGCGCATCTGGCGCAGCTGCACCTCCTTGAAATTGGCCTCGACCCAGACCTGGTCGAGCGGAATCACAGTCATCAGCGGCGTGCCGGGGGTGATGCGCTGGCCCACCTGCACGGTGCGCCTGGCCACCTGCCCGGTCACCGGCGCGGGCACCTCGGTGCGCTGCACGGCGAGAAAGGCCTCGCGCACCGCGGCCGCGGCGCGTTCGACATTGGGGTGCTTCTCGACGGTGGTGCCGTCGGTCAGGGCGCGGTTGCTGGCGGCCTGCTCCTGAGCCGCGGCCAGCGCCGAGCGCGCACCCACCAACGCACTGGTGGCCGCCGACAGTGCGGATTCGGCGTGCAACATCTCCTCGCCGGCGACCGCGCCGCTTTGCATCAGCGGGCGGCGGCGGTTCACATCGTCGGCAGCGCGCGCCACGTCGGCCTGCATGCGCGCCACTTCGGCCTGACGCAGCTGAATCGTCGCGTTCAGCGCCGCGTTGTTGGCGTACAGCGTGCGCACCTCGCGCACGGTCTGCGCGAGCTGCGATTCGGCGCGCTCGAGCGCGAGCTTCGCGTCGGTGGCGTCCAGCCGCACCAGCGGCTGGCCGGCCTTGACCCGATCGGTGTCATCGGCCAGCACGGCCAGCACGGTGCCGGCGACCTGCGGCGTGATCTGCACCACCGGCGCCTGCACGTAGGCGTTGTCGGTCGATTCGAAGTGCCGCTGAAACAGCGCCCAGTACGCGCCGTAACCGAGCCCCGCGAGCAGCACGAGGCCGGTGACCGCGAGCATGGCCGCCTTGCGCCGCCCCGGCGCGCCAGCGCCCGCGGCTGATCGTGTCGGCTTGGCTTGGGATTCCTGTGGTTCCATTTGCTGCTCTCGAGATAAGACGGGCCTAGCGCACGGCGGCGATCGCGGGCGCGGAAACCGTGCCGGCGTCGTAGCCGCCACCGAGTGCGCGGGACAGCGCCACCTCGCTGGCCAGGTGGCGTGCCTTGAGGTCGATGCTGGCGCGGCGTTGCGCCAGCACGTTGTTCTGCGCCGTCAGCACGACGAGGAAGTTGCCGAGGCCGGCCTGGTAGCGCTGCAGCGCGAGCGCATAGGCGGCATCGGCCGCGCGCGTCGCGTCGTCCTGCGCTCGCTGCTGGCGCTCCAGCGAACGCAGCGTGCCGAGCTCGTCGGCGACCTCACGCAGCGCGCGTTGCAGCGCACCGTTGTAGCCCTCGATCGCCGCATCGACCTCGGCACGGCGGCTGTCCAGGTTGGCCTGCAGCCGGCCGCCGTCGAACAGCGGCAGGCGCAGCGCCGGGCCGGCACCGTAGGTCAGCGAGCCGGCCTGCACGAAGCGATCCAGGCCGAGGCTCGACAGGCCGACGAAGGCCATCAGATTGATGTTCGGATAGAACTGGGTTCGCGCCTGCTCGGTGTCGCCCAGCGCGGCCTCGACGCGCCAGCGCTGCGCCACCAGGTCGGCGCGGCGACCCATCAGGTCGACGGGCAAGGCCTCGGGCAGGGGCCGCATCGTCACGGCCATCAAGGTCGGTGCCAGCGCGTCCAGCGACTGCACCGGTTGGCCGACCAGCTCGGCCAGCGCATGGCGGGCGAGCAGGGCCGCCTCGCCGAGCGCTTCGATCTCGACCTGCGCCTGCGCGATCAAGCCCTCGGCCTGGCGCAGGTCGACGGTGGTGTCCAGACCGGCCGAGATACGCTGGCGCACCAGCGAGACGATCTGCTCGCGCTGCTGCAGCGCTTGCTGCGCGACGGCGCGTGTATCGACCAGTCTGGCCAGGTGGATGTAGCCCGCGCTCACCTGGCTGGCCAGCAGCACGCGAGCGGCCTGCTCGTCCGCCTGCGCCGCGCGCAGCCGGCCGATGGCGGCGTCGAGCGCCGCACGCTGGCGGCCGAACAGATCGGGCTCCCAGGCAGCCCCGATCTGCGCGTTGTTGTTCCAGCGCGTGGCGCCGGCCAGCTGGGGCGGCACCAGGCCGTTTTCGCTGAAGCGCTGGTCGGTCAGGTCGATCGAGGCCGTGACCTGCGGACCGCGCGCGGCGTCCTGGGCCCTCGACGCGGCCTCGGCCTGGCGCACCCGGGCCTGCACAAGGCGCAGGTTGGGCTGGCCCGCCAGCGCCTGATCGATCAGCCGGTCGAGCTCGGCCTGCTGGAACACGCGCCACCAGCGCAGCTCGGGCCACGGCGTCGCAACCGACGTCGCGCCGAGCGCCCGCGCCTCGACGAACGTGGCCGCGGTCGATGCGTCGCGTGGGGTGGCGCAGCCGGCCAGCACCAGCACGGCGCCGGCGAGCAGGGCCAGCAGCGTGGTGGCCGCGGTCAGCGGCGCGGCGCAGCGCGGGCGTGCGCGGTCCGTGGCGGGGTTGGCAACGAGCTCTTTGGAGGGCATGCGACGAGCCTTCAAGCCGATTGCGGCAACTTCTGCAGCGCGGCCCCGTTGGCCGTCATGCGTTCGAGCAGCCGGCGCAGCTGCTTCCATTCGCTCTCGGAGAATCCGCGCAGGAAATCGTTGTTCACCGACGCCAGCACGAACGGCACCTTCTTGACCACCGCCTCGCCGGCGGCGGTGAGGCGCAGGTGCACCATGCGGCGGTCGGATTCGGAGCGCACGCGCTCGACCAGGCCCTTGGCCTCGAGCCGGTCGACCATGCGCGTGACGGCGCCGGCATCGACATCGATCTCGCGGGCCAGCTCGATCGCGGTGGTGGCGCGACCTGTCTTCAGCATCCACAGCGGCTTCCACTGCGCGTCGGTGAGGCCGTGCTCGGCCATGCGCGTCTCGACTTCGCGCCGCATCAGCATCATCAGGTTGACCAGCTGATGGCCGACGCTTTCGCCCAGGTCGTAGCAGCGGCCGTCGTAGAGCGTGCAGGTCTTGGCGGGTGCGGGCATGGCGGGGGGTGGGGACCGTTGGGTGGGCAATGACTGACTAGGCAAATTTTGCCCGAGCAGTCAAATCCGACGCGGCGGCAGGGGCTTGGACCCGCCGCGCCGGCCGCCGACTGCGTCGAGCGGGTTTGAACGGCTTGTCGGCCCGCCGGCGAACGCGCACGATCGACGGACCCCAGAACCGACCCGGTGGCGTCGACGCCCCGCGGCGTCGCATGACCGAGGAGCATGCCCATGACCCGAGCGCTTGTCTGCCTGCTGCTTTGCGCGCTGTTGCCGGCCTGCGCCACCGGGCCCGGGACGGCATCCGGCGCGATGCCGCAGTTCCAGGTCGATGCCAACTGGCCGCAGGCACTGCCCGAGGAAAATGGTGTGCAGCTGCTGTTCGGCCAGGTGGCCGGCATTGCGGTGGATGCGCGCAACGGCCACGTCTGGATGGTGCACCGCCCATCCACGCTGCTGAACGACGAGTGGGACCCGAAGGAGAACCGGCCGGTCACGCACCGCTGCTGCAAGTCGCTGCCGCCGGTGGCAGAGTTCGATGCGGCCGGGCGTTATCTGCGCGGCTGGGGCGGCCCGGGCGCCGGCTACGACTGGCCCAAGGTGGAGCACGGCATCTTCGTCGATCCGGAAGGCAACGTCTGGGTCGGCGGCAACGGCAACGAAGACAACCAGATTCTCAAGTTCACGCCGGACGGCAAGTTCCTGATGCAGATCGGGCGCGCCGGCAAGTCCGAGGGCAGCAGCAGCCGCACGCAGCTTGGCCGGCCGGCACACCTGACGCTCGACGCCGCGGCGAACGAGCTGTATGTCGCCGACGGCTACGGCAACCGGCGCGTCGTGGTGTTCGACGCCAGGACCGGCAACTACAAGCGCCACTGGGGCGCCTACGGCGGCGTGCCGAACGACGACAAGCAGCCGGCCTACGACCCCGCGCAGCCGCTGTCACGCCAGTTCGGCAACCCGGTGCATTGCGTGCGCCTGTCCAACGACAACCTGGTGTACGTCTGCGACCGGGTGAACAACCGCATCCAGGTGTTCGACAAGCAGGGCCAGTTCAAGCACGAGTTCCGCGTCGAGGTGCAGACGCTGGCCAACGGCTCGGTGTGGGACATGGTGCTGTCGCACGACCCGGCGCAGCGGTACCTGTATGTGGCCGACGGCGCGAACGGACGCATCTATGTGCTGAACCGCGCCGACGGCGTCATCGTGGGCAGCTTCGGCCGCACCGGGCGCCGCGCCGGCGAATTCAAGTGGATCCACAATCTGGCGATCGACGCGCAGGGCAACCTGTTCACCGCCGAGGTGGGTTTCGGCCGCCGCGCGCAGAAGTTCGAGCGGGTGAATCGCTGAGCCGCCGCCCTTCAGTGGGCCATCAGCGCCTGGCGGGCGCGGTGCAGGCGCACGAACAGGTTGGCTTCGCTGATGCCCAGCATCTGGCAGGCCGCTTCGGTGGTCTGCTCGCGCAGCACGCGCAGCTGCATCGCGTCGCGCAGACCGGCCGGCAATGCGGCGATGCGCGCCAGCACCCGCGACAGCAGTTCGCGTTGCTCGGCCACTTCGTCCGGGCGGGGCAGCGGGCATTCGAGCGAGAACTGGTCGTCGAGGTCGCAGGTGTCCAGGCTGTCGTGCCCGACGCGCTGGCGCACCAGGTCGACGATCTTGTGGCGCAGGATCGCCACCAGCCAGCTGCGCGGCGCCGAGCGCCCGCCGAAACTGGCGCGGCCGGTCATCACGGCTTCGAACACATCGTGCACCAGGTCCTCGGCCAGCGCCGGGTCGAGCAGGCGGCGCCGGGCGTAGCGCACCAGGAAGCTGCGGTGTTCGGCCAGGTCGGCCCAGCCGAGCGTGGTGGCCTGCGCGGCGTGGAGGTCGGGTGAGGTGGTGGCGGCGGTCTGCATGGTGGCGGCGTCGTGTGTTTTGCGATGGCGCCACTGTGACCACCGCACCTCGCGCCAGCCTCGCCAAAGCTCACAGCCAGATAACATCGCTGTAAGAACGCCGGTACGCGGCGCGACCCCACGCCATGCCGCCGCACATCCTCGTCGCCGAAGACCAGACCGATATCCGCGACCTGATCGTGCTGAACCTGCGCCAGGCCGGCTACCGGGTCGACGCCGTCTCCGACGGCACGGCGGCGCTGGCCAGCCAGGCCGAGCAGGCCAGCGACCTGCTGCTGCTGGACCTGATGATGCCCGGCCTCGACGGGCTGGAGGTGTGCAAGGCGGTGCGCGCGCGAGGGCGGGCCACGCCGATCCTGATGCTGACGGCGAAGTCCACCGAGCTCGACCGTGTGCTCGGGCTGGAGCTGGGCGCCGACGACTACCTGACCAAGCCGTTCTCGATGGCCGAGCTGCTGGCCCGGGTGAAGGCGCTGCTGCGGCGCGCCGAGTTGTTGCGCCAGGCGCAGGCACCGACACCCGCCGTGCCGCTGCGCAACGGCGAGCTCGAAATCCTGGCCGGCAAGCGCGAGGTGCGCGTGCGCGGCCAGGTGCTCGAATTCACCGCGCTGGAGTTCGATCTGCTGCTGCATTTCGCATCGCACCCGGGCCACGTGTTTTCGCGCGCGCAACTGCTCGACGCGGTGTGGGGCTACTCGCACGAGGGCTACGAACACACGGTCACGACGCACATCAACCGGCTGCGTGCAAAGGTCGAGGCCGACCCGATGCGGCCGCAGGTGATCCTGACCGTGCGCGGCGCGGGTTACAAGATGCGCGACGCGCCGTGACGGTCCGCCTGCGCATCGCGCTGACCATCCTGATCACCGGCCTCGTGGCCGCGGCCGGCGTGCTGGTGACGGTGGCGCTGGCTTTCCAGCGTTTCGAGCACGAGGGCACCTACGAGCGCGCGAATGCGTTCGTCGGCCGCGTCGTGGGCATGTACGACGATCTGCTCGACCTGCATGCGCGCGACCCGCAGGCGTTCATCGCCTTCCTGCGCAACCTGCTGCTGTTCGAGCCCGATTCGCAGCTCTACCTGCTCGATGCCGACGGCACGGTGCTGGCCAGCAGCGGGCGCATGACGCTGGCGCCCGGCTTCAAGGTCAAGCTGGCGCCGGTGCAACAGGCGGTGCAGGTTGCCGGCGACCGCCAGCGGGCGCCGTACGTGATGGGCGACGACCCCGAGCACATGAACGCCGACGCGGTGATCGCCGCGCGCGCGCTCAAGCGCGCGGTGATCCGGCCGAGCGACGGCCCGGCAGGCTATCTGTACCTGGTGTGCCAGCCGCCGGCGCTGCAGGCCGGCCGCGCCGAGCTGTTTCGCAGCAGCCTGGCCGGGCCGGCGCTGGCCGGCGTGGCAGCGGTGATCCTGTTGACCACGCTGCTGGCACTGTGGATCATCGCCACCGTCACGCGGCCGCTGCGCGACCTGAGCGCAGCCGTGGCCGCGGCGCAGCGCGAGGGCTTCGATGCCGCCAGTGCCATGGCTGCGCGGGAGCCGCCCCCGGCCGGCGGTGACGAGTTCGCGCAGTTGCGCGCGGGCTTCCACGCCATGCTGGCGACGTTGCGCTCGCAGTGGGATGCGCTGCGCCGGCTCGACCAGTTCCGCCGTGAGAGCGTGAGCAACCTGTCACACGACCTGCGCTCGCCGCTGACGGCCACCGTGGCCTGCCTGGAGACGCTGCAGCAGCGCTGGCAATGCGAACCGGGGCGCGTCGATGATCAATCGCTGGTGCAGGTGGCGCTGCGCAACACGCGCAACGCGGCGCAGCTGGTGCGCTCGCTGGGGGACCTGGCGCTGCTCGACGAGCCGGCATTTCGGCTGCAGCCGATGACGCTCGACCTGGGTGAGGTGCTCGACGACATCGTGATGCGCTTCGCCGATCGCGCCATGCGACAGGGCGTGACGCTGCGCCTCGACAGTTCCGCCGCGGCCACCGCGTTCGCTGCGGTGGACGTCGAGCTGTTCGAGCGCGCCATCGCCAATCTGGTGGACAACGCCCTGCGCTTCACGCCGGCGGGCGGCCGGATCACGCTGAGCGCGCGATCACACGGGGCGGCGGTCCAGGTGGAGATCGCCGACTCGGGCTGCGGCATCGAGCCCGCGGAGATCGAGCACCTGTTCGACCGCCTGTATACCGGACGCGCCATCGGCAGCGCGCCGACCGGCGAAGGCGGCACGGGCCTGGGACTGGCGATCGTCAAACGCATCGTCGAGCTGCACCACGGCGAGGTCGCCGTGCACAGTCGCGTCGGCCAGGGCACGACGGTCACGATCGGGCTGCCGGCGCCGCCGGCCGCCGCATGACGCTGCCAACGTTTACCGCGATGGTGCTTTGGCGAGCTGCTCGAGCGTGAAGGTGTAGCTCACCTTGTCCAGCGGCTTGTGGCAGCCCAGGCACTCGGCCTGGTTGATGCCGGGGCGGTGCTGCTTTTCGGCGGTGAAGACTGCGTAGTTCCACTCCTCGTTGCGCAGCATGTCGGGGATGTCCTTGCCCCAGCCTGCGTCGCGGCCCATGGCGGTGTAGCCCACCAGCTTGTCGGCGACGAACTGGCCGTCAGCGCCCTTCACCGGCGCGCCGTCCGCACCGAGCTTGGCCGAATGCACCTCGGCAAACAGGTAGGAGCCATTGGGCAGATCCTTGCCGTCCTTGGCCGCCTTGAGCGCCACCGGGTTGGCGAAGTAGTAGCGCACCTGCTTGGTCGCGGGGAAGCTGATGGTGTGGTACTTGGTGAAGCTGGCCTGATAGCCCTCGGGGAAACTCACGCTGGTCTTGGCAACGTTGGGCAGCTGCGCCGACTTGGCGTTGCCAGTGGCGCCAGGTTGTGCTGAAAAGTGCGCGGCCACGTTGGCAATGTCGGCGTCGTTCAGTTGCATGGCAATCGCGGCCATGGTGGCGATCGGACTGGTCGGGTTCGGGGCCTTGCGTGCGCCGCTCTTGAAGGCCTTCAGCTGCCCTTCGATATAGGCCGCGCGCTGGCCGGCGAGGTTGGGAATGGTGTCGCTCACGCTGATGCCGTTGGCGCCGTGGCAGGCGGCACACACCGCCTCGGCCTTGGCCCTTCCGGCGTCAACGTCGGCGGC
>Ga0209798_10002281_pt1 | contig 11266 bp, 11 predicted proteins | sample DOMMetBare3Fresh_FD_187475 | JGI IMG/M metagenome (GOLD analysis project Ga0209798, IMG submission 187475) | Wetland sediment microbial communities from St. Louis River estuary, USA, under dissolved organic matter induced mercury methylation -... | ecosystem: Environmental > Aquatic >...
GGACGTCCGCTGAGCTGATCACCGCCCCGGTGACCTCACTGCGACGTTCGAAGGTGCCGAACCGGACGAAGCTGGCCGTGCGCGACCGCTTCCACGCCGAGATGAGCTCGCGTGCCGCGGTGCCGTCATCGGCCCGCTCACCCGGTTCCAGCGAGCCGTTGCTGGTGGTCGCGGCCACAGCGAGAAGGGCGGCCGCGTAGAGACCGACCGCCAACCAGCCAACGACAACCCGACGGCGCGCTCGCATGGAGGGCGACGGTACGCGATGCTCACCCCGATGGCGTATCACCACGTGGCTGTCGCTGTGCGCGACCTCGCCGAGACCCACCGCTTCTACACCAACGTCATGGGCTTCGAGCTCGTGAAGGCTCAGGCGGCCCCCACCGATGTCCCCGGCGGCTGGGCCAAGCACGCCTTCTACGCCACCGGTCCGATCAGCGACGGCGAAGCGCCGGCGCTGATCGCGTTCTGGGAGCTGCATGACGACCGCATGACCTCCTTCGACCCTGCCATCTCCACGGGTCTAGGCCTGGAGCCATGGGTCAACCACATCGCGTTCCACGCCCGAGACCTCGACGACATCGAGGGGCGCAAGAAGCGCTGGCTCGACCACGGTCACGACGCGGTGGAGATCGACCACGGCTTCTGCGTCAGCATCTACACCCTCGACCCGAGTCGTATCCTCGTGGAGTTCTGCACCGACACCGCTCCCTACACCGACGCCGACCGCCAGCACGCCCTCGCCTTGCTCGACGACCCCGATCCCCAGCTGGCCCACGCGCCCGTGCCACAGTTCCACCTCGCCCCGCGCTGAGGGATGCCCCGACCAGCCAGGGCCCGGCCTACGCGGTGGCCTGGGTCAGGCCGAGGTCCCGTTCGATGGTGGCCGCGTCGACGGCAACTCCGAAGTGCTTCCCCTGGCCGAGCTCGCACCCGAGTGTCAACAGGCCCTCCAGCTCGGCCTGCTCCTCGATGCCCTCCGCGATGGCCACCCGTCCCAAGGTGCGGCCCAGGTCCATGATCGTGCGCACCAAGGTCGTCTGCGGATCCTCGTGGCGCAGTGCGGCCACGAACCCACGGTCGATCTTGAGGATGTCGAAGGGCACCCGCTGCAGATAGCTCAACGACGAATAGCCAGTGCCGAAGTCGTCGATTGCGATCTGCACACCGAGCTCCTTCAGGCGATGCAGCCGGCGCAGGACCCGCTCGCTGTCGGACAGCAGCACCGACTCGGTGAGCTCGAGGATCAACGACGTCGGTTCGAGCCCGGCGGCCGCCGTGGCGGCGCGAACGGTCGCGACCAGATCCGGCGCAAGGAGCTGACGAGCCGAGAGGTTCACGCTCATCTGCCACGCGGCTGTCGGGTCGGCCCCGAGCCAGACCGACAGCTGCCGGCAGGCCCGCTCGAGCACGAGCTGGCCGAGCGGGACGATGAGCCCGGTGTCCTCGGCGATGGGCACGAACTCCGAAGGTGGGACCACCCCCCGCTCAGGGTGTGTCCACCGGGCCAACGCCTCGAAGGCCCAGACCTCACCGGAGTCGAGGCGCACGATGGGCTGGTAGGCGACATCGATCTCATCCCGCTCGAGCGCCCGTTCGAGGTCGCCGCGGATCGCCTGGCGGTCAACAGCCCGGTGGTGCATGGACGGCTCGAACATCTCGATGCAGCCCTTGCCGTTGGCCTTGGCGGTGTACATGGCGAGGTCGGCGTTCCGTAGCAGCTCCTCGGGCGTGGTGTCCGGGCCTCGGCGGGTGGCGATGCCGATGCTCGCCCGCACGTAGACCTCGCGCCCCTCGACGACGATGGGCGTGCGCAGCGAGTCGAGGATGCGCTCCGCCACCTCCACGACAGCCATGGCATCCGGCGCGTCCTCCAGGAGCACCGCGAACTCGTCGCCACCGAGACGCGCTGGGGTATCACCGGAGCGCAGCGAGGCGCGCAGCCGGTCGGCGACGGCGCGCAGCAGCTCGTCACCGGCACCATGGCCCAGGCTGTCGTTGACGAGCTTGAAGTCGTCGAGGTCGACGAAGGCCACTGCCGGGACAGGTGAGTCGATACGACGAATGCGGGCCAGTGCGTGCTCGACCCGGTCGAGGAACAGCGCTCGGTTCGACAATCCGGTCAGTGCATCGTGGAAGGCCTGGTGCCGCAGCTGCTCCTCGAGGGTGCGGCGTCCGGTGACATCGCGGATGGTGAGCACGATGCCGTCCACATCCGGGTTCTCGAGGAGCTGCACCCCGACGATCTCGGCGTGGATCACGGAGTCGTCAGCCCGCAGCAGCCGCGCTTCGACGGTGCGCACGGTCTCCGATACGCCCTGCGCGAGCTGATCGAGGAAGTTGGCCACGTGGGTCGCTGAGTCGGGGTGCAGGATCCGGTCGAAGGCGGCGCCGTCGAGGTCTACGGCGAGGTAGCCCAGCACACGGACGACCGAGGGGGTCTGGAAGCGGATGCGGCCATCCCGTCCGACGATGAGGACGGCATCGCTGCTGTGCCGCACGAGCTGCTGGAAGCGGGCCTCACTTCGCTTGTCGAGCAGCTCCCGGGACTGCACCATTGCATCGAGGGCCAGCGCGGCTTGTGTCCCGATGACGAGCAAGCCTTCGTCGACCTCCTCAGGCACTCGACCCACGCCAGCCAGCGCCAGACCCGCCCTGGCGTCGATCCGGCAGGGGACGGGCACGATCACCACCTCGCCGCGGGTGGCGTCAAGGACCCGCGTCGACCGCTCACCGATCCCTGCGAGCTGGCTGAGATCATCGTCAACTCCGGATGCATCACGGTCGATCGGCCCATTGGGACCGGCCAGCTCCACCGGATACGTGACGCCACGCTCGTTCACCCCGACCCAGGCGACGTAGCGAAGGTCGGCCCCGAGGAGGGACCGAGCGGCTTCGAGGGCCACGTGGCGGATCGCAGGAGCATCCGGTGAGGACCCAACTGCCTCCGCCGCTTCTCGCACGATCATCTCGCGTCGCGCTTGCGCCTGGCTGGAGCGCACGACCAGCTCGAGCCGCACGGCTAGCAGCACGAGCAGGAAGATCGTGAAGCCGCCGAGGACAAGGCCGTCGATCTGTCGGTTCCCCAGCTGCTGGACCACTGCGCAGAGTGGTGGTGCCGCCGCGGCGAGGATGAGAATGATCAGCCGACGGTGGGGCAGATCGTGCGCGGTGCTGCGCTCCCGGTCCGTGATGCGACGGGCTGACGGGCTGACGGCGCCGGCCGCCACGATCAGCGCCCCCGCCGCGCAGAGCCCGGCGCCGATGCGGCCGGGGTCAGACTCGGTGAGCTGGAGCTGCGAGCTGCGCACAAGGATGCTGCCCACCGCGAGGGCCAGCACCCCTTCGAGGGCGAAGCGCCCGGCCGCGAGGTGTGACGCTCCAGTGATGGCGAGCCGGAAGGCAGCGCCGACGAGGAAGGCCAGCAGCAGGCCGGCCACGACGCTGACCGCCTCCACGCCGAGGTCGAGGTCGGCGGCTCGCAGCTCGGGCCAGAGAAACGCCACCAGGACCACCCCGGCTCCGGTGCCCACGATGACCGCGTCGATGCGGGCGATCCAGTCGTCCCGGAGGGACCGGGCCACCGCCATGAGCCCGATGGCGCAACCGAGGGCGGCCAACCCGACGAGCTGGGGACCGTCGGCCGCATCGAGGCCGGTGATCCGGCCCGAGCCGGTGTCGTGGGTGATCGCGACCGCCAGCCGCCCGACTCCCCACAGGCCGATGCCGATCCCGAGCAATCGCCACATGGACGCGGCTCGACCTCCCGACGGAGCGCCGAAGAGCACGAAGAGCGAGGACAGCAGCCCGATGCCCGCCAGGATCCAGGCCGAGGTCAGATCGGAGCGGACCAGGCCGGCGGTGGCGCCGACCGGGGTGGCGAGGACGACGAGGGCGGCCGCGATCCACTGCCGCCTCGCCGGCGCGCGGCCGGTCAGTGATCCGGTGCCCCCTCCCATCCTCGCCCCTTCGCTCCTGTCCGTGGTCAGCCACCCGCCCATCGTCGCTACGGGAACGGCGTCGAGCGGGCAGGACGCTGCACCGACTGTAGGGCCGATCCGTCCGGCGGGGCGCCGAGCCGGCCCCCTGCGCCACCGATCAGTCCGGCGGAGGGCGGCGACGATCGGCCTTTCGGGTGGCCTGCCGGCGCTTGTCGTCGAGCCGTCTCCGCACGCTTGCTGTCGTGGGACGCGTTGGCCGGCGAGGGGTGTCGACCCGGAGGGCACCGGCCAGGCGAGCAGCCAGGCGCTCGAGGGCGAGATCCCGGTTGCGGGCCTGGGAGCGCTGGTCGGACACCACCACCCGCACCTCGTCACCCAAGCGTTCCAGCAACCGGGCGCGTTGGCGCGGGCCGAGCGACGGCGATGCCACGACGTCGAACCGCACCTCCACCTTGGTGTCCGCGGTGTTGGCGTGCTGGCCGCCGGGCCCTCCTGAGCGGCTGAAGCGCCAGGTCAGCTCGCCGAGTGGGATCACCAGGGTCGGCGACACCCGCAGCCGCTCCCGATCGTCGGTCAAGACGCCGGTGTCAGTCGAACCCGCGCGCCATGTTGGCGAAGCGCGTGTACTGGGGCAGGAAGGCGAGCTGCACCACCCCGGTGGGGCCCGAACGGTGCTTGGCGACGATGATCTCGGCCTGGCCCGCGTTCTCGGGCTTCGGGTCGTAGATCTCCTCCCGGAAGATGAACATCACCACGTCGGAGTCCTGCTCGATGCTTCCGGACTCGCGGAGGTCGGCCAGCATCGGACGCTTGTCGGCTCGCATCTCCAGGCCTCGGGAGAGCTGCGAGAGAGCCACGACCGGGGTCTCCAGCTCGCGGGCGAGGATCTTGAGGCCGCGGCTGAGCTCGGACACCTCGACTTGGCGGTTCTCGGCGCGGGAGCGGCCGGTCATGAGCTGCAGGTAGTCGATCACGATCATGCCCAGGTTGCCGATCTGGCTCTTGAGCCGCCGAGCCTTGGCCCGGATCTCCATGATCGTGAGGTTGGGGTTGTCGTCGATCCAGATCGGCGCCTCGGCCAATCGACCCATCGCACGCGAGATCTTCTGCCAGTCGTCTGATTGGAGCTGCCCGTTGCGGACACGGGTGGAGTCGACGCGGGCTTCGGCGCACAGCAGCCGCTGCGACAGCTCGAGGTTGCTCATCTCGAGTGAGAAGAAGAGCACCGGCACGGGGTTGGTGGGCTCGAGGGCGGCATGGGCGACCATGCCGAGCGCGAAAGAGGTCTTGCCCATGGCCGGACGGGAACCGACCACCACCAGGGAGCTGGGCTGCAACCCGGAGAGGAGATGGTCGAGGTCGAGATAGCCGGTGGGCGTGCCGGTGATGGACTCGCCCCGCTCGTAGAGCTTCTCGAGGCGGTCGAGGTTCTCCGACAGCAGGCTCGACAGGCGCTGCGTCGTGTCCGTGACCCGCCGTTCGTTGACCTCGTACACAAGCGACTCGGCCCGGTCGAGCGCCTTGCTCACATCGTCGGGCACCGAATAGCCGAGCTCGGCGATCTCGCCGGCCACGCCGATCAGGCGCCGCAGCAGCGCGTACTCCTCCACGATCCGGGCGTAGCGATCGGCGTTGGTGGTGGCCGGGGTCGACGACATGATCTGGGCCAGCACGGCGTGGCCGCCGATGGCGTCGAGCAGGCCGGCACGACGCAGCTCGTCGGCCACGGTCACCGAATCGGCTGGTTGCCCAGAGGCGTAGAGCGTGTGGATGGCGTCGTAGACGTGGCCGTGGGCCGGCTTGTAGAAGTCGGACGCCGTGACGATCCCGGCGGCCGCCGCGATCGCCTCCGCGGAGAGCATCATCGCTCCCAGCAACGACTCCTCGGCCTGGAGATCGTGCGGGGGGACTCGTCCCGCGGCGGCACGGGGCGAGCTTGGTTCCTGGTCTTCGGATCGCGACGGCATGGGGGCTTCACCTTCCTCCAACCGGCCTGTGGGCTACCAGAGGGACAACCCTGGGGAAACCCTGGGGACGTGGGGCGTCACCTTGTGGACGACCTTGTGGACAACTTGGGCGCGGGCGCGCGCGTGCAGGGTCCACGCGGGTCAACCCGGGAGGGCTGACCCGTGCGCCTAGGAGGCGACGACCTCGACGGTGATCGGGAACTCGACCTCGGCGTGGAGCTTGGCCGGCACGAGGTGGGTGCCGAGGGACTTGATGGGCTCAGCGAGGTGCAGCTGTCGACGATCGAGCTCGACACCGGTCTGAGCGGCGACGGCATCGACGATCTCCATGGTGGTGACCGAGCCGAAGAGCTTGCCTTCGACCCCAGCCCGAGCCGCGATCGTGACCACCCGCGCGACGAGGCTCGTGGCCACCGCCTGCGCGGCGGACCGATCGCTCTCGTCGCGGACATCGCGGCTGCGGCGCATGGCGGTGGCCTGGCCTTCCACCCCGGCGGTGGCCGCGAAGGCCAGGCCCTTGGGGACGAGGTAGTTGCGGCCGTAGCCATCAGCCACGTCGACGATGTCGCCCTTCTTGCCGACCTGGGCGACGTCGGTGCGCAGGACGAGCTTCACGAGCCATCCTCCGAGGCCCCTACGGTCTCCTCGACGAGCTCCTCGCCGCCCTGACCGAGCTCCTCGGTGCCGAGCTCCTCGGTGCCGAGCTCCTCGAGGTCCACCTCGCGGCTCATCGGCTCCGTGTCAGGCGCCGGAAGATCGCGGTCGCGCTCGCGACGGCCGCCCCGCTCACCGTCGCGCTTGGGCCCACGCGTCTGGGTGACCTTGCTCGCGTAAGGCAGCAGCGCCATCTCGCGGGCGTTCTTGATGGCCCGAGCGATCTCGGCCTGCTGCTGGGTGCTGTTGCCGGTGACGCGCCGGGCACGGATCTTGGCGCGGTCGGACATGAACCGGCGGAGCAGGTTCACGTCCTTCCAGTCGACGTACTCGACGCGCTCCGTGAGCAGCAGGCTCACCTTCTTCTTGGCGCGACGGGCGCCATCCTTGTTCTTCGTGCGCACGGGCTTGTTGGCCATCAGAAGGGCTCCTCAGCGGGGTCGTAGCCGGCGGGCGCCTGGTTCGGCGCGGGTCGGCTGCTGCCGCCGCCAGCGGCAGGACCGTCGCCCGCCTCCTTGCGCTCGTTGCGCGTGATGTCGGCGGTGGCCCAACGAAGGCTCGGACCCACCTCGTCGGCGATGATCTCGACCTTCGAGCGCTTGTCGCCTTGGTCGGTCTCCCATGAGCGCTGCTCGAGGCGGCCGGTGACGATGGCCCGGCTGCCCTTGACGAGCGTGTCGCTCACGTTCTGGCCGAGCTGGGCCCAGCAGGTGACGTCGAAGAACGACACCTGCTCCTCCCACTCCTGGGTCTGCTTGTTCTGCCAGCGCCGGTTGACCGCCAACCCGAAGGTGGCGATGGCCTGCCCGGAGGGCGTGAAGCGCAGCTCGGGATCCCGAGTGACGTTGCCGATGACGGTGACCGTGTTGTCTGCCATGTTGTTGACTCCTACCCGGCCGCAGCCGGTTGGGCCTGACCCTCACCGAACAGACCGCGACGAGCGGCCTCCCGGTCGGGCAGGCGCACGAGCTTGTGGCGGACGACCTCGTCCGCAAGGCGCAGGGACCGCTCGAGGGCTTCGAGGTCGCCGCCATCGGCGGTGAGCTCCCAAACGACGTAGTAGCCCTCTTGCTTGTGGTCGATCTCGTAGGCAAACCGGCGCCGACCCCATCGATCGGTGGAGGCGACGTTGCCGCCGCGTGTGCCGATCTGCGCCACCACCGACTTGACCTGGTCGTCGATCGCCTGGTCGTCGAGACCGGACTCGAAGATCACCATGAGCTCATAGGCCCGCATGGGCGCACATCCTCCCTGTGGACCCGGCCAGGCCGGGGCCCCCACGGTGGGGGCAGGGCGTCGAAATGACCTGTGGAGCGTAGCGGTGGTGGGGTTGGTCGCACACATCCGTGACCCTACGCGGGGTGTGTGACAGGTCAGGGCGGGGGGCAGCCACCGCCGACCATGACGGTGGCCGACGGCGTGATGCCGAGGTCGTCGAGCCGGCCCTGGAAGACCTCGATGGCGTAGCGGTACCTCCCACCCGGGGGGTACACGGGGCAGCCGTCACGGTCCGCGCAGGGCGCCATGTCCGCGGTGCTCACGACCTCGCCTGCCGAGCTGATCCATGCGATCGATAGCGGCGTGGGCGTGTCGCGCATGTAGAACCCGTGGTCGACGTCCTCGTCGTAGACGAAGGCCATCCCCTCGAAGCGACCCAGGTCGGTGACCTCCATCAGTCCCCGGCTGCGCTGATCGGCGGACACGGCTGCGAGAAGGCACCACAGCAGCGAGCCCGACCCGTCCTCCGGTTGGACCCGGACGGCGACATGGCCGAACTCGGCCAGCGGATCGGCGACAGCCGGACCGGCATCGTCCTGGGAGTGCAGCAGAATGGCCGCCACCCCGGCCAGCGCCACGACGATTGCCGCGCCGAGCAGCCAGCGGGCCAGCCGCTCCTCGAAGGTCATCCCTACATGGTGCCTCAGATGGCGGCAGGCACCAGACCGTAGATCCCGAGCGTCTCGGCCACCTCGGTGCTGAGGTGGTAGCTCTCGGCATCGGTCGGGAAGGCCCCCGAGCGCACGTCGGCTGCGTAGGCCGACAGCGCCAGCACACCGGCCGCCTTGAGGTCGGCGTATCGACGCACGAACTTCGGCACGATCCGGTCCTCGATGCCGAGCACGTCGTGGTACACGAGCACCTGCCCATCGCAGCCGGGGCCGGCGCCGATGCCGATGGTGGGCACGTCGACGGCGTCGGTGACCATGCGGGCCACCTCGTCCGGCACGCCTTCGAGCACGATGGCGAAGCACCCGGCAGCGGCGAGGGCCTTGGCGTCGGCGACCAGCTCGAGGGCGGCGCCGTGCTCACGGGCCTGCACCTTGAACCCGCCCATGGCGTGCACCGACTGGGGGGTGAGACCGAGATGGCCCATCACGGGGATCTCGGCGTCGACGATCGCCTCGATCACGGCCAGGCGCTTGCGGCCACCCTCGAGCTTCACGCCCTGGGCGCCGGCCCGGATCAGCCGGGCGGCGTTGCTGACGGCGTCGACGACGGTGGTGTGGTAGCTCATCCACGGCAGGTCGGCCACCACGAAGGGCTTCTTGGCCTCCCGGTCGGGAGCGGAGCTGGCCAGACCGCGGACAACGGCACCGGTGTGGTGGACGAGGTCGTCCACGGTGACCTGGAGGGTGTCGTCGTACCCGAGCACGACCATGGCGACCGAGTCGCCGACCAGGATGAGATCGAGGCCGGCCTCGTCGGCCATGCGGGCCCCGGGGGCGTCGTAGGCGGTGACCATGACCAGCGGTTCTCCGCCGTTACGGACCTTGCGGGCCCGGATGGCCGGCGCGGTGAGCTTCGAGCGCATCTCTGCACCTCCTGATCCCGTCCAGCGCCAAGGTGGCTGCCAGCGGTGCTCTCAGCCTAGGCCCGCGCATCGGCCCGAACAAACCTCCTGGACGGATCGGTAGCCTCCGTCGCATGGACCCTGGCGATCGCTGCGACAGCTGCGGGGACCAAGCCGTGGAGGTGTCCCCGGTGCACCGCATCTACCTCACGCCGAAGGCATGGGACCAGGAGGAGAAGGTGGAGGTGCTCGACGCGGTCGAGCGCTGGTGCTTCCCCTGCCGCACGAGCTACCCGCACCAGCGGCTCGACTGATCGCTGGCTCCGATCGGGAGATCAGGACAGGGATCCGGCGACCTGCCCCGGCGACGACGCCAGGTCCCGGGCACGGGTCACGCGGTTGCGACCGGAGCGCTTGGAGGCGTACAGCGCGAGATCCGCGGCGCGGATGAGCCCGTCGGCGTCGATGGCATCGTCCGGGAAGGAGGCGACGCCTGCGCTGACGGTGACGTGGGGTTCGTCGGAGTCAAGGGCGATCGCCCGGCGGAGGCGTTCAGCCGCGGCGACGCCGTCGGGATCGGTCTGACCGGGGAGCACGACGATGAACTCCTCGCCGCCATAGCGGCCGACGACCTCCCCGGCCCGTGACACCCCCTCGAGTCGACCGGCGATGCGCTGCAGGACGAGATCCCCGACATGGTGGCCGTGCACGTCGTTGACGTCCTTGAAGTGGTCGACGTCGAGCATGACCACAGACACCCGGGTCCGGTCGCGGGCCGCGCGCGCCAGCTCGCGCGCCAGTTCCGCGTGCAACGTGGAGCGGTTGGCCAGGCCCGTCAGGGCATCGGTGGCCGCCAGCCGCTGGACCTGCTCGAGCAGCCTCGCGTTGCGCAACGCCAGCGAGCCATAGGCGGCGAACCGCTCCAGCATGCTCACCACTCGTCGCTCGATGCGCGTGCCGCGCAACGAGCGCTCGACGACCAGCACGCCGATCGACTGGCCCTCGGCCGTGAGCGGCACGACCACGAGGCTGCGTGCCCCCGGGAGCAGCGCAGCCAGCTGGTCGGCGGCCGGATCGAGCCCACCTGCCAGCTGCGTCCGCTTCGAAGTCAGCGCCGCCGTCACGATGGACCCGTCACCCGGACGGAACACCTCCGTTACCCCCTTGGCGGCGCCGCGCTGCGCCAGGAGCCGCAGTTCGCCGCCATCGAGCGCCGCGAGGACGAGACCGCGATCCACGTCGAAGGTGTCGGTTGCACTGACGAGGAGCACCTCGGCCGCGGCCGCGGAGCTCGAGGTGAGCTCGAGCCGTTCTGCCATCGCGGCGAGGGCCTCGATGTCGTATCGGCGCCGACGCAGCTCACGCTCGTTGACCGCGGAGAAGTGCGCCGTGGCGAGCGCTGCTGTCCACAGCACCGCGCTGAACCCCACGAGCTGCTCGAACGGCGTACCCGACACGGAGGTGCCACGGGCCAGTGGACGCACTACCTCTGCTTCCTGCAGGTAGTGCACGACCAGCAGCAGCAACGAGTGCCACAGCGCCACCTTGATGCCAGTTCGGTACGAGGCCAGCAGTGCCACGGCGATGACGTGCAGGATGATCAGGTACCGGATCGGGCTCTCGGGGCCACCGCTCACGTAGCTGGCCCAGGCGAGGTACACGCCGTCCAGGAGCACGACGGCGGCGAACACGGCGATGCCGATCCGGCGTGTCAGGCGCCAGGCGGTCAGGCCCGCCAACCCGACGGCCACGTACGCGGCCGTCACCGCCACGAACGTGCCGCTGGGGATCCGCAGGGCGTCGGGGAGCCGCCAGGCCACGAGGCCCGCGGCGGCCGCGATCAGGAACCGGAAGCCCTGGAGCAGGCGCATCCGCTCGGCGATCGGGACGAGCTCCCCCCGGTGGGCGGGGCG
>Ga0209798_10002282_pt1 | contig 11263 bp, 12 predicted proteins | sample DOMMetBare3Fresh_FD_187475 | JGI IMG/M metagenome (GOLD analysis project Ga0209798, IMG submission 187475) | Wetland sediment microbial communities from St. Louis River estuary, USA, under dissolved organic matter induced mercury methylation -... | ecosystem: Environmental > Aquatic >...
CGTCAGGTCCCAGAGCGGCCGATCTCGCGGCAGCGGAACCGCCGCGATGCCAGCGACCACGGCCGCGACCTCACGCACCCCACCGGGTGGGGCCACCTCGACCTGATGGACGTGGCGGCGGAGCTCGAACTCGGCATCGTCGATCACCACCGGGTGTCCCAGGCCGTGCGGGACCGGCACCACTCGGCGGCGGAGCACCGGCATCCGCTCGAGTCGTGCCTCCAGGAGACCCAGGAGATGCTCGGGCGTCAACGGTTCCGGCCGCGCCGAGACATCGACGACGACCACCTTGATGGTGTGCATGTGGATCGAGTCCGTCTCCGAGAAGAGGAACCGGGCGTCGAGCCCGGACATCGGCCTCATGGACGTCGGTTGAGCCGGCGGAACATGTCCTTCTGCGCCTTGTAGAGCTTGGGCAGCTCTGGGTAGAGGCGCTGGTAGACGGACCGCGCCGCAGGATCGGGCGTGAACGTGGCGCCGATCGGTGCGTGGTCTCGTGCCCGCGCGCGCTCGACGTCGCCGAGGGCGATGCCAGCCAGGAGGGCCGCGCCCCGCAGACCGGTGTGGATGGGGTCGGCGAGGCGGTCGACTCTGCGGTCCATGACGTCGGCGTGGATCTGGCACCACAGGTCCGACTGGGCACCACCGCCGAAGACGCGGATCGGGTCGAGCCGACGCTTGGCGAACCGCTCGACAGCCTCGTGCAACCAGCGGTTGTTGTAGGCCACGCCCTCCAGCACCGCCCGCACCAACGCGGCGCGGTCGGTGGTGATGGAGACGTTGTGGAAGCCGGCGCGGGCGTTCTTGTCGTCTACGGGTGAGCGCTCGCCGGCGAGCCAGGGTGTGAAGATCACCCCACCGGAGCCGGGGGCCACGGATGCCGCGAGGTCGACCAGCGTCGTGAAGTCGGGCCGCTCGCCGGTGCCCAGCGCGTCGTCGGGGGCGATGACCCTGTCCCGCAGCCACTGGAGACAGGCGCCGGAGGTCTCGTGGTTGTTGGCGACGAGGTAGCCGTGCGCGCCGGCGCCGGGCACCGAAGCGATCTGGCGCACCACGTCGGTCCTCTTGAAGGACACCGGACAGCTGATCCAGGAGGTCGTGCCGATGGCCATGTGCGTCTGGAAGTCCAACGTGGTCCCGGCCCCCACGGAGGCCGAGTGCAGATCGGGGGTGCCGGCGACCACCGCCACGCCATGGGGCAGTCCCAGGGTGTCGGCGATGTCATCGCGCACCGTGCCGATCATGGATGCGGTGGGGCGCAGCGGCGGCAGCTTGGACGCGTCGATGCCTGCGAGCTTCAGCAGCGTGTGGTCGTACACGAGCTTGTCGAGGTGGCGGTTGTCGGTGAGCCAGGCTGCGGTCATCGACGCGTGCGTCGCGATGGCTTCACCGGTGAAGCGCATCGACACGTAGTCGGCCGGCTCGAGGTACCAGCGAGCGGCCCGAGCGATGTCGGGCCGGTCGATCTCGAGGTGGAGCATGTGCCCGATCGGGTCGGCGCCGCTGGTGGCAGGCGCGCCGCCGGTGCGCCGGATCCAGGTGGCGAGCGCCCGCGCCTTGTAGCCGGACACCGGGCCGCCGATGCGCTGACGGATGTGGCGGCCACCGCGGGTGTCGGTCCACAGGATGCAGGGGCCGACCGGTAGGCCCCCCTCGTCGACCGGCACGGTGCTGGCCCATTGCGCCGTGGTGCTCACCGCCACGATGTGATCCGGGTTCACCGCGCCGCTGGCGATCCCGTCCCGGGTCGCGTCGGTGATGAGCTGCCACCACTCCCCCGCATCCTGCTCGGCGCCACCGCCCGGGAGGTGGGTGGTGTTGAGCTCGGCATCGCACGTCCACGCGATCTCGCCGGTGACGGAGACGAGCCCGACCTTCAGCGCCGTCGTCCCAAGATCGATGGCCAGCACGAACCGGTCGGTCATGGGATGGCCTGTTGCTCGTCCATCATGTCCGCCATCACCGCTCGGATGAACTCGTCCGCTTCGGAGGTGCTGCCACCCGGCACGCCGCCGTAGATGGCGCCGCTCTTCGCCGGTTCGTCCTTGTGCCCGGCGGCGTACTGGACGGCTTCGGCGAGGTCGGCCGCGAACGTCTCGGCGACGCCGGCCTGGGTCTGGGGGCGGGTCACGGCCATGTGCAGCGCGTTCGGGTACTGCTGACCGTTGAACCGCCAGCCCCGAGGGCGCATGAAGTCGTTGACGTGGTACACGTCGAACTCGTCGGACGTGAAGCTGAACAGGAAGGTCGGTGCGCCCAGCATCCGGAGCTCTGGGTGCGAGCGCACGGCCGCCTGCATCGACTCTGACGTCTCGAAGATCGCCCTCGCGTAGCGCAGGTACCCCTCCCATCCGAAGCTCACCATCGCCGCCCACGTGGCGGCCAGCAGTCCACCCGACCGGGAGCCGTCGATGCCGGGCGAGCAGTACTTGCCGCCACTCCAGTCGGGCACGAAGAAGTACTGCGCGTTGCGCAGCGCCTTGTCCCGGAACGTGCACACCGAGGAGCCCTTGAATGCGTAGCCGTACTTGTGGGTGTCGGCGGACATGCTCGTGACGCCAGGAAGGCGGTAGTCGTAGACCGGCACGTCAAACCCGAGCTTCTGACCGAACGGCAGGATGAACCCGCCCAGGCAGCTGTCGACGTGGAGGCCGATGTCGCGCTGCAGGGCGAGGCTCGACAGCGCCTCCATCGGGTCGACCGTGCCGTAGCCGTAGTTGCATGCCGACCCGACGAGGGCGACCGTGTTGGTGTCGATGTGGTCGGCCACCCAGTCGACGTCAACCTGGGTGGTGACCGGATCGATCGGGGCGACGCGCAGCTCGATGCCGAACAGGTGGCAGGCCTTGTCGAAGGCCGGGTGCCCGGTCTCGGCCTTGATGACGTTGGGCGAGGTGATGTGGCGCTGCTGCGCGCCGAGCTCGCGGTAGGCGAGCATGGCGTGCAGGATGCTCCCGGTGCCGCCGGTGGTCACCAGGCCGACGGGCGTCGAGTCGGTGACGGCATGGCCGTTGAGCACATCGAGGGTCATGGCGATGATCTCGGCCTCGAACTTGGTCTGGCTCGGGCACATGTCGCGCTGGAGGGCGTTCACGTGGGCGAACCGACCGAACGCCTCGGTCATGAAGTCGTAGTGCTCGTGGTCGCCGCAGTACATCGTCCCCGAGCACTTCCCGGATTCCCAGAAGGCGTCTTCCTCGGCGGCCATCGCCGCCAGCTCGCTCAGGATCTCCTCGCGGGGGCGTCCCTTCTCCGGGAGCACTCGGTTGACTGCGAAGCGATCCTCGTACGGGTACGTGGCCATGGCCGAACGGTAGTGCGACCCGTACCCGGCCCGGCCGGGGCGCTCAGCGCACGCCGAGGCTCCCCTTCGCGGCCGCCTCGAAGACCCGGAACGGCAGCAGCCGCTTGGCCGTGATCCCGACGCGCTCCTGCACCTTGCCCACGGACACCCGGCGTGGGGGACGCTTGGCGTCGAGCACCTTCTGCACCGTGGCCGCCACGTCGTCGGGCGGCACACCGTGTGCCTCATCACGTTCCATCACACCAATGGCGTGCTGCGTGGCGTCCCGGTAGATGTCGTCGTCCGTCGTCGCAACCCTGCGCCGATTGCCCGTGAAGTCGGTCCGCACGTTGCCGGGCTGCACCATCGTCACCGTCACCCCGAAGGGCGCGACCTCGTAGGCCAGGGCCTCACCGGCTCCTTCGAGGGCGAACTTGCTGGCGCTGTAGAAGGCCTGGAAGGGGAGGCTGACGACCGCGCCGATCGAGCTGATGAGCACGATGCGGCCGCCGCCCTGGGCCCGAAGGGCCGGAAGCGCCGCCTGCACGACGCGCACCGATCCCCAGAGGTTGGTCTCGAACTGGGCCTTGGCCTCGTCGATGCTGGTCTGCTCGAAGGCCCCCGCGAGACCCCACCCGGCCGACAGCACGAGCGCGTCGATCCGGCCGTGCTCCTCGAGCACCTGGGCGATGCCATCGACGACCGAGCGGTCGCGGTCGACATCCATCACCAGCCCTGGCCAGCCCGGGGAGCTGTGACCCCGACGGCTGGCGCCGACGACGACCCACCCGGCACCATGCAGGCGATCGGCGGTGGCGCGACCGATCCCCGACGATGCCCCTGTGATCAGCACGACCTTCGCCACGTCCACCTCCTGCGTCAGGCCACCGTAGGGCGGGCGACCTTGGTGAGGCACCCCTCGGCATGTCGGCATGGATTCACGCAGGCCTGGCAGAGCCATCGGGCCCAAGATCGAGGGCCGTTCGCCGATCTTGGCGACGCCCGGCGGAGCATCGCAGAACCCGCCGCACGAAACTGGTCAAGGTGGGCCGCCGCACCGCGCGAACCTCCAGGGCCACTTCGGCCGGAACAAGCGCGGGGGCTACTGGGCGGTCCTGGCCGGCTCGATCGTGCCAACATGGGACATGGCACGGTTCAAGAAGGGCGACAAGGTGATCATCACCGAAGGCGACTTCGACGGTCAGTGGGGTGTGATCGTCGACAAGGACATCATCGGTGACGAGCTCACCGTCGCGCTCGGCGACGATGGCCGGGAGATCCGAACCCACGAAGACCACGTGAACAAGGTCGAGGACGACTGATCCGCGGCGAGCGAGTCGCGGTGAGCGAGCACCGCCGCCGGCTCGTCGGAGCGCACTCGGCCGCTCCTTGCGCGATCGTGGATCTCGAAGTCGGCAGCGTCACCGCCTGATCACCACCCAATCAACCACCACCAGGGAGCCGTGCCATGGGGCTGTTCGACGCATATGGGTACAAGGGCAAGCGGGCGCTCGTCGTGGGCGGCGCCAGCGGCATGGGCGCGGCCACCGTCGATGTGCTGCTTGACGCCGGTGCCGAGGTCACGATGATGGATCGGGCCGAGGTGTCGACGCCGCGCGTGACCTTCCACCCCGTCGACCTCGCCGACCGCGGCTCGATCGAGGCCGCTGCGACGGCGTTGGACGGACCCGTCGACGCGCTGTTCTCCTGCGCGGGCGTCGCCGACGGCACCCCGGGGATCGAGAAGATCAACTTCCTCGGCCACCGCCTGCTCATCGAGCTGCTCCTCGACGCTGGGCAGCTCCCGCGGGGCTCGGCCATCGGCATGATCTCCTCGGCGGCCGGGTTTGGCTGGGAGCAGAACCTGGAGAAGGCGAACGAGTACCTCGACATCGCCGACTTCGACGAGGCCGCGAAGTGGGCCGAGGCCAACGGCAAGGCCGACTACCTCTGGAGCAAGGTCTCCATCAACACCTACGTGGCGCGCGAGTCGATCGAGTTCCTCAAGCGCGGCATCCGCCTCAACGCCATCCTCCCGGGCCCCACCGACACGCCTCTGGCCCAGGCGAACGCGTCGACTTGGCTCACCTTCGGTGCCGACTACCGGGAGGCCGTGGGCACGCAACCGTCCACCCCGCTGGAGCAGGCCTACCCCCTCGTCTTCCTCTGCAGCGACGCGGCGTCGGGCATCACCGGCGTCACGCTCGTGAGCGATTCCGGGTACTTCGCCGCAGGGGTGAGCGGCTCGTTCCCGACGGCGAAGGAAGCCGTCGGGTTCCTGCGCAGTGTCTTCTGATGGCCAACCGGTTCCGGGAGCTCTCGTACCGATGACCTACTCCCTTCCCGCCGAGTTGGACGTCGAGGTCGATGGACCCGTTCGGATCATCCGGCTCAACCGCCCCGAACAGCTGAACGCCACCAACCACGCCCTCCACGCCGGGCTGGCCCAGCTGTTCCCTCAGCTCGACGCCGACCACGACGCCCGGGTTGCCGTGCTCACGGGCAACGGGCGGGCCTTCTCTGCCGGTGGCGACTTCGACTACATCGACGAGCTCTCCACCGACGACGCCCTTCGCCGCCAGAGCCTGTCCGACGGGCGCGACATCGTGACCGGAATGGTGGGCTGCCGAGTGCCGATCGTGGCGGCCGTGAACGGCCCCGCCGTCGGCCTCGGCTGCAGCCTCGTGGCCCTGTCGGACATCGTGTTCATGGCCGAGAGCGCCCACCTCGCCGACCCGCACGTCCTCATCGGGCTGGTCGCCGCCGATGGCGGCCCCCTCACGTGGCCCCTGCTCACCAGCCTCCAGCTCGCCAAGGAGTACGCCCTCACCGGCGACCGCATCCCGGCGCGGCGGGCGGCCGAGATCGGTCTCGTCAACCACGTGTGCCCCGACCACGAGGTCCTCGCGCAGGCGCTGGCCTGCGCCAAGAAGATCGCTGCCCTCCCGCAACGGGCAGCCGAGGACACGAAGCGCATCCTGAACATGCACCTCGAGCGGGCCGTTCTGGCCACGCTCGACTTCGCGCTCAGCGCTGAGGATCGCTCCTTCAGGTCGCCGGAGCTGCGGGCCAACATCGACCGGCTGCGCGCCCGCAACGTCGAGACGTAGGCCTGCGGGCCCAGCGGCAGCTCACCACCTTCTCGTCGACGATCGCCGGCTCGGCCGGATCGCCGCCCGCTGATCCGGGCGTTGGCCAGCCGAGAATGGCATTCTGACGAGGGTGACGTGGAGCTTCGAGACCGAGCCCGACTTCCAGGAGAAGCTGGACTGGGCTGACGCCTTCGTCCGCGAGGAGGTCGAGCCCCTCGACGTGCTGTGGCCCGGTCTCGTGTTCACGCCGCCCGACGACCGGCGGCGAGCCGTGCTCGATCCCCTGAAGGACCAGGTGCGCGCCCGAGGGCTCTGGGCCACCCATCTCGGACCCGAGCTCGGCGGCGGGGGGTACGGTCAGCTCAAGCTGAGCCTGCTCAACGAGATCCTCGGTCGGTCCTCGTGGGCACCGGTCATCTTCGGCTGCCAGGCTCCCGACACCGGCAACGCCGAGATCATCGCCCACTACGGCACCCCCGAGCAGAAGGACCGCTACCTCCAGCCTCTGCTCGCCGGCGAGATGTTCTCCTGCTACTCGATGACCGAGCCGCAGGGCGGCTCCGATCCAGCGCTGTTCAAGACGCGGGCGGTGAAGGACGGCGACGAATGGATCCTCGACGGATGGAAGTTCTTCTCGTCGAACGCCAAGACCGCCGCCTTCCTGATCGTCATGGCCGTTACCGACCCTGACGTGAGCGCCTACCAGGGCATGTCCATGTTCCTCGTGCCGAGCGACACCCCCGGCGTCAACATCGTGCGGGATGTCGGCCTCGGCGGCGAGGCACTGGGTGAAGGGTCCCACGCACTGATCCACTACGACGGCGTCCGGCTGCCGACGGAGGCGCTCCTTGGTGGCGAAGGGCAGGCGTTCGCGATCGCGCAGACCCGTCTGGGCGGCGGGCGCATCCACCACGCCATGCGCACCATCGGCATGGCTCAGAAGGCGATCGACGCGATGTGCGAGCGCGCCCTCAGCCGCGAGGTGCAGGGTGGGATGCTCTCCGACAAGCAGTTCGTGCAGGGCTACATCGCCGACTCCTACGCGCAGCTGGCGCAGTTCCGCCTCTTCGTCCTGTACACGGCGTGGACGATCGACAAGCACAACGACTATCGCAAGGTGCGCAAGGACATCGCGGCGGTGAAGGTGCTGATGCCCGGCGTCCTGCACGACATCGCACTGCGAGCGATCCAGGTCCATGGCGCACTGGGCGTGAGCAACGAGATGCCGTTCCACGGGATGCTGCTGGGCGCCAGCGTCATGGGCCTCGCCGACGGGCCGACGGAGGTGCACAAGCTCACGGTCGCCCGGCAGGTGCTGCGGGGATACCGCCCGAGCGAGGACGACTGGCCGAGCTCCCACCTGCCGAGGCGCCTGGCCGCCGCTCGCGAGAAGTACGCGGAGCATCTCGAGCACGAGGTCGGCAACTTGTGAGCATCGATGTCGACCGCCTCACCACCTGGTTGGACGAGCAGCGGCTGCCCGGGAAGGGTGAGCCGTTGGAGACCAGCTTCGTGGCGGGCGGCACCCAGAACGAGATCTATGAGATCAAGCGAGGCGAGCTCCACGGTGCCCTCCGGATCCCGCCGCGGGAGGCGCCCACGTCGCGCGACGACGGGATCATCCGCGAGTGGCGGATCATCGAGGCGCTGGGTGGCACGGACGTGCCCCACACCCCCGCCATCGCCTCCTGCTCCGACGCTTCCGTGCTGGGTCGGACCTTCTACCTGATGGGCTTCGTCGACGGCTGGTCGCCGATGAACGTGGACGACTGGCCCGCCCCCTTCGACACCGACCTCGACGCCAGGAAGGGTCTCGCCTACGAGCTCGTCGACGGCATCGCCCTCCTGTCCAAGGTCGACTGGCAGGCTCGTGGCCTCCAGGACCTCGGGCGCCCCGAGGGCTTCCACGAGCGCCAGGTCGATCGGTGGTCCTCGTTCCTGGACCGCGTCAAGGGCCGTGAGCTGCCTGGATTCGACGAGGCGTCGGCGTGGCTGCGGGCCCACAAGCCAATCGACTTCGTCCCGGGGCTGATGCACGGCGACTACCAGTTCGCGAACGTGATGTACTGCCACGGCGGGCCGGCCCGCCTCGCCGCCATCGTCGACTGGGAGATGGGCACGGTCGGCGACCCCAAGCTCGACCTCGGCTGGGTTGTGCAGTCCTGGCCCGAGGACATGCACGGTGAGGACGCCGCCCGCGGCTACGTCGACATGACCGGCATGCCGTCAAGGACCAAGGTGCTCGACCGGTACGCCGAGGTGTCCGGTCGACAGGTCGACGACATCGACTACTACGTGATCCTCGCCAAGTGGAAGCTGGCCATCGTGCTCGAGCAGGGCTACCAGCGGCGAGGCGACGACGCCAAGCTGCACGCCTTCGGACCGGTGGTGCTCGAGCTCATGCGGGGGGCCGGGGAGCTGGCGGCGTCGTCGGAGTACCGCTCGTGACTGACCGTGAGCGAGAAGAGGGCTTCCGGCGCTCGTCGAGCGCATCGGCTCGAGCTGGGGAGCGGGCCATGAAGGTGGTCGTGGTGGGGGCATCGAGCGGGCTGGGTCGATGCATCGGGATCGGGATGGCCAAGCGGGGTGCCCGCGTGGCCCTGATGGCGAGGCGCCGGGACATGCTCGACGACGGGGTCGTCGAGGCGGGAGGCGAGACGCTGGCCGTCGAGTGCGACGTCACCGACGCGGCGTCCTGCCAATCGGCGATCGAGGAGGCGGCGAGCGCCCTCGGCGGGATCGACGCGATCGTCTACGCGCCGGGCATCGGGCCCCTGGCCCGCCTCGCCGACACCGACGCCGACACATGGCGGCGGGTTCTCGACACCAACGTCACCGGCGCCGCGCTGTTCACGACCGCCGCGCTGCCGCACCTCATGGCCTCCGCAGGGCGGGCCGTGTATCTGTCGTCGGTCAGCGCCTCGCTCACCCCGCCCTGGCCGGGCCTCGGCGCCTACGCCGTGAGCAAGGCCGCCCTCGACAAGCTGGTCGAGGCATGGCAGGCCGAGCACCCCGAGATCGGGTTCACCCGGATGGTGGTGGGCGACTGCGCTGGCGGCGAGGGTGACGGCCAGACGCAGTTCACGCAGGGCTGGAACCCGGAGCTGGCGACCGAGCTCGTGACCACCTGGATCAACCGCGGCTACGTCGCCGGTCACCTCATCGACATCGACGAGCTCGTGGATGCGGTCGACGGCGTGCTCCGGACCGGGCCCAGCGTGTCCATGCCGTCGATCGTCGTCGCCCCCCGACCGGTCGCCACCTGACCGTCCTGCCTTCGAGCTGCTCCCATGAGATGCCATCATGAACGTTCAGCCCGCGCTCGTGCCTCGATCACCGTGGAGAGCCAGTGACCTGCCCGCGCCCGCCCTCGCGACCCTCGCGTTCCGTGTTCGCCTAGCACCGGCGGGCGGTGCTGAGCGCACGCAGAACGCGAAGAGCCGCCGGTCAGACCGAGCGGATGATCCGGGCCGGGTTGCCCACGGCGACCACTCCGGCGGGGAGGTCGCGGGTGACCACCGCGCCCGCGCCCACCACCGTGTCGGCGCTGATCATCACACCGGGGAGCACGATCGCGCCGCCGCCGAGCCACACGTTGTCGCCGATCACGATCGGCTGGGCGGCTTCCCACTTGGCCCGGCGCGCCTCGGGCTCCACCGGGTGCGTCGGGGTGAGCAGCTGCACGTTCGGACCGATCTGCACGTCCTCGCCGATCGTGATGGCGGCCACGTCGAGCGCCACCAGCCCGCAGTTGACGAACGTGCGGGCGCCGATCGTGATGTTCGATCCGTAGTCGACGTGGAGGGGTGGGCGGATCTCGCAGCCCTCGCCGTAGCTGGCCAACAGCTCGTCGAGGATCCTCCGCCGCTCCTCCTCCTCGTCGGCCAGCGTGCGGTTGAAGGCGTCCTGTAGTCGCCGAGACTCGAGGGCCGCCGCGGCGATCTCCGGGTCGTCGGCGATGTAGAGGTCGCCGGCTCGCATGCGCTCGGCCTGGCTGCGCCCGTCGTCGGGAATGGGTTGCTCGGTCATGCCGACAGTCTGCTCGTGCAGCTGACCACGATCTTGCCCACCGCCTCCCCGCGGTCGACCACCTCGACCGCATCGGCCAGAGACTCGAACGGGACCACGCTCGTGGCGCCCGACAGCCGACCTTCGGCGGCCAGCGCCAGCAGCGCCTCGTGGTCGCTCGCCTGGTCAGCCCGCGCGAGCCCGCCGGCGAACACGCCGACGACGGACGCGTTGCGCCACACGAGCTGCGAGATGTCGACGTCGACCCAGTGGCCGCTGGCGAAGCCGACGGCCAGCAGCCGCCCGCCGCTGGCCAGGCACTCCACGGTCGCCCCCGCTGCCGCACCCCCCACCGGGTCGAAGACCACGTCGACCCCGCGACCGCCGGTGGCCTCCGACACCGCCTCGACCACCGAGTGGGTCGTGCGATCGATCACGACCTCGGCGCCCATCCGCGCGCAGAGATCCCGCTTCGGCTCACCCGCGACCGGCTCGGGCGATGGCCGCCTCGGCGAAGCCGCCGTGGCCGTCAAAGAAGCTGGTGACGGCCATGACCCGCTCGCCGAGGGGGAGGTCGACGCCGTCCCCCACCGCCTCGACGATCCCGGCGGCTCGCATCACGGCGAGATGCTGGGACACGTTCGGCTGGGAGATGCCCATCTCCTCGGCGAGGCGGCCGACTTCCTTCGGCTCGCCCGCGAGGAGGTGGAGGATCTCGAGCCGGCGCGGGCTGGCGAGGATCTTCATCACCTCCGACTGGAGGCTCCAGATGGGGTCCATGGGCGCAATTGTCGATACATGCGCACTTGCGCATCACAGCCGGATGGACCGTTCCCGGGTCCGGCCGGCATGACGGTGGGGGGCCATTCGGCAGGGGTGC
>Ga0209798_10002284_pt1 | contig 11253 bp, 10 predicted proteins | sample DOMMetBare3Fresh_FD_187475 | JGI IMG/M metagenome (GOLD analysis project Ga0209798, IMG submission 187475) | Wetland sediment microbial communities from St. Louis River estuary, USA, under dissolved organic matter induced mercury methylation -... | ecosystem: Environmental > Aquatic >...
CGCAACCAGCGTCTCGTTCCCGCCAATCGTTCGCGCTGCGATGGCCTTCGCCACGGCCTGCTCGATTTCGCGCTGCGAACTCACGCCCACCATCTTCAGGAACTTGCGGATGCTGAGGTTGAAGGTCTCGTCGTTCATTCGGGCATCTCCTTTGCAGTCGGCCACGGCGGCCGCCTCAGCATAGCGGCACGAAGGCGATCGCTGCTGGCCTGCACCCCCGCAGCCCCCGGCAGCGACAATGCCCCGATGAAACCACCCCAGCGGCTGAAGTCGCTGATCGACGAAGGCCTGATCGACAGCGTCTCACGCCAGCTGATGAGCGGCAAGGAAGCCACGGTCTATGTCGTGCGCTGCGGCGACGAGACGCGTTGCGCCAAGGTCTACAAGGAAGCGATGAACCGCAGCTTCCGCCAGGCCGTGGACTACACCGAGAACCGCAAGGTCAAGAACACGAGGCAGGCGCGCGCGATGGCCAAGGGCACGCGCTTCGGCCGCCAGGCGCAGGAAGCGGCGTGGCAGAGCGCCGAGGTCGATGCGCTGTATCGTTTGGCGGCAGCCGGGGTGCGCGTGCCGCGGCCGTACAACTTCCACGATGGCGTGCTGCTGATGGAGCTGGTGGCCGACGCCGACGGCGACGCCGCGCCGCGCCTGAACGACGTGAGCTTCTCGCCCGAGGACGCCCGCGCCCACCACGCCACGCTGCTGCGCGAGGTGGTGCGCATGCTGTGCGCCGGCATCGTGCACGGCGACCTGTCGGAGTTCAACGTGCTGCTCGGCGCCGACGGCCCGGTGATCATCGACCTGCCGCAGGCGGTGGACGCCGCCGGCAACAACCACGCCGCGCGCATGCTGCTGCGCGATGTGGACAACCTGCGCGACTTCTTCGGCCGCTTCGCGCCCGAACTGCGGGCCACCGAGTACGGACCCGAGATCTGGGCGCTCTACGCGCGCGGCCTGCTGCGCGTCGACAGCGCGCTCACCGGCCGCTACGAGAGAGATAACCGCCCCGCCGACGTGCAGGCGGTGATGCGCGAGATCGACGACGCGCGCGCCGAGGAGGCCGCTCGCCGCCTGCGCATGGCGACGGCGGCGTGAGCGCGCTGCCCACCCTGCGCGGCTGTGCCCCGCAGCGGCTGGCGCAGGTGCGGCCGTGGCTGACGGCTGAAGACGTCGAGCCCTGAGTCCGCTCAACCCGGCTTCGCGAACCCGCCGTCGATCCAGGCCGAGGCGCTGCCCGGGCTCAACTTGAAGCCGGCCGGCACCCGCACCCGGGCCAGCTCGGCGCCGTCGGCGTCGGTGGCCGTGAGCAGCGCATGCGCATCGTCGTCATCGGGCACGATGTCGAGCGTGACTTCGACGCGCCCGGCCGGCGCCATCACGAACACGCTCTTGTGCAATTGCGCGTGCAGCTGCTGCTCGTGCCGGCGCAGCACCTCGCTCGCGGTCTTGACCAGGGTGTTGAACGCGGCCGTGTCCAGCGGCTTCGGGTTCTTCTTGTCGCGCCCCATGGTCCAGGGTCCGACGAGCGCCGGCTCGGCCTGCCCGTGCTTGATCATCTCCACCGCCCAGCCGTCGTCGTCGTTGTTCTTGATGACGCGCGCGGTCCAGCCGTTGTCACGCCAGAGGCGAGGTTCGTGAACCGGCGCGGTGCCGGTCGGATCAAAGGGGGTCATCGGGCGTCATTCCGATCGTTGGCAATGGCTGGATTGTGAACGCCTGCATAGCCCACAATGCCGCCCCATGAACCGCCAGATCTCGATCATCGGCGCGCCGACCGACATCGGCGCCGGCACGCGCGGCGCCAGCATGGGGCCGGAGGCGATGCGCGTGGCCAACATCGTACCGACCCTGCAGGGCCACGACCTCGAGGTCGTCGATCGTGGCAACCTCGTCGGCCCGGCCAACCCCTGGTTGCCGCCGGTGGAAGGCTATCGGCACCTCGCCGAAGTCGTGCGTTGGAACCAAACGGTGCACGAGGCGGTTTACCTCGAGTTGAAGCTCGGCCGCCTGCCGATCCTGCTGGGCGGCGACCATTGCCTGGCCATCGGCTCGATCAGCGCGGTGGCGCGGCATTGCCGCGAGAACAACAAGAAGCTGCGCGTGCTCTGGCTCGATGCGCATGCCGACTTCAACACCAACGTGCTCACGCCCTCGGGCAACGTGCATGGCATGCCGGTGGCCTGCCTGTGCGGCCTCGGGCCCCAGGAACTCATCGAGATCGGCGGCACGGTGCCGGCGATCAACTCGAAGGTGGTGCGCCAGATCGGCATCCGCAGCGTCGATGCCGGCGAGAAGCGCCTGGTGCACGAGCAGGACCTGGAAGTGTTCGACATGCGCTACATCGACGAGATGGGCATGCGCCACACGATGGAGCTGGCTCTGGCCACGCTCGACGCCAACACGCACCTTCATGTGAGCTTCGACGTCGACTTCCTCGAACCCGAGATTGCACCCGGCGTGGGCACCACCATCCCCGGCGGGCCGACCTACCGCGAGGCCCAGCTGTGCATGGAGATGATCGCGGACACCGGGCGCCTCGCGTCGCTCGACGTGATGGAACTCAACCCGGCGCTCGACGTGCGCAACAAGACGGCCATGCTGGCGGTGGACCTGATCGAGAGCCTGTTCGGCAAGTCGACGCTGATGCGCAAGTAGCGTCTCGCGAGGTGCGCAGGTCGGAGAATCTAGGGCCGGCACTCTAGCCAGCACCCCTAGCTCACGGCCGGAATTCCCCCTTTTTGACGAGTGACCCGGGCTCGCCCGGTCCATATCCTGACCTCATCGCTCTTCATCCCGAAGGGCCATGGAGATCGGGAATGGTCGATTCGAGAGTGTTCACCCGGGCGGCGTTCTACGCCGCGATCGCAGCCGCATTGATCGGTGCGGTGGCGTTGCCCTGCCTGGCGGCGAGCACGCCCGGCGCGCTGCTGACGATCGCCGACGGGCCGGTGCAGGTGCTGCGCGGCACGCTGCGGCTGGAGGCGGTCGAAGGCCAGGCGCTGCTGGACGACGACATCGTTCGCACCGGCGCGGCCAGCGCCGTGGCACGCATCGAGTTCGGCGACGGCCGGATGCTCGACCTCGGCCCCGCGACGCAGGTGTTGCTGTTGTCCGAACGTGCTGCCGCGTCGGCCGGACTCGCCGGCACTTCGGCCGTCCTGGCGCAGGGCTGGGCCAAGCTGACGGCCGGTGCCGACGGCGCGCGCATCGCCGCACCCGGCGTCATCGTCGCCGCCGGCCCGCGTTCCAGCGTGCTGCTGCGGGCCGCGGGCGACAACAGCCTGATCGTGTTCGCCGAGGCGCACGCCTCGCAGCTGTTGCCGCGAGGCAATGCCGTCGCGCAGCGGGTGCTTCACGAAGGCCAGGCCCAGTTGCGCGACGCGCAGGGCACGTGGTCGGCGGCGCGGGTGCGCGACGTGCCACGCGCGCTGGCCGACAGCCTGCCCCGGCGCGCGGCGCGTTTCGAGGGGCTGGGCGTCGATGCCACGGCCAGCGCGCCGCTCGCTGTCGACGACCTCGCACCCTGGTGGCAAGCCGAACCGGGCTTGATGGCCGGGTTGCATCCGCGCGTGGTTTCGGCCCCGAGTCCGCGCAAGCCGTCGCCCGCCGCGCGCCGCGTGACGGCACGCGCCAAGCCGGCGAACATCGTCGCGGTGCGTTGGGCCGGCTCGTTGCCCGAGCCGGCGCACGCGCCGCCGCCGGTTGCTGCGATCGCGCTGGCGCCCGGCGGGCTGCTGCCGCTTCAGCGTGCACCCGTGGCCGCCCCACCGCTGGCCAGCCCGATCGCACTGCCTGCGCCCACGAGCGCTCGCGCGCCGATCACCACGCCGCCCAGCAAGCGGCTGTGAATCCACCGACCACTTCCAGGAACCGTCACGCCATGAAACTGCTCCTCAAGTTCAACCTCGCCTTCCTCGTCATCTTCCTGCTCGGTCTGGCGGCCGCCGGCTCGGTCACGCGCACGCTGCTCGAACGACAGGCGCAGGAAGAAGTGCTGCAGCACGCACGGTTCCAGCTGGAGAACGCGCTCGCGGTGCGTGCGTACACCAGCACGCAGGTCGCACCGCTGCTGGAGACGCAGATGAAGTACGCCTTCCTGCCGCAGTCGGTGCCGGCGTTCTCGGCCACCGAGGTGCTCTCGCGGCTGGCCAAGGCGTATCCGGACTACAGCTACAAGGAGGCCGTGCTCAACCCGACCAACCCGCGCGACCGCGCCGTCGAATGGGAGGCCGATGTGATCGGCGAGTTCAGGAAGGCCCCCGAAGAGCGCGAGTTCATCGGCCAGCGCGACACGCCCAACGGCCGCTCGTTGTACATCGCGCGCCCGATTCGCATCAGCGACGGCGCCTGCCTGCGCTGCCACAGCACGATCGACGCCGCGCCGAAGACCCTGGTCGAGAGGTACGGCCCGGCCAACGGGTTCGGCTGGCAGTTGCACGAGGTGGTGGGTGCGCAGATGGTCTCGGTGCCCATGGCCGTGCCGCTGGCGCGTTCGCACGACACCTGGAACCAGTTCATGGCCTTGTTCGCAGCCGTCTTCGTCGCCACCGGGTTGGCGCTGAACGGGGTGCTGTGGGCGATCGTGATTCGCCCGGTCACGCGCATGGCGCGGCTGGCCGAGCGCGTGAGCCTGGGCGAGCCCGACGTGCCCGACTTCAGCGCGCGCAGCCGCGACGAGATCGGCGTGCTGGCGCAGTCGTTCACGCGCATGCGCCGCAGTTTCGCGCAAGCCTTGAAGATGCTCGAGGCCAGGTCGTGAGTGCGAGGCAGTCCGACACCACGCTCGGGGCGGCGGCCGAGCCGCGCCGCCTCGGCCGCTACACGCTGCTCGAACTGCTGGGCGAAGGCGCGATGGGGCAGGTGTGGCGCGCGCACGACCCGCAGCTCAAGCGCACGGTGGCGCTCAAGACGCTGCGCAAGTCGCTTCTGGCCACGGCCGGCGAGAGCGTGGCCGCCACCGTGCGGCTGCGCAACGAGGCCCAGGCCGCGGCGCGCCTGACGCACCCGGGCATCGTCTCGGTCTACGAGTACGGCGAGGACGGCGACGAGACGTTCATCGTGATGGAGTACGTGCACGGCACGCCGCTGCTGGCCGGCATGGTCCGCCCCGAAGGGCTGCCGATCGACGACGTGCTGTGCCTGATGGTGCAACTGCTCGCGGCGCTGCAGTGCGCGCACGAGCAGGGCGTCTGGCACCGCGACATCAAGCCGGCCAACCTGATGATCACGCCCGCCGGGCGGCTGAAGATCGCCGACTTCGGCATCGCGCGCGTCGACGCGCAGGCACTCACGCAGGAGGCGTCCGTGATGGGCTCGCCCGGCTACATGGCGCCCGAGTGTTACGCCGGCGGTGCGATCGACCAGCGTGCCGACCTGTATGCCTGCGGCATCCTGCTGTTCGAACTGCTCGTGGGCGCGCGCCCGTTTCGCGGCACGCCCGACATCGTCATGTACAAGACCCTGCACCTGCCGGTGCCACCCCTGGCGCCACCCGACTCGCCGAACCGCGCCGCCCTCGCGCCGTTCGAGCCGGTGGTGCGGCGTGCGCTGGCCAAGGGGCCGGGCGAGCGCTACCTGAGCGCCTTGCAGATGCGCGAGGACTTGACGCGCGTGGCGGCGCGCGCGATTCCCAATGCGTTGTCGGCGCGCGCGATGGCCCAGCTTGTGCCCGGATTGCGCGTCGACCCGGCCCCAAGTACGAGACCACGCGCCGCACCGCCGCCGCCGCCGTCGCCGGGTGTCGGCCGCGACACGATCGATCGGCTCGCGGCGCTGCTTGCCGAAGAACTCGGCCCGATCGCGCGTTGCGTCGTGCGGCGGGCGGCCGAGCAAGGCGCCGTCGACGCTGCGGCGCTGCTTCAACAGGTCGCGGACTCGGCCCTGCCAGCGTCGCACCGACCAGGGTTCATCGAGCGAGCGCGCGCCGTGATCGGCGCCGGGCTTCCGGCCGGGCCCGCAGCCCGCGCGGCACCGCACCCACCGAGCGGAGCCGTGCTGCCGCTGCTGGGTCAGACCGCGCTGGACAGCGCCTTCGTGCAAGCCGCCCAGAACCTGGTGGCCCGACGCATCGGACCGATCGCGGTGTGGATGGCGCGCCGTGCCGGCGAGGGCGCGGCCTCGCGCGAACAATTCATCAACCGCTTTGCATCGATGGCCGCCGACGGCCACGATCGAGAGCGTCTGCTCGAGGCGCTGTGCCGCCTGCGCGTGCCGCGCTGACTACTTGCAGGCTCCGTTGCGCTTGCGAAACTCGCGCGGCTCGATCGCACCGCCGTCGGCATGCAACCCGCGCTTGAGCGCCTGGGCCATGCGCTCCTCGGCCATGTAGGGGCCGCGGTCGTACTTGTAGCGCGAGCTCCAGGCTCGGCCATCGCGCACCATGCGGTCGCCGACGTCGACCGTGCCGTCGAACACCTTGCCGACGGTGCGGCCGTAGTCGTCGTGCGCCGAGACCTTGACGGTGACGCTGCGGTTGAGCACCAGTTCGTTGAGCGCGGCGGTCGCGTCGGCGCCGCCGGGCTGGCACGACTCGGGCGCGTCGATGCCGTCGATGCGGATCACCTTGGGCTCGGTGTCGGCCGCGGTCTTGAGCCACAGCGTGTCGCCGTCGATCACGCGGCTGACCGTGCCGGTCAGTTCCACCGGCTGCGGCGCTGGCTTGTGCTTCGCCGTGGCCTTCTTGTTGTCGGCCGCTGCGGCCGCCACACACAGCAGCGCGGCCAGCATGGCGCACGCGAATCGCTCGATCATTGCGTCCCTCCCCACCAGAACTTGCCGCCCAGCCACCCGGCGAACGCGCCGAGCAGCAGCAACCACGCCAGCAACACGATCAGCACGCCCCACCACACGCGCGGCAGCCGGTCGGCGCTCGCCTGCGCCTCGGCCAGTCGCGCCTGCCACAGCGCCGGAGGCGTCAACTTCACCGCCAGCGCGATGCCCAACGGCACGAGGATCAGATCGTCGAGCTGGCCGAGCACGGGGATGAAGTCCGGAATCAGGTCGATCGGGCTCAACGCGTAGGCGAGCACGAACAGCGCCACCAGCTTGGGAGCCCAGGGTGTCTCGGGATGGCGCAGCAGCTTGCCCAGCGCGAGCAGCCGCGTCGCGAGGCGCGCTCGATTCGCCGGGTGGAACAGTCGCGCGAGGGCCGCCATGGTCAGGCCGATTGTCGCTTGCGCCGCGGCGCCCGCGAGGGCCGGGGCGCTGCGTCGACCGTGCCATCGAGCACATCCTGCGCCTCGGCAAGAATCCGTTGCAACCGGTCGGCCAGCTTCTCGGTCGACAGCTCCTCGCGGAATCGTTCGACCATCAGCGGCAACGCGAACGGGCTGGGGACGCGCAGGTCCACCAGATCGACTTGCTGGGCCGCCATGCGCTTGAGCGTGGAGCGCAGGCGATCGACCTCGAGTTCCTGCGACAGCACCTCGCGCTCGGCTTGTGTCAGCAGCTGGTTGCCGGCGTCGTACTTGCGGAATACCTCCCAGAACAGGCTCGACGAGGCCTGCACCTGCTTCATGCTCTTGGGCGCACCGGGGTAGCCGGAAAAGACCAGGCCCGCCACGCGCGCGATCTCCCGAAAGCGCCGCTGCGCGAGCTCGCCCGAGTTCAGGCTGGCGAGCACGTCGGGCATCAGCGCGCGTGTCCCGAACGCGCGGCCATCGACGAGCGGCGTCACGTCGACCGGCTGCACCGCGAGCAGTTCGAGCCCGAAGTCGTTGATCGACAACGAGAAGGTGTTGGGCTGCAGCCGCGACAGGCGCCAGGCGAGCAACTGCGCCAGGCCCATGTGGACATGGCGCCCGCCGAAGGGGTAGACGAAGAGGTGATGCCCTTCCGCCGACTGGAAACGTTCGATCAGCAACCGGCCCCGCCGCGGCAGGTGCGACAGCCGCGCCTGGGTGGTGAGCATCGGCTGCGCCGCCAGCATCTCGGGCTCCAGGAAATCTCCCTGAATCCATGAAGCCCCCAGCTCGCCTTCGGCTCGCGCCCCCCGAGGGGGTGCGCCGCCTGCTTGGGGCGGCCCGGCGCTGGCGGCGGCCGCGAACAGCAGCTCCTGCACCATGTCCGTCATCGCCTCGGACAGGGCCATCTTGGTGCCGCTCCACGCCGGCACGATGCCACGCGCCTTGTTGGCCTTGCGCACGTAGGCCGTCATGTCCTGCGTGCGGATGAACTCGAGCACGCGGCCGGCGAAGATGAAGCAGTCGCCCGCTTTGAGGCGCGAGATGAAGCTCTCCTCGATGGTGCCGATTCGCCCGCCGGTCATCCACGCCACCTGCATCGACGCGTCGCTGACGATGGTGCCGATCTGCAGCCGGTGGCGCTGCGCGATGCCGCGGTCGGGCACGCGGTACACGCCGTCGTCGCAGCGCACCACGCGGTGGTACTGTGGGTAGGCCCCCAGGCTCGCGCCGCCGCGCTCGACGAAGGCCAGGGCCCAGTCGAACTCCTCGCGCGTGAGCGCACGGTAGGCGCGCGACGAGCGCACCTCGTCGAACAGTTCGTCGGCGACGAAGCCACCGCCCAACGCCACCGTCACGAGGTGCTGCACCAGCACGTCCAGCGGTTTGTCGGGCGACGCGCGCGACTCGACGCGCCCGGTCGCCGCCGCGCGCCGCACGGCGGCGGCCTCGACCAGCTCGAGCGTGTTGGTGGGCACCAGCGTGGCCCGGCTTACGCGCCCCGGCGCGTGGCCGCTGCGCCCGGCGCGCTGCAGCAGGCGCGCCACGCCCTTCGGGCTGCCGATCTGCAACACGCGCTCCACTGGCAGGAAATCGACGCCCAGGTCCAGGCTCGAGGTGGCCACCACCGCCTTGAGCGTGCCGGCCTTGAGCCCCGCTTCGACCCAGTCGCGCACCTCGCGGTCGAGCGAGCCGTGGTGCAACGCGATCTGCCCGGCCCAATCAGGCCGCGCCTCGAGCAGCAGCTGGTACCAGATCTCGGCCTGCGAGCGCACGTTGGTGAACACGAGCGTGGTGCCTGTCGAGCGTTCGATCTCCTCGACCACCGGCTGCTGCATCTGCGCACCCAGGTGTCCGCCCCAAGAGAAGCGGCCGGGCTCGAGCGGCAACAGCGTGTCGATCACGATCGCCTTGTCGCTGCGGCCCTGAACCAGTGTCGCGCCCGGACCGCACAGCGTGTCCATCGCCTCGGGCAGGTTGCCGAGCGTGGCCGACAGGCCCCAGACCACCAGCGCCGGATTCCAGCGCTTCAAACGCGCCAGCGCGAGCTGCACCTGCACGCCGCGCTTGTTGCCGATCAGCTCGTGCCATTCGTCGACGATCACGGTGTGCACGCGGGCCAGCTCGGCCGCGGCATGGGCTCGCGTGAGCATCAGCGACAGGGACTCCGGCGTGGTGACGAGCGCGGTGGGCATGCGCCGGTCCTGCTTCGCGCGTTCGGCGCTCGGCGTGTCGCCGGTGCGCTGGGCAACCGTCCATGCGGACGCCACCTGCGGCAACGGTAGCGCCAAGGCCCGCGTCGTGTCGCTCGCCAGCGCCCTCATCGGGGTGATCCACAGCACGCCCAGCGCCGGCGCGGCGGCGCCCGCGCCATCGACGCCCAGCGCCGCGGCACGTTCGAGCGCCCCACCCCACACCGCGTAGGTCTTGCCGCTGCCGGTGTTGGCGTGCAGCAAGCCGCTCTCGCCGCGCGCCATCGCGTCCCAGACGGCACGCTGGAATTCGAACGGGCGCCAGCCGCGCTCGGCGAACCAGGGGGCGAGGCCTTGCATCACGCGGCGACGATCCAGCCTTCGACCGGGTCGACCTCGTCGGGCAGGCCCCATCCGGGGTGCAGGCTGGCCACGCCGGCCTGCACCAGGCACAGCAGCGCGTCGATCCGGTCGCCCTGCGCATCGGCCACGATGGTGTCGTGCAGGGAGGCCGACAGCGCCACGCGCAAGCCGAGCCCGGCGGTTCCCAGGGTCAGGGCGTGCAGCATGTCCTTGCGCGCGATCAGGTGCTCGGCATCGTCGCGGTTTTTGTACGAGCGCGCTCCGATCAGGCGGGCCGCCAGGCGCCCCGGGTAGGCCTCCAGCGCCACACGCTGCGCGTCACCGTCGCGCACGCGCGGGACGTGCACGCCGGCGTCGATCAGGCGCGACATGCCCTCGTAGTACATGAAGCCCACCGGCACGTAGCGCGTCTGCAGCGGGCTCGTGGAGGCCACGCTGCCGGCGCGGTCGGTGCGGCGATGCACGAGGCGCTGGCCCGCGGGGCGGCCGTTGCCCCAGGCATCGACCAGGGCGCGAAAGGCCATGCGGCTCGAACAGCGTTCTCGCACGCTCGCCATCAGCGTGGCCGCGTCGCCGCCCAGCCCCAGGCCGTCGACGAACTCTCGCGGCAGGCCGAACGGCAGGTCGAAGCCGCCGACCCATGGCCCCGGCTCGCGAAGCAGGGCCTCGAAGGCCTCGAAGTCGTGCAGCGTGTCCAGGCGCTGCACGGCCAGGCGCGTGCTGGCGAGCGTGCCGCGCGCCACGACGATCGGCTTGCGCCGCGACGGCGCACTCGTGAAATCGACACCGATCAGGGACTTGGACATGCGGGCATTGTCGCTACCACCGCCAGAATCACGGACATGACGCTGTCGCCGCGCCAACGCCGCTGGGCCCTCGTGATGGGCACGCTGCTGGTGCTCGTGCTGGCAGCGCTGGCCGCGCTTCGCTTCCTGGTGCAGCAACTGCCCGCTCGCGTGGCCCAGGCCCTCGGTCCGCGCGCCGCCGTCGGCGCGATCGACCTGGCGTGGCGTGGCGTCGAGGTGCGCGACCTGGTGCTGCGCGCGGCACCGGGCCAATGGCCGGCCGCCGAGGAGTTGCGTGCCGCGCGAGTGCTGATCCGCCCCACCCTGTCGAGCCTGCTCGGAGGCAGCCTGGACATCGCCCGGATCACGGTCGAGGGTGGCCAGGTCTCGCTGCTGCGCACGCGCGACGGCCGGCTGCTGGTGGTGCCCTCGCTGCTGGGACGAGGGGGCGGCAGCACCGGCCCGTCCACCCCGGGCCTGCACCTGCGCATCGGCCAGGTCTCCTTGCGCGACGTGGCGCTCGAGTTCTTCGACGCGAGCATCACGCGCGGCGCGCCGCACCGCATCCGGCTGGCCGACCTGCGTGCCGATGTCGGCCCGCTCGCGCTGCCGACGCTCGACGAGCGCATGTCGGTGGACGTCGCGGCGATCTTCAAGGGCCCGCTGCGCGACGGGCGCGTCGCGCTGTCGGGAACGCTCACGCCTGCCACGCGCGACGCTGCGCTGACGCTC
>Ga0209798_10002285_pt1 | contig 11253 bp, 9 predicted proteins | sample DOMMetBare3Fresh_FD_187475 | JGI IMG/M metagenome (GOLD analysis project Ga0209798, IMG submission 187475) | Wetland sediment microbial communities from St. Louis River estuary, USA, under dissolved organic matter induced mercury methylation -... | ecosystem: Environmental > Aquatic > Freshwater...
CCTCGGCGAGGATCTCCTGGAACAGCTGGTTGAGCCGCGCCGTGCGGGGATAGTCGCGAGCGGTGTGGTTGGTGCGGGTGCGCCTGGCCATGTCGGTGCCCCCTCGTCAGGTGCGCGGGATCTCGCGCTCCTCGAAGGTCTCGATGATGTCGCCCTGCTTGAGGTCCTGGAAGTCGGTGAGGCCGATGCCGCACTCGAAGCCGGTCTGGACCTCGCGCACGTCGTCCTTGAAGCGACGCAGCGAGTTGACCGCACCCTTCCAGATGATCGTGCCGTCGCGCAGGAAGCGCACCTTCGAGCCCCGGGTGATCGTGCCGTTGAGCACGTAGCACCCGGCGATCTTGCCGACGCGGGGCACGGAGAAGATCTCCCGCACCTCGGCCTCGCCGGTGACCACCTCCTCGTACTCGGGGGCGAGCATGCCCACCAGGGCGTTCTCGATGTCCTCGAGCACCTGGTAGATGATCTCGTAGTTCCGGATCTCGACCTCTTCGACCTGAGCCAGCTCGCGGGCCTTGCGGTCCGGGCGGACGTTGAAGCCGATGATGGTGGCTCCGGAGGTGGCGGCCAGCTGCACGTCTTGTTGGGTGATCCCGCCGACGGCCCGGTGGACGAACGCCAGCTTCACCTCGTCACGCTCGAGCTTCTTGAGGCTCTCGGTCAGCGCTTCGAGCGAGCCCGTGGTGTCGGCCTTCAGCAGGATGTTGAGGGTGGCGACGTCGCCGCGCTGGATCTGCTCGAAGATGTCCTCGAGTCGCGCGCCACCGGAGATGCCAGCCGCCTCACGGCCGAGGTTGGCCACCCGGTGCCAGTGCTCGCGCTTCTCGGCGACAGACCTTGCCATCTTCTCGTCGAGGGCCACCACGAAGCCGTCGCCGGCGTCGGCGACATCGTTCAGCCCGAGCACCTGCACCGGCATCGACGGGCCGGCCTCTTTGACCTGCTCTCCGAGGTGGTTGATCAGCGCCCGGACCCGACCCCAGGCTGGCCCCGCCACGAGGGGCTCACCCACTCGAAGCGTGCCGCGTTGAACGAGGAGGTTGGCGACCGGCCCTCGGCCGATGTCCAGGTGCGACTCGAGGACCACACCGGCGGCGCGCCCGTCCGGGTTGGCCCTGAGGTCTTCGACATCGGCGACCAGCAAGAGCGTCTCGAGGAGGTTGTCGACGCCCTCACCCGTCAGGGCCGACACGGGGATCATCTCGACGTCGCCGCCCCACTCCTGCGGGATGAGGCCGTGCTCGGAGAGCTGCTGCTTCACACGCTCGGGCTGGGCCTGTTCGCGATCGATCTTATTGATGGCCACCACGATCGGGGCTCCCGACGCTTTGGCGTGGTTGAGCGCCTCGACGGTCTGCGGCATCACGCCGTCGTCAGCCGCGACGACCAGGACCACGATGTCCGTAGCCTCGGCCCCGCGGGCGCGCATGGCGGTGAAGGCCTCGTGACCGGGCGTGTCGATGAAGGTGATGAGGCGACCGTTCTTGACCGCCTGGTAGGCGCCGATCGCCTGAGTGATGCCACCGGCCTCGCCGGCCACCACGTTGGTATCGCGGATCTTGTCGAGCAGCTTCGTCTTCCCATGATCGACGTGGCCCATGATCGTGATGATGGGCGGGCGGGGCACGGCGGCTTCGTCGTCCTCTTGGAGCAGGTCGTCGACGCCGAGCAGCTCTTGGAGCGCCACCTCCTGCTCCTCACCCGGGTTGACCAGGCGGATGACGGCACCGATCTGCTCGGCGAACAGCTCTATCTGCTCGTCGCTGAGCGACTGGGTGGCGGTGACCATCTCCCCCATCTGCATGAGGAAGCGGACGACATCGGCTGCGGTTCGGTTGAGCCTCGGGCCCAGCTCCTGGGGCGTGGAGGAGCGCTCGATCACCACATCGCCCTCGGGGACGGGGGCATCCGTGGGCGTGTAGGTGGGGAGATCCATGGGCTGGAGCTCCTCACGACTGCGACGCCGCCGACCACCCTTGCGACGAGGTGGGCGCTGCTGGGGGCCTCGCCCACCCCCGGGGCGCCCACCACCGGGGCCGCCACCAGGGCCTCCACCCGGGCCGCCTGGCCCTCCAGGTCCCCCGGGGCTGCCACCCGGACGAGTGCCGTAGCCGCCAGGACCCGGGCTGCGCCCGCCGACGGGCGTGCCGGTGGGAGGACCGCCGACGCGACGACCGGGGGGAGCGGGGATGGCTCGACCGGACGGACCTCGGGGCGGCGCGGTGCCCCGTCCGCCCATGCCGGGGGGTGGCGGGATCGGCTTGCCACTGGCCCCGCGCAGGGGCGGAGCGGGTGTCTCGGACCCACCTTCTGTGGGGCCCGGAGCGGAGGGAGCCTCGACCGGCGGCGCGACTGCGGGCGGCGCGGAGGCCGCCGGAGCGGGCGGCGCAGCTGCGGGCGGCGCGGAGGCCGCCGGAGCGGGCGCCGGAACCGTCGTGGGCGCGGGTGGCTCGGAGGCCGCCGGAGCGGGCGCCGGAACCGTCGTGGGCGCGGGTGGCTCGGAGGCCGCCGGAGCGGGCGGCACGGGCGCCGGAGCCGAGAGCGGCGCGATGGCCGAAGGACGGACGGGTTCCTCGTCGAGGCGCCGCGGGGTCAGGGGCCGCTCGCTGCCGCTGGAGGTCACGAGCCGGGCGGGCGGCCGGGGAGCGACAGGCGCAGGCGCTGGCGTTGGGGCCGGAACCTCGGCCGGGGTGGACTCGACCACCGGCACCGGCGCGGGCGGCGGGGCGGGCGCCTCGGCGACCGGCGTGTCGACCGGGGAGGTGGCCGCCTTCTTCGTGACCTTGGCGGCCTTGGCGGGCTCCTCGGGTTGGACGTCCCGAACCAGCCCCTCGCGCTCAGCCTTGCGGCGGACGCGGTCGGCCTGGGCGTCCTCGATGCTCGAGGAGTGCGTCTTGACGCCGATCCCCAGCTCACTGCAGAGGTCGAGCGTCTCCTTGTTGGTCAATCCGAGCTCCTTGGCGAGCTCGTGTACGCGCTTCTTCGCGGCCAAGTTCCTGGTTCAGTCCTTCGGGGTCTGTCTACGAGGGCGCGGTACGGCCAGCTGGCCACACCACGGCCGTCCATTCTCGCACGTACCCGGGGGTCGGCACGATTCGGAACCGGTGGCCGTCCGATCGGTCAACCGGGCCCGGCCCGGCCCAGGGCCATGACCGCCTCAGGCGTCACGGGCGCTCGCAGCGCCCGTGACAGGGCGTTGCGCTTGGCCGCCTGGTGCAGGCAGTCGACGGATCCGATGCAGAGCCACGCTCCTCGACCCGGGTGGTTGCGACCAACCAGGAGCGATCCGTCCGGCGTGCGCACCACCCGCACGAGCTCGTCCTGGCCCGCCTGGCGCCGGCACCCGACGCACGTGCGGCGGGGTGGAGCGGCTACTCGGACTCCTCGGCGACCGGCTCGATGAGGCGCTCAGCCAACCCCGGCTCCGCCTCGCCCGGCTCGGCGGCGGACTCCGGCTCGGCCGGCGCGCGCTTCGGGTCGTCGTCGCCGGCGTGGGCCCACTGCTCCGCCGAGAGCGCAGGACCGCCCTCAGCCGGCACCCAGACCTGCTCGCCGGACTCAGGGTCGACCACCCACTCCCCCTGGGCCCACTCCTCGCCCTGGTACGCCTCCTCGTCAGCCAGCTGGGTCTCGCTCTTGATGTCGACGCGCCACCCGGTGAGGCGGGCCGCCAGACGGGCGTTCTGCCCCTCCTTGCCGATGGCGAGCGACAGCTGGAAGTCGGGGACGATGACCGTGGCCGTGCCCGTCTCGACATCGATCCGAACCTCCTTCACCTTGGCCGGCGAGAGGGCCTTCATCACGAAGTCGTAGGGGTCGTCGGAGAACGGGACGATGTCGATCTTCTCACCGTTGAGCTCGTTCACGACCTGGCGCACTCGGGCGCCCCGCGCACCGACACAGGCGCCGACCGGGTCGACGTTCGAGTCGTTCGACCAAACGGCGATCTTGGTGCGGTGCCCTGGCTCGCGTGCGCAGGCCCGGAGCTCGACCACGCCATCGGCGATCTCGGGCACCTCGAGCTTGAACAGCTCCAGAATGAGTCCGGGATGGGTGCGCGAAACGACGATCTGCGGACCCTTGGCGGTGCGGCGCACCTCCACGATGTAGGCCTTCAGGCGGGTGTTGGGTGCCGGGCGCTCGTAGGGCACCTGCTCGGCCTGGGGCAACAGCGCCTCCACCCGGCCGAGGTCGAGGAGGGTGTAGCGGCTGTCGGTCTGCTGGATGATGCCCGTGACGATGTCGCCTTCGCGGCCGGCGTACTCCTCGTACTTGAGCTCCCGCTCGGCCTCGCGGATGCGCTGGGTCATCACCTGCCGCGCCGTCATCGCCGCGATGCGCCCGAAGTTGTCAGGAGTGACATCGAGCTCGGGACCGTAGGGCTCACCGTCCTCGTCGATCTCCTGGGCGAAGACGCGGATGTCGAAGGTGTCCGGGTCGATGGTGACCCAGGCGTACTCGTTGGCGCCCGGCATCCGCTTGTAGGCAGACTCCAGCGCATCGGCCAGGGCGCCCAGCAGGGTGTCGACGGAGATGCCCTTGTCCTGTGCCAGCGCTGCAAGTGCCTCGCCGAAGTCGATGTTGCTCATGACCTGGTCCTCTCCTGCTTGGGCGCGCCGCCCCACTCGAAGGTGGTGCGGGCTCGCTCGATGTCCTCGTAGCGCAGCATGCGCTCGCCGCCTTCGGCGCTCTGCACGGTGAACGTGGTGTCGTCAGCCGCGGTGATGACGCCCTCGACCCGCCGTTCGCCCTCGACGCCCGGCTTGGTCTTGATCTTGGCGGCCATCCGACCCCGGGCCGCGGCCACGAAGTGCGCTGGCGTGCGCAGGTGCCGCTCCAACCCCGGCGTGCTCACCTCGAGGGCGTAGTTCCCGTCGATCGGGTCATGCTCATCCAGCGCGCGCGAGATCGCCCGGGCCAGAGTGCTGATCGCCCCGATGTCGGCGCCGCCTGGCCTGTCGACCAGGACCTGGAGCACCCCGCCGGCGAGATCGAGGTCGTACAGCTCCAGGTCAGCGGCCTCGACGAGGGGCGCGACGATGTCGTGCAAGCGATCCACAGCACTCATCGCAGTCCCTCACCTCCTCCTGACACAGCAACGGCGCGGGCCGAAGCCCACGCCGTTCCAGAGCAAACGAACGATCGAATAGCGGATTGACTCTACCAGTCACCCCGCAGGGCCGCCCATCGGCTCGCCCCGGATGTGCGGTCAGTAGCTCCTCGCCACATAGGCGACGAGGTCGGGGGCGTCCTCGCTGGCCGGGAGGCCCCCATCGGCGGTCTGGAGGCACCGGACCGAGATGGCGTCACGGCCGAGGCGCTCCTCCCCCCCGTCCCTGAGCAGATCCCACGCGATCTGCGCGAAGCCGACCTTGCCCGCCTCCACCGCTTCCTCGATGGAGGTGACCTGCGCGGTGCGGTCGTCGCGCCGGCGGGTGGCGCCGGCCAGCAGCTCGACCTGCATCGACGCCAGCAGCTCACCCACCCGGGCCGCAGCCTCCGCCGGCGCGATCTGCTCCTTGGCGCCCGTGTCCCGGCGCACCAGGGTGACGAGGTTCTCTGCAAGGTCGCGAGGGCCCACCTCCACCCGCACGGGGACGCCCTTCAGCTCCCAGTCGGTGGCTCGCCGCCCGAAGCTGGAGGCCACCTGTGCGTCGAGGCGCACCCTGATGCCGGTGGCCTGGAGCTCAGCCACCAGCGCGTCGGCCGCCGCGCCGGCGCCGTCCTCGTCGCGCACCAGCAGCACCACAGCCTGGACCGGCGCCAGCACGGGTGGGATGACCAGGCCGGCGTCGTCACCATGGGCCATGATCAGCCCGCCGACCATTCGGGTGGACGCGCCCCACGAGGTGGTCCAGCACAGCCGGGTTTCGCCGTTGGCATCGAGATACGTGATGTCGAACACCCGCGAGAAGTTCTGCCCGAGGTCGTGGCTGGTCCCCATCTGGAGCGCCTTGCCGTCGCCCATCATCGCTTCCACCGTGAGCGTGTTCACCGCGCCCGGGAACCGCTCGGCGGCCGTCTTGCGGCCGGGAATCACGGGGATCGCGAGGACCTCCACCATGAAGTCGGCGTATACGTCGTTCAGGATCTTGGCCGTGTAGGCGGCACCATCCTCGGCGGTGGCGTGCGCCGTGTGACCCTCCTGCCACAGGAACTCGGTGGTGCGAAGGAACAGCCTCGGGCGTAGCTCCCAGCGCACCACGTTGTTCCAGCAGTTCAGCAACAGAGGCAGGTCACGGTAGCTCTGCACCCACTTGCCCATGTACTCGCCGATCACCGTCTCGCTGGTGGGGCGTACCACGAGCGGCTCCTCGAGCTCCTTGCCGCCGGCGTGGGTGACCACGGCCAGCTCGGGGCTGAACCCCTCGACGTGGTCGGCCTCGCGGGTCAGGTAGCTCTCCGGGATCAGCAGCGGGAAGGAGCAGTTCTCGGCCCCTGCCACCTTGATGCGACGGTCGACCTCCGCCTGCATCCGCTCCCAGATGGCGAATCCGTAAGGACGGATGACCATGGTGCCCCGAGCCGGACCGTTGTCGGCCAGCTCCGCCTTGGCGACGACATCCTGGTACCAGCGGGGGAAGTCGTCCCCCTGGGGGGTGAGGATGGGAGCCTTGGCCATCGGGCGATGGTAGGCCCCGCCCCGGCTAGCCCTCGACCCGCTTGTGGATCAGCTCCACACGTTGCTCGCTGGCGTTGGCGTCGTCGCCCTGCTCAGACAGCAGCTCGGCGCGGTCCTTCTCCGCCTCGCGGGCCGCCTTCTCGGTGTCGACGCGAGCGACCGCAGCCTCGACGCCGTGCTCGTGGATGAACTCCGCCCACTCCACGAGGGTCGACACCATCTCGTCCTCGGGTACGACCGCCACGTTCCGGCCCTTGACGAAGAGGTGGCCACGGCGGCGGCCGGCCGCAATGCCGATGTCGGCGTCGCGGGCCTCTCCGGGCCCGTTGACCACGCACCCCATCACCGCCACCTGGAGCGGGATCTCACGATCACCGAAGGCCTCCATGGCGTCCTTCGCCACCTGGATCACGTCGATCTCCGCCCGCCCGCAGCTCGGGCAGGCGATGAGGTCGATGTTCTTGCGCTCCCGTAGCCCGAGGGCCTCGAGGAGCTGGCGCCCAGCTCGGGCCTCCTCCACCGGATCAGCGGTGAGGCTGTACCGGATCGTGTCACCGATGCCCTCGGCCAGGAGCGTGGCCATCCCGGCGGTGGCCTTCAGCAGGCCGGCCGGGGGCGGCCCGGCTTCGGTGACGCCAAGGTGCAGCGGGTGATCCGTCACATCAGCCAGCTGGCGGTAGGCCTCGATCATCAACGGCACAGACGACGCCTTCACGGAGATCTTCACGTCGTCGAAGCCCACCTCCTGGAAGTAGGCCAGCTCCTGCTGCGCCGACTCCACCATCGCCTCAGGTGTCACCCGCCCTCCGTGCTTCTCGTAGAGCGCGGGGTCGAGGCTCCCGCCATTCACCCCGATGCGGATCGGGATGCCACGGTCCTTGCACTCCTGGGCCACCAGCTTGATGTGCTCCGGCTTGCGGATGTTCCCCGGGTTGAGCCTGAGGCAGTGCACCCCGGCCTCCAGGGCCGCCAACGCCATGCGGTACTGATGGTGGATGTCGGCCACGATCGGCACGGGCGACCGGGGCACGATCTGCGCCAGACCCTCGGCCGCCTCCACCTCGTTGCACGTGCAGCGCACGATGTCGGCACCGGCGCCCGCCAAGGCATAGATCTGCTGCAGCGTGCCCTCGACGTCTGCCGTCTTCGTGATGGTCATCGACTGCACCGAGATCGGCGCGCCCCCGCCAACGGGCACGGTGCCCACCATCACCTGGCGCGTGGGACGACGCGGGAAGGACGATTCGCCGAGCTCCATGATCAGCCCATCAGCCGATGGGATCGACGATGTCGAGGTAGATCGCCGAGACCCCGAGCAGGACCATGAACATGAACACGGCGTAGGTGATCGGCAGGAGCCGGGAGATGTCGGCCATGTGGCGGCGCCCACCGATCGAACGGATGCGCTCGTAGATGGCGATGGCCACGTGCCCGCCGTCGAGGGGCAGGAGCGGGATCATGTTCAGCAGACCGATCGAGATGTTGATCCCGGCCAAGAGGAGCAGGAAGCTCACCATGCCCTCAGCACTGGCTCCGGCACCGATGCGGGCCACGCCGTAGATCGACAGCAGACGGTTCTCGTCGCCCGACGCAGCCGCGCCTCCACCACCCGAGTCCGAGCCCCCGACGGTGGGGTTGCCGCCCCTGGCCCCGCCTTCGGCCACCTGGGTGGCGAAGTCGCCCACCCCACCGGTGAAGAACGACGCCAGACCCTTGACCGTGTCGCCCATGACCTCCACGGTGAGGCGGCCGGATTCCACGGCGCCCCGGACCGGGTTCACCTTGACCACAGGCAGGTCCGGATACGCGGGACCGATGCCGAGGAAGCCGCGGTCGGCGTCGGTGGCGTTGGTGCCAAGAGCGGTCGTGAGCTCGAGTCGCTCGCCACCACGCCGCACGACCAGCTCAACGGTGTCGCCTGGGTGGGGGCCGACCAGAGGACCCACATCAGCGAAGGTGACAACGGGATGTCCGTCGATGCTCACGAGATCGTCTCCCGGGCGGAGGCCGACGAGCTCAGCGGCAGAGCCCGGCACGACATCGCCAATGGTCCACTCGGCCTCGGGCACCGCCGGACCGCCCAACCGCTCAGCCAGGCGACCGCCGCCGGGGACGCCCATCACGGAGAACACCACGACGAAGAGCACGAAGGCCTGGAGCACATGCATGATCGATCCGGCCGACACCACCAGGACGCGCCTTGGGAACGACTGCTGTCGATACGTTCGATGCTCGTCCTCCGGGGGCACATCGGGGTCCAGGTTGCTCATCCCGATGATCCGCACATAGGCGCCCAGCGGGATCAGCTTGATGCCGTACTCCGTCTCGCCCCGTTTGAACGACCAGATCTTGGGACCGAAGAAGAGGAAGAACTCCGTGACCTTCATCCCGGTCCACTTCGCCGTCAGGTAGTGACCGAGCTCGTGGAGGAAGATCATGACCACGAGGGCGCCGATGATCAGCAACCAGCCCTTGCCGCCCAATACGCCCAGCGCGACCACTGCGGAGACGAGCAGCCCAAGGCGCCAATCCACACCGGCGATCTCGCCGCGCGGGTCAGCAGCCGGATCTGGCTCTGAACGCTCGTTCACGGTGGTGTCGGTCACGGGGAGAACCTCTCTGCGATCACCGTCCGGGCCATCACCCGGGCGGTCCGGTCCGCCTCGATGACGGCCTCGACGCTGTCTGCGGCCCCCCCATCATGCCGGGAAAGCACCTCGGTGAGGACCTCAGGGATGGCGATCCACGCGATGCGGCCCTCGAGGAATGCTGCCACTGCCACTTCGTTGGCGGCGTTGAGCCACGCCGGGGCGGTTCCTCCGAACCGGCCAGCCTCGTAGGCGAGACCGAGGCACGGGAACGCATCGTGGTCCGGAGGCTCGAACTCGAGCCGGGCCACGTGGGCCCAGTCGATGCGCCCGAAGGGGGTCGTCACCCGCTCCGGGTAGGCGAGTGCGTACGCGATGGGCAGTCGCATGTCGGGCAGCGAGAGCTGGGCCATCGTGGCACCGTCGGTGAACTCGGCCATCGAATGCACGATGGATTGCGGATGCACAACGACCTCGATCCGGTCGTAGGACACCGCGAACAGCTCGTGGGCCTCGATCACCTCCAGGCCCTTGTTCATGAGGGTTGATGAGTCGACAGTGATCTTCGGCCCCATCGACCAGGTGGGATGGGCGAGGGCGTCCGCAACCGTCACCTCGGCCAGCTCCGCCTTGCTCCGGCCCCGGAACGGCCCCCCGGAGGCGGTGAGCACGATGCGGCTCACCCAGTCTCCGGCGACGCCGGAGGGGTGCTGGGCCCGCAGGCTCTGGTGGATGGCGCAGTGTTCGCTGTCGACCGGGACGAGCTCACCGGCCCCGGGCCGGTCTCGGACTCGCCGCACGACCGGGCCGGCGGCGATGAGCGACTCCTTGTTGGCCAGGGCCAGCCTCGTGCCCGATCCGAGAGCCGCCAGGGTCACGCCGAGGCCGGCGAAGCCCACGACGCCGTTCACGCACACGTCCCCGACGGAAGCGATCGACGCCAGGGCATCAGGGCCGCCCCGCACCTCGGTGCCGGTGGGCACGCGTTCCCGGAGATCCGCCGCCAACGAGGCGTCGGCGATGGCCACGACCGCGGGGCGCCACCGCAAGGACTGCGCCACCAGCACCTCGATGGAGGACCTCGCCCCGATCGCCGCGACGCTGAACCGGTCGCCCTCGGCCGCGATGACCTCAAGGGTCTGCGTCCCGATCGACCCGGTCGACCCTGCGATCGAGACGGAGGTGGTCACGAGAGGAGGCTACCGACAAGGGGGGCTCGGCCGGCCGCCCTTGTTGGCCGAGCTCAGATGAAGAAGTCCTTGAGGGTCGCGAGGAGGTAGACGGCGGGCAGTGCGAACAGAAGGGCATCGAAGCGGTCGAGGAGGCCACCGTGGCCTGGGAGGATCGCGCCCATGTCCTTCACACCGAGGTCCCGCTTGACGAGCGACTCACACAGGTCGCCGAGGGGCGCCGCGATGGCGATGGCGAGGCCGACGAGCACGCCCTCGGAGAGGCTGTCGATCGGGCCGAAGCCGACCACCGAAGCGATCAGCACCACCACGAGGACGGCGCCCACACACCCGCCGAGGAGCCCCTCGACGGTCTTGTTGGGGCTGACGGCGGACAGGGGCTGCCTGCCGGCGTTCTTCCCGACGAAGAAGCCGCCGACGTCGTAGCCGACGGTGCCGAGGATGGCGGCCAGGAGGATGCCGATGCCGGGTTCACCGACCGCCAACAAGAGGGCGGCGAACGATCCGCACAGCCCGACCCAGAGCACCCCGAGGAGGGTGACCCCGATGTTCATCACAGGCGATTCCGTGGCCGCTCCGACGAGGTACCACAGCAGGCAGACGGCCGTGGTGAGGAACAGCACCGTCGGGATGATGGCCGTGCCGTTGTTGTAGGCGCCGACGACGAGGCCGACGCTACCGACGATGCCGGCCAGCGTGACCGGCTCGTAGCCCACCTTTCGCAGCACGCCGAACAGCTCTGCGGTGGCCAGCCCGACGACGGCGGTGACCAGCACCATCGCGGCGGCTGGGCCGATCGTGAACAGGACGAGCGCCAGGGCAAGCAGCCCGACGCCGACGGCGACGGCGATCC
>Ga0209798_10002286_pt1 | contig 11251 bp, 7 predicted proteins | sample DOMMetBare3Fresh_FD_187475 | JGI IMG/M metagenome (GOLD analysis project Ga0209798, IMG submission 187475) | Wetland sediment microbial communities from St. Louis River estuary, USA, under dissolved organic matter induced mercury methylation -... | ecosystem: Environmental > Aquatic > Freshwater...
AACAGCATCTGCCGCATCTCAGTAACGGAAGCCGAAGGTGGCGAGCGCATTTTGCCGGGACACGCATACATCGCGCCGGGACATTCCCATCTTTTGTTAAAGCGCTCTGGCGCTAACTTCGTCACAGAGCTATCCCAGGCGGAACCCGTCAACCGACATCGTCCCTCGGTCGACGTGTTGTTTCGCTCAGCCGCGCAGGTTGCGGGGCAGAACGCGATCGGCGTCATTCTCACCGGTATGGGTAAAGACGGCGCGGACGGCCTGCTGAAGATGAAACGAGCCGGAGCCCATACCATCGGTCAGGACAAAGAGTCCTGCGTGGTATATGGTATGCCGATGGTCGCTTTTAACATAGGCGCCGTCACGGAGCAGGCTGCATCTTTGAATATTGCATCCAAAATTATATCAAGATTAAATACACAGTAATTTTACATTAATTTTTATTTTTTTGACTTTTTATTAATTTATGGTGTCCGTGACCGAATTAATTAATAGAGAAATCATTTTGATATATGTTTTAGTTGACAAACCTGTTGCAAAACCTTTAGGAGGATCTAAAATGTCAAAAAAGAAGAAAGTTGGTTTAATTAAATCAAATTTAAGAAAATTTAAAGTAAAAATGATACTCAATATTACATGTCTGGTGGTCGTTTTATGCTTTGGCTTATCTGCAATCTCTTTTGTTTTGAGCAATACTGCCATGGAAAAAACAGTCGAAAAGTCGCTTATGACAACCGCCAAGCAGGGTGCGGATTCCATTGCCGTACGGTTGAGCATCTATTATGCGGAACTCAGCGGTATTGCAGCCAATGATTTGATGAAAAACCCCCAGCAGAATTTTGATCAAATTGCCGCGCTTTTGAAAAATGTAGCCCGTAAAACCTCAAGCAAAGATATGTTTTACACGGACGCGGCAGGCAATACGTACGGATCGGTTATTGGAACGGCGGAAAAAAATGTCGCTGAAAAAGATTATTTTAAATCGGCCATCAGCGGTAAGGATTATATTTCCGACCCTATAGTTAACAAAGCAGATCAAACCGTCAATATTGTTACGGCTGTGCCGTATATGGACGCAGACGGCCATATTATGGGTATTGTCGCTTCCGTTAAGGATGGGACGATTATCACAGATGCAACCAAGGACATTGCATACGGAAAAGACGGTTACTCCTATATGATCAATAAGGCGGGAACGATCATTGCTCATCCCGTTAAATCTAAAATATTGGCCATGGAAAATCTGCTTACAAGCTCGCAGGAAACCGACCTAACCGCAATAGTCAAACATATGACAGCGGGAGAGAACGGAATCGGTGAATATACGTATGAAAACGTGGAGAAATTCGTGTCCTATTATCCGGTGCCCAATACAAATTGGAGCCTGGCGGTAACGGCGCCCAAAGCGGAATCCTTATCGCAGCTGAACGCAATGCACCGATCGTCAATCATATTCGGAATCATATTTTTAATAGGAGCGTTTTTTTACGCGATATTATTGGCAGGCACCATTACCAAGCCTTTGAAAATCGGCGTCGATTTAGCCAAATCGGTAGCTGCCGGCGACTTTACTCACGAAATACCGTCTAATTTCATTATGCGAAAAGATGAATTCGGCGACTTGGGAAAAGCTTTTTTGAAGATGATCAATAATTTAAACAAAGCTTTAACAAATATCAAAATCGCTGCCGAGCAGGTCTCTGCCGGAGCGCACCAGGTATCGGATTCGAGCATCGCCTTATCCCAAGGCGCTACGGAGCAGGCAAGCGCGGTGCAGCAGCTTTCAGCTTCCATTGAAGAGATTGCCGCGCAAACCAAGCAAAACGCGGATAATGCCCTCCAGGCAAACAGCCTGGCTGTGAACACGAAGTCAAACGCAGACCGCGGAAGCGTACATATGAACGATATGCTCAATGCCATGCAGGTGATCAACGCTTCTTCCAATAATATCTTTAAAATTATAAAAGTGATCGAAGATATCGCGTTTCAAACCAATATTCTTGCGCTTAACGCCGCCGTCGAAGCCGCCAGAGCAGGGCAGCATGGCAAAGGATTTGCGGTGGTAGCCGAAGAAGTGCGCAATCTGGCGGCCAAATCCTCAAAAGCCGCGCAGGAAACAACCGAAATGATCCAGGATTCCATCAAGAAAGTCGGAGAAGGTTCCAAGATAGCCGAAGAGACTTCAAAAGCGCTTACGCAGATCGTAACCGAAATCGCTCAGATGTCGATTTTAATCGATGACATCGCCAATTCATCCAATGAACAAGCCATCGGTATTGAACAGATCAACGAAGGCGTTATGCAGGTATCATCCGTTGTGCAGTCCAATTCTGCCATTGCGGAGGAAAGCGCCGCCTCCAGTGAGGAACTTGCAGGACAGGCTCAGCTGCTCAATGACGAAGTCAGCGGTTTTTCGCTTCGGACGGCCGCTTATGTGGAATCCAAGAAAGATCTTAAGACAGATCAAATTCCGCTTAAAAAAACATCGGATCAGGATACTGAAAATTCGAAATACTGATTTTGATTATATCTTTTTCTTTAAGAAGCTTAGCAGCGACTAAGTTTCTTATTTTTTATTTGGACGGCAGGTATAACATAAAACCTATGGAATCTTACAAAAACTTCTTGATTTTACATTTTTCTTTTTATGGATTCTTATTGTATCAGCCAAGGAGTATGTTAGAATAAATGAAGACAATAACGTTACAAATAAAAATGATAAAATAGATCTCTGAAAATGTGGTTAACGGTATGGGGTATATAAATCATTTGCACTCGGAGAAGGCGAAGGACGGGAATATATTTTGTTCATAATGCCCAATCCAAATACCGTGCGATTTAGGCTGTCGATTTTCATACGATACCCTATGTTTCGATTTTATTACAAAGACAAGCCTATCTCTTTTGATGTAAGAAGGTAGGCATATGAATCTGCCAATGGGTTGCGGATTTTAATTTAACAAAATCAATCTTATAACATTTATGAGGACCAACATGAAAAAAAAGGCATTGATTTTAATACTGACCGTTTTTTTATTTTTGATACCCGTTTCCGTTTTGGCAGAAACTTCGAATAATTCCGGTAACGGGGCTGCATCGGGCGATACAACGACGACGGAAACCGACATACCGACGATCAAATATTATCGAGGAAAAGTACTTCGTGTTGAAACCATTACGATCCAGCAGGACAGCGCCCTCGGATTTGATGAGATCAAGCAGATCAGCGACATTGAAATCGAACAAGGGCCCTACAACGGCAGGGTCTATTCGGTTGAAAACTATGTAAAGTATACCGATCCGCAAAAAATCATCCTTCAGGTAGGGGATAAGATCATGCTATCCGCCGAACTTACCGAAGATGAAAATGAGATCAAAAGCATCCATATCTATGATTATTATCGCATCAATCTTTTGCTAATAAGCGCAATCATTGCCATAATGATTTTGCTGGGGGTCAGCAGTTTAAAAGGCTTACGCACGCTCGTCACCATGACGGTTATGTTTGCGGGCCTTGTATTCTATTTTGTGCCTCTTATGCTCAAAGGCTATTCGCCTATTCTTCTTTCAATCCCTTTATGCATTATCGTAGCTTTTATCAACATCATATGGGATGCCGGTCTCGGCGTAAAAGGCTTTTCGGCACTGCTTGGCACGCTCACCGGCTTATCCGTTTCGGCAATTGCCGGCCTGATCATGGAAAAGTCTGCAAAGCTGGTCGGTTTGGGTGAATCCGAGCTGACAATGCTCAATTATATGCCCAATCATGTCACGCTCAATTATTCGGGACTTATGTGCGCCACAGTCATACTCATCTCACTGGGAGCCGTTACCGATGTGTGCATTGATATTGTTGAAGAAATGCAGGCTGCAAAGGATGCCAATCCATATATTACAAAGCGGAAACTTTTTTTGCAGGGTTTTAAATACGGCAGGGCTTATATGAGCCGCAACGTAAATACCGTATTTTATGTGCTCGTCGTTTTGATGATGCCTGTTTGGATTTTATTTATCGGATATGGAACGCCCATTATCGAATTAATGAATATGGATGTTTTGTCCATTCAATTATTCAGAGCCTTCGCTTCGATCATCGGGATCGTGCTTTCGATGCCCATGACAGCCTACTTGTTTACCGCATTCAGTAAAAGGAATAGTTTATATTGATGAAACGTCCGATTTTAATTTATTTGTTTGCCGTGATATTGGCTTCAACGGCCGCAGCCATAAATTTTCCCTGGCTGCTTTTGATACCCGCAACGGCTCTGACATACCTTGTTCTACGCAAAAAAATTAAAGCAGGCACGGTCTTCCTATGCCTGCTTTTTATTGCGCTCACATGGCTGCATGCGGACATGGTCCTTAGGCATACGACCAGCGTCGATCGGTTTGACAAAAAGGATATCACGATTACCGCGCAGGCGGTCGGTTATCCGCAGTACAGCGACGGGCGAAGCAGAGCGGTTTTTAAAATTCTTTCCATAGAGGAGCTTCCTCTATACAGGGATGGAGACAAGATCCTGTTATCCGTATATTCCGATAGCAGAGTGGAGCTAATTCCCGGCGCTATCTATAAAATTACTGGAAGGCTGAAGGTTCCCGAGCATGAAACCAATCCGGGAGGCTTCGATTATCATTTCTATTTAAAAACGCAGAACCTTCATTTAACCATGTGGACCACACCCGAAGACTTTTTGCTTACCGATACCGCAAGCCTGCCGTTCTTTTATGACAAGCTGCTGGCGCTGCGAACGTACTGCATTGATATTGTTGATCATTATCTGCCAAAAGAGGAAGCATCCGTTTTAAGTTCGGTGATTTTTGGGTCCAACGATATCAGCGGTGATACGCTGAAGGTATTCCGGGATATAGGTATTACGCACATATTGGCTGTATCGGGACTCAACACAGGTATTTTATATGTGTTTCTCTCATTTATCCTTAACCGTCTTCGCGCGGGAAGAAAGACGCGCTTTTACCTATTGACCCTTACGCTCTTGTTTTATCTTCTTCTCACCGGCATCGGCATATCGATGCTGCGGGCGACCCTAATGATGTGGTTCATCTGCCTGTCCGATTATATCGGCAAAAAAGGCGACCATCTTAATTTTTTGTGTATAGCGGCATTTTTAATGCTCGTCGTGAACCCATTGACTTTATTTAACGTTTCGTTTCAAATGTCCTTTTCTGCTGTTCTGGTCATCGTTTTGTTTGCGCCCGTTGTGGAGCACAAGCTCGCTTCCATAAAAATTCAATGGCTGCGAAAAACTTTTTCCTTTGTTTTGATGTGCTTGATCATTCAGATCGCCATGGCTCCGATCACAGCTTATTATTTTAATTCCTTCTCATTTGTCGGCTTTATTGCCAATATTTTTATCATACCCGTAACGTCCGTGATCTTACCCTCCGCATTGATCGGAGTGCTTTTTTCATTTATTCCCGCTGTAAGCGAGGCTTTGATCGGATTCAGCGCAGTGTTCGTAAAATATATTTTATGGATGTCGGATGTATTTGCCGCAATACCGTATGCCTGTATTTATGTTCGCAGCACAAAGTGGTATGATCTTGTATTGGTCTATTCGAGTTTACTGTCTTATTTCGGCTATATCGATCTGCGAAAAAAATCCGGAAAAATCGTGCTGTCAGCTTCGCTTGTCTGTTTTATGCTTTTTACCGGTTTATCCTACATACCTCCCCTCTACAGCAGCGTAAATTTTATTGATGTAGGCTTTGGTGATTGTATTTTGATCCGGACAAATACCGGAAATACCGTTTTGATCGACGGGGGCGGCTACTTATCAAGCGACACGGCAAATTATGATATTCTGCCTTATATGGATTATTATAATATCCGCAAGATTGACGCAGTTATAGCCACGCATTCGGACAGCGATCACGTGGGCGGGTTGATCGGCCTGTTCGGTAAAATAAAAATCGGAGCCGTGTATGCAAATGACGACGGTGAAAGATTATATTCAAAATTGATCGAAGCCGCCGATAATTATCATGTAAATGTTTTGGGAGCAAAAAAAGGTGATATAATAAATGCGGGAGGATTAGTGCTCTCGGTGTTAAATCCTGCAGATATGGATTCCGGTCTTTCGGATAATGATCTTTCCATCGTACTAAAAGCCGCGATCGACGGCAAGGATTTTCTCTTCACCGGCGATGCCGGAAAAACGCCTTTGGATACTATACGCGAAGAATATGATCTTACGGGAATTGATGTGATCAAAGCACATCATCATGGTTCTTATTTTCTAAGTCTGAAAGAGCTATACGACGAATGCGCTTTGCAATACGCCGTTATTTGCGTAGGACCCAACGGCTATCATCTTCCTTCGCAAAAATATATCAGTATGCTTGAGGAAAGCCAGATCCCTTATTACACAACTGAACAGTACGGTTGTATTACCATGACCATCAAAAACGGAGAGATTCTTACGAAAACTTATTTACACTGTGAACAGACTGAATGAAGCTTAAATCGAGGTGTTTAATTGGACAGCAATCTGCTCAATAAAGAACTCAATATGAATATCCTGACCTTGCTGTATCTGTTTATCGCTGAGGATGATTATATTGCAGATTCTTACATAAAGCTGATCAAAAAAAAGGCGGGAAACATGGAATTTGCTCAGCTGAACGAAAATTATTTTGATGCAAAAAAAACTGCGCCCTCCGAAATCATTGCTGCCTGCAATACCCTGCCGGTGATGGCCGAAAAACGCATCGTGATTGTGAAAGACAAAAACGTGCACAAATACTCGGCACTGAGCGCGGAATTGGTGCAGTATGCAAAAAACGCCTGTCCTTCTACCGTGCTTATCGTATATACCAATGAATGCGATAAACGAACCTCACTGTATAAAACATTCAATGAAACCGGCAAAACCGTTGAATTTGCAAAACTGAAAAACGACGCGTTGGCTCAATGGATCAAAAGCACGTTTGCCAAACGGAATTATGCTATCGCGGACGATGCGGTACGCTATATGATGGACTCAGCCGATTACGGACAAAAGGACAGCGAGATCGACATCGGATATTTTGCCAATGAGATAGACAAATTATGTTTATATGATCCTTCAAAAAAACAAATAACATTGGAAACCGTTAAAAAGGTATTTTCGGTCAACATCAACGAAGACATCTTTAAACTTACGGACGCATTGATTGACGGAGACGCAGCAGCGGGTTATAAACAGATCCATAAGATATTGTATAATAAAACCGCGCCCCAAATCATAATAGCTGCAATTGCGCGCACAATGAGAAATCTTTGTGTTATTCAAAGCCGATACGAGAACGGAAAAAGCGAAGCGGCTATTTCCAAGGAAAACGCCATCCATCCCTATGTTGTAAAAAAATTGATTGCCGCTTCTAAAAAATTCAGTAAGGCAGACGGGTTAAAAGCCTTGCTTACCTTATCGAACCTTGATGTTATGCTGAAAACAGGATTAAGCGAGCCCGAAACAGCCATGCTGCTGATGGTTGAAGACATATGCGCAAGGACATTTTTATTGGCTAAGGAAAAATTATGAGTTTGATACTTGAGACCGAAAGGCTTATTTTAAGAACTTCCACCAAGCGGATGCTGAAGGATATCATGGACTTCCATTACAGAAACCGGGAATTTTTTAAGCCTTGGGAAGCGCAAAAAAGCAGCGATTATTATTCACGGGACTACCATCTCCGCTTACTAGCGGCCGAAAAAGCACAGATACGGTCGTTCAGCGGCATTGATTTTTGGATCTATCATAAAGCCGATCAGCTTCTGATCGGCAAAATTTCGATATTCGGTATTATGGGCGGCAATTTCTCCAACTGCATGGCCGGATATAAGCTTGATCAAAATTACAACGGAAGCGGCTATATGCATGAAGCGCTGAAAGAAACCATCCGTTTTATTTTTGAAGAAATCAATCTTCACCGCATGGAGATCAATATTATGCCGCGAAACACGCGCTCCGTCCATGTCGTTGAGCAGCTGGGCTTTGAGCTTGAATGCGAAAGCAAACAATTTGTGGAAGTCAACGGCGTTTGGGAAAATCATCTGCGATACAGCAAGCTCAACGACCGTTTCAAAAATAATTAACATCGATTTGATCGGAGAAAGACTGCATGCTTAAATTTTCTTACCACAACCATACCAACTATTCCGATGCTGCCGATACGCCCGAAGCCATGGCGCAGACCGCGTTTGAAGCCGGCTTTACTCATTTTGCTTTTACTGACCATATCTTCAGCGCAACCTATCCGGACTGGACGCTGAATCCGCATACATATCAAATCTATACTGAGCATATCAATAGATTAAAATCGTTTTACGCCGGCCGTATGCAGATAGTAACCGGCATTGAGGCGGATTGGTATAAAGGAAAAAAGACGCATTTTACCCGGTATGAAGAATTGCTGCCTCTCATCGATTTTACGGTCGGATCGATCCATGTATTATCGCCAGGCAACAACGATTATCTGATCGACGGCTCGCTTGAACTATATATGGAATGCCTCAATGACGGTTACGCAGGAAATGTGCAGGCGATGATCACCGATTATTTTGAAACCTATACAGAAATGGCCGCGGGTCTTAAGCCGCAGCTGCTGGGACATATCGACATCATGAGAAAAAACAACCCGTTAAACCGTTTTTTCAATGAAAATGACAAATGGCTGATTAAACTGCAGGAGAATCTGGCGAAGGAGATCAAAAAGCTTGATCTTGTAACCGAAATAAACGGGGGCGGCGCATACCGTTATCATAACGATGTCATTTATCCTTCCCCGCAATTTTTGCATATATTAAAAGATGCCGGTGTCAAATTGACGGTTGGGCTGGATGCCCACAGCACCGATATGATTAACAGCTATTATACGCAAAGTTTAACTTACGCAAAACACGCAGGGCTTACCCGGCTTTATTATTTTGAAGACGGTATCTGGAAACCGGTTGAATGGACGGAGCTTAATTAATTTATTATTAATTTCCTTTTGCCTTAATTAAATATATGATATTATTTCTTTTATATCGGAATCATTGAGATCGTACTTTATTAAGTTAATCCCCCAATTTAAAAAAGTCAGCAAAACCGATAAAGTTAAGACTAAAAAACTGTTTTAGCTGTTTTTTTGGTACTTAAAATCCATGAAAGAAGGTGTGATAAATTGAAGTATTCAAAACCGTTTTCGGTTTATGCTCATTTACCCAAGGAAATGTATATCCTATTCATATCACGCGTTATCAACAGCATGGGTCATTTTATCATGCCATTGTTGACGTTGATCCTCACTCAAAAAATCAGCTACAGCGCTTCGCAGGCAGGTCTTTTTTCGACTGTCGCCGCCTTGACGCAGGTGCCCTTTCTGTTATTGGGCGGAAAACTGGTCGACCGTTTCGGCAGCAAAAAAATTATAATCATTTTCAATACGCTCGGCAGTTTGATGTATCTGCTTTGCTCGCAGCTGCCGATCGGTTCGACCACCGTTCTGTTGATCATTGTCGCCTCCAATCTGCATGCGGTGGCGCATCCCGGTTTTAATACCTATGTTGCAATCATCGTACCGCATGATCAATTAAAAAGAGCCTACTCTTTAATGTACTTAGGATTCAATTTGGGTCTGGCCGTAGGCCCGATGCTCGGCGGTTTGTTGTTTGAAAATCATCTGAGCTTGCTGTTTTTTCTGGACGGTCTTTGCGCGCTGAGCGCGACAGCATTGCTTTTGGGTTTTATCAAAGATCGCAGAGCGGAAAAAATCGCGGATAATGCGGGCATGGACCGCAAGGATATCTCGCTTATCGGTTTTTTTCGCAAAAATTATCTGCTTCTCCTATTCGGAGCAATCTTGCTCGTCTATAATTTTTGCTATGCGCAATGGTATTTTATTTTACCTATGCAAACAGCGGCTATTTTTCCGAACGGAGTCGCTTTTTATGGCTTTTTGGTAAGCGTCAATGCCGCCATCGTCATCGTGCTCACACCATTTTTGACTTATGCGACACGCAGGATAAAGCCTTTACTCGTTGCGGCAGGCGGAGGTATCCTTTACGCCGTCTCGTTTGGAATGTTTGGCTTCAACGCCTTTAAATCGGTGTTTTTAGCCGCCATCTTTATTCTTACGATCGGCGAGATCCTCATTACCATCAATACCAATACCTATATCGCGCAGCGCACGCCCAAAAATTTTCTGGGCAGGGTAAATTCGGTGATCATGATCATCTCAGGTGCGGGGAGCGCGGTCGGACCGTTGGTTTCCGGCAGCTTTTTGGGCTTGCTCGGTTTTGGGAAAACCTGGCTTGCGGTTTCGGTGCTGATGTTCATCGGAGCGGCATCGATGCTTTTGATGCCCAACTCGGAAGTGTCAAGCCGAAAAGCTGACAGTTAACTGATATCAGCTTCTAAATAACCGTGCCTTACTATTAGTAAAAGTCATGCTGCCCGAATTGTATGCCAAGCTTTTGACAGTATGCTGCGGTGCATCCATGGGTATGAAACTATTTCAAAAATGGCTAGGGTTCCTCGCATTTCATTGTACTCAAAAAAATAGAATGGATAGCTTATAAAGAAAAAGGGTCTGCGGAATTTATTACCGCAGACCTTTTTATTTATTGTAAACCTAAAAATTTGATCACACGCATCCCTGCGCCTTCATTGCCTCGGCCACTTTCAAAAATCCTGCGATGTTGGCGCCTGCCATGTAATTGCCCGGAATGCCGTGATTTTGGGCGGCTTGATCGGTAATGCGAAAGATGTCTTTCATAATGAGCTGAAGCCGCATATCCACCTGTTCAAACGTCCACGAAAGGCGGGTGGAGTTTTGGCTCATTTCAAGGCCAGAAACCGCAACGCCGCCGGCATTGGCGGCCTTAGCCGGGCCGTACAAAATATTGTTTTGCAGGTAGATTTCAATGGCTGAAGGCGTGGACGGCATGTTGGCGCCTTCGGCTACGGCTTTGCAGCCGTTTTTGAGAAGATTTTTTGCGTCCTGCTCATCGATCTCGTTTTGGGTGGCGCAGGGCAGCGCCACATTGCAGGGGATATCCCACAGCCCGTGCGGATCTTCGTGATAGGAAGCTTCTGCGTGCATAACGAGATATTCCGAAATCCTTTTACGGTTTGCTTCTTTCAAATATTTTACGGTGCCGATATCGATCCCGTTTTTGTCGTAAATATAGCCGCCGCTATCGGACATGGCAACCACCTTTGCGCCCATTTGAGTTGCTTTTTCGGCAGCGTAAATGGCGACATTA
>Ga0209798_10002287_pt1 | contig 11248 bp, 11 predicted proteins | sample DOMMetBare3Fresh_FD_187475 | JGI IMG/M metagenome (GOLD analysis project Ga0209798, IMG submission 187475) | Wetland sediment microbial communities from St. Louis River estuary, USA, under dissolved organic matter induced mercury methylation -... | ecosystem: Environmental > Aquatic >...
TCCGGCACCGGCGCCTGCAGGATGTGGTGCGTGCCCACGCCGCTGTAGAAGAACGCCAGGAACCAGAAGGCGATGAGCGCCAGCGTGTAGCCGTAGAGAGGCTTGCGGATCTCCTTCGGCATGATGAAGTAGATGATCGGCACGGCGCCCGTGGTGAACCACAGGCCGAGGATGTTGTGGCCGTAGAACCAGCCCCAGATCGCGTCGTTCAGTCCGAAGAGCGCGCCGGCCGGCGGCGCCCAGATGACGTTGCCGATGGCGAAGACGATCGGGAACCAGATGAGCGAACCCATGATGTACCAGAGGCTCACGTACAGGTGCTCGACCTTGCGCGCGGCGATGGTGCGGAAGATGTTGTAGGCCGTGAGCAGCAGCGCCGCCATGATCAGCATGTCGATGGGCCAGATGAGCTCCGCGTACTCGCGGGCCTGCGTGTAGCCCATCAGCAGGAGCACGACGCCGGCGGCCAGTGTCACGTTCCACAGCACCATCACCACGTTGCCGAGCTTCTCGCTGTGGATGCCGGTCTTGGTGAGGCGCGGGACCATGTAGTACCAGCCCGCGATCATCGCCATGGACAGGAAGCCGAACGCCAGCCCGTTGACGTGCGCCTGCCGCAGTCTGGGGAAGACCAGCCACGGGATACCCGCGAGGAACTCGGGAGCGATGAACTCCGTGGCCATGACGATGCCCAGCGATATGGCGACCACCAGCCAGGCGACGGAGGAAAGAGCCATGTTCCTCGCCGTCGAGTCCTTCTCAGCCCACATGCGCGACCCCTCTCGCCTCCCGCACCCCGTGCCATGATTGTTCCTGACGCGGCCGCGAAGCAAACGGTCATCGCGGCGTATGATGGCCGGGAAGGACGTGCGCGCGGAAAGGGACTCGGTTGCCGGATCGGCATCTCATCCGTTTGACGGCGCTACTCGGTGCGGTCGCCCTGGTCGTGGCCGCTGCTTCCGGGTGCTCGTCGATCCAGCGCACCCCGATCGACCTGACGAAACGCGTGTCCTCGGGCGCTGCACTGAAGCGGCCGCAGGCCGGCCGCGTGTACCGGGTCGGGTTCGACCCGAGGCTCGACCCCTACGAGGACTCGCGCATCTACGCGCCGTTGCTGGAGTACCTGGAGCGCACGACGGGGGAGCGGTTCGAGATCCGCTTCACGCGGCGAGGCGAGAGCATCATCGACAACCTCGGTGCGGGCGTCGTCGACTTCGCGTTCCTTGGCGGGGTGAGCTACGTGCGCGCGAAGGACTGGTACGGGGCACGCATGCTCGTGCGGGGACTCAACGCGGCGGGCGAGGACCGCTACAGAGCCGCGATCATCGTGGGACCGCAGAGCCGCATCACCGGTCTTGGGCAGCTTCGGGGGCGGTCGTTCGCCTACGGAAACGAGTCCTCCACCCAGGGGCACCTCATCCCGCGGGCGATGCTCGCGGCCGCAGGGATGGGACCGGCCGAGCTGGGCAAGACGACGTTCCACGCGTCGCACCAGGCATGCGCGGAGGCGGTGATGTCGGGTGACTACGACGCCGGCGGGATCCAGGACACGCTGGCAGAGTCGCTTGCCGCCGACGGGCTGATCAAGATCATCGCCTGGTCCGGACCGTATCCGACCAGCGGGATCGCCGCCGCCGACACCGTCGACGACGGACTCGCCGAGAAGGTGCGTGCCGCGCTCGTCGCCTTCAAGCCGAAGGGCGCCGATGCGGACTCGCTCTACCACTGGGACCGGACAGAGATGGCGGGCGGCTTCGTGACGTGCGGGGAGCACGACTTCGACGCGGTCGAGGCCCAGATGAGGCGGAGCGGCATGCTGGCACGACCGGTGAAGCCGTGAGGCTCGCCACCAAGCTCGCGGTTCTGTCCTCGGCGGGAGCGCTCGTGCTCGGCATGACGGTGGCGGTGGTCGCCGGCGATGCCGTGGGGCGGGAGCTTCGCAACGACCTGCGCGGGCGCGCGGTGACCGCCTCGAAGCAGCTCGCGCTCTCGGTCGCCGGACTCGTCATCGAGGACAGCCCCCTGGCGGTGAGGCGACTCCTCGAGGGGTTCAAGGAGAGCGATCCGGACGTCCGCTACCTCTACGTGATCGGTCTCGACGGAGAGGTGCAGGCCCACACGTTCTCCGGCGGCTTCCCGGTGGAGCTCGTCGCCGCGAACCCGCTCGGTGAGGTCGCAAGCACGGGCCAACGCTACCTGTCGGTCGATGGAGACCCGGTGATGGATGTCGGGTATCGCCTGCTCACCGGTTCCCCCGCAGAGATCCACGTCGGCCTGGGTGAGACGGCGCTCGAGGACGCCGTCATGCGGCTGCGCCTGCAGATCGCCGCCTTGACGCTCGGCGTGGCTCTCCTCGTCTCCTCGGGTGTCGTGGTGATGTCGCGCGTGTTCACGAGGCCGCTGCGGCACCTCGCCGAGGCGGCCGAGGAGTTCGGCCGCACCTCCGTGTTCCGCCACGTGCCTGTCGAGTCGCGGGACGAGACGGCCGCCCTCACCGAGTCCTTCAACTCCATGGGTTGGACGATCCAGGAGCAGATGAGGATGACGGAGCGCCTCGTGGAGGAGCTGCAGCTGGGGCACGCCCACCTCGAGGACCAGGTGCGCGCGCGTACCGTCGATCTGGAGGAGAGCAACAGGGCACTGCAGGAAGCCAACGAGACCAAGAACCGGTTCCTCGCCAACACGAGTCACGAGTTGCGAACCCCGCTGAACTCGATCATCGGGTTCTCCGGGATCATGCTCGACGGCCTGGCGGGAGAGCTGAACGAAGAACAGCGGCGCCAGCTCGGGATGGTGAACACCTCGGGCCGCTACCTGCTCCAGATCATCGGAGACCTGCTGGACCTCTCGAAGGTGGAGGCGAACCGATTCCATCCTGATGTTCGGCCGACGAGCATCGCGTCGCTGGCCGAGGGCGTCGTCGATAGCATGCGCCCGCTGGCCGCGGACAAGGGACTGACCCTCGACTGCGAGTGGTTCACTGCGGTGACGATGATCGAGTGCGACGAACGCATGTTGCGTCAGATACTCATCAACCTCCTGGGCAACGCGGTGAAGTTCACAGCGACAGGGTCGGTGACGCTGCGGATCGAGCGCGACGGGGACCGGGACCTCCTCTTCAGAGTGATCGACACCGGGCCCGGGATCGCGCCCGAGGACCTGGACGCGGTCTTCGACGAGTTCAGCCAAGGCACCCAGGACGGATTGGTCAAGCCGAAGGGCACGGGGCTCGGGCTCGCGCTCTCCCGGCGACTCGCGGGGCTCCTTGGCGGGGCGCTGGAAGTGGAGAGCTCCGTCGGCCGGGGCTCCACCTTCACCCTGCGGCTGCCCTGTGTTCCCGCCATCGACTAGAACCGGCAGCCGGGCAACCTTCAGCGCCCGACCCTGAGCCGCCAGCGGTCGGCACGGCCTCCTCTTGACTGCTATCCATCACATGGTACTATGCGTGACATAGCAAGTATACGCGAGGTACGGCGGAGGCGCTGCCGGTGGATGGCTTCTCGACATGGATGGCCCAGTTCCGCAAGGGGCTCGTCGAGCTGCTGATCCTCCAGCTTCTTGCGGAGCGGGAACTCTACGGGTACCTCGTCGTCCAGGAGCTCAAGGACCTGGGGGACATGGCCGCGGGCGAGGCGACCGTCTACCCCGTACTGCGCAGACTCGAATCCAGCGGGTACGTGGGGTCCCGCTGGGTCCACGAGGACTCCGGCAATCCGCGGAAGTACTACGCGATCACGGATGAAGGCCGCGCGTTTCTGGCCCGCGCACTCGCCGAATGGGACAAGACGGAATCTGTCGTGCGTGCACTGAGGGGGAGAGTATGAACGGGGATGCGGGCGCTCTGGAGCGCTATCTGGCCGAGCTCCGGGGGGAGCTCCGGGCGCGCGGCGTCGACGACGCGGGCGATCTGGCCGAGGAGATACGCTCGCACGTGCGCGAGGCCGCTGGAGGTTCCGGCGACGAGGACGCGGTCGCGAACGCGCTGGCGGCGTTCGGCCCGCCAGCGGATCTGGCAGCCACCGTGGCGAGCGAGCGGTTCGCGGGTGGACTCGAGGGAGGACCGCGGCAGGCAGGGATCTGGCATCGCGGGCTCGCCGGCCTCATGGACGCGCTGTTGGTGGCGGGTCCGCCGGTCGTCTTCGCGATCCCCGCGATCACATGGTTGGCGTGGGTGGCGCGGTCCGTTGCGACGCCGGAGGTCGGCCTGTCGGGCGCGCTGACGACGCCGACCAGCCTCATCGGGTTGTCCTTCACGCTGGCCATGGCGATCTGGGCGTTCGTCAGCGCACGCGGCAATTCGCGCGCAGTCCGGGCCGGGCGCCCGACGACGGGGATGCGCGCCGCCGGCCTCACGGTCGCCGATGTCGGCGGGAAGCGGCTCGTGGTACCAGCCTCGACCGCACTGGCCGTCGGCCTGCCGCCGGTGAGGCGCCGTGGCGCAGCGATCGCCGGGGTCACCGCCGCAGCGGTGATCGTCCTCGCGGCGCTCGCCTGGGCGCCGATGATGAGCATCATCTCCGCACGGTCCATGACCGAGAACCAAGCGGTCATCGACGCAGGCGTCGGCATCGTCCGGGGTCTGTACGACGCCGCGCTGAGCCGAGATCCGGATGAGGTCGCGAGCCTTGAGCCGGTGTTCTCGAAGTCGGGAACGACGTTCAAGGAGTTCGCCGCGGGGCTGACCACGGACGATATCCGGGGCTACAAGAGCGGCGGGACCGAGTTCCGCTCCGTGGGCGCGACGGAGTCGCTGGTCGTGTCGATGCAGGAGTGGGCGGCCCCTGACTCGGTGTCGCCTTCCTACCGGCACGTGCTCTTCACCTTCGTGCGGCCGGCGGGGAGTCCCGCGTCGGACTGGACGCTCGTCAAGGTGGTCCGCGATCCGCTGGGCCGTCCACCGGGCGGCGGTCCGAGCGCCGAGGAGGCGCGCGGGCTGATCACCGAGCTCGTCAACCAGGCCGGCCTGTCCACCGACGACCGTGTCGCCTCCGGCGCGGAGATGATGACCGACTCGTTCGCCGCCACGGACGCAGCCAAGGGCCTGCTGCGTGGTTCCACGGAGGTCCCCACCCAGGGCCGGGTCCCGAGCATCGACTCGATCGAGCTCGACGGCCGCTTCGCGATGGTGCGCACCACCGAGTGGTGGTCGCACGTTGGAGGAGATCTCTCGGTGGGGCAGGAGCGGCACTATGTCTACCGTGTCCTTCGCTCGCGGGGGAAGGCGCTGGTGGACGGGCGCGAGCTTGTGGAGTGAGGCGGGGACCATCCGAAACGGGCCGACAGCTCGCGCGACGCATCGAAGGCCGGACCCTGGTGGGCCCGGCCTTCGCGTTGTGATCATGGTGCCCACGGCAGGATTCGAACCTGCGACACCCGGTTTAGGAAACCGGTGCTCTATCCCCTGAGCTACGAGGGCGCGGGCGCTAGTATACGACGCGCCCCGGAGGCGGTGAAGCCGCGGGTCGCCCTCGATGCCCGCGCGGTCGCCCTACTTCTTCGGGAGTGTGCTGAACTTGAACGGCATGTACAGCAGGCACATGCCCGTGGCCGCGGTGAACAGCAGGATGCCGCCGAGAACATCCAGAACGATCCCGAATGTCCCTTTCGCGGCGAAGATGCCTGCGCCTAGCAGCATCAGTCCGATGGCTGCGCGGGCGACGCGATCGAGCGTGGACTCGTTGACCTTCATGGCCGTGACTCCTTCTGATCTGGGTTGACGGTTAGGCCCGTCACGCGATCGGGCTTGGTCTTCGGGCGGTGATGAGGGGATGCTTCGGGAGCCCGCCGTGCGCGTCAAGTCCTCCGCCACGCCTATATACCCGACGGGGTATAGGTATCACGACACGGTGAACAAGAACAGGCGGTCCGCAGTCGCGGAACCGCCTGTTCTTGTTCGCACCGCCCCTACGGGGCAGTCACGCACGTGCTTCAATCGCTGGATGCCTCGCTGCTCGCCCCCGCGGGGGCCGCGCTCTGCGCCCGCATCTCGGCGAGCCGTTCCTCCACGAAGGTGCGGAAGTCGCCGTGGACGTCGAAGCCGTACTTCGCGGCCAGGTCCTTGATCTTCTCGCCGGTCTCCGAGGCGGGGATCTTGAACCTCGCCTCGAAGTCCTTCGCCGGGATGGTGGTCGCGGCGATGACCTCGTTCAGTGTCATGGAGCCCTTGATGTCCTCGACGTTCACGTCGGGCACGGCGGGAGCCGTCGTGCCGGGGGAGGGCGTCGCGGCGGCCAGTCCGGGCATGGTCCAAGCGAACGTCCCCAGCGCGGTCGTGACTGCCAGCAGTACCGCGATGATAGCGACCATCGCCCCCAGCACAGCCATCGGGCTCAGTGCCTTGCGGGCACCCGGAGTGCCCTTCGTGGCCACGACGAGCGTGTCCTTCACGGGGCAGACGTTCACGCATTCGTTGCAGTTGATGCACTCCGGGCTCTGCACGGTCTCTACCTCGGAGACCTTGAGGTTGACGGGGCACGCCCTGTCGCAGAGCTTGCAGTCGATACAGGTGCTCTCCACACGGCGCACCTTGAAGAGCGAGAAGCGCGAGATGGTGCCGAGGAAGCCGCCCATCGGGCAGAGGTACTTGCAGAAGAACCGCTCGTAGACGATCGATCCCAGCAGCGAGATGACCAGCACGGCCACGCCGACGGTGAACTCGGTCCACACCTCGGCCGTGGTCAGGTGCATCCACGCGACCCAGGGGTCGTACGGGCGGATGACGAGCGTCGCCGTCGTCCAGGTCCAGGCGGTGAAGGCGACGAGCACGACGTACTTCAGCCAGCGCGCGGGCCGGTCGAGAGCGGCCGGGAGCTCCGGGCGCCTGCGCTTGCCCCAGATCGCCTTGCCGAGCTTGCCGAAGAGTTCCTGGAGCGCTCCGAGCGGGCAGATGTAGCCGCAGAACGAGCGCCGGAATATCAGTGCGGTCACGATGGTCACCGCGAGCAGGACGACGCTGGACGCCGCGATCTTGGTGACGAGCGTGCCGGCGCTGAACAGCGACCAGAGCGTCTCGATGCCGCCGAAGGGGCAGAGGGCGTCCACGCCCACCACCTTGAACGGCAGGCCGGTCTGGTGCATGTAGCCGATGCCGGTGATGGCCAGCAGGCCGGTGACGAGAACGCCAAGCCGCGCGAGCCGGCTCGTCTTCTGCTTCGCGCGGTCGCTGCGCTCCGGCGTGGCCAGGGTCGGGGTCTCAGTCCCCGGGGTCACGGTTGTGGGTCTTTCGTCGGACACGGTGGTGCCTCCCTGAGGTGTCGGTCGATGCGTGCATCACCGACGATGACGGGGAGGTGTGAACGCGTCGTGAAGACTCCGGGAATCAGCAGTGCGAATCGTGCCAGGCGTGCGGAGCCGCCGCTAGAGCGCGAGCGGCAGTTGGAAGCCGACGACCGCTCCGCCGCCTTCACGGTTGGAGGCGAAGACCTCGCCCCCGTGGTCCTCGACGATGCGTCGCGACACCGCCAGGCCGACTCCGCTGCCGCCGGTGTCACGTGCGCGGGCGGCGTCCGCGCGGTAGAAGCGCTCGAAGATGTAGGGGAGGTCCGCATCGGGGATGCCTTCGCCGGTATCGCGCACCTCGACCCTGGCCCTGCCGCTCTCGGCCGAGCACACGACGGCGATGCCGCCGCGTTCCGTATGTCGCAGTGCGTTGTCGATGAGGTTGCGCATCACCTGCGAGATGCGTCCTTCGTCGGCCTCGACGCCCAGGTCACCATGCGGCTCGCACGTGAGCTCCACGCCCATGTGCGAGCGGGCGCTCGCGCGCTCGACCTCCGCGCACGCGAGCGCACACAGGTCCGTCCGTGCCATCTCGTAGCGCAGCTGCCCGGCCTCGGCTGCCGAGAGCTCCTGCAGGTCCTCCACGAGGCGCGACAGGTAGCGCGTGTCGTCCGCCAGCGACGCCAGGCGGCGCTCGTCGGCGGGCAGGACCCCTTCGGCGATGCCCTCGGCCTGGGCCCGCAGCGAAGCGATGGGGTTGCGCAGCTCGTGGGCGACGTCGGCGACCAGACGCTGCCGCAGCACCTCGGACTCCGCCAGCGAGTCGGCCATCTCGTTGAACGCCTCGCCGAGCTGCGCGATCTCGCCGGGACCGCCGGCGTCGACGCGGTGGGTGAGGTCGCCGGAAGCGAGCGTGCGCGCGGCGGTCGTGAGCCGCCCGATCGGACGGGTCAGGTAGTACGCGACGACCAGCGCCGCCCCCGCCGCGAGCGCGATGCCGACCAGCGCGCCGATGAGGATGCCGCGGTCCACGCTGCCCAGGAAGGCCTGCTCCGCCCCGCCGAGCATCATCCGGCGCCCGGCCCCCATGCCGCCGCCCATCGGCTGCGGCAGCGTCTCCAGGTAGCCCTGGAATGCGGTGGAGAACAGCGTTCGCGTGATGAGGCCGGACAACCCAACGGTCAGCAGCGCCACGACCAGCATGGCGAAGAACGCCTGGACGAGGAGCGGCCGCTTCACGAGCGTTCCTCCAGCTTGTAGCCCACCCCGAAGACGGTCTGGACATGGCGCGGGGACTTGGGGTCGTCGCCGATCTTGCGGCGGAGGTTCTTCACGTGCGCGTCTATGGTGCGCTCGTAGCCTTCGAAGGCGTCGCCCTGGGCGGCCTCCATCAACTGCATGCGGGTGTAGACGCGTCCCGGATGCGCCGCGAGCGTGGCGAGGATGTCGAACTCGGTGCGCGTGAGCTCTACCGCGCCGCCGTCCACGGTCACGCGTCGTCCGCCAGGATCGATCTCGAGCCCGCCGACGCGCAGGGCGGCGTCATCGCCGTGGGAGCCGGCCGCATCGATACGTCGGAGCACCGCCTTGACCCTGGCCACGACCTCGCGCGGGCTGAACGGTTTCGAGATGTAGTCGTCAGCGCCCACCTCGAGCCCGATGAGTCGGTCGATCTCGTCGGTCCGTGCCGTCACGAGGATGACGGGCAGACCGTGCTCGCGCTGGAAGCGCTTCGTGAGCTCGATGCCGTCGATGCCGGGCATCATGATGTCCAGCAGCGCGAGGTCGGGCACGCGCTCCGCGACCGCCGCGGCCGCGGACGGGCCGTCGGAGGCCGTGACGACGTCGAAGCCCTCGGCGGTCAGGTACGCCGACAGGACCTCGACGATCTTCGGGTTGTCGTCCGCGACGAGCACCGTGCGGGCCATGCCGTGCACCTCCTTTCGGCTATCGTGTGCCCTCGGCTCCGAGAGCGCAAACGGGGCGGACCCGCGGAGCGCGGGCCCGCCCCAGGTGGGTCGCTTGGCCGCTACTGCGCGATGCAGACGCCGCCGTTGCCGCCCATCATCCCGCCGCCGGCGCCACGGCCGCCGCCCATCATGCCGCCGCCCTGGCCGCGGCCCGTGCCGCTGCCGGTGCCGTCACAATTGGCCGGGGCCGCGCTGTTCACGCGGGTCGGGATCCGGTCGTCCATGCGGTCGTACATCGCGTCGGCCTGGACCTGCGTGAGCTTGCCGGCCTTGACCGCGGCGTCGAGCGCCGTCTTGCGGGCCGCGAGGGCCTCGGAGACGACCTTGTCGGCCGAAACGCCCTTCTCGCTCGCGATCGTCGCGAACGACTTGCCGGCCTTGCGCTCCGCGTAGATGTCCGCGGTCGTCTTTCCGGTCAGCTTCGCGACCACATCGGCCAGCGACGCGCCGGCGGTGCGGCAGATGCCGACCACGCCCGCGATCGGGCCTGCGGTACCGGTCGCGGTCCGCGAAACGGCCGCGGACGCGATGCCGACACTTCCGAGCACGAGCCCGGCCACGAGGGCCGCGGCCACGAGGATGCCTGTCTTCGACTTATTCATCGTCTGTTACCTCCACTTGCTGGTCCTTCGACACGCTTCGGTGCGCGCCGTCTGGGATGGAGTATGCCGAGCGCGTGTGAAGGAGTGGTGAACGCGCGGCGCGAGTGCGGTGAAGGGCTGCGGTGTGAGGGTGCTCCACGCGACGGGCAGAATCTCTCGCGAAGACCGCACGCGCCGACCGACCACGGACACGGAGCGCACACATGGCCGAGAACCCGAAGTGCATCGTCTACTGCCGCTCCTGGTGCGGCGATTGCCACCGCGCGCTGCAGTGGCTCGACGACCAGGGCTACGAGTACACCGAGGTCGACATCGACGAGGACAAGGACGCGCGGGCTCGCTGCGTTCAGCTCGCCGGCAAGGTCGTCACGCCGACCTTCGAGATCGGCGATACGTGCGTGGTGAACTTCGACCCCCACAGCCTGCGCGAGGTGCTCGGCAAGTCGCCGAGGTAGCGAGCAGCACCGAGGCTCGAGGCGGCGGAGCAGGTTTCCTATAGGTTCCTATAGATTCCCATTGGTGCTATGATTCGCGCATGGACGAACTCTGGGACATAGCGCACGTCGCGGCGTACCTCGGCGTCACCGAGCGGACCGTCTACAACAAGGTCCGTTCGGGCGACCTGCCGGCCGTGAGGGTCGGTCGGCTGTGGCGCGTTCGTGCTGCGGACCTCGAGGCGTGGCTCGCGCGCCGGAGCGGGGCGGTCGCGGCTCCCGGCGCGGCGTCGCCGATCCCGATTCCGATACCCGGAGCGTTCGAGCGCGGCCCCTACCCGTATGCGGACGTCGCCGGACGCAGCGGCATTGCAGCGGAACCCGGCGCCCTGCCGTCCCGCGCGGACCTCGAGGCGATGCTCGAGGGCGTCGACGAGCTCGTGGCGCGACGCCTGCGCTTCGTCGCCCTGCTCACGAAGGCCGTGGTCGCGCTCGGGTGGAGCGCGCCGATCATCGTCGGGGGCTACGCGGTCCAGTACTACACATCGGGGAACTACCCGACGTTGGACATCGACCTGGTCGGCGCCTCGGAGCCCGTCGCGCAGGTCCTCGAGTCGTGGGGATTCCTTCGCGAGGGGCGGCACTGGTACGACGCGGAGCTGAAGTTCGCCATCGAGGTACCGGGAGGCCAGCTCGACCCGCACGAGGCGGCCCGCGTCTTCGGCGTGCGGGTGGAGGGCGTGACCGCCTACATCATCGGGATCGAGGACCTCATCATCGACCGGCTGAACGCCTGCGTGCACCGGAACGACGCGGAGTCGTGCCGGTGGGCGCGCGCCATGCTCGTCACCGCGCCGGAGCTCGACGAGGCGTATCTGGAACAGCGCGCCATCGCGGAGCAGGTCCTCGACAAGCTGCGCGAGCTGCGGGTCGAGCCCTAGATGGACAGGATGCAGACCGAGGAGGAGTGGCGCGCCATGCAGACGCGCAACTTCCGCATGGCCGTCCTCGTCGCCCAGGGGCA
>Ga0209798_10002288_pt1 | contig 11248 bp, 7 predicted proteins | sample DOMMetBare3Fresh_FD_187475 | JGI IMG/M metagenome (GOLD analysis project Ga0209798, IMG submission 187475) | Wetland sediment microbial communities from St. Louis River estuary, USA, under dissolved organic matter induced mercury methylation -... | ecosystem: Environmental > Aquatic > Freshwater...
CTCCGCCTGAACGCCCTCGAGCTCTGGGAGTGGGCCACCGAACAAGGGGTTCCGGTCTCCCGCAGCCTGCTGGACCAGGCGCGCAAGTCCCCGGAGCCAATCCCGCCGCTCTCGGCGCTCCTCACCGCCGGCGGCATCCACCACGACGTGGGCGGCGACGACAAGGCGAGCGTGTTGCGCGAGCTGGTGGCACACCTGCCCCTGCCCGCGGACGTGGATCGCGGGTTCCTCGCCAGCGTGCTCGAGGCCCGTGAGGCGATGGGATCGACCGGCATCGGCGATGGCATCGCCATCCCGCACGTGCGGAACCCGATTCTGCTGCACGTGAGCGAGCCCGTCGTCACCTTGTGCCTGCTGCGGCGAGCCGTGGACTTCGGCGCGATCGACGGCCGGACGGTCCACGCGCTCTTCAGCGTGGTAAGTCCCAACGTCCCAACCCACCTCCGGATCCTGGCCCAGATCGCGTTTATCCTCCGCGACCCCGAGCTCCGGCGCCTGCTGCGCGAGCGCGCGAATGCCTCCGCCATCTTGGAGCGCGTGCGAGTCGTCGAGGGCCAGGTGAGCCCGCCGGCACCGGCGGTGCCCGGGCGGGGTAGGTGAGCCTGCTCGGCATCGCGCTCGCGATCTGGTTGGCAGGGGCCCTCCTCGCCTGGATCGTCAGGCATCGACTCCGGGAGGCTACGCTCGCCGGCGTCGGCAGCGCGCTGACGGGAGCAGGATTCGGCGCGGCCGGGGCGGTGGCAATCCTGCGCGCCGGCGGCTCGGAGAATTGGTCGGGCGCCTGGCCCGTGCCGTTCGGGTCGCTCTCGCTCCACCTCGATCCGCTGGCATCGGTCTTCATCCTGCCGATCTGCCTGGTGGGCGGGGCGTGCGCCGTCTACGGCGGCGCGTACCTCCGGGGCCACGCTGGTGCACGCCTCATCGGGGCGCCGCTCGCGGGCTACAACCTGCTGCTCGCGAGCATGACCGTCGTCTGCCTGGCCGACAATCTGCTGCTGTTCCTGGTCGCCTGGGAGCTCATGACCCTCTCCTCCTACGGACTGGTGGTCCATGAGCACGAGCTGGAGGCGGTGCGCGAGGCGGGCCGCCGGTACCTCATCGCCGCCCATCTGGCAACCGGCGCGCTGCTGCTTCTCGTCCTGCTGCTGTGGGCCGGCGGCGGCAGCCTCGAGCTGAGCGGTCTCTCCCTCGCCACCGTCGCCGCGCCGGCACCGCTGCTCTTCCTCCTCGCACTGGCCGGGTTCGGCACCAAGGCCGGCATCGTCCCCTTTCACGTCTGGCTCCCCGACGCGCACCCCGCGGCGCCGAGCCACGTGTCGGCGCTGATGTCGGCGGTCATGATTACCATGGGCTTCTACGGCCTGGCGCGCATCATCCCCCTCCTGGGGCCGCCGCCGCTCTGGTGGGGGCTGGTGCTGATGGCGCTGGGAGCCGCGGGCGCGCTGAGCGGCATCACGTTTGCGCTCGCGCAGCGGGACGTGAAGCGGATCCTGGCGTACTCCACCATCGAGAACGCCGGCATCATCGCGCTCGCCTTCGGCGTGGGGTTGCTCGGCACGACGCTGGATCGGCCCGTGCTGGCAGCGCTGGGTTGGCTCGGCGGTCTGCTGCACCTCTGGAATCACGCCTTGTTCAAGTCGGTGCTGTTCCTGGGATACGGCGCGGCCGCCCAGCGAGTCCACTCGCGCGACGCCGAAGCCATGGGAGGGCTGCTCCGGCGGTGGCCGTTGACGGCGAGGCTCACGGTGCTCGGTGCCGCGGCCATCACGGCGCTGCCGGGGCTCAACGGCTTCACCAGTGAGTGGGTCATCCTCTACGGACTGCTGACTGGCGGAGCGGAACTGCGGGGCACTCTCCAGATCGTGCTGCTCGCCGGCGTGCCGGCACTCGCTCTGACCGGTGCCCTGGCGGTTGCCTGTTTCGCCCGGATCACCGGCGTCGCGCTGCTGGGGGAGCCGAGGTCCGAGGGTGCGCGTCATGCCGTGGCCCCGGGCTGGGAGATGTGGCTGCCCATGCTGCTGCTCGCGGTGCCCTGCGTCGCGATCGCGTGGGCGCCGGCCCGGGTGGTCGCGCTCCTGGCGCCGGCGGTGGGGACCGTGGCGCCTCGCGTGGACATGGGCCCGCTGCCGGCCGCGGTGGCGCCACTCGGACAGCTCGCCGTGCTGGTCGCCCTCGGGCTCGCGCTCGGCGCCGCGCTCCGGTGGCTGCTCGTCCGACGCGCGGCCGGGATCCGCCGGGCCCCGACTTGGGGCTGCGGCTATCCCAGGCCGGCGCCGCGGATGCAGTACACCGCGTCGTCCTTCGCGGAGCCGATCACGCGAATCTTTCGGCCGCTCCTCGGAAGCCGAGTCGAGCGTGACATCGCGCCGGGGGGCGTCTGGCCCGTGGCCGCGAGCTGGCAGTCCGTCACCCCCGACCGGGCGCTCGCCGGGTTGTACGATCCGGTGTTCACGTCGGTGGAGCGAGTGCTGCTCCGGCTGAGAGGACTGCAGCAGGGCCGGATCTCGACCTACCTGCTCTACATCGTGCTGACCGTGCTCGTCCTCGTCGCCTCGATGATCCTCCCGCTCGGGGCTCGGCGGTGAGTCCGTTCTTCCTCGGTCTCGGGCTGATCCTCGCGGGGGGAATGGTCGCCGCGCGCTCGGGGACACTCTTCCGACTCCTGGTCGCGGCCGGGTGCCTCGTCGGCTTCGTCCCTGCGTTCAGCGTCCTGGCGGGCGGCGCACCGAGGCGGGCGAGCGCTCCGGTGCACGTGCCGGGCGGGCCCTGGGTGTTCGGGATCGACGCTCTCTCGGCGTGGTTCCTGCTCATCGTCTTCGGCGTCGGCGCCGCCACCGCACTCTACGGGGTGACCTACCTCGGCCGCGGGCACGACCTCGCCCGTGCCTCGCGGTCGCACCTGCTGCTCTCCTTCCTGCTGATCTCGCTCGCCCTGGTGGTGACCGCGGCGGCGGCGGTCCCGTTTCTGATGGCGTGGGAGCTGATGGCCATCTGGGCCTATCTCCTCATCCTGTTCGAGAGCGAGCAGCCCGACGTCAGGCAGGCGGGGCTGCTCTACCTGGTTGTCACCCACACCGCGACGCTCGCCCTGTTCGCCCTGTTCGCCCTCTGGGGCGCGCGGGCGCACGATCTCACCTTCGACGCGCTCGCGGCCGCCGGGCGGAGCCTGCCCGGGCAGGGCGCCGCGGTACTCACGCTGGCGCTCTTCGCGTTCGGGCTCAAGGCCGGCATCGTCCCGCTCCACTTCTGGCTGCCCGAGGCGCATGCGGCGGCGCCATCGCACGTCTCGGCGCTGTTCTCGGGCGTGATGATCAAGACGGGGATCTACGGGCTGCTGCGCGTGCTCCTGCTGCTGGGCGGGGCCCCAGCGTGGTGGGGGTGGACCGTCCTGTCCCTCGGCGTGGTCTCGGGCGTGCTCGGAGTGCTCTGGGCCCTTACGCAGCACGACCTCAAGCGCCTGCTCGCCTATCACAGCGTTGAGAACATCGGGATCATCCTGCTCGGCATCGGCGCGGGGGCGCTGGGGATGACCTATCACCATCCGGCGGTGGCGGTGCTCGGCTTCGCCGGCGCGACGCTCCACACCCTGAACCACGCGCTCTTCAAGAGCCTGCTGTTTCTCAGCGCGGGTGCCGTGGTCCACGCGACCGGCACCCGCGACATCGAGCGCCTCGGCGGCCTCGCCAAGCGGATGCCGCTCACCTGGGCGGCGTTCCTCGCCGGCTCGATCGCGATCGTCGGGCTCCCGCCGCTGAACGGGTTCGTCAGCGAGTGGGTGACGTTCCAGGCGCTGCTCGCCGGGGGAACGCTCGGCGGACCGATCCGGCTGCAGGCGCTCGCCGTTGCCGCTTTAGCGCTTGTGGGCGCGCTGGCCCTGGCCTGCTTCGCCAAGGTTTGCGGCATCGTCTTCCTGGGCCAGCCTCGGATGCCCGAGGCGTGGTCGGCACAGGAGGCAGAGCGCGGAATGCTCCTGCCGTTCCTCCTTCTGGTACTGGCCTGCGCCTTCATCGGCCTGGTGCCGGCGGTCGCGGTCGGCGCGTCGGTCCGGATCGGCGCGGCGGTAGGCGACGTCAGCATCGCGGGCGCCGGCGCGCTGCCCTCACAGCTGATCACCGCGGCACAGGCGGCAGGCAGGGTCTCGGCCGGCCTGGTACTGCTGGTTGCGCTTGTGGCGCTGGCCCGATCACGCCGGCGTTCGAGGCGCCGGCCGCGGCAGCCGACCTGGCGCTGCGGCTACGCCCACGGCGAGTCTCGGATGCAGTACACCGCCTCCTCGTTCGCGGCGCCGCTGATCGCGGCGTACCAGCCGATCGCGGGCGTGCAGGTGGAGCGCAGCGCAGCGACGTTCCGGTCCCACCCGAGGGACCTCGTGCTGAATGGAGGTGTGCGCCCGCTGTGGCACGGGCTCAAGTGGACCGCGGAGCGGCTGCGGCCAATCCAGCAGGGGCGCCTTGCACTATACGTCCTGTACATGGTGGCCACCATGGTCCTGCTGCTGCTGCTCTCGTGCGCGGGGCGGGCGGCATGAATTGGATGCCTCTCGCCTCGCTGGCGTTCGTGCTGCTGCTGGCACCGCTCCTTCCCGGCGTGGCGACCCGGACCCGGGCGCTGCTGACCGGCCGGCGGGGGGCGCCGGTCCACCAGCTCTACTCCGATCTGGCGAAGCTGTGGCGGAAGGGCGTCGTCTACAGCACCACGACCACGTGGATCTTCCGGGCGGCGCCGGTCGCGGTGACCGTCACGGCCGTCCTCGCCGCGTGCCTCCTGCCGCTCGACGGCAGACAGGCGGTGGTCAGCTTCTCGGGCGACCTGATCGCGTTCGCCTCGCTGCTGGCGCTCGGGCGGTTCACCCTGGTGCTCGCGGGGCTGGACACCGGGTCGAGCTTCGAAGGGATGGGCGCAAGCCGAGAGGTGACGTTCGCGAGCTTCGCCGAGCCCGCGCTCTTCCTGTGCTTCATTGCGCTGGTCCGGGCGACCGGGTCGCTCAGCCTGACCGGCATGCTCGGCGGGCCGCTCTCGGATGCCTGGGCGGCGGCGGCCCCCTCGCTGCTGATGGTCGCCGCGGCGCTGTTCGCGGTGCTGCTGGCGGAGAACTCCCGAGTGCCAGTGGACGACCCGGCCACCCACCTCGAGCTCACCATGATCCACGAGGTGATCGTCCTCGACCACAGCGGGCCCGACCTCGCGCTGCTCCTGTACGGCAGCGCGGTCAAGCTGGCGCTCTTCGGCGCGCTCATGGTCGGGGTGCTGCTGCCGCGGGCCCACCTCCCGGCCGCGGTCTCGCTGGCCGCCCTGGGCGCGGGGCTGCTCGCCGTCGCGGCGCTGGTCGGTGTGGTGGAATCGGTGATGGCCCGGCTCCGGCTCGACCGCGTCCCTCAGTTCCTCGTCGCGGCTTCGGCGCTCGCGTTCTTCGCGGTCGTCCTCCTCCTCTGGTGACGATGTCCCACCTCGACCAGGTCCTCCTGCTCAGCGTCGTCCTCTCCAACTTCGTCGTGCTGGGGACGACCCGCCTCAGCACCTGCATCCGCGCCGTCGCGGTTCAGGGCTTCCTGCTCGGCGTCCTGCCCATGGTGCTCCATCCCGGAGCTGGTCTGAGCATCATCGGCCTCTCGCTCGGCACGGTGATCATCAAGGCCGTGATCCTCCCGTGGTTCCTTCTCTGGGCCATCCGGGAAGCGTCGGTGCGGCGGGAAGTGGAGCCGCTCATCGGCTACATCACGTCGCTGCTCCTCGGCGCGGTCGCGATCGCGATCGCGTTCGCGATCGCGCAGCGCCTGCCTCTGCCGGGGCAGGAGCCCTCGCTGCTGGTGCCGGTCGCCATGTCAACGCTAATCATCGGCCTGCTGGTGCTCACGACGCGGGCCAAGGCGATCACCCAGGTCGTCGGGTATCTCATGCTGGAGAACGGCATCTACACCTTCGGGCTCACGCTCGCCGAGCGCGTGCCGCTGCTGGTGGAGCTGGGCGTGCTGCTCGACGTGTTCGTCGGGGTCTTCGTCATGGGGATCGTGGTGTTCCACATCAACCGGGAGTTCGATTCGATCAGCTCTGCCCACCTCACGGAGCTGAAGGACTGATGCGACTCGTCGTCCTGATCCTGGTCCCGCTGATGGGTGCGCTGACCACCTATGGCCGGTGGAGCGCACGGCAGCGGGTGAGCTGGCTGCTGGGCGCCGCCGCGCTCCACTTGGGCCTCACGGCCTCGCTGTGGCTCTGGCTGACCGGCCCGGCCCTCGGCGGGTGGCTCGCGGCCGACCCGCTCGGTCTCGTCGTCCTCAGCCTGGTCAGCGTGCTGTTCTTCGTGCTCGCCGCCTACACGGTCGGCTACCTGCGAGTGGAGAATCCGCGCGGCGGCCGCCTGTTCGTGAGTTGCCTGCTGGCCTTCCTCGCGGCGGCATCGCTCGTCGCCCTGAGCCACCAGATGGGCCTGCTCTGGGTCGGGCTGGAGGCCACGACGCTCGCGGTGGCGCCGCTCATCTTCCACCGCCACGACCGGCGCTCGCTCGAGGCGGTGTGGAAGTATCTGGTGATCTCGTCGGTGGGGATTGCGCTGGCGCTGCTGGGCATGTTCTTCCTCGCCACGGCGCAGGTGGGTGGGGGCACGGCGGGTCGGCTCCTGGTGCTGGACGAGCTGGTGGCGCAGGGACCCACCCTGAGCCCGGCCTGGCTCAAGGCGGCGTTCGTCTTCCTGCTCGTCGGGTTCGGGACCAAGATGGGCCTGGCCCCCATGCACACCTGGAAGCCGGACACCTACGGAGAGGCGCCGCCCATCGTGGGCGGGCTCATGGCGGGCGCGCTCACGAGCTGCGCGTTTCTCGGGATCGCGCGGATCGTCCAGGTGACGACGGCGGCGGGGCTGGCGGAGTTCATGCAGCCGCTGCTGATCGGGTTCGGTCTGCTGTCGCTCCTCGTCGCCGCCGTGTTCATGGTGGCGCAGAACGACATCAAGCGGCTGTTGGCCTACTCCAGCGTCGAGCACATGGGCTTGCTGGTGCTCGGCCTCGGGGTCGGCGGCGTGGGGGCGTACGGTACCGTCCTACACCTGATCAACAACGGGCTCGCCAAGGGGCTCCTTTTCTTGGCGGTCGGCAACGTGGTGCTGGCGACTGGCACCTCCTACGCGCCGAAGATCCACGGCATCCTGCGGTCCCGATCGGTCACGGGCGGACTGCTCGTGGCCGGACTCTTCGCCGTGACGGGGTCGCCGCCGTTCGGACTGTTCCTGAGCGAGTTCACCATCCTGAGCGGGGTGGTGCGGGGTGGGCATCCCTGGGTGGCGGCAGCCATGCTAGTGCTCCTGGCCGTCATCTTCATCGGGATGTCCAGCGTCATCCTTGAGGTGGTGTACGGCGAGCCCGATCCAATGCTGCCGAAGGCGCGGGAGAGCGGCTGGCTCGTCGGCGGGCCGCTGGTGCTCGCCGCGGGTGTTCTGCTGCTGGGTCTCTACATCCCCGCGGCGCTCCACGACGTGCTCGCGCGGGCCGCGGCGAGTCTCGGCGGGGGCGCGCCATGACCGGTTTCGACACGCTGGGCCTCAGGAACCGCCGGAGCGTGCCGTGGGCGTCGGTGCCCCGCGAGAGCGAGGACGCGTTCCGCGAAACGGTGCTGGTCGCGGTGGGAGGCGGATGGCGGCTGATCTCGTTCTTCGGGATGCCGGAAGCGCCGAGGGACTGCCGGCTGGTGGCCGTCCTGGCGCACGATGCCAGCGGCTCGCTCGGCGCCACCAGCACGGTCGTCGGTGACGGCTTCGAGTCCCTCACGCCGGGGTGTCCCTCGGCGCACCTGTTCGAGCGCGAGATCGCGGAGCAGTGCGGCGTGGTGCCCCACGGGCATCCGTGGCTCAAGCCGCTCCGGCGGCATGCGCCAGACCATCTGGCTCCCGGGCGGGAGCCGTTCACGGCGGACCGGGACGCGTATCCCTTCTTCCGGGTGAAGGGGGAGGAGGTCCACGAGGTCGCGGTCGGGCCGGTGCACGCCGGCATCATCGAGCCGGGGCACTTCCGCTTCCAGGCTCACGGGGAGGAGGTGCTGTTCCTCGAGATCATGCTGGGGTACCAGCATCGCGGCGTCGAGCGGCTGCTGGAGAGCGCGAGCGCCGAGCGCGCTGTCCTCGTGGCCGAATCGATCGCCGGCGACACGGTGGTGGGGCACGCCGCCGCGCACTGCGGAGCAGTCGAGGCGCTGGCCCGGAGCCGGAAGACGCCAAGGGCGCAGGCCATCCGGGGGATCGCGCTCGAGCTCGAGCGGCTGGCCAACCACATCGGGGACCTCGGCGCTATCGCCGGGGACGTGGCGTTCCAGCCCGGCGCGTCCTATTTCGGCCGGATGCGGGGCGAGTGTCTCAACCTCCTCATGACGATCTCGGGGAACCGCTACGGACGGGGGCTGCTCCGCCCGGGGGGAGTACTCTTCGATCTCCCGCCCGCCATGGTCTCGGAGGCTCGCGGGCGGCTGGAAGGGCTGCAGGCGGAACTCGAGCCGGCCGCGCGCATACTGCTTGAGAGCCCCTCGGTGCTCGGCCGCCTGGAAGGCGTCGGCGGCGTCTCCCGGGAGAAGTGCCTCGAGCTCGGCTTCGTGGGCATCGTGGCGCGGGCCTGCGACGTGTCGCGGGACGTGCGGCACGATCATCCGTACGGCATCTACCGCTTCGCCCACATCCCGGTGGCGACGGCGTGGGCCGGTGACGTGCTGGCCAGGGCGCTGGTGCGGTGGCTGGAGATTCGGCGGTCGCTCGAGTTTCTGCTCGAGCAGCTGAGCACGCTCCCGGCCGGCGCTCCCCGGGTGGCGTGCGGGGCGCTGCAACCCGACGAGCTGGTGGTGGCGATGGAGGAGGGGTGGCGCGGCGAGATCGTGCACGTCGCCATCACAGACCCGCGCGGCGAGCTCCGTCGGTACAAGGTCACCGATCCCTCGTTCCACAACTGGACCGCCCTGGCGCTGGCAATGGCGGGAAACCAGATCTCCGACTTCCCGCTCTGCAACAAGAGCTTCAACCTGTCGTATGCGGGACACGACCTGTAGGCCCGGAAGGTAACCCATGCTCGACTTGCTGCGCACCCGCTTGAATCAGGGGACCCGGACATCCGCATTTCCGAAGGAAGCACCGGAGTTCCCTGAGCGCTTCCGCGGGCGGCCGGCCTTCGATGCATCACGCTGTGGCGACGGTTGCCGGGAGTGCGCCCGGTCCATGCCCTCCGCCCTCATTCAGCTCGGCGCGACCGCGACCATAGACGTGGGAGCGTGCCTCTTCAGTCCCGAGGAAGCGACGATGTGTCCGGACGGAGCGGTCAGTTTCACGCAGGAGTTCCGGATGGCCAGTTCGACCCGGCAGGGGCTCTGCTCGATGACCGGCGAAGTGGAGCTGGCTCGGGCCCTGGACGACCGGAGCCGCCGCCTCTTCGGCAGGTCGCTCCGATTGCGCTCGGTCGCCGCCGGAAGCTGCAACGGCTGCGAGTCGGAGCTGGTGGCATTGGGCAACGTGGTCTTCGATCTCGCCCGGTTCGGGGTGCAGTTCGTCGCGTCCCCTCGTCATGCTGACGGAATCGTGATCACCGGGGCCGTCAGCGCCAACATGAGCGCGGCCCTGCGGGCGACGTACGATGCCGTGCCCGATCCTCGCCTCGTCATCGCTGTCGGCGCCTGCGCGATCAACGGCGGCCCCTTCCGCGGGAGCCCTGAGGTGGGTCACGGCGTTCCCGACGATCTGTCGGTCGATCTGTGGGTCCCCGGCTGCCCGCCGCATCCTATGACGGTTCTGGACGGCCTGCTGCGGCTCCTTGGGCGAATCCAGAAGGACTCCGTCGGCTCAAAGCCGGGGGGCAGCACGTTGGGCCGCTAGCTGGAGAGCGCCCTGCAGGTCCGGCACCAGGTTCCGAGGACCGAGTTCGTCCAGCAATCCAGCGCGAGCCAAAGCGGCTCGGGGCTGGCGCCTCAGGCAACAGAAGAGGACGGGCGTTCCCCCCGCTCGACTGCGTCGCAGGAGCTCGCGCAGGGTGTGAAGGCCTCGGGTATCGATGATGGTCAGGCTTTCCAGACACACGACCAATGTCGCGGGCGATTCCGCGACCCTGGGCAGTACCGTCTGAGCGATTCGCACGATATCGAGCTCGAAGAGACTGCCTACCGTGTAGATCTGAATCCCCGGCGCGACTGAAGCGACTGGCCTAATGGCAGCGTCCCCGCGGTCCGATTGAAGTACAGCGATGCCACAGCACTTCGCCTGGCGAATAGCGCGCCGGATTGCGCATAGACCTCCTCCTACAGCTACCAACCCGAGAATGGCCGAGGCATGCGTGCCGGCGAGGACACACGCAGCGAGATCGCCAGGGAAGGGTGTCACGCCTTGCCCATACAGGCACTCGGGTCAGGCGGGGCGCACAGGGACATCCAACCTCCAGTCCGCGCGATCCGTGACCATGCTGCCGAGAAGAGGAGCCACAGCGAATCTGTGCTGACGGGGCGCCGGATGCCCTTCCAGGCAGCAAAGTCGGCTATTTGGATCTGCCGGCTTGTGTGCCAACGCCGCGACATTGCGCCCAATTAGCCAGATCACGACCCCGATTGCAAACGCCATTATCACCATATAGACGAGGCCCAGGTCCACCACTCTCGCGGGATCGCGGCTGTCGGTTCGAAGGTAGAAGAACAGCGCAAGGGATACGGCCGTGCTCGCGGCGGCGACACCGTCGCTTGTCTGTAGCTGTGCCCACCGTGGATCCCCGGGATTGGTGATGTGGAATGCGAGGTGCCCGAGTAGGGTCGCCAGGAGCCACAGCACGGCGCCGATCAGTGCCATGGTCTCGAGTCGCCGCGCGGCCTGGCGCAGCAGGTCGTCAGGCAAGCGCCGGAGGCGCCCCGGCGTGTGCTCCAGTTCCGTGGGTGTGTCTCGCTCGGGCCGCCCGATGAGTTTGGGTTCGGACAGGGCTCCTAACTTAGCAGGTGTGCACTAACCTACGCGTCGCACTGCGGGTGGGAAGTAGTGCACCGGAGTCGAGCGGGAGGTGGTATGGTGCGCTTGGAGATCCCGTACCTGGCAATCGATCCCGCCGCACTTGGATGATCCGCTTCCCCTAGCGGAGCGCCGCGCCCGCCGACGGCCCCAGCATCGCCTCACGCACGAGCGGAACCGGTGGCCCACCGTAAGACAGGAACTGGTCGTGGAATGCCTTCCAGCCGGCGCGACCACCGTGCGAGGCCGTCCAGTCCGCCCGCAATTGTCGGATCATCAGCTTGCCCAAGGTGTAGTCGA
>Ga0209798_10002290_pt1 | contig 11247 bp, 6 predicted proteins | sample DOMMetBare3Fresh_FD_187475 | JGI IMG/M metagenome (GOLD analysis project Ga0209798, IMG submission 187475) | Wetland sediment microbial communities from St. Louis River estuary, USA, under dissolved organic matter induced mercury methylation -... | ecosystem: Environmental > Aquatic > Freshwater...
CTGCCTGCGCGGGTGACGCGGCGATGAAGCGGACCGCCTCACGCAAGGCGCAGCTTTATGCGCTCGGCCAGACTGGGTATTGATCTGTGGCAAGCATCGCCGGGACCAGGCGAAGCGCGATGCGCAGGAGCGACGCGTCGCTCAGATCAGCTCGGCGTTCAACGCTTCGAGCGCGGCGGCCCCGGGGCAAAGTTCCGCCTCGCCCAGGCGATTCAACGGGATGTCAACCGTGTTCAGGTGTTCGTGCAGATCGTCGGCTGACGGATCGACGAAAAGCAGGCCGGTCACGATCTCGCCCTGCGCCTGATGCGCGTGGATATGGCTGATCGCAGAGAGCCGGTCGCCGGCGTCGTAGCCGGCATCGAGCTTGCGCAACCGCAAGCGACTGCCGTCGTGCTGCGTGATTTCGATCACATCGCCGGGATCGTAGGATGCGGTGATCGTGTCACGTTTCGGCATGAAGTCGAGCCGGTTCACCGCGTCGTTGTGCGCGCGAACGTAGTCGTAGCTCTTGGTACTGCCGGGATGGTTGTTGAACGCCACACACGGGCTGATCACATCGATCAGCGCTGCGCCCCGATGACTGAGCGCTCCCTTGATCAGCGGCACCAACTGCTCCTTGTCGCCGGAGAAGCTGCGCGCAACGTAGGTGGCGCCCAGTTGCAGCGCCAGCGACACCATGTCGATCGGCGCATCGCGATTGATCGCGCCGCGCTTGGATTTCGAACCCGCATCAGCAGTGGCCGAGAACTGGCCCTTGGTCAGGCCGTACACGCCGTTGTTTTCGCAGATGTACGTCATATGCACTCCGCGCCGGATCAAGTGCGCGAACTGCCCCAGCCCGATTGACGCCGAGTCGCCATCGCCCGACACGCCGAGGTAGATCAGATCGCGGTTGGCGAGGTTGGCGCCGGTCAGCACCGAGGGCATGCGCCCATGCACGGAGTTGAAACCGTGCGAATTGCCGAGGAAATAGTCGGGCGTCTTCGATGAGCAGCCGATGCCGGACAGCTTGGCGACGCGATGTGGTTCGATCGCCAGTTCCCAGCACGCCTGCACGATGGCGGCCGAAATCGAATCGTGCCCGCAGCCGGCACACAGCGTCGAGATCTTGCCCTCGTAGTCGCGGCGCGTCAGGCCGAGCCGGTTTTGCGGCAGCGTGGGGTGGTGCAGCGTGGGTTTGGTGAGGTAAGTCATTTTGAGTCGGGCGTCGGGGGTCGGGAGTCGGGAGAATTCAATCCCCGCCGGAATTGCGGGTTCGATCTTGTCCACCGGCAACAGCGCGGAGACTCCCGACTCCCGACGCCCGACTCCCGACTGCTCTTTCGGCAATCGCCTGCACGATGAAACGCGCAGTGATCGGCGTGCCGTCGTAGTGCAGGACAGGCACCAGGCGAGCTGGGTCGACCTCCAATTCGTTGACGAGCAAGGAACGCAACTGGCCGTCGCGGTTCTGCTCGACCACGAACACGGTGTCGTGCTCGGCGATGAACTGCGCGACCGAATCCGGAAATGGAAATGCACGAACCCGCAGGCGGTCCATGTGCACGCCCCTGGCTTCAAGCGCGCCAAGCGCTTCCGACATCGCCGGACTGGTCGAGCCGTAGTAGATGACACCGAACGACGTCCGCTGCGCGGCGCGCCGCAGGATCGGCTGCGGCACCAGCTTTTTCGCGGTGGCGAACTTCTTCAGCAGCCGCTCCATGTTGTAGACGTAGTCGGGTCCGGCCTCCGAATAACGCGCATAGGCATCCTTGGTCGTCCCGCGCGTGAAGTAAGCACCCTTGGTCGGATGTGTGCCGGGCAGCGTGCGCCACGGGATGCCGTCGCCATCGACATCGAGATAACGGCCGAAGAATCTCTTGCTGGCATCGAGCTTGTCGGCCTGCAGAACCTTGCCGCGATCAAGCCGCCGCGTTTCGTCCCATTTGAGCGGCGCGCACAGGCGATGGTTCATGCCGATGTCAAGATCGCTCAGCACGAAGATCGGTGTTTGCAGCCGGTCGGCCAGATCGAGCGCGGCGGCGGCGAACTCGAAGCACTCGTGTGGGTCTTCCGGAAACAGCAGCACGTGCTTGGTGTCGCCGTGCGACGCATACGCGCAGGCAAGCACGTCCGACTGCTGCGTTCGCGTCGGCATGCCGGTCGATGGCCCGCCGCGCTGAACATCGATGATCGTCGCCGGGATCTCGGCAAAGTACGCCAGCCCGATGAATTCGTTCATCAGGGAAATGCCCGGACCCGAGGTGGCGGTGAAGGCGCGCGCGCCGTTCCACCCGGCGCCGATCACGATGCCGATCGACGCCAGCTCGTCCTCGGCCTGCACGATCGCGAACCTGTTCCTGCCGGTTGCTGCGTCGACGCGATACTTGCTGCAGTACTTCTGGAACGCCTCGGCAAGCGACGACGACGGCGTGATCGGATACCACGCGCACACGGTCGCGCCGCCATAAACGCAACCCAACGCCGCGGCGGCATTGCCCTCGATGAAGATGCGATCGCCGACCGCGTTGCGCCGCTCGACGCGCAGCCCGAGCGCATCGCGCAGATCGCGACCGTGCTGCATTCCGATCGTGAACGCCTCGAGGTTCGGCTGGATCAGCCTGTCCTTGCCCTTGTACTGCTCGCCGAGTAACTGCGCGATCACCTCGGGCTCGATGCCGAGCATCGCGCACAGCACGCCGACATACATGATGTTCTTCAGGAGCTGCCGTTCCTTTGGATCGGCGAACTTCGTGGTGGCGATCTCGGTCAACGGCACGCCGATGACGTGGATATCAGTGCGGAACTTCGACGGCAGCAGACTCTTGGTGCTGTCGTACAAAAGGTAGCCACCGGGTTCAATTTCCTTGATGTCCTTGTCCCAGGTCTGCGGGTTCATCGCGACCATGAGGTCCACCCCGCCACGCCGCCCGAGATAACCCTGCTCGGTCACACGCACCTCGTACCAGGTCGGCAGACCCTGGATGTTGGACGGAAAGATGTTGCGCGGGCTGACGGGCACGCCCATGCGCAGGATGCTGCGCGCGAACAATTCATTGGCGCTGGCGGAGCCGGAGCCGTTGACGTTGGCGAATTTGATGACGAAGTCGTTGACCGCTTCGAGGCGCTTTATCCGCGGTGCGGCGAGGTCTGCCTCGAGCCGGCCCTGATCGGGTGCGTTCATCACGCTGCCTTCCTGTGCGGCGTGCGGCACGCATGCCCGGCGTGCGTCACGTCGAGCAGGAATTTCTGCATGTCCCAGGCGCCGGTCGGGCAGCGCTCGGCGCACAGGCCGCAGTGCAGGCACACGTCCTCGTCCTTGACCATCACGCGACCGGTCTTGAGCGACGTCGAAACGTACAGCGCCTGTGAGGCATTGCGCGCCGGTGCCCGCAGGCGCGGGCGCAGGTCCGCTTCAGCGCCGTTGGCGGTGAAGTTGATGCAGTCGGTCGGGCAGACATCGACACAGGCATCGCACTCGATGCAGGTCGTGGCGTTGAAGATCGTCTGCACGTCGCAGTTCAGGCAGCGCTGCGCTTCCTTCCATGCGGTGGCGCGGTCGAAACCCAGTTCAACCTCGACCTTGATGCTTTTCAGCACCTGGTTCACGTCGCGCCAGGGCACCTTGTAACGCGCATCGGCTGCCACGTCGTTGTCGTAGCTCCACTCGTGCAGGCCCATCTTCTGCGATACCAGCGTCACCCCCGGCGCCGGGCGCACGCGAACATCTTCGTGGTGCAGGTATCGGTCGATGGAAATCGCCGCATCGTGGCCATGCGCCACAGCCCAGATGATGTTCTTCGGACCGAAGGCGGCATCGCCGCCGAAGAACACGTTGGGCAGCGAAGACTGCAGCGTGACCTTGTCCAGCACTGGCATCCCCCACTGGTCGAGTTCGATGCCGGCATCGTGCTCGATCCAGGGAAATGCGTTCTCCTGTCCGACCGCAATCAGCACCTCGTCACATTCGACAATATGTTCCGGCTCCCCGGTGGGCACCAGTTCGCGCCGCCCCTTGGCGTCGTACGCTGCCTGCACGCGTTCGAACGCCATTCCGATCAGCTGTCCTTTGCGGTGCAGGAACTCCTTGGGTACGAGGTAGTTCACGATCGGGATACCCTCGTGCATCGCGTCTTCCTTCTCCCACGGCGACGCCTTCATTTCCTCGAAGCCGGAACGCACGATGACCGTGACCTGCTCGCCGCCGAGGCGCCGCGACGTGCGGCAGCAGTCCATCGCGGTATTGCCGCCCCCGAGCACGATCACGCGTTTACCGATCTTCGTGACATGGCCGAAGGACACTGACGAAAGCCAGTCAATGCCGACGTGGATGTGTTCGGCTGCCTCCTGCCGGCCGGGAATCTGCAGGTCGCGCCCGCGCGGTGCGCCGGAGCCGACGAAGATTGCGTCGAAGCCGTCAGCGAGCAGGGATTTCATCGAATCGATGCGTACACCGCCGCGAAAATCCACCCCGAGGTCCAGAACGTAGCCCGTTTCTTCGTCGATCACTTCTTCCGGGAGGCGAAAGCGCGGAATCTGCGAGCGGATCATTCCGCCCGCCTTCGGGTCGCTGTCGAACACGGTGACCTCGTAGCCTAGCGGTGCCAGATCGCGCGCCACCGTCAGCGATGCCGGCCCGGCGCCGATACACGCGATGCGCTTGCCATTCTTCGGAGCCAGCAGCTTCGGCAACCTCGACCGGATGTCATCCTTCAGATCGGCGGCGACGCGCTTCAGCCGGCAGATTGCGACCGGCTCAGGACGCTCGGACTGCGCCTCCTCGACACGGCCGCGGCGGCACGCTGGCTCACACGGCCGGTCGCAGGTGCGGCCGAGAATCCCCGGAAACACGTTGGACTTCCAGTTGACCATGTACGCGTCCGAATACCTGCCCGCAGCGATGAGCCGAATGTATTCGGGCACCGGCGTGTGCGCGGGACACGCCCATTGGCAGTCAACAACCTTGTGGAAATAGTCCGGGTTGCGGATTTCAGTTGCCTGCAACGGTGTCTCCTTCCGTCGATGGCGCTCTTGCGGCGCTTGATCGACCGAGTCTACGCCGCGGCTGTTGCGCAGAATGGGGAAAGCCCTGTGTTTTCGCTGCTATTTCAACGGAGTATCGCGCCTTGGCTGCACCCGCCGGTGGTAGCATCGACGCCCTCGACGCGTACCGCAGGCCTGTTCTGCTGGGCGCTCTGTCGAGACGCAGATCGCGGCGCCGGAATCCGGCGTGTCGGTCCCCGGACTTGAGAATCGCCACGGTCCGGACATCTTTGACGAGAAGCTCGTTACGCAAGGTGAGCGCCATGATGAGACAGTTCCAGGTCAACTCGTACCTGTTCGGCGGCAACGCGCCGTATGTGGAAGAACTGTACGAGAAGTACCTCGACAATCCCGCCTCGGTGCCCGACAAGTGGCGCGCGTACTTCGACCAGATGCAGTTGGTCCCGGCGGCGGACGGCAATCCGCAGACACCGGACGTGGCGCATGCACCGATCATCGAGTCGTTCGCACAGCGCGCCAAGGCCGGCACGCTGCGGCCCGCGGTCGCGCCGACCGATCTGTCGGTCGCGCGCAAGCAGGTGCATGTGCAGTCGATCATTGCTGCCTATCGGTTCCTGGGGGCGCGCTGGGCAGATCTGGATCCGCTGAAGCGCCAGGAACGGCCGCAGATCCCCGAACTGGAGCCGGCCTTTTACGACCTGGCGGAAGCAGACATGGATATCGTGTTCTCGGCCGCCAACACGTACTTCGGCCAGGAACAGATGACGCTGCGCGAGATCGTCAAGGCACTGCGGCAGACTTATTGCGGCACGATCGGCGTTGAGTACATGTACATCTCGGACCCGGCCGAGAAACGCTGGTGGCAGCAGCGGCTTGAGTCGATCCGCTCGACTCCGAGCTACTCTGCGGAAAAGAAAAGACACATCCTCGACCGGCTGACTGCCGCCGAAGGCCTGGAGCGCTACCTGCATACCAAGTTCGTCGGTCAGAAGCGCTTCTCGCTTGAAGGCGGTGAAAGCTTCATCGCGGCGATGGACGAGATCGTGATGCACGCCGGCGAAATGGGCGTGGAGGAAATCGTGATCGGCATGGCGCATCGTGGGCGCCTGAACGTGCTGGTCAACACGCTCGGCAAGATGCCGAAGGACCTGTTTGCCGAATTCGAAGGCAAGGCTGCGGGCGATCTGCCCGCCGGCGACGTCAAGTATCACAACGGCTTCTCCAGCGACGTGACGACTCCGGGCGGGCCGGTGCATCTGTCGCTGGCGTTCAATCCGTCACATCTGGAGATCGTCAATCCAGTGGTCGAGGGGTCGGTCCGCGCACGGCAGGAGCGCCGCGGTGACCACAAGCGCGAAAAGGTGCTGCCGATCCTGGTGCATGGCGATGCCGCGTTCGCCGGCCAGGGCGTGGTGATGGAGACGCTGAACCTGGCGCAGACGCGCGGCTACCGGACCGGCGGCACGGTGCATGTCGTGATCAACAACCAGATCGGTTTCACCACCTCTGATCCGCGCGACTCCCGCTCGACGCTGTATTGCTCCGATGTCGTCAAGATGATCGAAGCCCCGGTGCTGCACGTGAACGGAGACGATCCGGAGGCCGTCGTCCTGTGCGCGGAGCTGGCGATGGACTACCGGCAGGCATACAAGAAGGACGTGGTGATCGACATCGTGTGCTTCCGCCGCCTTGGCCACAACGAACAGGACACACCGGCGGTGACGCAGCCGCTGATGTACAAGAAGATCGGTCAGCACCCAGGCACCCGAAAGCTCTACGGGGATCGGCTCATCACGCAAGGCACGCTGAAGGCAGAAGAGCCGGACGAGATGGTGAAGGCCTTCCGCGCTGCGATGGACGCGGGCCGCCACACCGTCGACCTGGTGCTGACCAACTACAAGAGCCAGTACGCGGTCGACTGGTCACCGTTCCTTAACCGCAAGTGGACCGATCATGCGGACACCGCCGTGCCGATGGCCGAGCTGAAGCGGATGGCCGAGCGGATCACGACGGTCCCGGCCAATTTCAAGCTGCATCCGCTGGTTGAGAAGGTGGTGGCCGATCGGCGCGCGATGGGCGAGGGCAAGCTGCCGATCGATTGGGGCATGGCCGAGCATCTGTCGTTTGCTTCGCTGGTGGCAAGCGGCTATCCGGTGCGGATCACGGGGCAGGACTCGGGGCGTGGCACCTTCACGCATCGGCACGCCGTGCTGCATGACCAGAATCGTGAGCGATGGGACGCCGGTGTCTACGTGCCGCTGCAGAACGTGTCCGACAAGCAGGCGCCGTTTCTGGTCATCGACTCGGTGCTGTCGGAAGAAGCGGTGCTCGCCTTCGAGTATGGCTACTCGTGCGCGGAGCCGAATGCGCTTGTGATCTGGGAGGGACAGTTCGGCGATTTCGTGAACGGAGCGCAGGTCGTGATCGACCAGTTCATCTCCTCGGGAGAGGTGAAGTGGGGCCGACAGTCAGGTCTGACGCTGATGCTGCCGCACGGCTACGAGGGGCAGGGGCCGGAACATTCGTCGGCGCGCCTGGAGCGGTTTCTGCAACTGGCGGCGGACAACAACATGCAGGTTGCGCAACCGACCTCGGCGGCGCAGATCTTTCATCTGTTACGGCGCCAGATGATCCGACCGTTCAGAAAGCCCCTGGTGATCATGACGCCGAAGTCGCTGCTGCGGAACAAGGAGGCGGCCTCTTCACTGACCGATCTGGCGCGCGGCGAGTTCCAGACCGTCATTGCCGACGGCAGTGCGGCCGACGCGAAGAAGGTCAAGCGCATCGTGTTGTGCTCTGGAAAGGTGTACTACGACCTGGCCGCAACGAGGAAGGATCGCGAGATCGACGACATGGTGATCCTGCGGCTCGAGCAGCTGTATCCGTTCCCGCACAAGACGCTGGCTGGTGAGTTCAAGAAGTACCCGAATGCCACCGAGATCATGTGGGTGCAGGACGAACCGCAGAACCAGGGTGCGTGGTTCTACGTTCAGCACCATCTGCTCGAGAACATGAGCGACGGACAGAAACTCGGCTACGCAGGGCGCGCGGCGTCGGCCTCGCCCGCGGTCGGCTACTACGCGATGCACAACGAGCAGCAGAAAGCGTTGCTCGATCAGGCGTTCGGAAAACTCAAGGGATTCGTGCAGGTCAAATAGGCCGCGGACCGGACGCGTGCGCCGGTCGCGGCTGCCTGCGTTGGAGCGGACGCGTTGCGCCGCTCAACTCCGGCGGATCTACTCAAATTGAATCGCTAAGAACACTCTAGAGAACAAAATGGCCATCGTTGAAGTCAAGGTTCCTCAGCTGTCGGAATCGGTCGCCGAGGCGACTTTGTTGCAGTGGAAGAAGAAGCCAGGCGACGCGGTCGCGATCGACGAAATACTGATCGAAGTGGAGACCGACAAGGTTGTGCTCGAGGTTCCTGCGCCGAGCGCCGGCGCGCTGTCGAAGATCGTCAAGGTCGACGGCAGCACCGTCGTTTCGGGCGAAGTGATCGCGACGATCGATTCCGAGGCAACGGTCGCTTCCGCGGCTGCGTCGGCGCCTGCACCTGCGGTTGCTGTTGCACCGAAGGCCGCCCCGCCGCCCGGCGCAGGTGGTGTCGCGATGCCCGCTGCGGCCAAGATGCTCGCGGACGCTGGAATGTCGGCGGCGCAGGTGGCCGGGACGGGCAAGGACGGCCGCATTCTGAAGGGCGACGTGATTGCGGCGAAGGAAGGTGTGAAACCGGCAGCCGCGCCCGCACCGGCACCGGTGCGTCCCGCGCTGCCTGAAGTCAAGGCCCCGCTCGACCTGAGCGCGCTCGCGGATCGCCCCGAGCAGCGCGTGCCGATGTCGCGCCTGCGCCAGCGCGTGGCGGAACGCCTGGTGCAGTCGCAATCAACCGCCGCGATTCTCACTACATTCAACGAAGTCAACATGCAGCCGGTGATGGAGCTGCGCAACAAGTACAAGGACAAGTTCGAGAAAGAGCACGGCGTCAAGCTTGGCTTCATGTCTTTCTTCGTCAAGGCGGCGATCGCGGCACTGAAGAAGTACCCGGTCGTGAACGCGTCCATTGATGGCACCGACATCGTCTATCACGGCTACTTCGACATCGGCATCGCGGTGGGCTCACCGCGCGGACTCGTCGTGCCGATCCTGCGCGATGCGGACCAGATGACTTTCGCCGACATCGAAAAGAAGATCGCCGACTTCGGCAAGCGCGCCGGGGAGGGCAAGCTGGGACTGGAGGAGCTCACCGGCGGCACGTTCTCGATTTCCAATGGCGGCGTGTTCGGCTCGATGCTGTCCACACCGATCATCAATCCGCCGCAGAGCGCAATTCTCGGCATCCATGCCACCAAGGAGCGCGCAGTGGTCGAGAACGGCCAGGTCGTCGTGCGGCCGATGAACTATCTCGCGCTGTCGTATGACCATCGGATCATTGACGGTCGCGAAGCGGTGCTGTCGCTGGTGGCGATGAAGGAGGCGCTCGAAGATCCGGCGCGCCTGCTGCTCGAGGTATAGGCCGGGGAGAAAGACAGCAATGAGCAAGAGTTTCGACGTCATCGTGATTGGAGCCGGCCCGGGCGGCTACATCGCCGCGATCCGTGCTGCCCAGCTTGGCTTCAGTGTGGCCTGCATCGATGAATGGAAGAACGCCAAAGGCGGCGCCGCGCTGGGCGGCACCTGCACCAACATCGGCTGCATTCCATCCAAGGCATTACTGCAGTCGTCAGAGAATTACGAACATGCATCGCATCACTTCAAGGACCATGGGATCGAAGTCAGGGAACTGTCGATCAACCTGGCGCAGATGCTGGCGCGCAAGGACAAAGTGGTGAAACAGAACAACGACGGCATCGCCTTTCTCTTCAAGAAGAACAAGGTGACGTTCTTTCACGGCCGCGGATCGTTCGCTGGCAAGAGCGACAACGGCTACGAGATCAAGGTCAACGACGAGATGATCGCCGGCAGGCATGTGATCGTGGCCACCGGTTCGAATCCGCGTGCGCTGCCGGGCGCGGCGTTTGACGAGAAACTGGTGCTCTCGAACGACGGTGCGCTTGCGATCCCCGAAGTGCCCAGGCGTCTGGGCGTGGTCGGTGCAGGCGTGATCGGGCTGGAGATGGGATCGGTGTGGCGGCGGCTGGGTGCGGACGTGACCGTGCTGGAAGCGCTGCCGGCCTTCCTCGGCGCGGTAGACGAATCGATCGCCAAGGAGGCGCAGAAGGTATTCACGAAGCAGGGACTGAAGATGCACTTCGGCGTCAACATCAGCGCGGTGAAGACGGCGAAAAGCAGTGTCGAGGTCCAGTTCACGGACAACGCCGGCGCCGCGCAAACGCTTGCCTGCGACAAGTTGATCATATCGATCGGCCGCGTGCCGAACACGACCGGGCTGGGCGCCGACGCGGTCGGGCTGAAGCTCGACGAGCGCGGCTTCGTCGCCGTCGACGACGACTGCCGCACCAACCTGCCGGATGTGTGGGCGATCGGCGACGTCGTGCGTGGTCCGATGCTGGCGCACAAGGCGGAAGAAGAAGGCGTGGCGGTCGCCGAGCGCATCGCCGGGCAGCATGGTCACGTGAACTTCAACACGATTCCGTGGGTGATCTACACGTCGCCCGAAATCGCCTGGGTCGGCCAGACGGAGCAGCAGTTGAAGAGCGCCGGGCGCGCGTACAAGTCCGGATCGTTTCCATTCGCGGCCAACGGTCGCGCGCGCGCGCTCGGCGATACGACCGGAATGGTGAAGTTTCTGGCGGACGCAAAGACCGATGAGATTCTCGGCGTGCACATGATCGGACCGATGGCATCCGAACTGATTTCCGAAGCCGTGGTCGCCATGGAGTTCAAGGCGTCGAGCGAGGACATTGCCCGCATCTGCCACGCGCACCCGTCGCTGTCGGAGGTGACCAAGGAAGCGGCGCTGGCGGTCGACAAGCGGACGCTGAATCTGTGAACCGTTGCTCGTGATCCGCGCTCCGCGGCTCGTACGCGGCGGTCGGGCTTGACGGATCTCTGAGCACGGATCGCGCCGATGCCTTTCCGTTCCCATCTCGACGCCGCCCTGGCCGAACGGGGCTACACACTCGACCCGGCGCAGATGCAGGCGGCCGATCGGCTGCAGCGACTCGCTGAGGAATGGACCCTCTACAAGCATGCGCGGCGAAACGCGTTCCTGAAGCTCGTCAGTCGCCCGGAACTGCCGCGCGGCGTTTATCTGTACGGCGGCGTGGGGCGCGGCAAGAGCTTCCTGATGGACTGCTTCTT
>Ga0209798_10002291_pt1 | contig 11246 bp, 10 predicted proteins | sample DOMMetBare3Fresh_FD_187475 | JGI IMG/M metagenome (GOLD analysis project Ga0209798, IMG submission 187475) | Wetland sediment microbial communities from St. Louis River estuary, USA, under dissolved organic matter induced mercury methylation -... | ecosystem: Environmental > Aquatic >...
ATGGGACAGGGATGACCGTCGCGAGCTACCCGCGCACCTGCTCGGAGCCGGTGGCCGCCCGGCGCCGGCGGCCGGGAAGAGGGGAGGCACACCGTGATGGCCAACTGGCTCGACGTCGTGCTGGCCGTCGTGCTGGTCAGCTATGCATCCATCGGCTACCGCCACGGACTCGTGGTCAGCGTGATGTCCCTGGTCGGTTTCCTGACCGGCGGCGCGCTGGGGATGTGGCTGATGCCGGTGATGCTGCGGCACTGGGAGTCCGTGGACGGCAACGTCGTCTCACGCACCGTGGTGCTGATCGTCGGCGTCTTCGTCTTCGCTGCCGTCGGCCAGGGGATCTCTGTCGGGATCGGTGCCCGGATGCGCAGTGGTCTGCGGGTCAGGCCAGCGCGGTGGGTCGACTCGGCCCTGGGTGCCGTGGCCACCGTGGTCGCCGTGTCCGTGCTCGTCTGGTTCCTGGCGGGCGCCGTCCGCGGGGGCGCGCAGACGCCGTTGGCGAAGGCGATCGGCACCTCGCGGATCGTGTCCACGATTGACCGGTTCGTGCCGCCACAGACAGCACGCCTGTTCGCCGGGTTCCAGTCCGTTCTCGACCGTGAGGGCTTCCCCCGGGTCTTCGAGGGCCTGCGGGCCGAGCCGATCGCACCCATCGCCCCACCGGACAGGCAGCTGGCGGTCGCTCCGGGTGTGGCCCGGGCTGCCGAGTCGATCGTCAAGATCACCGGCGTCGCCTCATCGTGCAACCGGGAGCAGGAGGGCACCGGGTGGGTTGTCGCGCCCGAGCGGGTCGTGACCAACGCCCACGTCGTTGCCGGGACAACCACCGAGAACGTGCGGATCAAGGGCACAGGTCGTTCGTACGACGCCCGCGTGGTCGTCTTCGACCCCAAGCGTGACCTCGCAGTGCTGTCCGTGCCGGGGCTCCCGGCACCGGCGTCCAGGCAGGGCCCGGACCTGCGGCGTTCGCAGGGCGCTGTCGTCGCCGGCTTCCCGCTGAACGGGCCCTACCGTCTCGACTCCGCCAGGGTGCGCGACGTGCTGACCGCCACAGGTGCCGACATCTACGGCACCCCAGGTGTCGTCCGTGAGATCTACTCGCTCTATGCCAGGGTCCAGCCCGGCAACTCGGGCGGGCCACTGCTGTCGTCCGGCGGGGCGGTCGTCGGGATCGTGTTCGCCAGGTCGCTGGACGACGACAACACCGGGTATGCCCTGACCCTCGATGAGGCCCGCCCGGTCCTCGACGCCGCGACCGGCTCAGTCGCTGCGGTGAGCACCGGAGACTGTGTCGCCGGCTGAGGTGGCGCCGGCCGGGGTCAGGGCAGGGAGTCCAGCCAGCGCAACAGGTGTGCGCTGACCTCATCGGGTGCTTCCTCGGGCAGGAAATGCCCCGCGTCCGCGATGACATGCTGTTCGTATGAACCCTTGACGTACACCGATGACGCTGCGGCCAGCGCGGGCACCACCGCCCGATCCTGATCGCCCTGCAGCTGGAGGACCGGCACCGTGATGGGGGACTTGAGACAATGGGCGAACCGCCGACCGTCCAGTCGCCACTGGCTGCGGACCACCCATCGGTAGTACTCCGCGGCGGAGTGGGCCACGAACGGCAGGGCCATCGCCTCGGCATAGCGCAGTGCCAGCTCAGGGGGCGGCCAGGACCCGTGGGGGGACGACCAGGCACTGAGCAGGCCCTGGACATACGTGGGGCTCTTGCTCATCTGATGTTCGGGCACGAATGGGCGTTGCAGCCCGGCCAGGTACCCGTTGGCCCTGACCTGAGCAGCGTTACGCACGGACGCGTGGCGCAGAACCAGTGGATGGGGCATGCCGAGGGCGCCGATCGCCCGGGTGACTGCGGGCTGCATCGTCGGCATCGACCAGGCGATCCAGCCGCCCCAGCCGTGCCCGATGATCACCGCGCTGCCCTCTCCCAGCGACCGCACGATGCTGGCGACATCGGCTGCCAGGGTGAAGGTGTCGTAGCCGCGGGGGGGTTTGTCGGAGGCTCCGTAGCCGCGCAGGTCAATGGCAGCCACGTGGTAGCCCGCCTTTGAGAGTGCGATCAGCTGGTCACGCCAGGCCCACCAGAACTGCGGAAAGCCATGCAGCAGGACGACAAGCGGTCCCTGGCCGATCTCGGCCACGTGAAAGCGGGCACCGTTGGCAGTGATGAACCGGTGCTCCCACGGTCCTTCGATGAGCACGGAAGAGGCGTCGTTGCTCATGCGCGGAGATCTCGCTTCGGGGCTGGCGGAGGTGGTCACGATGGGTGTCTGGGAGTCAGCTGTTGCTGGGTCTGATGGCTGCGATGGTGTCCTGGGCGCTCTTGATGGTGCGTTCGGGCCTGCCCTTGATCCGGCCCACGCTGCCCTTGCCGGCCAGCGCCAGGATCGCGGCGACCAGGAGCAGGACGCCCGCCACGATCAGGAATGCGAGCCAGGGCGCCAGCCCCGCCGCGACCAGCCCGTAGGCCGCCGAGATCAGCAGCAGGATCAGGGCCAGGAACACGAAGGTGCCTGCTGTGGCGAACATGCCCGCGCCGAGGCCGGCCTTCTTCGCGTCGGCGCCGATCTCGGCCTTGGCCAGGGCGACCTCGCTGCGCATGATGGATGAGATGTCGCGGGTCGCGTCGGCCACGAGCTGGCCGAGGCTGCGCTCCAGGGTGTCGTCGTTCGGACTGGTCATCGAACCTCACCTCCGGTGATGTGTCCCCACGACCCTACTCAGTGTCGAGCGCAAACACGCCCCGGACACCGGCGCGCTCTGCGGATCGAGGCGGATCTGGCGCCGGGAGCCGGCGGGGGCCGGTACTTGGACCGGGCTCGGGCCTTGCCGGTAGACTCCTCTTGGAGCGCCGGGAAGCCTGGTCGGCAGCCGTTGAATGCTGCCCACCCCCCTGGAGTCCCTGATCCTCATGAGCAACCCCCGAGCACCGCTGCGGCTGCTGGGCCGCGGGTCCTGGCCAGAGACGGCGCGTATCGCCGACGTGCTGCGCAAGGAGACCGTCGGCGGCGGCCTGCTGCTGGTCGCCGCGGTGGCCGCACTGATCTGGGCGAACTCCCCATGGTCGGCCGGGTACTTCTCCCTGCGTGACATCGAGGTCGGACCTCAGGCCCTGCGCCTGCGGCTGACCCTGGGTGCGTGGGCCGCGGACGGGCTGCTCGCGATCTTCTTCTTCGTCGCCGGGCTCGAGCTCAAGCGTGAGTTCGTCGCGGGCGACCTGCGCGACCCGGCCCGGGCCGCGGTCCCGGTCGCCGCCGCGGTCGGCGGCGTCCTGGTGCCTGCTCTGCTGTACACCGCACTGAACCTCGGCGGGTCCGGCGATGCTGCCGGATGGGCTGTCCCGACCGCGACGGACATAGCGTTCGCCCTGGCGGTGCTGGCCATCATCGGCTCACATCTCCCCTCGGCGTTGCGCACCTTCCTGCTCACCCTCGCCGTGGTCGACGACCTGATCGCGATCACGATCATCGCGATCTTCTACACCCGCGACCTGCAGGTCGGGCCTCTCCTGCTCGCCCTCGCCCCGCTGGGCCTGTTCGCGGTTGCGGTGCAGCACCGCGTCCGGTCCTGGTGGCTGTTGTTGCCGCTTGCGGCGACCACCTGGGGGCTGGTCCATGCCTCGGGCGTGCATGCCACCGTCGCCGGCGTCCTGCTCGGGTTCGCCGTGCCAGTCGTACGCCGGTCTGCCGGGGCCGGGCCCGGGCTGGCCGAGCACTTCGAGCACCGATGGCGGCCGTTGTCCGCGTCGGTCGCCGTGCCGGTGTTCGCATTCTTCGCGGCCGGGGTCACGGTAGGGGGCGCCACCGGGCTGGGCAGCGCGCTGCGCGACCCGGTCGCTGTGGGCGTTCTGGTCGGCCTTGTCGTCGGCAAGCCTGTCGGCGTCCTGGGCGCCACGTGGCTGGTTGCCCGTCATACCCGCGCCGCGCTGGACGCCGACCTGTCCTGGTGGGACGTGCTGGGGCTCGCGATGCTCGCCGGCGTCGGGTTCACCGTGTCGCTGCTCATCGGGGAGCTCGCCTTCGGCACCGGGAGCGACCGCGACAACCACGTCAAGGTCGCCGTCCTCGTCGGCTCCACAACCGCTGCTGCCCTCGCCGGCATCCTGCTGCACGCCCGCAGCAACATCTACGAGCGCCTGCGCGCGGCGGAGGCGGCCGATGCGAACCAGGACGGGACGCCCGACCTCTTCGAGTCGGACTCGTAGTCGCCGCCCGCTGCCTGGGCGGCCGAGCAGGTGGGTACCGGTGCATGAGCCCCCGGCACCCATCTGCGTCGTGAGCTACGGTCGGCTACTCATCTGACGTGGTGGACGCCAGGCCGGTCCTGATCAGCTCCATCACGTTCGAGTCGGCCAGGGTGGTCACGTCGCCCACCTCGCGGTTCTCGGCCACGTCCTTGAGCAGGCGGCGCATGATCTTGCCGGAGCGTGTCTTGGGCAGCTCGTTGACGATCATGATCTGGCGCGGCTTGGCGATCGGGCCGATCTCCTTGGCGACGTGGTTTCGCAGCTCGGCCACGATGTCGTCTCCCTCATCCGCGTTGCCCCGCAGGATGACGAAGGCGCACACAGCCTGACCGGTCACCTCGTCGCTGGCGCCGACCACGGCAGCCTCCGCCACCTTGGGGTGGGACACCAGGGCCGACTCGATCTCGGTGGTGGACAGCCGGTGGCCCGCCACGTTCATGACGTCGTCGACCCGCCCGAGCAGCCAGATGTTGCCGTCCTCGTCCTTCTTGGCGCCGTCACCGGCGAAGTACAGGCCGGGGAAGCGTGACCAGTACGTCTCCTGGTAGCGCTTCGGGTCCCCCCAGATGCCCCGCAGCATGGCCGGCCACGGCTTGGTCAGCACCAGATAGCCACCGGACCCGTTGGGCACCGGCTTGCCCAGGTCGTCGACGACGTCCATGGAGATGCCGGGGACCGCCACCGTCGCGGAGCCGGGCTTGGTGTGGGTCACCCCGGGCAGCGGGCTGATCATGATGGCGCCGGTCTCGGTCTGCCACCAGGTGTCCACGATGGGGCAACGATCGGCGCCGATCACCCGGCGGTACCACATCCAGGCCTCGGGGTTGATCGGCTCACCCACCGAGCCCAGGACCCGCAGGGAGGACAGGTCGTACTTGTCGGGGATCTCCTCGCCCCACTTCATGAAGGTGCGGATCGCGGTGGGCGCGGTGTAGAAGATCGTGACGCCGTACTTCTCCACGATCTCCCACCAGCGGCCCTGGTGCGGGCTGTCGGGGGTGCCTTCGTACATGACCTGCGTCGCTCCGAGGGCCAGCGGGCCGTAGACGACGTAGCTGTGTCCGGTCACCCAGCCCACGTCGGCGGTGCACCAGAACACGTCGCTCTCGGGGTGCACGTCGTGGACGACCGCGTTCGTGTAGGCGCTCTGCGTCAGGTAGCCGCCGGTGGTGTGGTAGATGCCCTTGGGCTGGCCGGTCGTTCCCGAGGTGTAGAGGATGAACAACGGGTGCTCGGAGTCGTGCCCGACCACCGGGTGGGTCGCGTCCGCCGCCGCGAGGGCCTCATGCCACCACACGTCGCGGCTGTCGTCCCACGCCACCTCGGTGCCGGTGCGCTTGATGACCAGGACCTTCTCGACGCTGCTCACACCGCTGATGGCCTCGTCGACCGCAGGCTTGAGCGCCGAGGACGCGCCACGGCGATACCCGCCGTCGGCGGTCACCACGACCTTGGCCTTGGCGTCGCCGATCCGGGACCTCAGGGCGTCCGCGGAGAAGCCGCCGAAGACGACCGAGTGCGGGGCGCCGATCCGCGCGCACGCGAGCATCGTGACCACCGCCTCCGGGATCATCGGCAGGTAGATCGCGACCCGGTCGCCCTTGGCGACCCCGAGGTCCTGCAACGCGTTCGCCGCCCGCTGCACCTCGCAGAGGAGGTCGGAGTAGGTGATGTCCCGGGTGTCCCCGGGCTCGCCCACGAAGTGGATGGCGACCTTGTCGCCGCGGCCCGCCTCCACGTGACGGTCCACGCAGTTGTACGAGGCGTTCAGCTCACCGCCGACGAACCACCTGGCCAGCGGGGCATCGCTCCAGTCCAGGGTCTGGTCGAAGTCCTTGGTCCACGTCAGGTACGACCGCGCCTGCTCGGCCCAGAAGCCCTCGTGGTCGGCGGCAGACGCGGCATACAGCTCGGCCGTGCCGTTGGCCTGCGCGGCGAACTCTGCACTGGGCGGGAACTTGCGGTTCTCGTGGGACAGGTTCTCAAGGGTCTCGTGGGTCACAACATCCTCCAGATCGCAAGCGGGTTGATGGCTCCACTCAAACGCCTAATCGCCCTGGCATCAAGGCCCAGAGGTTCCCAGGCGTCGGGCGGGCAGTTTGTCGCGGTGAGCGGTCGGATCGGTCAGCCCAGCGACTTGCCGAGGTGCACGACGTCCGGCTCGCCGAGATAGTGGCCGTACGCACTGCCGTCGACGCCGAGGTAGCCGGACGAGAGGTAGAGCCTGACCGCGCTCGTCTGGGGTTGGCCGGTCTCCAGGACCAGCCAGTCGAGCCCGGCTGCCCGCGCGCTTGACTCCAGCTCCGCCAGAACCACCCTGGACAGGCCACGTCCGCGCGCGGAGGGGACGACATACATCCGCTTGATCTCGCCGGCGTTGGGGGAGGGCAGGCCCGGCCGCTCGCCCAGCCGTCGCCACCCGCCCATGGCAACCGGGGCGCCATCGACGTAGCCCACGACGAAATGGCCGGTGGGTGCCTCGAAGTCGGCAACCTCCACGACGCTCTCGTCGCCCGGTCCGCCGTAGAGCCTGCGGTAGTGCGCCTGCACCTCGGCGGTCAGGGCGACGACGTCCGGGTGGCCGTAGGGGCGAGTGATGAGTTCCACGTCAGGACTGTATGCCGGTCGGCCGACCGGTCGGAATCTCCCTGCCGTTCGGTCAAAGGCGTCCGACCGATGCCGCCGATGGCTAGGCTCTGATGATGGATAGAGTGCCTAGCTGGGCTGCGCCCGGCAAGGGCCACATCTCCGAGCCACCCACCCTGCTGTCACTGGGTCTGCGCGTGTTCGCCGTGCCGGCCATGGCGTTGCTGTGGTGGGCCCTGGCGTTCCTGGCGTGGCAGAGCTCCGGCCACCCCACGGCGTTCGAGAGCCTGCGACCCACCCTGCCGGCCGGGCTGGGCGATCTGGGGGTTGCCCTCTTCGGGCCGCTGGGGGCGGCCCTGGTGGTCATGGCGGTGTTCGGGCGATGGCGGCCGGCGCTCCTGTCCGTCCTGCTGGGCTTCGTGATCCCGGCAGCCGTGACGGTGACCCGGGGGATCCCCTCCCTCACCTCGCTCTCACCCGCGCCCTTCTACGTCGACCCTTCGGAGCGCACGATCATGCTTGTCATGACTGCTCTGGCTGCTGTCGCCGGGCTGGGGATCGGGACCTTCGCGATCGGCTCGCTGCAGCGCTTCGGGTTCCTCGGCCTGCTGGCCGTTGCCCCGGTCGTGTCGTTCCTGACAGCGCTTCTTCTCGACCCCCGCGCGCAGGGCCGTTGGCTGACCGGGGCGGCTCTGGTGATGCTGCTGGTGATGATCGCCTGGCGGCGCTGGGCCGGTGTTCTGCTCTGGCCGGCCTTCTTCGTGCTGTACTGGCTGCTCAACCTGGCCAGGACCGCGTTCGCGGGTGGCGCCCAGACCCTGCGACACCGGGGAGGCGGGACCTCAGCCGGAGGCTTCGCCGAAGCGATGCTGAGCATCGCCGGTTCGGCCTGGCGGGTGCTCCTGGGAGCCAGCTGGGACATCTTCTGGCCGGCCGCGCTCATCGCAGCCGTGGTCATCGCCACGCTGTACCTGTGGCGCCGCACAGGCCAGGTGGACGCCTGACCTGCCACCGACGGACCAGGGACCGAGCGGCTTCGGGACCAGTGGTGGGGCACGCGAACCGCCCGGCTGCGATGTCCGAGAACACAGCCGGGCGCGCACGCGGGTCGCGCAGGAGGGCCGAGACCCGTACTCAGCTCAGCGGGGCCACGTCGGCATGACGACGCGCTTGACGGTGCCGTTGAGGACGCCGGCGAAGGAGGCGTACCACGCCACGAAAGCGGTGGCCAGGCCCAGATAGCCGCCGATGTGCGTGATGGCGGGGGCGCTGGCGAACGCGCCGATGGTCAGGAACACGAAGGTCACCAGGAGCACGGAGAACAGCGTGAACAGCACACCGGATATCCGCGCGGTGACCACCGTCATGTAGACCGTGAAGATCGTCCAGGCGAGCAGGAAGACGCCGACTCCCGCAGGGGCGTCGGCCTTGGCCAGGCCCGAGTGGGCGACGAGGTACCAGAAGGACATCCAGAACGCGCCGTACGAGCTGAACGCCAGGGCGCCGAACGTGTTGCCCTTGACGAACTCCCACATCCCGGCGAAGAGCTGGGCGATGCCGCCGTAGAACAGTGCCACGCCGAGGATGGCGACCTCGGCGGACTTGGGCAGAATCCCGGCGTTGAACGTGCTGAGCATGAAGGTGGTCAGGGCGAAACATGCCAGGCCAAGGGGTGCCGGGTCTGCGATCTGGGCACCGAACGACGGTGCCGGCGTGATCGTGGGGGATGGTGCGCTGGACAGTACCTGTGTCATGACGGTCCTTTCGCAAGGGCGCCTGCCGCCCGGAGAACCTTCAGGCTAGGAGCGCCGGCGGCCGGCCGTCAGGGGGTGCGGCCCGTGATGCGACCACCGGCCACCGCTCTCGCCGTGCGGAGGTGACGGTCGGGCTCAGCGGTCAGTTTGCGGCGCCGAGCGGTTGAGGTCGTCGACTGCTCGAGGATGCCGGCTGCTCAGGGGTGCTGCTCCCCGCGACCTGCGCTGAGGGTCTCGGGCGCATGGAGGCGCACCATCGTCCGGGCCGTCCCCCGTGGGATGCGTCCGGGAGTTGCCAGCGAGACCAGGACCATGACGGCGGCGGCGCTGGGCAGCGTCCACGCCGCGGGCTGGGAGAGCAGCGCGCCGGCCCAGCCGCCGGCCGCCGTCCGGAAGATCGTCAGCAGCACCGCCGCGATCGCCAGGGCGCCGCCGACCACCAGCCCGGCGGCCGCGCCGGTGGTGGACAGGCGACGCCACCAGATACCGAGGATGAGGAGCGGGCAGAAGGTTGAGGCCGCGATGGCGAACGCCAGCCCCACCGTGGCGGCAAGCCCGACGTCCCGGGCGGCCAGCGACAGCCCGAAGGGCACGGCGACCGCGGCCACCGCAGCGATCCGGAACCCGTTGATCGCCCGGGCGTCATTGCCGGTGAACCTGCGCAGGCGGCCGCGAACCAGGTCCTGGTCGACGACACCGGCCACGCAGATCGTCAGGCCCGAGGCGGTGGACAGCAGGGCCGCGAAGGCGCCTCCGGCGAGCATCGCGGACATCAGCTCACCGGCCACGCCGGGGATGACCGTGGCGGGCAGCAGCAACGTGATGGCGTCCGGGGAGGCGCCGGCCGGCAGGTCTGGCAGGTAGATGCGTCCGAGGGCGCCGTACAGCGGCGGGAAGAGGTAGAAGAAGCCCAGGAGGGCGAGGACCACCAGCGTCGTTCGCCGGGTGGCTGGACCGTCGGGGTTGGTGTAGAAGCGCACCAGCACGTGCGGGAGGCCCATGGTCCCGAAGCAGAGCGCCAGCAGCGTGCTGTAGGTGGCGTAGACCGGGTGCTCCACCCCGCCGAACCCGCTCAGCGGAAGGGCCCACTCGTGACCCGGCTGCACCGACGGCACCAGCGGGACCGGCTGGCCGTGGTGCAGCCACCAGGAGAGCAGGACGAAGGCTGGAACGCTGATGGCGGTGACCTTTATCCAGTACTGGACCGCCTGGACGAGGGTGATTGACCGCATGCCCCCGCCGATCACGTTGATCAGGACGACAACCGCCACCACGAGGTTGCCCCCCCACGTCGGCGCCCCGCTCACTGCGTGCAGGGCCAGGCCGGCACCCTTGAACTGGGGCAGGAGATAGAGCCACCCGATGCCCAGCACGAGCACCGAGCAGAGCCGGCGGATCGTGACGCTCTCCATCCGAGCCTCCGCGAAGTCGGGGATCGTGTAGGCGCCGGAACGTCGCAGCGGCGCTGCCACGAACAACAGCAGGACGAGGTAGCCCACGGTGTATCCCACCGGGAGCCACAGCATGTCCGCGCCGAGGGAGTAGACCAGTCCGGCGACCCCGAGAAATGAGGCGGCAGAGAGGTACTCGCCGCCGATCGCGGAGGCGTTCCAGGCCGGGGTGACCATCCGGCTCGCGACGTAGAAGTCGCTGGTCGTCCTGGAGAGCCGGAATCCGAGGGCGCCGATCGTCAACGTGACCAGGCACACCGCCGCGATGGCCGCGACGCCGAAGGAGGTGTTCATCGGTGCCTCACCGCCGCGCGACGAGCTCGGTGAACTCGCGTTCGATCCGTTCGCTCTGGCGCACGTAGTAGTGCCCGGCGAGCCAGACCGCAGGGTAGATGAGCACCCCCAGGATCAGCCATGGCAGCGGGACCGGGCCCACGTTCAGGGTGCGGGTGGCCGGCACCAGGAGGAACAGCAGCGGGAGCCCGCCGATCATCATCGTCGCCGACGCCAGCACGGACATCGAGAGCCGCCACTGCGCGCGGATCAGGGTGGCCATGTAGAGCTCGCCCAGGCGGGTCTGCTCGTCGATGTCCCGGGTCGCCGGCCGCAGCGGTCCCCGGCGGGCCGCACCGCTGCGGGGAGAGGTGACCCGCACCCGTCTCCTGGGTCCGGTCGGCTCGCTCGGGGAACCCGGCATCAGGGGCTCGGGTGAGCCGGGGACGGCGGGGGAGTCTCGGGTGGGGCGGTGGCCGCCCCCCCGGACAGGGAGAGCTGGTCGCGAAGGCCGCGCAGATGCCGCCTGCTCACCTGAAGCTCGACGTCGCCCAGGCGGATCTTGCAGCCGCCATGTCCGGTGATGACGGCGTCGACGTGGGGAAGTGATACCAGGGTGCTGCGGTGGATGCGCACGAATCCCGCCTCTGCCCAACGCTCCTCCAGAGTTGTCAGGGACGTGCGCACGAGGTGCGACCCGGTGGCAGTGTGCAGTCGGGCGTAGTCGCCGTGCGCCTGGGCATACCGCACCTGTGAGCGCTTGATGAACGTCGTGACGCCGCCCAGCCCCACCGGGATGGTCTCGTCGGCCACCGCCGGACCCGAGGCGCCCGCACCCGTGGCCGCACCCGTGGCCGCGGCCAGGGCGGCGGCCACCCGTCGTACCGCCTCCTTGAGCCGGGCGGCCCGGACCGGCTTCATCACGTAGTC
>Ga0209798_10002292_pt1 | contig 11242 bp, 10 predicted proteins | sample DOMMetBare3Fresh_FD_187475 | JGI IMG/M metagenome (GOLD analysis project Ga0209798, IMG submission 187475) | Wetland sediment microbial communities from St. Louis River estuary, USA, under dissolved organic matter induced mercury methylation -... | ecosystem: Environmental > Aquatic >...
CGCGGCGAGCCGGTCGGGGCGCGCATCCCGCTCGTCATCGGCCGGGCGAACTGAGAACGGGCTGACGCCCGCTCGGGGCGCGCGCGGGCGGTGGGGCTCCTTAGAATCAAGGGATGAGCGTCGCCGGGATCGTCCTGGCCGCGGGCTCCGCGACCCGCATGGGCCGCAACAAGGTGCTCCTCCCGCTGCGGGGGGAGCCCCTCGTCCGTCTGGCCGTCCGGGCCGCGGTCGAGGCGGGGCTCGCGCCGGTGCTCGTCGTGCTCGGCTTCGAGGCCGACCTCGTCCGCGCCGCCCTGGAGGGCCTCCCGTGCGAGACGGTGGTGAACCCGCGCCACGCCCTCGGCATGAGCACCTCGCTCGACGCCGGCATCGCGGCGGTGCCCGAGCGGGCCGACGCCGCGGTGGTGCTCCTCGCCGACATGCCCTTCGTGGACGCCGCGATGATCCGGGCCGTCGTCGCCCGGCACCGGCAGGCGGAGGCCTCCCTCGTCTCGTCGCGCTACGGCGCCGTCCCCGCGCCGCCCACGCTCTACGCCCGCGCGCTCTTCCGGGAGCTGCGCGGCGGCGAGGGCGAGGGGCGGGGGCGCGAGGTCGTCCGCCGGCACGCCGGCGAGGTGGCCTGGGTGGACTGGCCGGCCTCGGCGCTTTCGGACGTGGACGCGGCGGAGGACCTCGAGCGGGCGCGGGCCCGTCTCGGCGAGGAGGCGTCATGAGCGGGAGCGAGGGAGCGGACGTGCTGCGGCAGGCGGAGGCGTGGAGCGCGGGCGGGCTCGGGGTGGCGATCGCCACGGTGGTCTCGACCTGGGGGTCGGCGCCGCGCGCGGCGGGGAGCCACCTCGCCGTGAACGAGCGCGGCGAGTTCGCGGGCTCGGTCTCGGGCGGCTGCGTGGAGCCCGCGGTCATCCGCGAGGCGCTCGAGGCGATCCGGGACGGGAAGCCGCGGCTGCTCGAGTACGGCGTCTCGCACGACCGCGCCTGGGAGGTGGGGCTCGCCTGCGGCGGCACGATCCAGGTCTACGTGGAGCGGCTCTCGTGACGCGCGACGTCCTCGCCCGGCTCCTCGCCGACCTCGCCGCGAAGCGGCCCGCCGTGCTCGCCACCGACCTCGCCAGCGGGGAGGCGCGCCTGCTGCACCCGTCCGACCCCGAGCCGGGGGGCGATCCCGCCCTGCTCGCCGCGGCGCGCGAGGCGGCGGCCCGGGACGAGTCGGCCCGGGTCGAGGTCGCCGGGGCCACCTTCTTCCTCCGCGTCTTCAGCCCGCCGGTCCGCGTGATCGTCGTCGGCGCCGTCCACATCGCCCAGTCGCTCGCGCGGATGGTCCAGCTCGCCGGCTACGAGGCGATCGTCGTCGACCCCCGGCGCGCCTTCGCCACCGAGGCGAGGTTCGAGGGGATCCCCCTCGTCCAGGAGTGGCCCGACGAGGCCCTCGCGCGGCTCGGGCTCGACCGGCGGACCGCGCTCGTGACGATGACGCACGATCCGAAGATCGACGACCCCGCGCTCGCCGCCGCGCTCCGGTCGGACGCCTTCTACGTCGGCGCGCTCGGGAGCCGGAAGACGCAGGCGGCGCGGCGCGAGCGCCTGCGCGCCCAGGGCTTCTCCGACCCGGCGCTCTCCCGGATCCACGGGCCGGTCGGGCTCCCCATCGGCGCGCGGTCCCCGGGCGAGATCGCCGTCTCGATCCTCTCGCAGATCGTGGGCGCCTTGCGGGGCGCCCCGGGATCCGAGCGGGCCGGCGCGTGACGAGCGAGGCGCTCTACCACGAGGCGCTCCTGCGCCTCGCCCGGGCCGCCGCGGGCGCGGCCCGGCTCGACGCGCCGCGCCGGAGCGCCCGGCGCGACAACCCCCTCTGCGGGGACGACGTGACCGTCGACGTGCGGGTGCGCGCCGGACGGATCGAGGCGGCGGGGCACCGCGTGCGAGGGTGCGTCCTCTGCCAGGCCGCGGCGACCGTGCTCTCCGGCGTCGCGCCGGGGAGGAGCGCGGACGAGATCGCCCTCGCCCGCGGCGCGCTCGCCGGCATGCTGCGCGCGGGCGGCCCCGCGCCGGCGAGCCCCTGGGAGGAGTTCGCGGTCTTCCTTCCGGTGCGCGACGTGCCGAGCCGGCACGCGTGCGTCCTCCTCCCCTTCGACGCCCTCCTCGACGCCCTCGCCCGGGCGGAGGACTGACCCATGGCCATCCGCATCGAGGAGCGCTTCGCCGTCGCCGCGCCGGTCGGGCCGGTCTGGGACTACCTGGTCGACCCGCGGCGCGTGGTGGGCTGTCTCCCCGGGGCCGAGCTCTCCGAGGTGGTGGACGAGCGCACCTTCCTCGGGGTCGTGAAGGTCAAGGTCGGGACGGTCACCGTGGTGTACCGGGGGCGGGTCCGGATCGCCGAGATCGACGCGGTGGGCCACCGGGTGAAGATGACCGGCGAGGGGCGCGAGAGCGCGGGCGCGGGGTCGGCCCGGATGACGATGGAGAGCCACGTCGTCGCCGTCCCGGGCGGCGGCGCGGAGGTGGTGGTCCGGGCCGACCTGGACGTCGTGGGGCGCATCGTCCAGCTCGGGCGCGGGATGATCGAGCAGGTGTCGCACCAGCTCTTCCAGCAGTTCGCGGCCTGCGTCCGCGCCACGCTGGAGGGGGAGGCCCGGGCGCGCGGCGCCTCGAGCCCGGAGGAGCGGGCGGCGGCGCTCGCCGCGATCCCCTCGGCGCAGCCGCAGGCCGTCCGCGCGCTCCCCTTGCTCCTCAGGGCCTTCTGGGCGTGGCTCCTCGGGCTCTTCCGGCGCCGGCCCGGGGGGAGCCCCCCCGCCGCCTGACGGACTTCTCGCCCAGCGCCGCCGCGAGCGCCGAGAGGCTCTCGAGGTCGTGGACCGCGCGGAGCTCGTCGACGTTCGGGAGCATGGCGCGGATGCCGGCCGCGCGCGGCTCGAACCCGTCGTAGCGCAGGAGGGGGTTGAGCCAGACGAGCCGGCGGCAGGAGCGGCGCAGCCGCGCCGTCTCCCCGGCGAGGCCGCGCCCGGCGTCCCGGTCGAGCCCGTCCGTCACGAGGAGGACCAGGGCTCCCTGGGCGAGCAGCCGGCGCGCCCAGCGCAGGTTGAACTCGCGGAGCGCGGCGCCGATCCGGGTCCCCCCGTCCCAGTCCTGCACCGCCCGCCCGATCGCCGCGAGCGACGCGTCGGGATCGCGGTGCCGGAGGCGGCGGGTGACGTCGGTGAGGCGGGTGCCGAAGGTGAACGCGTGGACGTGCCCGCGCCGGCGGGCGAGGGCGTGCAGGAAGCGGAGCACCGGGCGCGCGTAGCGCGACATCGACCCCGAGACGTCGACGAGCGCGACCACGAGCGGCGGGCGGGTGCGCCGGGAGCGCCAGCGGAGCGGGATCGACGAGGGCCCCGCCCGGAGCGCCGCGCGGAGCGTCGCGCGCGGGTCGATGCGGGCGCCGCGCGGATCGGGGGAGAAGCGCCGGGTCGGCACGTCGCGGACCGGGAGGTGCAGGGCGTCGATCGCCCGCTCCGCCTCGGCGAGCTCCCCGGCGGTCATCTGCTCGAAGTCCCGCGTGCGCAGCACCTCGCGGTCGGACCAGGCGAGGAGCGCCCCGTCCTCCTCGCGCCCCCGCGGCGGCGCCCGCGGGCCCCCGGCCCGCTCCGCCGCGAGCGCCTCCGCCGCGCGGCGCGCGGCGGCGCGGCGGGCGGCGGGCGGGACGCGCAGGCCCGGCACGGGCGGCGGGGCGAGCGGACCGGTGGGCTCGCGCCAGAAGAGCCGGAAGGCCTCGTCGAAGAGGGCGCGCTCGTCGGCGCGCGAGACGAGGGCGGCGTGGAGCGCCCAGTAGAAGTCCTCCCGGCTCCCGACCCCCACCTCGGCGGCCGCCCCGGCGGCGTCGTGCCCGCGCCCGGGCCCGATCCGCAGCCCGGCCGCGCGGAGCGTCCGCGCGAAGCGGACGATGTTCTCGGCGAGCCGCCCGCCCTCCTCCTCGCGCTCGCCCCGCGCCCGCCCGGGGGTCACGGCGCCCCCGCCTCCGCCGCCTCCCGGAGGATCCCCGCCACCTCGGCGCCGCGGACCCGCGCGATGTCGTCCTGGTACTTGAGGAGGATGCCGAGCGTCGCGTCGACCGTCTCCGCGTCGAGCGCGTCGCGGTCGAGCGCCGCGAGGGCCTGCGCCCAGTCGAGGGTCTCGGTCACGCCCGGCAGCTTGAAGAGCTCCTTCGCCCGGAGCCGCTGGACGAACGCCACCACCTCGCGCGACAGCCGCTCGGCGACCCCCGGGATCCGGAGCCGGAGGATGGCGAGCTCCCGCGCCGCGTCGGGGTAGTCCACCCAGGCGTAGAAGCAGCGCCGCTTCAGGGCGTCGTGGACCTCGCGCGTCCGGTTGGAGGTGATGACGACGATGGGCGGCGCCGGCGCGGTGACGGTCCCGATCTCGGGGATGGTCACCTGGAAGTCGGAGAGCACCTCGAGGAGGAAGGCCTCGAACGGCTCGTCGGTCCGGTCGAGCTCGTCGATGAGCAGCACCGGCGGCCCGGCGGGGTCCGGCTCGAGCGCCTGGAGGAGCGGCCGCTTCACGAGGAACCGCTCGGAGAAGAGGTCGTGCTCGATCCGCGTCCGGTCCACCTCGTGGGTGGCCTCGGCGATCCGGATCTCGAGCATCTGCCGCGCGTAGTCCCACTCGTAGACCGCCGAGGCGAGGTCGAGCCCCTCGTAGCACTGGAGCCGGATGAGACGGCGCCCGAGCGTCCGCGCCAGCACCTTCGCCACCTCGGTCTTCCCCACCCCCGCCTCGCCCTCGAGGAAGAGCGGGCGGCCGAGGCGCAGGGCGAGGAAGAGGGCGGTGGCGAGGCTCCGGTCCGCGACGTAGGCCCCCTCCGCGAGGAGCGCGAGCGTCGCGTCCACCGAGGGGGGTGGCGGGCGGGGGGCGGTCACGAGGAGAGGTCCGCCCCAGGCTAGCCGCACGCCGCGACCGCGCGCCGGGCGAGCACGGATACCAGGTGGGCGCGGTACTCGGCGCTCCCGAAGGGATCGCCGGTGAGCCCGTCCTTCGGCACGGCGACGCCCTGGAGCGCGTCGGGCGCGAAGCGCTTGCCGAGCGCCGCCTCGAGCTCCTTCGAGCGGAACACGCCCGGCCCGGCCCCGGTCACGGCGACGCGCACGCCCGCGGGCCCCTTCGCGACGAAGACGCCGGCGAGCGCGAAGCGCGAGGCGGGGTGGGGGAACTTCGCGTAGGCGGCCTTCTCCGGCAGGGGGAAGCGGACCGCCACGATCACCTCGTCCGGCTGGAGCGCCGTCTGGAACATCCCCACGAAGAACGCGTCGGCGGCGAGGGTGCGCCGGTCGGTCTGGACGGTCGCGCCGAGCGCGAGGACCGCCGCCGGGTAGTCGGCCGCGGGGTCGTCGTGCGCGAGCGAGCCGCCGAGGGTGCCGCGGTTGCGGACCTGGGGATCGCCGATGTGCGCGGCGAGGTCGGCGAGCGCGGGGATCGCCGCGCGCACCTCCGCCGACCCGGCCACCTCGGCGTGGGTCGTCCCCGCCCCCACCACCAGGTCCTTTCCCTCCCTGCGGATGCCCCGGAGCTCCTTCAGCCCCGCGACGGAGACGAGATCGGAGGGCGCGGCGAGGCCGAGCTTCATCACGGGGATGAGGCTCTGGCCGCCGCCGAGGAACTTGCCGTCCTTCGCCCGCTTCTGGGCGGTCACGGCGCCGGCGACGTTCTCGGGACGGTGGAACTCGAAGTCCTGCATGGCGGCCTCCTCCTACTTCTTCTTCTCCGCGTCGCGGATCGCCCGCCAGACGCGCTCGGACGTCGCGGGCATGTCGAGGTGGCGCACCCCGAGGTGCGCGAGCGCGTCCACCACCGCGCCGATGACCGCCGGGGGCGAGCCGATCGAGCCGACCTCGCCGACGCCCTTCGCGCCGAGCGGGTTGTGGGTGCAGGGCGTGACCCGGGTCGCGACCTCGTAGCGCGGCAGGTCGGCCGCGCGCGGCATCGCGTAGGAGAGGAAGGAGCCGGAGAGGAGCTGGCCCGCGTCGTCGTAGAGCGCCCGCTCGAGGAGCGCCTGGCCGATCCCCTGCGCCACGCCGCCGTGCACCTGCCCGGCGACGATCATGGGGTTGACGACGTTGCCGACGTCGTCGACCGCGGTGAACGCGACCACCTGCGTCGCGCCCGTCTCCGGATCGATCTCCACCTCGCAGACGTGGCAGCCCGCCGGGAAGGTGAAGTTCTTCGGGTCGTAGAACGCCGACTCCTCGAGCCCCGGCTCGAGCCCCGCCGGGTACTTGTGGGGGACGTACGCGGTGAGCGCGATCTCGCCGAAGGTCTTCGCGCGGTCGGTGCCGGCCACGGTGAACTTCCCGTCCCGGAACTCGACGTCGCCCTCGCTCGCCTCGAGGAGGTGGGCGGCGATCTTCCTCCCCTTGGCGATCACCTTGTCGGTCGCCTGCACGATCGCCGACCCGCCCACGGCGAGCGAGCGCGAGCCGTAGGTCCCCATGCCGAACGGGATCTTCGAGGTGTCGCCGTGCACCACCTCGACGTTGCCGAGGGGGATGCCGAGCCGGTCCGCGACGATCTGCGCGAAGGTCGTCTCGTGCCCCTGGCCGTGGCTGTGCGTCCCGGTGAAGACGGTGACGCTGCCGGTCGGGTGGACGCGCACGCCGGCGGACTCGTAGAGCCCCGCGCGCGCCCCGAGCGCGCCGGCGAGCGCGGACGGGGCGATGCCGCAGGCCTCGACGTAGGTCGAGATCCCGATCCCGCGGAGCTTTCCCCGCTTCCTCGCCTCGGCGCGCCGCTCCTCGAAGGTCGACCACCGCGCCTTGTCGAGCGCGGCGTCGAGGGTCGCGACGTAGTCCCCGGAGTCGTACTGGAGCGCGACCGGGGTCTGGTACGGGAACTTGTCGATGAAGTTCTTGCGCCGGATCGCGACGCGGTCCAGCTGGAGCTCGCGCGCGGCCAGGTCGGCGAGCCGCTCGACGATGAAGGCGGCCTCCGGCCTCCCCGCGCCGCGGTACGCGTCCACCGCCACGGTGTTCGTGAAGACCGCCCGCACCTGCACGTGGATCGCCGGCGTCTTGTAGCAGCCGGCGAGGAGCGTCGCGTGGAGGTAGGTCGGGATCGCCGGCGCGAAGGTCGAGAGGTAGGCCCCCATGTTCGCGGCCGTCCTGGCCCTGAGCCCGAGGAAGGTGCCGTCCTTCGCGACCGCCAGCTCGGCATGGGTGAGGTGGTCGCGCCCGTGCGCGTCGGACATGAACGACTCGCTCCGCTGGGCGGTCCACCTCACCGGCCGCCCGACCTTCCGCGCCGCCCACAGGACGAGCAGCTCCTCGGCGTAGTGGAAGATCTTGGAGCCGAACCCGCCGCCCACGTCGGGCGCGACGACCCTCAGCTTGTGCTCGGGGACGCCGAAGCTGAACGCGGCGAGGAGGAGCCGGGTGAGGTGCGGGTTCTGGCTCGTGGTGTGGAGGGTGTAGTCGCCGCTCGCGCGATCGTACTCGCCGAGCGCGGCGCGCGGCTCGATCGCGTTCGGGATGAGCCGGTTGTTCTCGAGGTCGATCGCCACCACCCGGTGCGCCTTCGCGAAGGCCGCGTCGGTCGCCGCCGCGTCGCCGAGCTGCCAGTCGAAGCAGGTGTTCCCCTTCGCCTGGTCCCAGACCAGGGGCGCGCCCGGCCGGATCGCCGCCTCCACGGTCGCGACCGCGGGCAGCTCCTCGTAGTCCACCTCGAGGAGGGCCGCCGCCTCGCGCGCCTGGTCCCTCGTCGCGGCGACGACGATCGCCACCGGATCGCCGACGTGGCGGACGCGCTCGAGGGCGAGCGCGGGGTGCGGCGGCTCCACCATGGGCGAGCCGTCCTTCGAGTGGATCAGCCAGCCGGTGGGGATGTTCCCGATCTTCTCGGCGGCGAGGTCGGCCCCGGTGAGCACCGCCAGCACCCCGGGCGCGCCGCGCGCCGCCTCGGTGCGCACCGCGGCGATCCGGGCGTGGGCGTGCGGGGAGCGCACGATCGCGAGGTGGGTCTGGTTCGGCCGCTGCACGTCGTCCGTGTACCGGCCCGCGCCGGTGAGGAAGCGGCGGTCCTCCTTGCGGAGCACGGCGGCCCCGATCCCGTCCTGTGTCACGGCTGCCTCCTCGCGCCCTTCGACGCTGCCTTCACGGCCTCGACGATGTTGTGGTAGCCGGTGCACCGGCACAGGTTCCCCTCGAGCCAGGCGCGGATCTCCGCGTCGGAGGCGTCGGGCCGGCGCGACACGAGGTCCACCGCGCTCATCACCATCCCCGGCGTGCAGAAGCCGCACTGGAGGGCGTGCTGCTCGTGGAAGGCCTGCTGCATCGGGTGCAGCTCGCCGTCCCCCGCGAGCCCCTCGATGCTCGTCACCTCCCGGCCGTCGGCCTCGATCGCGAACATCGTGCAGCTCTTCACGGAGCGGCCGTCGACGTGCACGACGCAGGCGCCGCACTGGCTCGTGTCGCAGCCCACGTGCGTGCCGGTGAGGCCGAGCCCTTCGCGCAGGAGCTCGACGAGCAGCGTGCGCGCCTCGACCGTGGCCGTGACGGGCTTCCCGTTCAGCCTGAGGGTGATCGTCGGCATGGCGGACCTCGCGTTGGAGACCGCCGATCTGCTCGTCCGGATCGCGCGCCGCACACCCCAGCGGTGACCCACGCGACGACGCGGTGCGCCGCACCGGAAGGGTTCGGCCGGCCGGGGCAGAGCGCGCCCCGGATGCACGCACCCTTTGGGCCTCTCCCCGCGTGGAACGCCCCGGTGGGCAGCCCACCGGCCGACCATTCTGCGCCTCGCTCCCCGGGGGCTCGTCAGGGCCCCGCGGGCGCCCACTCTCTCCCGGGAGATCCCATGCCGACGATCGCCTCGCGGCTCGCGCCGTTCCTCGCCCTCGCTTTCCTCGCCGCCTGCGGCGATTCCCGCCCCGAGGCCCTCGGCGAGCCGCTCGCCTCGCCCCGCGCGGCCGCCCCGGCCTGGACCACCCTCCAGGTCGGCCCCGACACCGCGCGCATCGCCCGCGACGGCTTCGGGACGCCCCACGTCTTCGCCCCGACGAACCGCGCGCTCTTCGTCGCGTACGGCTGGGCCGTGGCGGAGGACCGGCTCTTCCAGCTCGAGCTCAACCGGCGGGCGGCGCGCGGCCGGCTCGCGGCGCTCTTCGGCCCGGCCTTCGTCCCCGCCGATCGCGTCGCCCGCGTCGTCGGCTACACCGACGCGGAGCTCGACGCGATGCTCGCGGCGCTCGTCCCCGAGGAGCGGGAGATCTACGTGGCCTACCGGGACGGCATCAACCGCTACCTCGACGAGGTGGTCGCCGCGAACCCGCTGGCGAAGCTCCCCTTCGAGTTCCACGCGCTCGGCGCCTTCCCCGAGCCCTGGACCGACCGGGACTCGGTCGCCTTCGGCGCGTTCATGGTCCGCCGCTTCGGCGAGATCGGGGGGCGCGAGCCGAGGAACCTCGCCCTGCTCGAGCGGCTCGTCACGCGGCACGGGCCGGAAGCCGGCGCGGCGATCTTCGGCGACGTCCGCTGGCTCGACGACCCGGACGCGCCCGTGACCGTCCCGGACCCCGCGTCCGGCCCGCGGCAGAAGCCCGCCCCGGCGCGCACCGGCCGCGGCCCGTTCCGCGCGAGCGACGATCTCGAGGTGGCGAAGGCGCTCTGGGAGTCGCTCGGCGTGCCGACCCGGCTCGGGAGCTACGCCTGGACCGTCTCGGCCGCCCGCAGCGCGGAGGACGGCGCGCTCCTCTACGGCGGCCCGCAGATGGGCGCGTCCTCCCCGGAGGTGCTGCACGAGGTGCAGCTCACCGGCGGGAACGGCTTCCACGTCGTCGGCATGGCCTTCGCCGGCGCTCCGCCGGTGCTCATCGGGCGCAACGCCCACGTCGCCTGGACCTCCACGACCGCCTCGGGCGACAACCTCGACGTCTACCTCGAGACGCTCTGCGACGCGGGGGCCGGCCCCGGGACCGGCTACGCCTTCCGCGGCGCCTGCCTGCCCTTCGAGGCGCGCGTCGAGACGATCGACGTCCGCGGCGGCGCGCCGGCCCTGCAGCAGGTGCTCCGGACCGTGCACGGCCCGGTGGTGGACGTCCAGGGCGGGTTCGCGTTCTCGCAGCGGCGGGCCCACTGGATGCGCGAGCTCGAGACCGGCAGCGCCTTCTTCGGCTTCGGCCGGGCGGCGGGCCTGAACGCGTTCGAGGCCGCCGTCAGGAAGGTCGTGACGAGCCACAACTTCCTCTACGTCGATCGGCGCGGGAACATCGCCTACTGGCAGGCCGGGCAGGTGCCCGTCCGCCCGGTGGACGCCGCGACCGGACTCCCCTTCGACCCGCGCCTGCCGCTCCCGGGCGACGGGAGCGCCGAGTGGACCGGCGCGCTCGTCCCGGTGCCGCGGTCGGTGAACCCGCCGCAGGGCTGGCTCGCGAACTGGAACAACAAGCCCTCGCGCCATTACCCGGCCGCCGACGAGCAGATCTTCGGCAAGCAGGGCCGCCTCCGCGAGATCGCGGCCCGGCTCGCCGCGCTCCCGGCCGTGACGCTCGACGACATGCGCGACGTTCCGAGGGACATCGGGCGCGTGAAGGGGAACGGGCGCGACGCGCGCTACCTCGTCCCGCACCTCCTCGCGGCGCTCGACGCGGCGCCGCCCCTGCACCCGGCCGCCGCCGGCGCGCGCGCGGTCGTCGAGGCCTGGAGCGGGAACGCCTTCGCGGACGCGGTGGCGAGCACGAGGCTCGAGGCGGGGGAGGTGATCTTCGAGACCTGGCTCTCCCGCGCCCTCGCCAACGCCTTCGGCGACGAGCTCGGGCCGGACGCCGGCGAGGCGAGCGCGAACATGCTGCTCCACGCCCTCGACGCGGCGACGGGGGGATCGGGCGTGCCGCCCTCGCGCGACTACTTCGCCCCCGAGCGCTGGCAGGCGGTGCTCTCGCGCAGCTTCGACGAGGCGGTGGCCGGGCTCGCGGCGGCGCAGGGTCCCGACGCCGCCGCCTGGACGGCGCCGCGGCCCGAGACGGTCTTCCGGCACCCCGTCCTCGGCGAGGTCGCGCGGATCCCGGCCTCGAACCGGGCCACCTACGCGCAGATCGTCCTCGCGTCGCGGCCGCGGATGTCCGGCGAGAGCATCTTCACCCTCGGGCAGAGCGGGTTCGTCCGCCTCGTGCCGCCGCTCGGCTTCGAGCCGGATCCGCACTTCGCCGATCAGCTCCCGCTCTACGCCGCGTTCGAGTACAAGCCGCAGCCGCTCTTCCGGAACGTGCAGCTCCGGGAGT
>Ga0209798_10002295_pt1 | contig 11238 bp, 8 predicted proteins | sample DOMMetBare3Fresh_FD_187475 | JGI IMG/M metagenome (GOLD analysis project Ga0209798, IMG submission 187475) | Wetland sediment microbial communities from St. Louis River estuary, USA, under dissolved organic matter induced mercury methylation -... | ecosystem: Environmental > Aquatic > Freshwater...
GGACCGCCTGCTCGCATAATGCTTTAAGCGGGCCATAGGTCTCGCCCGTGATCTCCTCTGTCGTCTCATTCCGGATCTTTCCTACCGGGTCGGACTCGTCGATGCCAATCTTCTTGAAATCGGCGTACACAGAAAGGGAAGAGATAAAGACATAGCGCGTGATGTTCTCTTTCAGCACATCGGCAGAGAGACGCACGAGGCGCGGCAGATACCCGGAGGTGTCGATCACTGCTTCCCACAAGCGACCATTGAGGCTTGCCACATCGTGCTCACGGTCGCCGATGATCTTCTCCACGTTTGGAAACAGATCCGGATTGGTCTTGCCGCGATTGAACAACGTTACTTCGTGAACACGATCGAGAGCAGCCTCGACCAGATGACGGCCCAGAAAACGTGTGCCACCGATAATCAGGATACGCATGGTTTCACCAATTCCTCGCTCTGCATACTTCGCAATCCAAGCGGCCTATCAAGCGCGCTTCGTCTTCATTCCTCGCTAGCGCTCGTCATTCCGCTCAGCGCGAATGTTATTTCTTCACCCTGGTCAATCTTGCCTCGGTTGCTCTGGCTTCGCCGCCTTCCGGGGCAATGTTGTAGGCGGTGATGACGAGATGATCTTCGTCCACCAGCTCAACTTCTGTGCGCCAGCCCCAGTCGGGTCCGCCGTTCGGGTCCGGGTAACTGCCGAGGACAAAGAAGCCGTTGTCGGTGGCGTTGCCTGTGCAGAACATGATGGCCGTGTTGTTGTGGAAGGAATCCAGCCAGCTGGCTTCGTAGCGGTCGAGCAGGGTGTTATAGCCAAAGGTAAACAATCCATGCTGGGTCTCGCCCTGAATCGTGCCCTGATACAGGAACAGGGCGAAACGACCGTCGAGAATGAGCTGCATATTGCCGACAAAAGGCGACTCATCTGCAAGCTGGTCTGGCTCGAGCCAGAGCCTGGATATGCCAGTCCAGCCGCCCGCGAGCCGCGCGAGGAAGTGATGAGGACTACCTGAGGTTCTTTCAAATGCCATACTGATCTCCGATACAGGTTGTCATTGCGAGCGAGCCCACAGGGCGAGCGTGGCAATCTCAACTAGCCTTCAAACAGGCAATTAGAGGTTTGTTGAGATTGCTTCGTCGCTCGCCGCGAAGCGGCTCCCTCCTCGCAATGAAACGTGTCGATTTACATCCTAAACACTCCAAACCCATGCTCCTCCGCCGGCGCATTCAACACAACCGATAACGCCAGTCCCAACACCTGCCGCGTATCTATCGGATCGATCACACCATCGTCCCACAGTCGCGCCGTGGAATGATAGGGATTGCCTTCGTTTTCGTACTTCTCCAAAATCGGCCGCTTGAACTCATCGGCTTCTTCCCTGGTCATGGCGGGCTTGCCTTCCCGGGCAAGTTGCTCCTGTTTGATCGTGAACAGGACATTTGCAGCCTGTTCTCCGCCCATGACAGAGATGCGGGCGTTGGGCCACATCCACAGGAAGCGCGAGCCGTAGGCGCGTCCGCTCATGGCGTAGTTGCCCGCCCCGAACGAGCCGCCGATGACCACGGTCAGTTTGGGGACGCGGGTGTTCGCCACCGCGTGGACCATCTTGGCGCCGTCCTTGGCGATACCGCCAGTTTCGGCTTCACGTCCCACCATGAAGCCGGTGATGTTTTGCAGGAACAAAAGAGGAATGCCGCGTTGATCGCAGAGCTCGATGAAGTGGGTTGCCTTGAGCGCCGACTGGCTGAACAGCACACCGTTGTTGGCAATAATGCCGATGGGATACCCGTAAATCCGTGCGAACCCGCAGACCAAAGTTGTGCCATAGCGCGCTTTAAACTCGCGGAATTTGCTTCCATCCACGAGGCGGGCGATGATCTCTCGCACGTCATAGGTCTCGCGAAAAGTACTGGGCAAAATGCCATAGATTTCTTCGGCGGAATAAAGGGGCTCTTCCGGCGCTGACCATGGACCATTGACCACGGACCATAATGGTCTATCGTCTATGGTCAATGGTCGAGGAAGCGTTTCCACAATCCCGCGCAGAATCTCGATGGCATGGTCATCCTCTTCCGCAAAGTGATCGGCCACTCCGGAAAGCCGCGTGTGGACGTCCGCGCCGCCGAGTTCCTCCGCTGTGACGTCTTCCCCGGTGGCGGCTTTGACGAGCGGAGGTCCGCCCAGGAAGATCGTCCCCGTCCCTTTGACGATGACCGCCTCATCGCTCATTGCCGGCACGTAGGCGCCGCCCGCCGTGCACGAGCCCATCACGGCTGCGATCTGGGGAATTTTCTTCGCCGACATGCGCGCCTGGTTGTAGAAGATACGCCCGAAATGATTGACATCCGGAAAGACCTCATCCTGTAGAGGCAAAAACGCCCCGCCCGAGTCGACGAGATACAGGCAGGGCAGATGGTTCTCTTCTGCGATCTGCTGGGCGCGCAGGTGCTTCTTGACGGTCATCGGGAAATACGATCCGCCTTTGACGGTGGCGTCGTTGGCGACGATCATCACTTCGCGGTTCGAGACACGCCCGATGCCTGTAACGATCCCCGCGCCGGGAGCCGCCTGCGAATCTCCACTCGCACTGGCTGACGCCTTGTCCTCATACATGTCCCATGCCGCTAGAGCGGACAATTCAAGGAACGGCGAGCCCGGGTCGAGCAGTCTTTCGACACGATCGCGCACAAAGAGCTTACCCTGCTCTTCCTGCCGCCTGAGGTATTTTTCGCCGCCACCCTGTCGCACAAGAGCCAGGCGTTCTTTGAGCTCATTGGCGAGTTGTCGGTGGTGCCGGGAGTTTTGCTGGAATTCGGGAGAGGAGGTGTCAATTGAAGTGGAAAGTATTTCCATGTGGCGAGTTTAGCATAAAATGCCCCTCCCCGTCCCTCCCCAAATACACGAGAAGGAGTTGGATTAACAACGAGAGAATCGATCGTGTATTCGGCGATGGTGACCGAAGGTCGGGTGGGGCGGGTCATTTCAATTTCCTGAGCAGCCTCTCCACTTCCTCATACGTCACCCTGTAATTCTACGGTGGACTCGCGATGGGCAATTCTGAAAATCTTCTTAGAAACTTGTGCTAAGATTTCCGCATGCTAGAATTTTCGAGTATTACCGATCAGCTCTTCATCGGCGTTACGCCGTTGGCGAGCGATTACAACGGTCTGCGCGAGCTGGGGATCCAGCTCGTGATCAATATGCGCTTCAGCCGCGGTCCGTATCCCGACACGCATCACACACCCATACGTTTACTCTGGCTGCGCACGATTGACAGTCCTTTCGTTCCTCTTCCGATCTCCAGGCTGATCGCCGGCGCAAGCGCCGCCCTGGAGACGATCCTGCTGGGCGGTAAGGTGTATGTCCATTGCGCGTATGGACGCCATCGTGGTCCGGCAATGGGGTCATGCATCCTGATCGCGCAGGGCTACCAGCCCGAAGAGGCGATGGAGCTGGTTGTGAAGGGCAGGAGCGTTGCCGATCCGTATATCCCTTACATCCGTTCGCGGATTATGAAGTTTGCGAGTGAGTGGGAAAAAGAGCTGAGGATTTCAGATCCTACGACTAAGTAAGGAGCTCAACAACGGAGGCGTTGAGTGCTTCTAGATATGTACCTCTGCACCGTGGTTGGATATTTTCAGGCGGAAGATGCGTGCCTGGTTCCCTGCCTGCTGAAATGCGCCCCGCATCGCCTCCCCGATGGCAGGGTCCCGCTCGGCTGAGAACGCGATCAGGCTGGGACCCGCGCCGGATAGCGATACAGCCGCGGCGCCTGCTTCCCTGGCTGCGTCCATGGCTCGCTGCGCGCCCGGGATGAGCGCGAGCCGATAGCGCTGGTGCAATGTATCGGTCATGGCTCTGGCGAGCAAATCCAGATCTCCATCGCGAAATGCCTGTGTGACCAGGACGGCCCGGCTGATGTTGTACACTGCATCCTTCAGAGGGACCTGTTCCGGAAGCACGAGGCGCGCCTGTTTCGTCGACAGGCGAAAATCCGGCAGGACAACGGTTACCTGGAAAGGTGACTCGAGACTTCCCACAGTCGTGTGGTTTCCATCGACTGAGATTTTGTGGGTAAAGACCTTGCCATTTTCCACCGTGGAAACGACCAGCCCACCGAGTAGTGCAGAGGCTACGTTATCGGGGTGTCCTTCCATTTCGCTGGCGAGGTCCAGGATTTCCTCCTTCGAAAAAGGCTTTCCCAGCAAGACGTTCGCGCCGAGCAGCCCGGTCAGCTTGGCGGCGGCAGAGGAGCCAAGCCCTGAGGAGAGCGGGATGCGATTGATGCAATCCAGGTGAAGAGGGGGGAGCCGCCGACCGAGGCGTTCCGCCAGTTTTTGCGCCGAGCGGATGATCAGATTGTTTTCCCCGGCAACGAGTTGCTCTCTGCCCTCACCGGTGACCTGCACGGAGTGTTCGATGGCAAGTGTGATGACCGTGTCGTTCCACAGGTCCAATGCCAGCCCCAGAGAGTCAAACCCGGGGCCAAGGTTCGCAGACGTGGCGGGAACTCGAATGGTGATGTGCATAATTCAATTATGTTATTGCGAGCCCCAAGGGGCGAAGCAATCTCCCGATAACAGATTTTCCCTTGTTGCCAGGAGGTTGCTCACCTACCTGATTTGCCAAGCAAATTACGGGCGGTGCCAGGGTCCTCGCGCAAAGCCCTCCTCGCAACGACAGACTATCCTAGTAGTACCTCTTCCAATGCCTCCAGCCTGGGCGGGACGACGAGCGGCTTCTGCATGTCCCTGGTGATGATATCCGGATCCTTCAAGCCATGTCCGGTGCAGATCGCGACCACACGCTTGCCTTGAACGTTCAACTTTCCACTTGTTATTTCCATCGCCAGGCCCGCCAGCCCGGCGGCAGAGGCAGGCTCCACCCAGATCCCCTCGAGCGTTGCCAGCATCTTTTGCATCTTCAGGATCTGCTCGTCGGTGGCGGCGATGATGCGCCCGTGGGATTCTTCGGCGGCTTGCAGAGCTTGCTCGCCACGGGCCGGTTTCCCGATCCGGATGGCAGTGGCAACGGTCTCGGGATGTGCCACGGGATGTCCCAGCACGAGCGGCGCAGCGCCTGCCGCCTGGACGCCCAAGACCTGCGGCAGCCCGATGGACTTCAGCCCATCGTATTGTTTGAAGCCAGCCCAGTATGATGTAATATTACCGGCATTCCCGACCGGCAAACATAACCAATCCGGTACAGAATGCAGCGTGTCACAGATCTCGAACGCAGATGTTTTCTGCCCCTCGACGCGGTAAGGATTGATGGAGTTGACCAGGCAGATGGGGTGCTTGTCCGTGATCTCGACCACCATGGTGAGGGCATCGTCGAACGAGCCGTCGATCTGGATCACCTGCGCGCCATAGGCAATCGCGCCCGCCAGCTTGCCCGCCGCGACCTTTCCCTGCGGGATGAGCACGATACACTTGAGTCCGGCGCGCGCCGCGTAGGCGGCCGCCGAGGCGGCGGTGTTGCCCGTCGAAGCGCAGATGACTGTGCTTGCGCCGCGCCCGAGCGCCTCCCCGACCGCGGCGGTCATACCGCGGTCCTTGAAGGAGCCGGTCGGGTTGAGCCCTTCGTATTTGATGTAGAGCTCAAACCCGCCGCCCAGCTCGCGGGCTAAATTCTCGGCTTGGATCAGCGGCGTATTGCCCTCGAGCAGGCTCACCGTTTTGGTGTGAGCCGGGAGGTCCAGCAGATGTCCGTATTTGTGAATGAGTCCTTGATATGACATAGGGCGAGTGTAGCATAAAATTCATCGCCACTTAATTTTTTCCCGATATACTTCTGAACAATGAGCCGAGTCTTTTTCCTTACTTTAGTGGTTTCTATTTTGTTGGCGGCATGTGCGGGACAAGCCGTCTCCGCCTCGAATGCGCTCCCCACCGCCCTGCCGACGCAGACTTTCCCCTCTCTGGCTTATGTGTTCCGTGCGACCGACACGCCGAGACCAAAGCATTTTTCCCCCATTACGCCCGCTCCCACGAGAACTCTCATACCCAGCTTGACGCCTGAGATCACGGCGACCGCCTCGCTAGATTGGAAGTTGCTGCCTGTGATCCCTGAAGACATCGATCCCAGCCTGCAGCTCGTCTATGAGCGAGGATTGGAGCTGGGCAACGATCCGCATGCGTTTTCGATCTTTGGCGATTGCCAGGCAAGGCCGGATGAGTTCTTCGGCCTGTTCGAGACGGATCCGTCTGTGGTCGAGGAGCTTTCTCCGGAGCTGCAAGTGGTCGTGGAGTATTTCCGGGGCTCCTTCAACCGGGAAAGCCCCACTGCCCAGGACGGTACGACACCCGGGTCCCTGTTGTGGACGCAATGGCACCGCGGCGAGTATGGTTGCTCCTTCACGGAGACCCCCGTGGAGTGTGAGCTGCGCATCCATCGTCCCTCGTTTGTCATTCTCCAGGTCGGGACGCATTTCGAGTCGCGCAACACCGAGTATCTGCGCCGGGTGATCCTGCAGCTGATGGATGCGGGCGTCGTGCCGATCCTTGCCACCAAAGCCGATAATCGCGAGAAGGACGAGCGCATCAACCGCGATATGGCGATGCTCGCCGAGGAATACGATCTTCCGCTCTGGAACTTCTGGGCGGCGGTCTCCGATCTGCCGGATCGTGGGCTGTATACCCGTGACGATCGCCCGTTGCAGGGTCCTATTTACCTCACTGCGGCGGCGGCGGAGCGTCACCGCATGACGGGCCTCGAAGCTCTGGCGGCTGTCTGGCGAGCGGTAGCCACCCGCTGACGGTTGCTCAAACAGTCGTCAGTCGGGAAAGCACCTCGATTGGTTAGCAGGCAGCGCTAGTACAAAAAAAGACTCCTGAAACGGAGTCCTTTCCCTAAACTTTCAGCTTTCCAACCTTTCGCCTTTAGCGGCGCAAGATCTATTTTGCGATTTTTGCGACCGTCACTCCCGCGCCGCCTTCATTCTCCTTTGGCTCCTCAAAGGAAGCCACATACGGGCTGGACTTCAAGGCATTGCGCACCGCTTCGCGCAGCTTGCCTGTCCCTTTGCCGTGGACGATGCGCACGAACAACAAACCGGAGGAGTACGCTCGCTCCAGATAGCGTTCGAGTTCCTCCAGCCCGTCTTCCACCAGCTTACCGCGCAGGTTCAATTCGATGCCCGGAGATTTGGTGTTGCTTAAGACTGCGCGGCCGCTGCCCTCCGCAGCCTTCTTGTTCCCCTCAAATGATTGCTCACTGGGCGCTTCGCGTAGCGACTGATTACTGGTATCTGGCTCACTGGCTTTCCTCACCAGGTCCGCCAGCCGCGCCCGCACGCGCAAACTCCCGATATGCACCTCTGCATCGGACTCGCCCAGGGCGGTGACCACGCCGTCGGCGTTCAGCGTGCTGACAGTGACACGCTCGCCTAACCTTAGAGATTGGAAGTTGGAGATTGGAGATCGATTGGCTTTCCGCTCAACCGGGGCTTCGATTTTCTCCTCGATCTCCTCGACTTTTTCTTCCAGCTCTTTCAGGGCTTGCAGGGGTTGCCTCGCCTTCTTGAGCTCAGACTTAAGCGATTCGATATTCCTCTTGAGCACAGCCACTTCGAGCTCACCTTCGGCGCGGGCTTTTGCCAACACTTCGCGGCGCTCGTCCTCGATTTTTTCCAGGCGCTTCTCGAGCTCCCGGGTCTGCTCTTCGAGCCGGTCGCGAGCGCGCTCCAGTTTCTGGCGCTCGCGCGAGGTGCGGTTGCGCTCCTTGCGGATATCGTCGAGCAGCTTGTCGGCGCGCAGCTCGTCGGGGTTGATCTCCGCTTTCGCGGATTCGATGATCGGCTGCGGAAGACCGAGTCGCTGGGCAATCAGCAGCGCGTTGGAACGTCCGGGCAGTCCGATCGTCAGGTGATAGGTGGGACGCAGGGTCTTGATGTCGAATTCCAGCGAGGCATTGACCACGCCTTCGGTCGAGTGGGCAAACGTCTTTAGCTCGGGATAGTGCGTCGCCACCAGCGTCGTACAGCCGGTCTCGAGCAGAAAGCTGAGGATGGCGCGCGCCAGTGCCGCGCCCTCTTGCGGGTCGGTGCCGGCGCCTAATTCATCGAAGATGACCAGCGAGCGGTGATCGATCTGCTTGAGGATGCGGATGATATTTGTGATATGTCCGCTGAACGTGCTGAGCGATTGTTCGATGGACTGCTCGTCGCCGATATCTGCGTAGACGGCGTAGAAGCAGGGCAGCTCCGAGCCGCTTTGCGCGGGGATGTGCAAGCCGCTCTGTGCCATCAGCGCGAACAGACCGACGGTCTTGAGCGAGACGGTCTTCCCGCCGGTGTTCGGGCCAGTAATGACGATCGCCCGCGTGCCGGACCGGGGATCGACGTCAATCGGGATGACCGTTTGCGGATCGAGCAGCGGATGGCGCGCCTGCATCAAATGAATGGACGGATTACGAGATTCACCGGATGCTTGCTCTTTTTGCCTTCTATTCTCTATCCTGTGCAGGACGGGCGCCGATGCCCGTAGTTCTTCCGCATATTTCGCCTTCGCAAAGATCAGGTCGAGCATGGCGAGGTTTTCCACGCCGTAGGTCAGCTCTTCACGGTGTTCGCCGATCTGGACAGAAAGCTCATACAGGATGCGGCGCTCCTCGTCCCGCTCTTGCAGCTCGAGCTCGCGCACCTGGTTGTTGAGCTCCACCACCGGCAGAGGCTCCACGAACAGGGTCGCGCCGCTGGAGGACTGGTCATGCACCACTGCCTTGATCTGCCCTTTGAACTCCGCCCGCAACGGGATGACGTAGCGCCCATCGCGCTGGGTAATGATGGGCTCCTGCAGCTTGTTTCCGGACTCAGTCAGATATTTTTGCAAACGGGACATCAAGCGGTCGTGAGCGATCTTGATCTCACGCCGCAGCGTGGCGAGCTTTGGCGAAGCGGAATCGAGCACCTCGCCGCGGTCGGAGAGGACGCGCGAGATCGCATCCACCAGGCCGTGCGATTCGGGCAACCCCGCTGCGATCTGGGCAAGACGCGGGTATTCATCGGTTTTGCGCTCGAGCGATTTCTTCAGCTCGCGGCACGAGATCAGCGTGGATTTGATGTCCAGCAATTGTCCCGGGTCGAGCACACCGCCGCGCGCTGCCAGGTCGGCTGCAGGCCGGATGTCGTGCGCCCCGCCGACGCCAAGGTCCTGCACCGAGAATAATTTGCGCGCTTCTGCGGTTTCTGCCAGGCGGGCGATAGCCAGATCATACGAGTTGGTGGGCTCGAGCGAGCGCGCCAGCTCCATCGAGGCGGAGAAGTCACAGAAGGCTCGTAACCGCTCGAGGATCTTGGGATATTCAAGGACCTGCAGGGTTTTCGGATCCATTGCCCGGAATTATAAACTAGACATGTTCAAAAGATGGACCGGGCAGAGATGATCTGCCCGGCGAAATGATTCAGCGCGGAAGAAATTACTGAAGTGAGGTTAGCAGGAAATCATCGAAGGTCACGTCGGCGGTATTGGGCTTGTCGCCGCTCCAGGTGAAAAGCCCCACGCGGCCGCCGGCATAGATGGAATCAGACACGGAGGCAATCTTCTGTCCGTCCACATACAACGTCAGCGTGCCCTGACCGCAGTCCGCGCCGAGGCGATAGGAGGCCGCGCTGCTGGCGATCAAGTCGGAGGATGCCCATTGGCCGTCCCCGGTCAGGAACTCATCCGATTCGCCTGTCGTGGCGCGGATAATGGCATATTCTCCGGCGGGCGTCATGGCAAGATAATAAAAAGACCAGTCGTCTGCCTGCTGGGCGCAGATGAAGCCAAACGCCGTCGCCGGGTCTGTGCTGTGGTTCAGGGCCGTGACCTCCATGTGGACGTCCTGGTAGTCCTTGTCGTCCGGCGTGCTCCAGGCGACGAAATTCTCCTTGAAGACGCGCATGCGCAGGGCCTCGTCCTGATACTCCAGGGAGCTCTCCGCATCGGTCAGCGTGCCCCAGCGGTCCCGGCTAATGGAAAAATCGTCCTCCAGCAGAACATTCCCGCCCAGGTTCACTTCTGTGGTTGCGGGAGGCGCCTCTGTAGGCGGGACCGCGATTGTTGGCGGCGTGGTCGGCGTGGCCACAGCCGCAGTCGACGTGGATGCGGGCCAATACATCGCGACGACGCCAACCCCGCCCGCGACGAGCGCCAGACATGCAACTGCCAGACAGCCAATAATCCAGATGGCGGGCTTACCGGCCCTGGACGCGACCATGGTCCCCGGGGGGGGCTTCTGCGGAGTCTGCTCCGGGGGGAGCACCTGGGTTTTCGCGTCCGGTGGTGGAGCCTGCAACACCACATCCCTGTCGGCGATCGCGCGCTTCCAGGCGGCAATAAACTCCGCCGCAGTGTCAAAACGGTCTTCAGGATTCTTGGATAATGCCTTGAGGATCACCTGCTCAATGGATGGCGGGATATCCGGCTTGACCTGCGATGGCGGCGGCAGTGGATCGCTGATGTGCTTGAAGAGCACAGCCAGGGGTGTGTCGGCAACATAGGGCACCTGGCCAGTTGCCATTTCATACAGAATGATGCCAAGAGAATAAATGTCCGAGCGCTGGTCCACGGGACGGGACTGCGCCTGCTCCGGGCTGATATACGCCGGGGTGCCCATGATCGCGTCGGTCTGGGTCAGGCGCGGGGAAGCGCTCTCCAGCAGCTTGGCGATCCCGAAGTCGGTGAGGAAGATGTTGCCCTGCGAATCGATCAGGGCGTTGGCGGGCTTGAGGTCCCGGTGCACTACGCCGTGACCGTGGGCGTAACTGAGCGCCTCTGCCAGCTGGGTGAAGATGCGGTCGATCTCCTCCAGCGGAAGCGGGCGGCGCGATTCCATCCGCTCCTTGAGCGTGCCGGCATCCAGGTAACGCATCACGAAATAGGCAACGCCGTCGCTCTCGCCGTAGTCGAAGACTGGCAGAATGTGCGGGTGCTCGAGCTTCGCAATGATGCGCGCCTCCTGCTGGAAGCGCCTCGCGAATTCCGGGCTCTCCGCCAGCTGGCTGGGCAGCACCTTGATGGCGACATAGCGGTCGACCGATGCCTGGTAGGCCTTATACACTGTCGCCATCCCCCCTTTGCCGATCTGATTGATGATGCGATAGGGTCCGAGCATTTGCCCGGGTTGAACGTTATCCATGCTGTGCTCCAGGTCGTTCCATCGTATGGTCTACTTCATTCTACGACTGTTTTGTGGGGATTTCAATTTACAGGGTACCGTCAAGCCGGTTTCGAAGCCTTCAGCGAAAACTTTACGTCGGGTTATCTTCA
>Ga0209798_10002296_pt1 | contig 11238 bp, 9 predicted proteins | sample DOMMetBare3Fresh_FD_187475 | JGI IMG/M metagenome (GOLD analysis project Ga0209798, IMG submission 187475) | Wetland sediment microbial communities from St. Louis River estuary, USA, under dissolved organic matter induced mercury methylation -... | ecosystem: Environmental > Aquatic > Freshwater...
CACCGCCTGCGCTGCCACAATTGCAGCTCAGCACTCCAGCAACGAAGCTCCAGCAACGAACGGACCCACCGCGATGCCGCGCTACAGGACGATCGAGGATGCCATCGGCGGCACGCCGCTCGTGCAATTGCAGCGAGTCCCGGGCCATCTGGGTGCCGATCGTGGCAACGTGATTCTCGGCAAGCTGGAAGGCAACAATCCGGCGGGATCGGTGAAGGATCGTCCGGCCATCAGCATGATTCGCCGCGCCGAGGAGCGCGGCGAGATCAAGCCCGGCGACACGCTGATCGAGGCCACCTCGGGCAACACCGGCATCGCACTGGCGATGGCCGCAGCGATACGCGGCTACCGCATGGTGCTGGTGATGCCCGAAGACCTGTCGATCGAGCGCGCGCAGACGATGAAGGCGTTTGGCGCCGAGCTGATCCTGACGCCGCGCTCGGGTGGCATGGAATACGCGCGCGACCTGGCCGAGCAGATGCAGCGCGATCGCAAGGGCCGTGTGCTCGACCAGTTCGCCAACACCGACAACCCGCGCGTGCACTACGAGACCACCGGGCCCGAACTCTGGCAGCAGACCGAAGGACAGATCACGCATTTCGTCAGCGCGATGGGCACCACCGGCACCATCACCGGCGTCAGCCGCTTTCTGAAGGAACAGCGCGACTCGATCCGCATCGTCGGTGCGCAGCCGGCCGAAGGCTCGCGCATCCCGGGCATCCGCAAATGGCAGGAGCAGTACCTGCCGAAGATCTACGAACCGCAGGCCGTCGACGAACTGGTGCTGGTGTCGCAGGCCGACGCCGAAGACATGGCGCGCCGCCTGGCTCGCGAGGAAGGCCTGTTCGCGGGCATCTCGGCTGCAGGCGCCTGCTGGGTCGCGCTTCGGGTGGCCGAGCAGGTGCGAGACGCGACGATCGTGTTCGTGGTCTGCGACCGCGGCGACCGCTATCTGTCGACCGGCGTGTTCCCGGCCTGAGCCATGCCGTCGGCCTACCGCTTCTGCCCCAACTGCGCGACGCCGCTGCAGCCCCTCGCTGCAGCCGAGGACGGGGGCGAGAAGACGCGCCTGCGTTGCCCGGCCTGCTCGTGGACGCATTGGAACAACCCGACACCGGTGCTGGCCGCGGTGGTCGAGTGCACCGACCGCGGCGGCTGCATTCTGCTGGCGCGCAACGCTGCCTGGAGTGGGCGCATGTTTGCCCTGATCACCGGTTTCATGGAGGCGGGCGAGTCGCCCGAAGAGGGCATCCAGCGCGAAGTGGCGGAGGAAACCTCGCTGCGGGTCGACGCGCTGAAACTGATCGGCGTCTACGAGTTCCTGCGCATGAACCAGGTCATCATCGCCTACCACGCGCAGGCAAGTGGCGAAGTGCGTCTGTCGCCCGAATTGGCGGAGTACAAGTTGTTCGCGCCGGCCGATGTGGTCTGCTGGCCTGCCGGCACCGGCTACGCGCTCGCCGACTGGTTGCGTTCACGCGGCCACGAGCCACGGTTCATGGACTTCACGCGCCGCGCGTAGAATTTGCGCTTCATCGAACACGCCGACATGCAAGCCAACAAAGAACTCGACGCACGTGGCCTGAACTGTCCCTTGCCGATCCTCAAGGCGAAGAAGGCCCTGGCCGACATGAAGAGCGGCGACGTGCTGAAGGTGCTCGCAACCGATCCGGGCTCGATGCGGGACTTCCAGGCGTTTGCCCGTCAGACCGGCAACGAACTGATCGAGCAGACCAGCGGCGCGGACGAATTCGTGCACTTTCTGCGCCGGCGCTGAGCCGGCGCGGGGCGCTACAGCGCCAGCGAGCGCAGGAACTCGCGAAAACCCGGCCCCAACTCAGGATGATTCAACGCCAGTTCGACATTGGCCTCCAGGAAGCCTTCCTTGCTGCCGCAGTCGTAGCGCCTGCCCTCGTAGCGGTAGGCAAAGACCTTTTCGCGCCGCAGCAGCGAGGAGATCCCGTCCGTCAACTGGATTTCGCCACCGACGCCCCGCGGCTGGCTGAGGATCTCGTGGAACACCCCGGGCGTGAGGATGTAGCGGCCGGCCACCCCGAGCCGCGACGGAGCGGACTCGGGAGCGGGCTTTTCGACGATGCGTGTCACGTCCATCACACGCTCGTTCACGGGGGTACCGGCCACGATGCCATAGCGCCGGGTGTGAGCCGCGGGCACTTCCTGTACCGCCAGGATCGACGCACGCCACTCGCTGAACTGCTCGACCATCTGTTTGAGCACCGACGGTGAGCCCACCATCAGGTCGTCGGCCAGCAAGACCGCGAAGGGCTCGTTGCCGACCAGCCGCTGACCACAGAGCACCGCATGGCCGAGGCCCAGCGCCTGAGCCTGCCGCACGTAAATGCATTCCATGTCGTCGGGTTTGACCTTGCGAACCAACTCCAGCAGCTCGGTTTTACCCGCCTGTTCAAGGGCTACCTCGAGCTCGAACGTCATGTCAAAGTGGTCCTCAATGGGCCGCTTATGACGCCCGGTCACGAAGATCATCTCCCTCACGCCGGCTTCATAGGCCTCCTCGACGGCATATTGGATCAGCGGCTTATCCACCACCGGCAGCATTTCCTTCGGTTGGGCTTTGGTGGCGGGCAGGAAACGGGTTCCTAGACCGGCTACAGGGAAGATCGCCTTCTTGATCAACATTCGCTTACATAGAATTGTTGGGATTCACATGAGGGATTCTTGCATGGCGGTCGATGCGTCTTGCTCCAAATGTGAGCCGGAACACGCATGGATGTCCTGATCGTCGAACCGCTGGAACCGGAAGTGATGCATTGGCTCGTCGCGCGCCACGCGGTGCGCTACGCGCCCGATCTGGCGCGCGACCCTCGCGCCTTTCGGCAGGCGCTGTTCAACGTGCGTGCGCTGATCATTCCCCCGTCCGTCGCCCTTGACAGTCAGGCGCTTCACTATGCGCCGGTGCTGCGCGCCGTCGGGCGCCTGAGTTCGGGTGCCGAGAACATCGACACCGACGCCTGCGCGCGCGCCGGCGTGGAGGTGGTGCGGCCGATCAATGCCAGCGCCACGGCCGAGGCCGAGTTCATGATCGGTGCGCTGCTGCAGATGTTCCGCCGTGTGCCGGTGCTGAGTGCCGAAGGGCTGCTGGTGGGTCGCGAACTCGGTGGCGCAACGGTCGGCCTGATCGGCATGACGCCTGCCGCGCGGCCCCTGGCGCTATTGCTGGGGGCGTTCGGCTCGCGTGTCGTGGGTTATGACCCGGCGGTGCACGTTTCCGATACGCTGTGGAACCGCTGGAAGGTGGAGCCGCTGGGCCTGCGCGAGCTGATGGAGCAGGCCGACGGGGTGTGCGTGATGCTCACGTACTTCTCGCGCTACCACGGCCTGCTGGGCGAGCGCTTCCTGCCATCGTGCAAACAGAGCCAGGTGCTGGTCAGCATCGCGCATTCGAGCCTGTTCGACGAGATGGCGCTGGCCGAAGTGCTGGGCTCGGGCCGCATGGCCGCCGCCTGGTTCGACAGCCTGGAACCCGGCGTGCTCGATCCGGGTCGTCCATTGCACGACGTCGATACGCTGCAGGTGACGCCGCGCGTCGCGAGCACCACACGCGAGTCGCGCATCCGCAGCGCCTGGGCCGTGGCCCGGCGCATCGACGAGCTGCTGTCGGCGACGCCGGCGCGCGCCGAGTTCAGGCCGACGGCCCCAGACGACCCCGTTGATCTTCAAGCCGGCGAAGCGCCTGTCTGAAGTCGGCCAGCCGGGCACGCTCCTGCTCGACCACGGCCGCCGGCGCGCGCGCGACGAAGCTCTCGTTGCCGAGCTTGGCTTCGCTCTTGCGGATTTCGCCCTGCAGCCGCTCGATCTCCTTCGATTGACGCGCGCGTTCGGCACCGACATCGATCGGCACCACCAGCGCCAGCCTGACCTCACCCACGACCGCCACCGGTGACTGCGCCGCCGCGGCGCCAAAGCCGGCTTCGTCATCGAAGCAGCGGACTTCGGCGAGTCGCCCGATCGCCGCCAGCAGCGGCGCCGCTTCGGCCACGAACGCAGAGTCACCGACCGCGTACAGCGGCACCTTCTGCCCTGGCTGCAAGCTCATTTCGCTGCGCAGGCTGCGAATCGCGAGCATCAGCGACTTGAAGCGGGCCATCCAGGCATCTGCGCGTGGGTCCACGCGCTCCAGCTGCGCCTTCGGGTAGCGTGCGGTGACGATCGAATCGGCCGAGCCGGCGGCCTTGCGGCCGGCGACAACGGCCACCGTGTCCCAGAGCTCGGCGGTGATGAAAGGTGCCACCGGGTGCAGCAGACGAAGCACCGTTTCGAGCACGCGCAGCAACGTGCGGCGGGTCGCGCGTTGCTGCGATTCGTCGCCGTGCGCGATCTGCACCTTGGCGATCTCGATGTACCAGTCGCAGTACTCGTCCCAGACGAATTGATAGATCGCATGGGCCACGTTGTCGAGCCGGTACTCGGCAAAGCCTTGTTCGACAGCGGCTTCCACCCGCTGCAGCTCGCCGGTGAGCCAGCGATCGGCGCTCGAGAAGCGCAGGTAGCCGTGCGCTTTGCCGCCGGGGCTGCTCGTCGGCCGCTGGGCCGCTCCCGAGGCCGACGAACCCTCTAGGGGGGCGAGCGCCGACGGGCGCTCCGGGGGCTCACAATCTGCCTTGCTGTGCTCCATCAGCCCGCAGTCCTTGCCCTCGCAGTTCATCAGCACGAACTTGGTGGCGTTCCAGAGCTTGTTGCAGAAGTTGCGGTAGCCCTCGCAGCGCTTGCTGTCGAAGTTGATGTTGCGTCCCAGCGAGGCCAGGGCCGCGAACGTGAAGCGCAGCGCGTCGGCACCGTAGCCGGGGATGCCGTCCGGGAACTCCTTTTCGGTCGACTTGCGGATCACCGGCGCCGTCTCGGGCTTGCGCAGACCGGTCGTGCGCTTGTCCAGCAGCGGCTTCAGCGCAATGCCGTCGATCAGGTCCACCGGATCGAGCACATTGCCCTCGCTCTTGCTCATCTTCTTGCCGTGCGAGTCGCGCACCAGGCCGTGGATGTACACGTGCCGGAACGGCACCTTACCGGTGAAATGCACCGTCATCATGATCATCCGGGCGACCCAGAAGAAGATGATGTCGTAGCCGGTCACGAGCACCGACGAGGGCAGGAAGAGGTCCTGCTCGACCGTCTTCGCCGGCCAGCCCAGGGTCGAGAAGGGCACCAGCGCCGACGAGTACCAGGTGTCGAGCACGTCCTCGTCGCGGATCAGCGTGCCGGCGTAGCCCGCCGCCTGGGCGCGCGCACGTGCCTCGGTTTCATCGCGCCCGACGAAGAGCTCACCGCCCGTGCCGTACCACGCCGGGATCTGATGTCCCCACCACAGCTGGCGCGAGATGCACCAGTCCTGGATGTTGTGCATCCACTGGTTGTAGGTGTTGACCCATTGTTCGGGCACGAAGCGCACGGCGCCCGAGTCGACGGCCTCGATCGCCTTGGCGGCGATGCTCTTGCCGTCGCGCCCCGGCTTGCTGAGCGCCACGAACCATTGGTCGGTGAGCATCGGCTCGACGATCTGCCCGGTGCGCCCGCAGCGCGGCACCGTCAGCCGGTGCTTGCGCGTCTCGACCAGCAGCCCTTGCGCCGCGAGGTCGGCCACCACCTGCTGGCGCGCGACGAAACGGTCGAGCCCGCGGTAGGCGGCCGGCGCCTCGTCGTTCACGGTCGCGTCCAGCGCAAGCACGCCAATGACCGGCAGCCCGTGGCGTTGTCCGACCACGTAGTCGTTGGCGTCGTGTGCCGGCGTGACCTTCACGACACCGGTGCCGAAGGCGCGGTCGACATACTCGTCGGCAATCACCGGGATCTCGCGGCCCGTCAGCGGCAGGTGCACCCGCTTGCCGACCAGCCCGGCGTAGCGTTCGTCGTCGGGGTGCACCATCACGGCGACGTCACCCAGCATCGTCTCGGGGCGCGTGGTGGCCACGGTCAGGCTGCCGCTGCCGTTGGCCATCGGATAGCGGATCAGCCAGAGAAACCCGTCTTCCTCCTCCGACTCCACCTCGAGGTCCGATACCGCCGACTTCAGCACCGGGTCCCAGTTGACCAGGCGCTTGCCGCGGTAGATGAGGCCCTCGTCGTACAAGCGCACGAAGGTCTCGGTCACGACGGGCGACAGCTTCTCGTCCATCGTGAAGTACTCGTGCGACCAGCTCACGCTGTCGCCCATGCGGCGCATCTGCTGGGTGATGGTGGCGCCCGAGGTCGCCTTCCAGTCCCACACCTGGGCGACGAAGTTCTTGCGTCCGAGGTCGTGCCGCGACAGGCCGGCTTCCTGCAACTGCCGCTCGACGACGATCTGCGTGGCGATGCCGGCATGGTCGGTGCCCGGCAGCCACAGCGTGTTGAAGCCGCGCATGCGGTGGTAGCGCGTCAACGAGTCCATGATGGTCTGGTTGAACGCATGACCCATGTGCAGCGTACCGGTCACGTTGGGCGGCGGCAGCTGGATGCAGAACGACGGTTTGGAGGCATCCAGTGTCGGCGCGTAGGCGCCGCTGCGCTCCCACAGCGGGGACCAGCGTGCCTCGATTGCAGCGGGTTCGAAGGACTTCGCAAGCGGTTGGGTCATCGAGTGCGTAACGCGTTGTGACGGCTGATCGAGGTGTCAGCGCGCGAGACGTCGATTCTAGGTGCCGCACACCCAATGGCTGACGCGGCTCAATTTTGCTGCTGCTGCTGTCAACGCACGGCCACGCTACCGGGTTCAATGCCTGTCATGCTATCGGGCACGCGCCGGCAAGCATCGAGCCTGCGAACTGGAGAAGGCCATGTCGAAACACCAAGCACTCCGCCCTGACAACCACCCGGTCGGCCGCGTCCGCTTGTGGCTCGCGGCCCTGGCGCTGTCCGCACTGTCGGCATGCGGCGGCGGCGGAGGCAGCAGCGACGTCGGCTCGTGCGACGTTGTCTCGCGACAATCGTGGCTGCGCGACTACTTCAACGACTGGTACTTCTGGTATGCGCTGAGCCCTTATCCGGCTCCCGGCTCGCTGCCGACGGTGGACGCATACTTCAACGGCCTGCTCTACACCGGCATCGACCCCAACTTCCCGGCCGATCGCTGGAGTTTTCATCAGAGCACCGAGAGCTTCAATCGTTTTTTTGGTGACGGCCAGACGCTCAGCTACGGCATCTTCGTGGCCGGACTCGAGGTGACGACGCCGACGCCGCAACCGACCGCTCCGCTGTACGTGCGCTACATCGAACCGCTATCACCGGCGGCGGTGGCCGGCATCACCCGTGGAGACCGCATCGTTTCGATCAACGGCCGGCCGGCCTCGGACATGATTGCCGCCAACGATTTCTCGGTTCTGACCCCCAGCGCATCGGGCGACACGATAACGGTGGTGCTCGGCAACACCGGCGGCCAGCGTACGGTGACCGTCCAGGCGCGGGTCTTCCCACTGACTCCGGTATCGACTGCGACGGTCGTGACATCGCCGTCAGGACGCAAGATGGGATACATGATCGTGAAGGACATGATCAGCCAGGCTGGCGCACCGTTGGGCAGCGCGATGGCGTCATTCGCACAGCAAGGCGTGACCGAACTCGTGCTCGACCTGCGCTACAACGGCGGCGGCCTGGTCTCGGTGGGGCGCGACATTGCGTCGTACATCAATCCGGCGCGAACGTCGGGGGCGGTCTTCGCGAATCTGCTGTACAACAACAAGCACGCCGGGACCAGCCCTCCGTTCCTCTTCAATTCGCCGCTCAATGCGCTGACCCTGACACGGGTCTATGTGCTTCAAGGCCCACGCACCTGCTCGGCGAGCGAGCAGGTGATCAATGCGCTGCGGCCCTTCGTCGACGTGGTGCCGCTGGGCGACACCACCTGCGGCAAGCCGGTGGGCTTCCTGCCGACCGATGACGGCTGTGGTGTGACCTACAGTGTCGTGAACTTCGAATCGGTGAACGCAAACAACGAAGGGCGGTACTTCGACGGGTTCGATCCGCGCTGCACGATTGCCGAGGATTTCACCAAGGCGCTCGGCAGCAACACCGAACCGTTGCTGGCGGCCGCGCGCAACCATGCCGACGGCATCGGATGTCCGGTGCTGGTGGCACCTCAGCGGGAGCAATCGTTGGCCGCGAAGATGCGGCGCTGGGCCGGTATGAACTCGGAAGGAGAACGTGGCGCCATGATCCCGCGCTGACCGGGTTCGCCGTCGCGCGGAGCTGAGGCGCCAGCGCCGCAGCGTGACGTGATCACATGAACAGATGCTCGCCTGCGTTCTCGCCGCCGAGGATCACGTAGTTCACCTTGCGCAGATCGGCCAAGACGCGCCCGCCGGCGTAGCTGATCGAGCTTTGCAGGTCCTCGCGCATCTCGCGCAGCGTGTCGCCCAGCCGGCCCTTGATCGGCTCCAGGATGCGTTTGCCCTCGACGTGTTTGTACTCGCCCTTGTTGAAGTCCGACGCCGAGCCGTAGTACTCCTTGTACAGCTTGCCGTCGACCTCGACCGTCTGGCCGGGGGACTCCTCGTGGCCGGCGAACAGCGAGCCGATCATCACCATCGCGGCGCCGAAGCGCACGCTCTTGGCAATGTCGCCATGATGGCGGATACCGCCGTCGGCGACGATCGGCTTGGTGGCGACGCGGGCGCACCATTTCAGCGCCGACAGTTGCCAGCCGCCGGTGCCGAAACCGGTCTTCAACCGCGTGATGCACACCTTGCCCGGGCCGATGCCGACCTTGGTGGCGTCGGCGCCCCAGTTTTCGAGATCGATCACGGCTTCGGGCGTGCCCACGTTGCCGGCGATCACGAACGCGCCGGGCAGACGCTGCTTGATGTGTTCGATCGTCTTGCGCACGCTGTCGGCGTGCCCGTGCGCGATGTCGATGGTGATGTAATCGGCGCCGACGCCCTCGGCGGCTAGCCGGTCGACCATCACATGGTCGGCCGGTTTGACGCCAGAACTGATCGAGACGAACAGCCCCTGGTCGCGCATGTGTTTGGCGAACGCCACGTTGTCGAGATCGAAGCGGTGCATCACGTAGAAATGCCCGCCGGCGGCCAGCGTTTCGGCAATGCTCTCGTCGATCACGGTGCGCATGTTGGCCGGCACCACCGGCAGCACGAAGCGGCGCGAGCCGAATTCCATCGAGGTGTCGCATTCGCCACGGCTGTCGACCCGGCACTTGCGCGGCAGCAGCAGGATGTTGTCGTAGTCGAATATTTCCATGGCGTGTGGGCAAAAAAATACCGGGCCCTGCGAAATGCAGGCCCGGTAACCGATTCTACGCCGATGAAGGCCCTTCAGGCCGTACCGTGTTTGGTCTCGAAAGAGATGCCGATCTTCTGCAGCAACGGTGTCGGCAGCAGGCCGCCGGCGCAGACGATGACTGCGTCGTTGCGCAGCTTGCGCACGCCGGCCTTGGTCTTGAGCGTCACGCTGTCGGGTTCGATCGACGCCACCGTCGATTCGAGCTCGACGCGGATGCGGCCGTTGCGCTGGGCCTGCTCCAGCAGCTGGCGGTTCTTCTGCTTGACGCGGGAGAAGGCCTCGCTGCGGTACGACAGGGTGACGTCGGTGTCGGGCCGATCACCCAGTGCGATCGCCGCCTCCAGCGCGCTGTCGCCACCGCCCACCACGAGCACGGCCTTGCCGTCGTACTGGGCCGGGTCGATCAGGCGGTAGACGACCTTGGGCGTCTCCTCGCCCGGCACGTCGAGCTTGCGTGGCGTGCCGCGACGACCCATCGCGAGCAGCACCGAACGCGTTCGGTACTTGCCGGCATTCGTGCGCACGACGAATCCGTCGCCCTCGCGGTCGACACCTTCCATGCACTCGCGAAACCCGATCTTGAGTCCGGTGCGCGTGACCACCTTCTGCCAGAACTCGAGCAGCCGCTCCTTCTGCACCTCGCCGAAGCGCACCTTGCCGATCAGGGCGAGCTTGACCGGAGCGGTCATCGCGATCTTGTTGCGCGGGTAGTGAAAGACGGCGCCGCCGAGCGAGGATTCCTGTTCGATCAACTTGTAGCGCAGCTTGTGCTCGATCGCCGACAGTCCGGCCGAGATGCCGGCCGGCCCGCAGCCGACGATCACCACGTCGTAGTCGAAGCCGCTGCCGCTGCGCCTGCGAATGACCTCGATGGCCTGACGACCCTGCTCGGCGGCCTTGCGGATCAGGCCCATGCCGCCCAGCTCGCCGGCGATGAAGATGCCCGGCACGTTGGACTCGAAATTCGGCGAGACATCGGGGATGTCGATGCCGCGCTTCTCGGTGCCGAACACCAGGGTGATCGCATCGACCGGGCAGGCGGCCAGGCAGGCGCCATGGCCGATGCACGAAGCTGCGTTGACCAGCACGGCCTTGCCGTTGACGATGCCCAGAGCCTCCTCTGGGCACGCGGTCACGCAGGAGCTGGAGCCGAGGCATCGCAGTGGATCGATCGCCGGGTGCAGCGACGGCGGCTCCACGAGGCCGGCCTCGACCGATTCCTTCAGCTGCTGCGCGTGCTCACGCTGGATCCGTCGTTGACGCCGAACATACAGCGTCCACAGAGCCAGCAGAATGGCAAGGTACAGGACGAGGTAATACTTGTCCACGCGGTTGCCCGCCGCAGGCTATTGGCCTACGACCTGCGAAATCTCGATCTTCAGGCCACGCGCGCCCGGGCTGACCGGGACGGATTGACCCTGCAAGTCGCCCGGCTGTGGCGTGGCTTCGCCGCGTTTGCTGACCCGCGCACCGACGATCACGCGCTGCATCGACGAGATCTTGGTGGCGGGCGTCATGGCCATGCTGTCGTCGAGCGTGAAGTTCAGCGGCAGGTCCTTCACCTGCTTGCGCACGATCGCCAACGGCATGCGCGGCCCTTCGACCGCGCGCGCAAACACGAACACCGTGTCTTGCGGATCCACCTTGCCCGCCAGCGCCGACGACAGGCTCACGACGCCGCTGACGGATGCGCCGGTCGTGGCGTCGCCATTGGTCGGTGCCGGCGACGGCGCCCGCACCACCGCCGGCGCGGCCGCCGCCGGCACGCCACCGGCGCCCGCCATGAGTTTGCGCGCTTCTTCGATGCCGCCCTGGATCTGCTGCACGAATTGGCTGTTGGGGTCGATCTGCTGCATCTTCTCCCAGTTGCGCAGCGCTCCGGCGTAGTCGCGTCGGTAGAACGCGGCGGTGCCGGCCAGCGACAGCGCCTTCAGGTTGTTCGGGTCGATCTTCAGCGCCTGGGCGATCAGGCGGCTCGGTTCACCCTCGAGG
>Ga0209798_10002297_pt1 | contig 11234 bp, 10 predicted proteins | sample DOMMetBare3Fresh_FD_187475 | JGI IMG/M metagenome (GOLD analysis project Ga0209798, IMG submission 187475) | Wetland sediment microbial communities from St. Louis River estuary, USA, under dissolved organic matter induced mercury methylation -... | ecosystem: Environmental > Aquatic >...
TCCCGCGATGGCGGAAAGACGTGGAAGAATCTCGATAAAGAAAATTACAACGCGGTCGCGGCAAAAGGTCCTGACGCGATTTGGGCGGTTGGAGCAAATGGACTCGTTTCGAAGTTTGAGTTGCGTTAAAATCTCAACGAAAAATTCGCGAGGTTAAGATCATGGGAAAACGCGACAAGAAAGTTGATGCTTACATTTCAAAGTCTGAGGATTTTGCAAAACCGATTTTAAAGAAATTGCGCGATGCTGTTCATAAAGCTTGTCCTGAAGTTGAAGAAAACTGGAAATGGAGTTTTCCGCATTTCGATTACAAAGGAATATTTTGTTCGATGGCGGCTTTCAAACATCATTGTTCATTCGGGTTCTGGAAAGCTTCAGCGATGAAAGATCCGTATGGTGTTTTGCTCGGAACGGGTGAGAGCGGAATGGGACATCTCGGAAAAATAACTTCGCTTAAAGATCTTCCTTCCGAGAAAATCCTGATCTCGCTTATCAAACAAGCAAAGAAATTAAACGATGAAGGCGTCAAAAATCCCGCGCGAATTCCGAAACCGAAAAAAGAACTCGTCATTCCGGATTATTTTTTGAAAGCGGTCAAGAAAAACAAAAAAGCGCTTGCGACCTTCGAGGCTTTCTCAACTTCGAAAAAGCGCGAATATGTTGAATGGATCACCGAGGCTAAAACCGATACCACTCGCGAGCGGCGCCTGAAAACTGCTGTCGAATGGATGGCAGAAGGAAAAGCGCGAAACTGGAAATACGAGAACTGTTAGTTTTCCTTTGCGCCTTGCCATTTGAATCAGAGGCTCCTTCCCTGGTTACACGAAAATCTTGGAGAAATTTGTTATGGCGATAAATCTTGGTTTCGTAAGTGTTCCCTTCAAGATCGAAGGTCCGCATGGGCTCACAAAAATCGACGGCATTGCTAAATTTTCCTCCGCTGGAATTGTTTTAGAATTCGAGGAGAAGATTTTGGGATTGATGAAAACAGGTGTAAAGGAATCTCAAATCGCGCACAGCGAAATTCTCGACATCAACATGACCAGCGGCTTCTTCGATACAAAATTCGAACGAATGTTCGGGAGCAAAATTCGGATTCGTTTGAACAATTTTTTGAAGTTGAGTGAGATTCCTTTGAAAGATGGCTTGATCGAACTCAAAATCCGCCGTCATGATCGCGCGCTTGCGGAAGCCGGTTTGGCGCGATTATTGGAAGCTTCGCGCGAAGTGAAATCGCAGCTCCCCGAAAAGCATAATCCGGTGAGTATTTTGTTTGACGAAAGCGAAGATGAAACGGCGAAATTGAAATAAAGCCGCTAATATCCCTCGTAAATTTGTACACACGAAAATCTATGCCAACAACTCCACACATCGAAAAACACTTCACATCGGGCGCGGTCGTGCGGGATGTGGTTATCGGAATGTCGGATGGTCTGACTGTTCCATTCGCGCTTGCAGCGGGTTTATCCGGCGCAGTTATGTCCTCAGGAATTATCATTACCGCGGGTTTGGCGGAAATCGCCGCGGGCGGCATCGCGATGGGTTTGGGCGGATATCTTGCCGGGCGCTCGGATGTGGAACACTACGCAAGCGAATATGCGCGCGAGGTTCGCGAGATCGAGAGAATTCCCGAACACGAAAAACAAGAGGTTTACGAAATACTCGAAGAGTTTGGTCTCAAAAATGAAGAGAGCAAGCCGATCGTGGAATCGCTTGCGCTGCGTCATGACGACTGGGTGAACTTCATGATGAAATTCGAACTTGGTCTCGAAAAACCGAATCCGCGTCGTGCATTGACCAGCGGAATCACGATCGGCGGAGCGTATGTCGTGGGCGGTTTGATTCCGCTTGCGCCTTATTTTCTCTCGCCAAGTGTGCCGACCGCACTGCTTTGGTCAACGGCGGTTACGATCGTCGCTCTTTTTGTTTTCGGTTATGTGAAAGGAAGATTCACCGGAGTTTTGCCGGTCAAAAGCGCACTGCAGACATGCCTGATTGGCAGCGTCGCGGCGGGAGTCGCATTCTTGGTTGCGAAGTGGATTTCGTGAGTCTCTGCAAGTCGAACGCGAATTTGTTAAAATTTCCGTTCGGGCTTTTGTCTCATTACCAGACGGAGATTTTATGAGTGTTGATGTTGTGATGCCGCAGATGGGTGAATCCATCACTGAAGGCACAATTTCAAAATGGTTGAAGAAGGTCGGCGACAAGATCGAACGCGATGAGCCGATTCTCGAAATTTCGACCGACAAAGTTGACGCGGAAGTGCCCGCGCCGGCAGCCGGAATTCTTTTGGACATCAAACATCAGGAAGGCGAAACGGTTGAAGTAGGAACAGCGGTCGCGGTGATTGGCGAAGCGAGCGAGAAAAGCGATGCAGAGACGCGTGGACGCAAAGACGCGGTAAAGACAATCGCGGTAACGAAGTCCGAAATTGAACAACCAAAGACACAAGCGGAAACAGCCTTGCCATCAATCGTAACCCCAACACAAAATCCCAAATCCGAAATTCCAAACCCGAATTCGAGCGAAGCGACTGAAGTCGTGATGCCGCAAATGGGCGAATCGATTACCGAGGGAACGATTTCGAAATGGTTGAAAAAAGTCGGCGATATGATCGAGCGCGACGAACCGCTGCTCGAAATTTCGACTGACAAAGTTGACGCCGAAGTTCCTTCGCCGGCTGCGGGAAAAATTCTCGCGATCAATTTTCAAGAAGGACAAACTGTCGAGGTTGGAACTGTACTTGCGTTGGTCGGAAGCGGAGATCAAGTCCAAAGTCCAATGCCCAAAGACCAAAGTCAGATTGCGACTTCAAAGGTTGAATCGGTTATAGAAGACGTAAAATCCGTGTCGGCAATTGCCACTCCGTTACCTCTAAAACCGCAACCCACAATTCCCGCGCCGCCATCACACTCAACAACTGCACCGAAAACTAATGGCTCCAGCACGATTGAAGATTTGCGGCGGACGAAGAGCAGCCCGCTGGTGAGAAATATTGCGAAGAAACATGGAGTTGATCTTGCGCGACTCTCCGGCAGCGGATTGAGCGGACGAGTTACAAAAAGAGATATCGTCACCTACATAGAATCGGGCGCGGCGATGAAACCGCAGGATCTTTTGGTGAAAAGCGCTCAACCCGTTTCCGGCGGCGCAATTGCTCAGGCACCTGCGAGTTTCGGTGCGAAAACCGGCACCGGTGATCGGGTAGAAAAAATGTCCGTGATGCGAAAGAAAATCGCGGAGCATATGACATTTTCGAAACGAACATCGGCTCACGTTTCGAGCGTTTATGAAATTGATATGACCAATGTCGTCAAATTTCGTGAGCGAAACAAAGAAGAGTTTCAGTCGCGCTATGGAACCAAACTTTCATTCATGCCCTTTATTTTTCAAGCGGTCACGAATGGACTTCGCGCGTTTCCGATCATCAACTCACAGGTAAATGGCGACGAAATAATTTTAAAGGGCGACATCAATCTGGGAATAGCGGTTGCGCTCGATTGGGGATTGATTGTTCCGGTGATCAAGGGCGCGGATAAGCTTTCGCTTTCGGGACTCGCGCTTGCGGCAAATGATCTCGCGGAGCGCGCCCGCGCTAAAAAGCTCAACCCTGACGAAGTTCATGGCGGAACTTTCACCATTACAAATCCGGGAGTCTTCGGTGGACTTTACGGAATGCCCATTATCAATCAACCGCAGGTTGCGATTTTGTGTGTAGGAGTAATTGAGAAGCGCGCTAAAGTTATCACCACGGAAAACGGCGATGATGTGATGGCAATCCGTTCGATGTCGTATTTCGCGCTAACCTATGACCATCGCGTAGTGGACGGCGCTGACGCGGAAAAATTCCTCGCTTACATTAAGAACTATCTGGAAACGGCGAAATTTTCGTTGTAGATTTTTAAAAGATTGTTTCAATTCGATTTGCATCAACATTTCCTAGGGTTTAGTCTGACAAAAGCTACTTTGTAACCGATTTCGTTTTTTGAACTGTTCAATTGACGAACAACCCTTCCGCCGTGCCGGGCGTCTCAAAACTGAGACAAATATCAGGAGTATTAAGAATAAATTAAGGAGTGGTTAAATTATGTCGAAGCGAATTCAATTGATTTTGGCGATGTTACTTCTCTCGTTTGGTGCCGCGTTTGCGCAAGATGCTCAAATGCGAAGTGTCGCCGCGGGACAAAAAATGAAACTGAAAGGAATCGTAGTAGCCCGCGATGCCGATAAGCTCGTGGTTCGCGATGCAACCGGAGTTGAAACAAAAGTTTTACTCAGCAGTGCAACCAGCATCAAGACAAAAGGCGGTTTTTTTGGCGGCGGTGACAAAACTGCGACACAGGCAATTGTCCGCGGACTCACTCTCGAGATCGAAGGAATCGGCGATAGTTCAGGAAATCTTGTTGCGAACAAAGTTCGTTTCGGAAAAGATGATTTACGAGTGGCTCAATCGATTGAAAGTCGCGTCGCGCCGGCGGAACAGCGTATCGATCAAGCCGAGCAGAATGCCCAGAGACTCTCGGGACAGATTGATGAGTTGACCGCGATCTCCAATGCCGCGCGCGGTGGTGCGAAAGCAGCCCAAGATACTGCCGACGCAGCAATCGCCGGAGTAAACGCAACCAACCAACGCATCACTTCTTTGGACGATTATGTTGTGCAGTCAACGATGGTTGTGAATTTTCGTGTTGCCAGCGCAGTGCTTTCACCGGAAGCAAAGTCGAATCTCGATCAAGTTGCGCAGACTGCGATGACAATGCGTGGTTATGTAATCGAAGTAACGGGATTTGCGTCAGCCGATGGCAACGCAAAAACAAATAAGTCTCTGAGCGAACGTCGCGCAAAGGCGGTGCTTGATTATCTGGTCGAGACGCACAACATTCCGCTGCGCCGAATCAGTACATCATATGGCTTTGGCGAACTTCAGGCGGTAGCCGACAATTCAACCCGCGAAGGTCGCGAGCAGAATCGACGAGTCGAAGTAAAGATTCTGGCGAGTCGCGGCTTGAATCAAAATGTGGAAGTTAAACCTGCGACTGCTACGGATAATCCACAGAGCAATCCGAGCAATCAGTAGTGTTTTAAACTAATCGAGCCGCGGGAGATTTCAAGGCAATTGAGTTCTTTCGCGGCTCCTGATTTTTCTTCGCCTTCATTTCCGCCCAAGAATTTGTCCCAGGAGTTGTTTTCAGATGGCAAATATTCCTTCGCGTCTTCTCGGTTTCATTTTCCTAAGCGCTCTATTCGGCTTCGCTTCTTACGCGCAAACTCCTCCTTCAAAAACCGAAACGGTTCAGGATGATGAGGTGATCCGCGTTGAATCGAAATTGGTAGTAGTTCCGGTTTCAGTTACAGATGCTAACGGCGCGCCGGTACTTGGGCTTACGAAAAATGATTTCAATGTATTTGAAGAAAGTGCTGCCCAAGAAATAGCGCAAGTTTCTTCTGCCGAGAATGCGCCACTTGAAATTGCGTTGTTGTTTGATGTTTCATCGAGCACCGGCGCGATGTTTCAATTCGAACAGGAATCCGCCGCGAAATTCCTGAAAGAAGTAATGAAGCCCGAGGACCGCGCCTGCATCTTTACGATCGGTGCGCGTGCAGTCTTGATTCAATCCCGCGATACGGCGGAAAAATCCGCAGCCTCGATTAAGACGATTTTTCCAAAAAATGAACAGACTTCGTTTTACGATTCAATCAATGCGGCGGCGGAATATCTTCGTACTCACTCACCAAAAACTTCTCGAAAGGTTTTGATTGTAATTTCCGATGGAGAAGATACAAATAGTGCGGGTGTTTTAAAAGCAATTTTTGATGCCGAGCGGAAAATTACCGATGCGGATTACAACGCGATGAGGAAAAACGGTTCATTACGAACATTGCGTTACAACGCCCGAGATGGTGCGCGCTTGCGCGAACAAAAAATCGTGCTGCGTTCGCTTCAAAATGCCGATGCCGTTTTTTATGCGCTAAATCCCGCCGGAGCTTCGCTACAGTTTAATCAGATAAGTCTTTTTGGTCAGTCAAACTTACAGAAATTCGCCGATGAAACGGGCGGAACCGCATACCTGCCTACGGTTTTTGCAACAAACCTAAAAGATCAATTGCAAAATTCCGCGAATGCAAGAAAGAATGAAGAAAGTCTTACGAGAATTTTTCGAAGTCTCGCGAATGAACTTCGGGCTCAGTATCTGCTTCAGTACTATTCCGACCGGGATTTTCCGGAAAATAAATTCGTAAAACTCAACGTTGGATTGAAGAATCCGGGTGGCTTAAAAATTCGCGCTCGGCAGGGTTATTTTGTGCGTTGATATATTTTGCCTGCCGCATCCGGTTTATCGCCGCGACCTTGTACGTCCGTTAAATTGCATCGGAAGTTTTTCTCCGACGATCATTTCGCCTTTTGTCGCAATCCTACCAGCGGAGACATTACCCATCACCTCAGAGCTGTTCAGCGCGATTCCGGTCGTCGCAACTGAAATTGTTTCCTCCGCCGATATTTTTCCCATCACATCTTCTTCTTCGCGACCGGAAAAATACGCGCTAAAACCAAGCCCGCTCAAGATTCCGAAAAGCAAGGAAACGACGGCTGTCGCTGTTTTTGAGACCCGACGCTTAAACGCCGACCATCCGACCGGACAGTCTTTCGTTAAGACCGTTCCATCCGCGCGACGATAAAACCTCACGCACAAACGTCCTTCAGCGTTGATGATCAAGCTTTCGGCTTCTGTGCGCGTCATTCCCGAAAGATTAAAAACGTTTAGCTTACAGGAACCGCAAAAACGCGTGCGTTCATCGCCGATCATTGCGTCCCAGTCGGCAGAACAAGGACTTGCTACTTTGATGTTTTCGAGTGGACTGGAAAATGTGGACATAAAAAATCTCCGTGTTTTCTTAGACGCCGCGAGTTGCGGTTAGTTCCAAGAACGCCTCACGAAGATTTTCTTGCGCAATTCCTTACGGGCTTATTGGAAATTCCTTTTGTACCTATGCGTTATCGGTCGGCGGCGACCGACGCCGATCGCATTCTTGGAAATGATGATCGTCGGGGGAAGCTGTTGGCGCTTGAATTCGTTTGCCGGTGATTCGACTTTGTTCAGAATTTCGTAAACAAGGCGCGCCTCGTGACCCGCAGCGATGATTTCCTTTGGCGAGAATTTATTTTCGAAATAAAGCTGCAAAATCGGATCCATCGTTTCGTAAGGCGGAAGCGAATCTTGGTCAAACTGATTCGGCGCGAGTTCGGCGGAAGGTCGCTTTTCAATAATTGAGTTTGGGATGATCTCCGCGCCCTTACTTCGTGAGGGCTTCTGCAAAATACCTGCGCCCTCCCTCACGGTCGGGCTACTGACACCCATAGAGTTTATGTGTCGCGCTATCGCCCAGACCTCGGTTTTCAAAACATCACCGAGTACGGCGAGTCCACCATTTGTATCGCCATACAATGTGCAGTAACCGACGGCGAGTTCGGATTTGTTTCCGGTCGAAAGCAGCAGACGACCTTCTGCATTTGAGATCGCCATAAGAATCACGCCGCGCAGACGCGACTGCATATTTTCCGCTGCGAGATTTTCACCGCCTTTTTTCGGTGCGGTGAATTTTAATTGTTTCAGCAGAACTTCAAACGTATTTGAGATCGGTTCAATTCGACTTTCGCAACCGAGATTTTTCACGAGAGCTTCCGAGTCTTTGACACTTCCTTCGGATGAAAAAGGCGAAGGCATCATCACACACAAAACATTTTCTGCGCCGAGCGCTTCGCATGCGAGCGCCGCTACGAGCGCCGAATCAATCCCGCCGGAAAGTCCTATCACCGCTTTAGTAAAACGATTTTTCGCGGCGTAATCCTTTATTCCCAAAACCAGCGCATCACGAATCGTCTCGATTTCGTCGCCTTTGATTCCGCGTGCGTCCGGTTTGTGTGCATCAAGCTCAACCGTCTCAATGAATTCTTCGAAAGCGTTCGCCTGTAGAATTATGTCGCCTTCTTCATCCGCGATTAAGCTCGCGCCATCGAAAACGATTCCGTCGTTGCCGCCTACAAGATTTACAAACACAACCGGAACTTTCTGCCGACGCGCGCGGTGCGCAACCATATCGCAACGCAGTTTTATCTTGCCCTTGTTAAATGGCGATGCATTGATGGAGACGATCAAATCCGCGCCGCTATGAATTACTTCATCGGTCGGATCTTCCTCGTATAATCTTTCCTTCCAAAAGGTTTTATCGTTCCAGAAATCTTCGCAGACTACTACTCCGATTTTCTTTCCGCCGATTTCAAAAATTCTTCGATGATCGCTCGGTTCGAAATAGCGTGGATCATCGAAAACGTCGTATTCCGGCAGAAGTGTTTTGTCCGCGAAGCCGAGAAGTTTTTTGTTGTGGATGACAGCGGCGCAGTTGTAAAGGCGACGACCATTGGCATCGTCGGTTTTTCGAATCGTGCCGACGATCGCCGTAATCCCATGGCAAGCGGAAATTATTCTTTCGAGATGATCAGAGGCGTGTTCGATTATGTCCGCATCGAGAAACCAATCTTGCGATGTGTATCCATGAGTCGCGATCTCGGGAAAGACTACAAGATCCGAGCCGTCGGACTTTGCTTTTTCGATGCCATGCAAAATCTTATCGACATTTCTTTCAATGTCTCCGTTGATTGTATTGATCTGTGCGATGGTGATTTTCATTGCAATTGAAGATGCAAGTTTGTGGAAGTCTTCGCAAAATCTCGTTTAAACAAAATCACTAAATCAAATGGAAAAAAAATTCGGATCATCAGGAGGATTTGGAGGAATTGTCGTTATCGCTGCGCTTGATCATCGTCAGGCTATTTCCGCGCTCGCTGTAGGAAACTTCGTCCATTATGTTTTGAATAATGAGAACTCCTCGTCCGCTCGGCTTGAATAGATTTGATTGATCGCGCGGGTCGGGAATTTTCGAAACGTCGAAGCCTTCGCCCTGATCTTCGATGGTAAATCTCGCCTCGTGCGGCGAGATATCGGCAGAAATGTGAACGGCTTTTCCGGCATCGAACTTGTTTCCATGTTTTACCGCATTGATAAAAGCTTCGCTTAGCGCGACCCTCAGATTCGACTGCTCTTCCGAAGTAACACCGATTTTTTCGACTCGCGCTATCAGATAATCAAGAACCACCTCCATCAATGCGATGGAGCTCGGCATTTCAAATTCAATTTTTTCATGGAGTTGTTTGAGAATTTCTTCGCGATCAACAAAGTTTGCTTTGTGAGTAAGAATCTCGGCGACGAGTTTGCCGAGCTCTTCATCGTCAAAATTCTCTCTACGGTAATTCGCCCCGCAGACCTTGAAAGCTCTGATATGCGAGTCGCTTTGATCTTTGGCTTCAGTGAGATTTACGCATTCGCCTTTGAGTCTTTTTTCCGCGACGAATTCAACATTCTCCAAATCAATAACGATCAGATCAAAGGTCTTCAAATTCCCGAGAGTCTTCACACCCTCGCGACCATTCGCGCAAGTCACCTCGTGACCTTCAGCACCGAGCTGCGTTTTTAGTTCAGTGCTAAGATCCTCGTGATCGTCAATTATTAAGATTCGGCGCTTCATTTATAACAAAAGAAACGAGCGAGAAGTTGAATTTGTTTCACATCATAACGTAGTTTTACCTACAATGATAGCCTTTTGGAAAGTTAGAATGGACGAATCGAAAACCAACTATAAAGCCCTTCGCGCACAAGCCTTTGAGAATTCCGATCTGAAAGGTTTTTCGTTAAAAGAAAGGGTTCTTATACACCTGGCGGATATCGGTTTTTTCATTTTTATTCAATTTATCGGGATGACTCTTCGGTATGAAGTCGAAGGACAGGAATCACTGATTCAATGCGAAGCCGCAAATAAACTGCCGATAATTTCTTCTTGGCACGACGCAATTCTCGCCACCACCCACTTCTTGCGAAACAGAAATATTATCGTAATGGTTTCTCAGAGTCGCGATGGCGCATATATGGCACGATGCATCCATCGATTCGGTTATGGAGCGGCGCGCGGATCCTCAACGCGCGGAGGTTTGGGCGCCTTCGTCGAAATGGTTCGGCTCATGAGAGCGGGATTTCCCGGCGGGTTTACCGTGGATGGACCGAAAGGTCCGCGGCATATTGTAAAGCCCGGAGCGTGTCTACTTGCAAAAAAAACCGGCAGTCCCTTGATTCCTTTCGTCATTGTTCCAAAACACTTTTGGGAAGTTTCGAGTTGGGACCGTCTGCAAATTCCTGTTCCATTCAGTAAGGCAAAAGTATTTATCGGAGAACCTATTTTTGTTAGTCCCGAAGCAGACGAAAATGCCTTGGAGGAAAAACGCGCTGAACTTCAACACTCGCTTGACGAATTGGTAAAACGTGGTGTCCAATGGCGTCCAAGCAAAAATTAATTTGCGGTTGTGCACCCCCGAAGTCCTGGAGAGTTCCAATTTCGCCACAGCTAATTTCGGATTACCTTACGGCGAGTCGTTTTCCCCTTTATTACAACTCAGCCCGATTCAACAAATTTTTAAGGAGAATTTTTAATGGGAATGTTTGATGCAATTACGAATATGGTCGGTCAAAAACTCGGCATCGGCGATAAGGCTGGAATTATTCTTTCCGCTTTGATGGCGATGTTGGCGGAAAGAAATTCCGGTGGGCTTGGCGGGTTTCTCGATAGATTTCGAAAAGCAGGTCTGGGAAGTTCCGTTGACTCTTGGATCAGTACGGGAAGTAACGCTCCGCTTTCGGGCGAGCAGGTAATGTCTGCGCTGGGAAGCGATTCGATCGGACGTGTTGCAGGTGAAGCCGGCGTCGAATCCGGAACGGTTGCTTCGGCACTCGGTATGATGATTCCGGGAGTGATCGATAGTCTTACTCCGAATGGAATCGTTCCGACGGAGGGCGATTTGATGTCGAAGCTCGGCGGAGTCATTCCGGGAATGAGCGGAGTCGGCTCGGCTGCTTCGTCAATGGCAAGTAATGTTACCGGTGATGGCGGTTCGATTTTGAAATGGTTACTGCCGCTTGTACTTCTCGGATTGCTCGTCGCGATCGGCGCAATGTTTTGTCGGAACGAGGCGCCAACCACCGGCAACGCGAATTCGCATTCGAACTCAAATACTCATAGCGCCAATTCGAATATGAGCCACGCGGCAAACGCGATGGGAACCGGTGCAAACCAGGTAGCGAATGCAGTCGCGGGCGGCGCAAACGCAGTTGCCGGAGCGGCGAGTGCGG
>Ga0209798_10002301_pt1 | contig 11230 bp, 9 predicted proteins | sample DOMMetBare3Fresh_FD_187475 | JGI IMG/M metagenome (GOLD analysis project Ga0209798, IMG submission 187475) | Wetland sediment microbial communities from St. Louis River estuary, USA, under dissolved organic matter induced mercury methylation -... | ecosystem: Environmental > Aquatic > Freshwater...
GACCCCGCCTGCGTGGAGGCGAACTGGGCGGAGGTGCGCCGCGCCACCGGCCTCGCCTTCGCCCGCGTGCGCCAGGTCCACGGCTGCCGCGTCCACCACGCTCCGGGCCCGGCCGAGGCGCCGGCCGAGGAGGCGGACGTGGTGGTCTCGGCCCGCGCCGGTGTCGCGGCCTGCGTCTCCGTCGCCGACTGCGTGCCGATCCTCGTCGCCGACCCGAGGAGCGGAGCGGTGGCCGCAGTACACGCCGGCTGGCGCGGGACGCTCGCCCGGGCCGCGGAGCAGGCGGTGGCCGGGCTCGCCCGAGCCCACGGGGCCCGGCCCGCGGATCTCGTCGCCGCCGTCGGCCCGTCCATCGGGCCGTGCTGCTACCAGGTGTCGGCGGATCTGGCCGGGCGGTTCCGCGAGGCCTTCGGGCCCGCTGCCGGAAACCCCAGCCCGCTCCAGGCCCGCGTGGACCTGTGGCACGCGAGCGCCGCCATCCTCCGGCAGGCGGGCCTCGCCCGCGAGCGGGTCGAGGTGCTGGAGCGGTGTACCTCGTGCGAGGCCGACCTGTTCTTCTCCCACCGCCGCGATTCGGGCAGGACGGGGCGGCAGGCGGGCTTCATCGCCCCGGTTTCTTGACTGGGCCACCACATCACCTAGAATTTTCGAGGCCTTGCCGAAGATGCTGCCAGAGGTCGCCGCGGCGGCGGTGCTCGCCGTTCTCGGGTGCTCCGCCGGGGACCCCGGGCTGCGCCGGGATCTGGAGCTCATGCACGCCGAGATGCGGACCGTCCAGCACGAGAACGCCGAGATGGCGAAGCGGATCGAGGCCCTCTCGGCCAAGGTGGACCTGGTCGCCGCCCGGGCGCAGCGCGCCCCGCCCGCCTCGGAGAAGGCCCGCGCGTCGGCCCCGCCGGAGCCCATCGTCCCGCCCGACCTCGCGGTGGTGAGGATGGAGCCCCAGGCGGCTCGAAGCGCGCCCAGGGCCGAGGCTCCCCGCAGGCCCCGCCGGGCGCCTCCGGTGCCGGTGGCCGTGCCGTTCGTCGATCCGGACCCCGGGACGCTCGGCGCGCTGGGCGCGCGCCGGGTGGACCTCGCGGCCGAGGCGCAGGCCGCGCTCGACGCCGCCCACCGCCTCTCCGGTCTCGCGGCCGCCCGCGCCCTGGAGGAGTTCAGCGCGAGCTACCCGAGCCATCCCAGCGCCGACAACGCGCTCGTCGAGGCGGGCCGGGCCCGCGCGGACGCCGGCGACGACGAGTCGGCCTGCGCCCTCTTCGCCCGCTGCGCGAAGGAGTATCCCGCGGGCGACGCCCTCCCGGACGCCCTCGAGCAGCTTGGCTCGTGCGAGTCCCGCAAGGGCCACACCGAGAAGGCCCGCGCCCTCTTCGAGCGCGTCGCCCAGGACTTCCCCAGCACCTCCGCGGCGAGGCGTGCCCTGGAGCGCATCGCAGCCATGCCCGGGACGGGCGCCTCGGGCGCGCCGTCTCCCCGGCAAGGAGCCGTCCCATGAGCCTCTGGAAGCCCATCGCCCTCGTCCTCGCCCTCCCGGCGTCCGCGCTCGCCCAGGGCCCGTCCGCGAACATCGACGCCGCCAGGGCCGCCGGCCAGAAGCAGAAGGCGGGCATCGAGCGCAAGGAGCGGCTCGTCGACCAGCAGCTCGCCGAGCCCGGGGGCGTCGCCGCGGAGCCCGGCGAGGCGCCTCCGGCCGACGAGGCCGCGTCCGGCGGCCTCAACCTCAACCGGGCCGCGGAGAAGCTGGAGGGCCAGGTGACGGAGCCGCCGCCGGCGGAGGCCGGCGCCGCCCCGGGCGCGGTCCCGCCGCCCGACACCTACACGGTGAAGCCGGGCGACACGCTCTGGGACCTCTCCGGCCGCTTCCTCAACAACCCGTGGTACTGGCCCAAGGTCTGGTCCTACAACCCCGAGATCGCGAACCCGCACTGGATCTACCCGGGCAACCTCGTCAAGTTCTACCCCTCCGGCGAGGAGGCCCCGACGCGAGTCGAGCCCGTGGCACCGGCGGCCGCGCCCGTGCTGGCCGAGGAGGGCGCGCCCACCGCCCCGAAGGAGCTCGAGGACCTTTCGGTGGGGTCCATCGCCAAGGCCGAGCAGCTCGGCGATGACGACGCGGTGGCGGTGGTCGGGCCCTACAAGGTCGGCCAGGCGCCGAGGCGCGGCACGTCGGTGCGGCGCGACAACTTCGTGACCCGGCGCGTGCTCGAGGACTCCGGCGTCATCTCGGCCGCCTTCGAGGAGAAGCTGCTCCTCAGCTCCGGAGACAAGATCTACGCGAAGTTCCGCGACCCGGCGCCGGTGAAGGTCGGCGAGACCTACGCCATCTTCCGGAACGAGGGGCCGGTGCGGCACCCCTTGACGGGGGAGGTCTTCGGCTACAAGACCGTGATCCTCGGCTCGGCGCGGGTGACGGTGCTCGGTGACCGCGTCGCCACGCTCGTCGTCAGGGCCTCGTACGACACCATCGAGCGCGGCGACCTCCTCGGCCCGTGGAGCGACAAGCTCGTGAGGCCGGTGGCGGTCCGGCCGAACCAGGCGAGCATCGACGGCGTCATCCTCGCCCTCCACCCGAGCATCCTCACCGCCGGCGGCGAGTACGACGTCGTGTACGTGGACAAGGGGCGCGACGACGGCGTCGAGGAGGGAAACACCTTCGAGGTGGTCCGCAGCGGCGACCTGTACGGGCAGCCGCCCGACCGGCCCATCCGCGACTCCGCCCTCCCGCGCGAGGTCGTGGGCAGCCTCGTGGTCTTCGACGTGAAGGACCACGCCTCCACCGCATTCGTCCGCCGCAGCATCTTCGAGCTCATGGTGGGCGACAAGCTGGAGATGCGCCCGGGCGCCGAGAAGGCGGGCTCGGGAGGGTTCTAGGGGACCCTCCGGCAGGGACCCCTCCTTGACGCTGTCAGATCTCGCGGGTATATGGCCCGGCCTCATGGACGCTGCCGTCACCCTTCTTCGGGGGGAGCCCGGGTATCCCGAGGCCCTCGCCCGCGTGGCGCGTCCGCCGGCATTCCTCCGCCTGCGCGGAAGCCTCGGCCCGGCCGGGGCCCGGCGTGTGGCGGTGGTGGGCGCGCGAGCCTCCGACGATTGCGGGCTCGCCGTCGCCGAGGACCTGGCGCGCGGCCTCGCCCGAGCCGGGGTCTCGGTGGTCTCGGGCGGCGCCGAAGGCGTGGACTCGGCCGCGCACCGCGGCGCGCTCGAGGCCGGCGGCCACACCGTGGCGGTGCTGGGCGGCGGCCTCGATCGGCTCTACCCGGCGGGCAACCGGCGGCTCTTCGCGCGGATCGTGGAGACGGGCGGCGCGCTCCTCGCCGAGCAGGAGGACGACGTCCACCCCACCGAGTTCACCTTCCCGGAGCGGAACCGCATCGTCGCCGGCCTGTGCCAGGCGGTGGTGGTGGTCCGCGCCGGGGAGAGGAGCGGCGCGCTCGGTACGGCGGCCTGGGCCCGGAGGATCGGCGTGCCGGTCTTCGCCGTGCCCGGCGACCCGACGAATCCGCTCGCGGCGGGCACGATCCGGCTCCTTCGCGAGGGCGCCCGGCTGGCGGCCGAGGCCGGGGACGTGCTCGCGTTCCTGGGCCTGCCCTTGCCGGAGCCGCGACCGGCGCCGCAGCTCGAGCTCGAGAGGAACGAAGCGGCGCTGTGGCAGGCGCTCGGGCGCGAGCCGCGCCACGCCGATGTCGTGGCACGCGACGCCGGCCTGCCGCCGCCCGCGGCGCTGGCGGGCCTCCTCTCCCTGGAGATCCAGGGGCTGTGCGAGCAGCGGCCGGGGCTGCGGTTCCTGAGGCGCGGGTAGGGATCGAGGGGGAGATGGCGAAAGAGCCGACCAGCGCCGCGCCAGCGAAGAAGAAGAGATCATCTCCTTCCCCGAAGAGGGGCGGGACGAGCCTCGTCGTCGTCGAGTCGCCTGCCAAGGCCAAGACCATCAAGAAGTACCTGGGCCGCTCCTTCGACGTCCTGGCCTCGGTCGGCCACGTGAAGGACCTGCCCAAGTCGAAGATGGGCGTGGACGTGGAGAAGGGGTTCCGCCCCACCTACGAGGTCATCAAGGGCAAGGCCAAGGTCCTCTCCGACATCAAGAAGGCCGCGCACGGGGCCGCGGTCGTCTATCTCGCCACCGACCCCGACCGCGAGGGCGAGGCCATCGCCTGGCACATCGCCGAGGAGCTCGGGGCCGAGGGCGGCGACGAGCGGGTGCGGCGCGTCCTCTTCAACGAGATCACCAAGGGCGCCATCCAGAAGGCCATCGCCGAGCCGCGGGCGCTCGACCGCAGGAAGTTCGACGCGCAGCAGGCGCGGCGCATCCTCGACCGTCTGGTCGGCTACCAGATCAGCCCCATCCTCTGGAGGAAGGTCCGGCGGGGCCTGTCGGCCGGCCGCGTCCAGTCGGTGGCGGTGCGGCTGGTGGTGGAGCGCGAGCGGGAGATCCAGGCCTTCCGGCCCGAGGAGTACTGGAGCCTGGAGGCCGACCTGGCGGCGCAGTTGCCGCCGGAGTTCCGGGCGAAGCTCGTCAAGCTCGACGGGCAGAAGGCCGACCTGCGGGACGGCGAGACCAGCCGCGGGCTCGTCCTGGAGCTCGAGAAGGAGAAGTTCGTCGTCGCCGCGGTGGAGCGCAAGGAGCGCCGCCGCAACGCGCCGCCCCCCTTCACCACCGCCAAGCTCCAGCAGGAGGCGGCGAACCGCCTCGGCTTCACGGCCAAGAAGACCATGACCCTGGCGCAGCGGCTCTACGAGGGCGTGGAGCTCGGCGACGAGGGAGCGGTGGGCCTCATCACCTACATGCGCACGGACTCGGTTCGCCTCTCGTCCGAGGCCGTCGAGGCGGTGCGCGGCTTCATCGCGGAGCGCTACGGGAAGGACCACCTGCCCGAGTCCCCCAACGTCTACCGGACGAAGCAGAAGTCGGCGCAGGAGGCCCACGAGGCGGTCCGCCCGACGTCGCTCGAGTGGACCCCCGAGCGCGTGGCGCCGTTCTTCGAGCAGATGGGCGAGCGGGACATGCTGCGCCTCTACGAGCTCGTCTGGAACCGCTTCGTCGCCTGCCAGATGGTGCCGGCGGTCTACGACCAGACCGCGGCCGACGTCGCGGCCGGGCGCGCCACCTTCCGGGCCACCGGCTCGGTGCTCAAGTTCCCGGGCTACCTGGCGGTGTACGGCGCCAGGCCGCCCGAGGACGAGGCCGGCGCCGAGGTGGAGAAGGCCGAGAACGGGAAGGCCGAGGAGAAGGATCGGAACGTGGAGCGCGCGCTCCCGCCGCTCGAGGCCGGCATGGCGCTCTCCCTGAAGGCGCTGCTTCCCGAGCAGCACTTCACCCAGCCCCCGCCCCGCTTCAACGAGTCGTCGCTCGTCAAGGAGCTGGAGGAGAAGGGGATCGGCCGGCCCTCGACCTACGCCGCCATCCTCGACACCATCCAGGAGAAGGGGTACGTCGAGAAGGTCGAGAAGGTCTTCAAGCCGACCGATCTCGGCACCCTCGTCACCGACGAGCTGGTGAAGGGCTTCCCGCGCGAGATGGACGTCGCCTTCACCGCCGGGATGGAGGAGAAGCTCGACGAGATCGAGGAAGGGAACGCCGGGTGGCAGGCGGTGCTCTCCGACTTCTACGGAACCTTCAAGGAGGACCTCGCCAAGGCCGAGGTCCACATGCGGGACGTGAAGCGGCAGGAGATCGCCACCGACATCACCTGCGAGAAGTGCGGCAAGCCCATGGTGATCAAGTGGGGCCGCAACGGCGAGTTCCTCGCCTGCTCCGGCTTCGTGAAGGACGACCCCACCAGCTGCCGCAACACCATGAACTTCCGGCGCGACGAGGGGAGGATCGTCCCCGAGAAGGAGGAGGACGTCGCCACCGACGAGAAGTGCCCGTCGTGCGCGGCGCCCATGGTGGTGAAGCGCGGGCGCTTCGGCCGCTTCCTCGCCTGCACCCGCTACCCGGAGTGCAAGACGTCGAAGCCCATGCCCATCGGCATCACCTGCCCGAAGGCGTGCGGCGGGTACGTCACCGAGCGCCGCTCCAAGCGCGGCCGCACCTTCTACGGATGCTCCTCCTACCCGAAGTGCGACTTCGTGTCCTGGGACCGGCCCCGCAACGAGGCCTGCCCCTTGTGCGGCAGCGCCTTCCTCCTCGACAAGTACTCGAAGCGCGACGGACCGTTCATCGCCTGTCCGAACAAGGAGTGCGGGTACCGCCGCGACAAGGACGGGGGCGAGGCGGCCGCGCCCCGGCGCGCCGCCGACGCCTGAGGGGCGTCCCACAGAGCCCACCCGCGGGCATGTGGGAGGCCCGATCCTTGACACCCTCCGCAAGGGGCTGCTAGAGAAAAACGCTGTCTATTCCGTGAGGAAGGCCGATCCGGCGCCTCCACCCCCAGAGGACGAGATGATCCAGAACCTCGCCGAGTTCTTCAGAGAAGGCGGCCCGTTCATGTTCGTGAACCTGGTCGCCTCGGCCGTCGCGGCGGCGATCATCTTCGAGCGACTCGTCGCCCTCGGGTTCAGGCTCAACCTCAACGCCGGCCCCTTCATGGAGCAGGTGCAGAAGCTGGTCATGACCGGCAACATCGACCGGGCCGTGAAGCTCTGCGGCGCGGCGCCGAAGGCGGCCCTCTCCAAGGTGGTCCGCGCCGGCCTCTCGCGCGCCAACCGCGGCGACCAGGAGGTGTCGCGTGCGCTGGAGGAGGCGGTGCTCGAGGTGACGCCGCTCGTGAACAAGCGCATCGCCTCGCTCTGGTCTCTCGCCAACATCGCCACGCTGCTCGGCCTCATCGGCACCATCGTCGGCCTCATCGGCACCTTCCGGTCCCTCGGCGCCGCCAGCCCCGAGATGAAGCAGGCCATGCTCTCGAAGGGCATCTCCGAGGCCATGAACAACACCGCCTTCGGCCTCATGATCGCGGTGACCTGCATCGTCGCCCACCTCATGCTCACCTCGAAGTCCAAGGCCATGGTCGAGGAGATCGAGTTCAACGCGCTCAAGCTCGAGAACATGCTGGCGCGGCGGGGGGCGGGCGAGACCAACCCCCTCGACGTGGAAGCGCGGGGCGCGTGAGAGCCCGGGCATGAGGCGGTGGCGCCACGAGGAGGAGCACGCGGGCGAGCTCAACATCGTCCCGTACCTCGACATCGTGACCAACCTCGTCATGTTCATGCTCCTCTCCATGACGGGGCTGCTCACCTTCGGCGTGGTCAACGTCTCCGCGCCCCGGATCGGCGGCGACGCCGCGGTGGCGCAGGCCGCCGACCCGTCGGCCCCCAGGCTGCTGCTCACGGTGGCCATCTCCAAGAAGGGGTTCTACATCGCCGGCGCCGGCGGCGTGCTCGGCGGCCCGGCGGACGCGCCGACGGTGGACGCGACCCAGCCTCCCACCGTCCCGCTCCGCCCCGACGGGAAGCACGACTACGACGCGCTCACCGAGCAGATGAAGAAGATCAAGGACCGCTACCCCAAGGAGACGAACCTCATCCTCTCGGCGGACGCGGACATCCCCTACGACGTCCTCATCCAGACGATGGACGCCTGCCGGGAGGCCAAGGTGAAGGCCGGTGACGGCAGCGTGGACCGCAAGCCCCTCTTCTTCGACGTCTCGCTGTCCCTCATCGGCTAGGCGATGGCCGGTCCCGCAAAGCCCCCCGCCGCCCCGCGCGCCACCCCGGAGGGGGCCGCCCGCCAGAAGCGGGGGCGCGACTACCGCCGCGCCCGCCGCAAGGTGCGGGAGGCCGCCGGCGAGATCAAGGAGCTCAACATCACCGCGATGATGGACATGATGACCATCCTCCTGGTGTTCCTCCTCAAGTCCTACTCGGCCTCGTCGCTCAGCATCAACCTCTCCGAGGCGCTGAAGCTCCCGGCCTCCACGACCCAGGTCCAGCCGCAGGACAACATCAGCGTCACCATCTCGCTCGGCGAGGTGGCGGTGAACGACCGGAAGGCGGTCGGGGCGGAGAACGGCGTCATCCCCGCCGGCTACAAGGAGGAGGGGAAGGCCGACGGCTTCTACATCGGCGCCATCTACGACGTGCTGAAGAAGGAAGTGGACAAGCAGAAGTACATCGCCCAGTACAACGTCAAGGCGCCATTCACCGGCCGCGTGAACATCATCGCGGACAAGCGGGTTCCCTACCGCACGCTGATGGAGGTGCTCTACACCGCCGGCCAGGCGGAGCTGGGCGAGTACAAGTTCATGGTGCTCAAGAACGAGTGAGGCGCGTCGCCACCGCCAGGCGCTCCTTGCGGTCGGCGCAGTCGGCGCAGGTGGCGGCGTAGGGCACGGCCTCGAGCCGCTTCGCCTCGATCTCCTCGCCGCATTCTCTGCAGACGCCGTAGGTCCCGGCGTCGATGCGGGCCAGGGCCGCGTCGATCTGCGCGATCTCGCGGTGCTCCACCTCGCCGACCTCGGCGAGCTTGCTCTGCTCCTGCTCGCTCTGCGACGCCTCCTCGACCTCGGGATCGCGCTCGGCTCCCCGCAGGGCGTCGATGTCGGCGGAGGTCCGCCGGCTCGCCTCCAGGATCTGGCGGCGGCGGCGCTGCAAGCTCTGCTTCAGGGACTCTCGATCCGGGCCGCGCATGGCCAACCCCCTCGAGACGAGGATGTACCCGTCGCGCGCCGATGGCAAGGTGCCGCGCGGGGCCAGGCAGGGCCCCGGCGCCGCCCGCGGCGAGGGGTTAGGATCGACCGATGGCGGAGCGGGTGGCGGTGGTGGGCGGGGGGCTGGCGGGCTGCGAGGCGGCGAGCGCGCTCGCGCGCGCGGGCGTCGAGGTGGACCTCTTCGAGATGAAAGGGGTGCGCCGCTCGCCCGCGCAGAAGCTCGACGGGCTGTGCGAGCTCGTGTGCTCGAACTCTCTCCGCTCCGACAACCCGCTCAACGCCGTCGGCCTTCTCCACGAGGAGCTGCGCCGGCTCGGGAGCCTGGTCCTCGCCTGCGCCGACGAGACGCGGGTGCCGGCCGGCGACGCGCTGGCCGTGGACCGGGAGCGCTTCAGCCGCCTCGTCACCGCGAGGCTCGAGTCCGAGTCGCGGGTTCGCCTCCTGCGCGAGGAGGTGGCGGCGCTACCCGCCGCGCCCGGCCCCGCCATCGTCGCCACCGGGCCGCTCACCTCGGACGCCCTCGCCGCCGAGATCGCCCTCGCCTGCGGGGGACGGCTCGCCTTCTACGACGCCATCGCCCCCATCGTCGCGGCGGACGGCATCGACATGGACGTGGCCTACGCCCGGTCCCGGTACGGCAAGGGGGCGGGCGACGAGTACCTGAACCTGCCCATGGACGAGACCGCCTACCGCGCCTTCGTCGCGGCCCTGCTCGCGGCCGAGAAGATGCCGGCGCACGACTTCGAGGAGCCGCGCTACTTCGAGGGCTGCCTGCCCATCGAGGTGATGGCCGAGCGCGGACCGGAGGTGCTGTGCCACGGCCCCATGAAGCCGGTGGGGCTCGAGGACCCGCGCACCGGCCGGCGGCCCTACGCCGTGGTCCAGCTGCGCAGGGAGGACGTGGCCGGCACCGCCTGGAACCTGGTCGGCTTCCAGACCCGGCTCACCTGGCCCGAGCAGCGCCGCATCTTCCGGGAGCTCGTACCGGGCCTGGCGAACGCCGAGTTCGTCCGGCTCGGGCAGATCCACCGCAACACCTTCGTGGACGCGCCGCGCGTGCTCGGGCCCGACCTGTCGCTCCGGTCGCGCCCGCACCTCTTCCTCGCCGGCCAGATCACCGGTGTGGAGGGGTACGTCGAGTCGGCGGCCTGCGGCCACCTCGCCGCTCGCGCCGTGCTCGACCGCCTCGCCGGACGGCCATTCCGGCCGCCGCCCTCCGGCACGGCCATGGGGGCGCTCCACCGCCACCTCACCGGCGAGGCCCATCCCCCGGGCCACGAATACCAGCCGTCCAACGTCGTGTTCGCGCTCTTCCCGCCGCTCGCCGGCCGCCACCGTGGCAAGGAGGCCCGCAAGATGGCCTACGTCGAGCGCGCGCGCCGTGAGATGATGGACTGGATCCCGTGAGACGGACCGTCCCCGCCCTCGCCCTCGCCCTCGCAGCCGCCGCCTGCTCCCGGGCTCCCGAGAAGCCGGCCGGCATCGGGCGGCGCGTCGCCGGCGGCGCGGCGCAGGGGCTCCGCGCGTCGCCCGACGGGGCCTGGCTCGCGTTCCTCGACCGCTGCGCCAGGCCGCCGGGCCCGCTCGTGCCGCTCGGCGTCGTGGCCTGCGACCTCGAGGTCGTTCCCTCCGCGGGCGGCGCGGTGGAGCGCGTGGCGGAGGGCGTGACGAGCCTGCCCGCCGGCCTCGCCTGGAGCCCGGACGGAAAGGGGCTCGCCGCGCTCGCCGGGTACGACCACGCCGAGGCCCGGGGCGCCATGGTCCTGTGGCGGCCCGGCGGCGGGGCGCGACGCCTCGCCGGGGCCGTCGGCTTCTACGCCTTCACGCCGGGCGGCGAGCTGGGCTTCGTCTCCCAGGGGCAGCTGTTCCTGGCGCGGGGCGAGGAGGTCGTGGCGGTGGCGGGCGCGACGGGCGTCGCCACCTTCGAGGCGAGCCCGCGCCCCGGCGGCCCGGGGCCCGACCTGCTCGTGCGCCGGCAGTCCGCCGCCGGGGGCGAGTTGCTCCTCGTGAAGGGCGCGGCCGTCCGCGGGCGGGCCGGCGCCGCCCCGGCCGGCGACTATGCCTTCTCCCCCCCGGGAGACCGGGTTGCCTTCACCGCCAGGAAGGGGGACGGCTGGGACCTCCTCGTCGGCGCGGCGGGGGACGGGCGGGCCGAACGGGTGGGAAGCCGCGTCCAATCGTTCGCCTTCTCGCGCGACGGGTCGGCCGTGGCCTTCCTCTCGGACCTCGCCCCCGGCAGGCCCGGCGACCTGTGGGCGGCGGCGGCCGGCGCTCCCGCGGTGCGGCTCGCCGAGCGGGTGGGGGAGTTCCGCTGGGCCTCGGCGGCGCTCCGGCTCGCCTGGCTCCAGGACTTCGAGGCCCAGGTGCGGTCGGGGGCGCTGGCGGTGGGCGGCCCGGGAATGAGGCCCGTCGTGCTCGGCCACAACGTCACTGCCTACGAGATCGCGCCCGACGGGACGCGGGTCGCCTTCCTCGAGCACGTCACGTCTGGCGGCTACTCGGTGGACCTCAAGGTCGCCCCGGTCGCCGAGGGGGCCAGGCCGGCCACGGTGGCGCGGGGCGTCTTCGGCTTCGACTTCGCGCCGGGCGGCGGCACGCTCTACTACCGCACGGGCTGCGTCCGGAACGCCGAGGCCTGCGATCTC
>Ga0209798_10002303_pt1 | contig 11224 bp, 6 predicted proteins | sample DOMMetBare3Fresh_FD_187475 | JGI IMG/M metagenome (GOLD analysis project Ga0209798, IMG submission 187475) | Wetland sediment microbial communities from St. Louis River estuary, USA, under dissolved organic matter induced mercury methylation -... | ecosystem: Environmental > Aquatic > Freshwater...
GTCAAGGCGGTCGATGGCGTTTCGTTTTCGCTCGCCGCGGGGCGCACGCTCGCGCTGATCGGCGAATCGGGTTGCGGCAAGACGACGACCGGCAAGGCGCTGCTCCAGTTGCTGCGCGCATCGGCACGGATCCAGGGGAATGCGCGGCTTGCCGGGCAACCGCTGGATCGATTGCAGGGTGAAGAGCTGCGCCACGCGCGGCGGGACATCCAGATTATTTTCCAGGACCCGTTTGCTTCGCTGAATCCGCGCATGCGCGTGGTGGAGATCCTGGAGGAGGGCGTGGCGTCGCTGCGACCCGAGATCGGCTCGGACGAGCGTCGCGCGCGAATCACGACGCTGCTCGAGAAGGTCGGCCTGCGCGCGGACAGCATGGGGCGCTATCCACATGAGTTCTCCGGCGGGCAGCGACAGAGGATCGCCATCGCCCGAGCGCTTGCCGTCGAGCCGAAGCTCATTGTCTGCGACGAGCCAACTTCCGCGCTCGACGTCTCGGTGCAGGCGCAGATCCTCAATCTGCTGGCGCAACTGCAGCGCGAACTTGATGTTGCATACCTGTTCATCACGCACAACTTCGGCGTGGTTGAATATCTGGCGCACGACATCGCAGTGATGAAGGACGGCAAGATTGTCGAAGCGGGCGCAGCGGAACAGGTACTCGAGCGGCCGGCCCACGACTACACGAAAACGCTGCTGGCCGCGGTGCCGCGATTGCAGCGCGCGGCGTAGCGGCGCATCGGATGAAGCGGCGTATCCGACTGTTTTGAGGTGGACGCTCGCCGGTCAGCAAGCTTGCGCTCCAATTCTTCGCGTCGCCGAGCATCCGATCTGAGCCGGGAGAAGAAACGCCCCGGAGATTGCTCGCCGGGGCGCATAGACAAACGTAGAGCCGTGGCTTTGTCTTCTTCGATCTACGGATCCACGCGCACGATGGTCGGGTTGGGCAGGTTCGCAATTCCGCTGTAGGCGACCGAGCCTAGATATTTCGTGCCCGCGGTCAAGCCGCTGAACGAGAGGTTGATCGTCCCCGTTCCGCCAGTTGTCGCAGTCGTCGGCGCATTGACGGTCATGTTGCCGGCAGCCGTTTTTCCGAGCAGCCAGGTGTGCAGTTTGAACGGACTTGGTCGGACCACTCCCCAGCCTTGGACAACAACTCTGTACGTGTCTGTCGCTGGGTTGACGAGATTCACTTCCTCGGCCGATGTTCCGCCGCCACTGCCTCCAACCTGTGTACCTGCCGAGTTGAACACACACAGATCGATCTCGGTTCCATCGCGGATAGGAGACTCGTTCGCGCGCTCGTCGAGACATCGATGTCCCGGAACGCCCAGCCAATTGCTCAACTGCAGGAACTGCCAAACGGAATGCGCCTGACTGCGCGCATTGGGTTTTCATCCTTCAGGCAACCCAGCCCTCTTGTTCTCGAAGAATCAAGAGCTGTGGTTTTGCGGCCCCGCTTCACAGCGGGTGTGCCCTTCGATCGTCGCAGTGGGCGGAACGTACAACGGCTTTGTGACGAAGGCAACAACTGTGTGAGCCGCCTTTCTTGAATGCGTCGCCGGAAGACCGCCCCAGTTCTCCAAACAACCAAAACTGCGCGATAAGTGAGCCCTTGCAGCGCACCGAATCAGTTCTTCCCCAATTGGCGGCTGGCCTCCGCGAGCGACTTGCGCAATCGCCCGGCGCAATTGTGTCGCCGGGATGGGCGCAGGTTCAGATCGACTTGAAAGTGAACGTGCCGTGCGGTACCACTTGCCATATCAAGGGCGCGGATTTGCACGAACAGCCGCAACGGGTGCCTTGGCCGCCTGTCTGGCAGATGCTCCGGCGGCATTGATCGGAAGATCTCGAATTCGGGCGGCGGCAGCTAGTTTCTGCCGCCTCTGGGGTCGCGGCCTAACGCAGAAACGGCCTTGGCCGTGGTGCTTCAGGACTCCTGCATGCACGACATGTATGTCCCCGGAACGCAACATTGCGATTTGAATGTTCGCCCGAAGTGTTGCTCCACGTTACAAGCCGGATAAGAATCCGCCATCTTCCCCTCCGATGGCGATCAAGGGACACGCTGGACTGCACCGCGGTTTTTTTCCGACGCCACCCATCTCGCAGCGCCGCTCCGATCCAACTTGGCACCGGGGTCGTTTTGCGAGTTGGAATCCAGCTTGCCAAAGGACGAGGTTATTTTGATCAACCTTTCTGTGCTTAACACAGGAGACAAAATGTTCAGAAAAACGAAAGTCTGTTCAGGCCTGATGCTCGCGTTCAGCGGAACGCTTGCGCTCGGAGTTGCACCCGCCTTCGCGCAGCAGACCCTTGAGCGCGTCGAGATCACCGGTTCCAACATCCGTCGCGTCGAGGCGGAGACTGCCTCGCCGGTGCAGGTGATCAGCCGCGAGGAGATCGAGAAGTCAGGCAAGCGTACGGTTGGCGAATACCTGCAGACCCTTTCAGTCGACAACCAGGGCTCGGTTCCAACCGGGTTCGGCAACGGCTTTGCCACCGGCTCGATCGCCGTTTCCCTGCGTGGCTTGGGTGCCGCCTCGACGCTGGTGCTGTTGAACGGCCGTCGCATGGCGCCCTACGGCCTGGCAGACGACGGTCAGAAAGTGTTCACCGATCTGAGCACGATTCCGATGGAGGCGGTCGAGCGGGTCGAGATCCTGCGCGACGGTGCGTCCGCGATCTACGGCTCGGATGCGATCGCCGGTGTGGTGAACATCATCCTGCGCAAGGACTTCACGGGCGTGGTCGCCAAGGCGTCGTACGGCCAGTCGCGCTACAGCGACGGTCAGGAGAAGAAAGCTTCGGTCACCGCCGGCTTCGGCAAACTCGACTCGGACCGGTACAACGTCTTCTTCAACCTCGAGTATCTGAAATCAGACAAGATCGGGTATAGGGACCGCACGCGCGACTGGATTGGCAGTGACGACGTCCGTACTTATGGCTACGCCTTAGGCGGCACCTTCTTTACGCCGATCGGCAGGGAGACAAGTAGTGGCTCTAGTTCTCCTGTCGGCAACGTTCGTGTCGGCACCGCGTACGTCTCCTTGCCGGGTTGTGGCACGGTTCTCCCAACTCTCAGTCCCCCCGATCCCGCCGGCGGTTGCCTGACCGCTCCGAACAAGCTTTTCCGCGACATGCTGCCCGAACAGGAGGGCGTCAACTTCTTCACCCGCGGCACGCTGCGGATTGCGGGCGAGTTGGAGGGATACGCCGAGTTCGGTTATTCGAACAAGAAGAGCGAGTTCAGCAATACGCCGTCTGGCGTGTCGGGGAGCTGGGGGTACCCGGGCGGCCCGCGGAACGCAAGTAGCGGTACCGGCGCGGTTGTGCTGGCGCCGAGTCATCCTGACAACACGGTGGGTGGCGATCGGCTGCGGTATCTGGCCTGGGACGTGGGCCCGCGTGTCACCAACAACGACAACGACTTCTACCGCGCGCTTGTCGGATTGCGGGGCACAGTGGCCGGCTGGGATTTCGACACCGCCTTGTTGCACTCGGAAACCAGTCTGACCAATACGCGCACCGGGTTTCTCCGCTACAGCGTGGTGAAAGCCGCGCTCGGCGATCCGACGAGCCCCTACTTTCCGTGGCGCATCGGCGACAATGCCAACCTGAACAGCGCCGCGCTCTATGCCGCGATTTCGCCGACAATCCATGCAGACGCCACCAGCAAGATGGACATCGTGGACGTCAAAGGCTCGCGCGAACTGATGCAACTGCCCGGCGGCCCGTTGGCACTCGCGCTGGGTGCCGAGTACCGGCGCGAGTCGACGAAACTGACACCGCAGACGTATACCGACCAGGGCGACATCATCGGCCTGGGCTTTTCCGCGTACGAGGGTTCGCGCAATCTGTACGCCGTGTACGCCGAACTTGCCGCGCCAATCACCAAGACGCTGGAAGCGTCCGCGGCGGTGCGCTACGACCACTACCCCAACGACAATTCGACGACGCCGAAAGTCGGCCTGAAGTGGACGCCGAGCAAGATGATCGCGCTGCGCGGCACCTACGCCGAGGGCTTCCGCGCGCCGAACCCGGCCGAGAACGGCAAGGGCGGTCTGGCGGCGTTCACGACTGCGCGCGACCCCGTCCGTTGCCCCGGCGGCACGGCGCTTCCGGGTGCGGATGCAGCGGATTGCGGCCAGCAGATCGCGATCATCACGACGCCGAATCCCGATCTCAAGCCGGAGAAATCCAAGAACTACACGCTGGGCATCGTGTTCGAGCCGTTTTCCACCACGAGCATCGCAGTCGATTGGTGGCAGATCAAACGGACGAACGAGATCAACCAGACGACGGTCGCGGCGGCGGTCGCCGGCGCAGGCTCGGTGGTGCGTTCTGACAACAACCTGCCGGGCATTCCGAACTCGGGCACGCTGCTGGCAGTGAGCGCTCCTTACATCAACTCTGCCAGCACCAAGGTCGAGGGCGTCGATCTGGATCTGAAGCAGCGCTTCAATTTTGCCGACTACGGCAAGCTGGAGGCGGGCATCATATGGACGCACATATCGACCTTCAAGCGGACCGAATTGGATGGGACCTCGTTTGAGTTCGCCGGCACGCACGGCAACTGCGACGTGACCAACTGCATTGGCACGCCGAAGGATCGGGTGAACTTCTCACTGACATGGGACCGGGGTCCGTGGCAGGTGTCCACGAACGTGAACTACATCAGCAGCATCAGGAACTGGGCCGATGACAGTTCAGGCTGCTTGTCGACGTTCGCCGACGGCACCGACGCGCCTTCGGGATGCAGGATCGCGTCGTTCACGACCGTCGACCTGTCGGGACGCTGGTCGCCGACGAAGCAGCTGGACGTGTTCGGCTCGATCCAGAACCTGTTCGACCGGGTAGCCCCGCTGGATCCGACGACCTATGGCGCGGTCAACTTCAACCCGCTTCACGTCAGCGGTGCGATCGGCCGTTTTTACACGATTGGAGTGAAGTACAAGTTTTACTGAAATCCGGCATCGCAACACAAAAACAGCCGCGGGGACGCGGCTGTTTTTTTTGCGCTCGGGCGCCACCACAGGCTCAGCCCTGACTATTGCGCCAGGGGATCGCCCGAATGCTCTGCAGCAAAGATGCCTTTGATCGATGTAGTTGTGGCTCGAGCTAACGTGAATCGATCACGCTGATTCAGTTCTCAACGCTTTGGACTTGACGTCGGATTGTGAGTCAAATGCAACGGGAACACGAGAATGTATGACTAAGATGTTGCAAAAGCTTCCTGCCGAGCAACACAATCTTGGGTCATTACGGTGCGGCTCGCTGCCATCAAGGTGGGGCTTTGCCAGTTCCGGAGCGCGGCTCCGGTTCTGGGGCTTGCCGAATCCTCGTCGACTCAGTTTTGGGGGGGAATCCATGTTTGAACTCAGGCCAATTGCCAGGCACGTGCTGTTTGCTTGCGGAGGAACGGCAACACTCGCTTTGCTTGCAGTCCCTGCCGCTGCCCAAACGCAACCGCAGGTACAGGAGGCAGTCACCATCACTGGTTCGCGGATCGCCTCGCCGAACGCCGAATCAGCGTCTCCGCTCCAGGTGTTTACGGCGAAAGACATCCAGGATTCCGGCGTCACCAACATTCAGGATCTTCTGATCAAGAATCCGACGACGAGCGCCTCATTTTCAACCAGGACGAACTCGAATTTTGTGGTGTCCGGCAATGCGACAGCCACAGTCGATCTGCGCAATCTTGGAACGTCTCGCACGCTGGTCCTCGTTAACGGCCGTCGCTACGTTGCCGGTCTGCAGGGTTCGTCGGCCGTCGACCTGAACACGATTCCGACGGATTTCATCGAGCGCGTGGAACTGCTGACCGGCGGCGCGTCGTCCATGTACGGATCGGACGCGGTCGCCGGCGTCGTCAACATCATCCTTAAGCGCGACTATGAAGGATTGGTCTTCGATGCGAAGGTCGGGCAGACGGATAAGGACGACAACAAGACAGGGAAATTCAGCGCCACCTGGGGCGCCAACGTTGCGGGCGGCAAGGGCAACGTGATGGCGCATTTCGGTTACTCGAAGGAAGGCGAAGTCCTTGCGAAGAACCGTTCGGGTCTGGAACGAGACAACATATCGGACGCGTTCCTGACGGGCACCGCCGGGGACATGTTTAGTTTTACGACGCCTTTCTATTCGAGTTTCACACCCGCGGGGCGCGTCTTCATCGCCCCCGGAGTTTCAGGGGCGTCGCGAACCTTCGACGCCGCCGGAAACATCATTCCAGTATCGACGAATGGACCGGCGGGTGACGGTGTCAATGCGACGGGCTTCAACCGCCAGGATTTTCGTACGCTCGCGGTGCCGGTCGAGCGATATCTGCTGGCCACCAAAGCTGACTTCGAGGTCGTCGACAACCACCGCGCCTTTGTGGAGGGAACCTACGCCGCAACGAGTATCCATTCGCGCCTCGAGCCATTTCCCTTCGCGGCAACGGGGTCAAACAGCCCTTACCCAGGCACCAACCAGGTTCCTGCGGAGTTCCTTGTCAATGGTGCACTGCTGCGCAATCCGTTGATTCCGGCTGGCATCTACAACCTGTTATCGGTCAGGAACGCCGATGGCGCACTCGTATACGACTTCACAAAGCGGCTCTCCGAGGTCGGGAGTCGGGGTAATGACGCGAACCGTGACACTTTCCGGGTCGTTTCGGGGCTGAAGGGACTCGTTTTCAAGTCCTGGGACTATGAGGTTTATGGCGGATACGGTGCGACCAAGGAGTCGCAGTCAAGCAGCGGTCAGATCAATGTTCTGAACGTCCGCAACGCGCTGGAGGCGATCCCCGACGTCAACGACATCAACGGCAACGGCAACACGACCGAAGCGATCTGCCGCGATGCCGATGCGAGGGCACAGGGCTGCGTGCCGCTCAATGTCTTTGGGATCAACAAGATGTCGGCCGCGGCGCTGAAGTACATCGTCGCGCCCAGCCTGGTGAATACGGTCATTGAGCAGAAGCTGGCCGGCGCGACGTTGACCGGCGAGGCATTCAAGCTGCCGGCCGGGCCACTAGGCGTTGCAGTTGGCTTTGAGTACCGGAAGGAATATTCGAAATACGAATTCGACGCCTTGGCGCAGGCTGGTCTGAATGGCAGCAATGCGACCCCGACGACGGTGGGCAATTTTGATGTCAAGGAACTGTTCGGTGAGGTCAAGATACCTTTGCTGAAGGACATGCCCTTTGCGAAAGCTCTTAACTTCAGCGCGGCCGTGCGCGCCGGCGATTACTCGACGGTCGGAAACACCACGAGCTGGAACGCGGGCTTCGACTGGTCGCCGAACTCGGACATCAGGCTCCGGGCCACGCGCGCCTTGTCGACACGCGCGCCGAATATCGGCGAGCTCTTCCAGCCCGCGACCCAGAATTTCCCGACCGTGACTGACCCCTGTGTCGGCGTGACGGCCACCTCGACCGGCGCGACTGCCGAAGCGTGCAGACGTGATCCGGGTGTAGCCGCCAACATCGCTGCCAACGGCGCGTTCACCTTGAATCAGGCCGACATTCAAGGTGTGAGTGGATTCGATCGAGGAAACCCGAACCTCAAGGAGGAAAAGGGCAAGTCGTTCACCGCGGGCATCGTACTGACGCCGCGTTCGTTGCCGGTCCTCAGGAATTTCACGTTCACCGTCGACTACTTCAAGATCGACATCGACAAGGCCATTGTCCAGACTCCGCGTCAGTTCATCCTCCAGCAGTGCTACGGAGGCGACGCCAGCTTCTGCCAGTTCGTCACACGCCGTCCCGCGCCGGTCGGGGCCAACAGCGCCGGCTCAATTTTCGGCGTCGACTCGGCCCAGACCAACAGTGGTGGGGTCTCCACCGAAGGCGTGGACTTCACTTCCACTTTCTCGGATCGCGTTGGACCAGGCCGTCTCAATGCACGCCTTGCCTGGACGTATCTGATGAAGGGTTATGTCATTCCGCTGCCGGGTGCTGACAGGGACAACTTTGTGGGCGAGATCGGTGCCGCGCGTAACAGAGGTTCATTGGCCCTTGGATATAGCTGGGGGCCGTTCGGCGTCAATTCGCAGTTCACCTATATCGGCAAGTCGGCGCTGGATGACCAATTCCTCGCCGGGTTCTGCGTCGATGGCAGTGCGGACGTATGCGTGCCTGCGCCCGCCGGCTCCGTGACAGTTCCCGCCAAGATATACACGGATCTGCAGCTGTCCTACAGCTTCCGCAAGGCACAGTTCTATGTGGGCGTTGACAACCTTTTCGATACGAAGGCACCTCGCTTTGATACGAACGGGTTGATTCCCGGGGCGATCGCCAACGCGAACGTCGGTACGGGTACCTCGTCCGAGGTGTACGATCCAATCGGGCGCCGCTACTCGGTGGGCATTCGGATGAACTTCTAGTTCCGCGCCGCTTCGTAGCGGCGACAGGTGGAGCCGGCGCCCTTGAATAGGGGGCGCCGGTTTTTTTTGGCGCAAGCCGGACGCCCCGGCGGATTTCCTGACTCGCAGGAAGAACGCTCCGGTCGATGTGGCCTGGTAAGTGATGATCAAACCTTCGCTTGTGCTTCTACTTGGCCTGATGTTGAGCGGGTGTTCGACCGTTCCGCGTCCTGCTGCCTTGCCGGCGGGGTTCTTTGACGACGCCGCTTTTGAAGAGCATCGAGTTGCTGCTGAGGCTTCGACCGTCTTTGCGCTGACCCCGGCGATGTGGGGTTTCCTGCGCGAGAAGGTGGCGCCCAGCGTGCGTGTCAGGGGTCCGCAGAAGGGGCTGGTTGATGCGCTGTACTCGACTGAACAACTCCGCCTCGACTACGACAGTGCGATCACGCGCACAGCCTCGGAAGCCTTCGATGCGCGCGCCGGCAACTGCCTCTCGCTGGTCATCATGACGTCCGCCTTCGCGAAGGGGCTTGGCCTGGACGTGCGCTATCAGGAGCTGATGGTGGATGAAGTCTGGGTTCGCGCCGGCGATCTCATTCAGTTGGTCGGTCACGTCAACGTCTCGCTTGGGCGCGGTCAAGGGCCGCTGCATCTGGCAAAGAGTCCGACGGATTGGATCACGGTCGACTTCGTGCCAGTCGACGATAACCAGCGTCAGCGCGCCAGGATCGTCGCGGAACGGCGCATTATCTCAATGTACTTTAACAATCGGGGCGCGGAGGCGATCACGGCAGGCAGGCCGGGAGAAGCGTACTGGTGGGCGCGGGCTGCGGTACTACAGGATCCCGCGTACTCGCCATCATTCGTCACTCTCGGAGTGGCCGCGCGGCGTTCCAACAGATTTGATCTTGCCGAGCGTGCGTATCGCCGCGCATTGGAGTTCGATTCGCACAATGAACAAGCTCTGCATAATCTCGCCGAACTGCTGCATCTGCAGGGGCGGGAAGATGAGGCGGTGCGGACGGCACGGCTGCTGGAGACGGTGCGTCCCGACAGTCTGGCGGTCAGTTACCGGAGAGGCTTGTCGGCATTCAATGCGGGCAATTTCCCGATGGCGCGGGATGCGTTCGCCAAGGCACTCCGCTTGGCTCCGGACGATAGCGAGATCAACTTCTTGCTGGCTCTGACTCACTTTCGATTGGGTGACTCCGAGGAGGCCGTCGAACACATGCGCCATGCTCGTGACACAACCACCACGGCGGAGCGCAGGCGCGCCTTGACGGTCAAGTTGACCTTGCTCGACAAGGCACTCCATGGCAGGGACTTGCCTGCCGGGCCTGCTGATGCCGGACCGTGAATTATCTCTGTTACGCGAGACCGTGACATGAGGCCATTACTTTGTGCTGTTCTGGCAGCGAGCGTCACTGGCGTCTGTGCGGCAGACGATGCGGCAATTCAGCGTTGCCGTCTTGTTTCGGACCCGTCGTCGCGCTTGCAGTGTTATGACGCCATTCCGCTTTCACAGTCTCGAGCGCCAGAAATGAGTCAGGACAGGCCGGGAGAAAACGCGCCCGCGCTGCCTCAAGCGTCAGGTGTCGAACGCGCTGCGACGAACCGAGGATCAAGCGCCGATCCTGCGGCTCTTTTCGGGCTGGAGAATCGTCGGCAGCCGCCGTCCGTGCCCGACGCAATCGACAGTTCGGTCCCGGGCCGTTTCGATGGCTGGCAGGGCAACAGTCGAATCCGCCTTTCGAACGGACAGGTCTGGGAGATCCGCGATGGCTCGCAGGCGTCTTACGATTTGCGCGACCCGAAGATCCGGATCGTGCGTGGAATGTCTGGAACCTTCTTTATGGAAATCGAGGGCGTTTCGCAGATTCCCCGCGTTCGACGCGTTGAATAGCGACGGATGGCGAATCCGTTTTTGGCATCGTTCGGAAGTCCCTCGCTGCCGCCTTCGGAGTCCCGCGCCAAAATCTGGGCGGCGTTTCCGGACGTGGAAGGCCCATGAACTTTGCTGAGTGCGCGCGATCCAATTGCCTACAGCGCCCGCGTAGGCGGGTTGTCTCGTATATTTTTTTGCTGCAACCGCTTGCTGCCTTGTGCCTTGTGGCTTTCACCGCCTCTGCGATCGCGGGGGTCAGCGTGGATTACGTCAAACCCGAGCAGTTTGCGGACGCCAGGCTTGATACTCGGTACCCGCCGCAAGAGCAGAACCGGGTTCTGGTCGAAATCAGAGGCTACCTGGTGGCGCTCGGCGCAAGGTGCATACGACCAGACCAGTCTTTGAACATCTTGGTCCGCGATATCGATCTCGCCGGCCGCCAAGAGTGGTGGCACCGTGGTGACGACGGCCAAGTGCGTGTTTTGCGGGGCGTTTCTGACCCGAGAATGGAACTCGAGTACGAATGGCGTGCGAGTGACGGACTGATTCTGGCAACGGGCGTCGACCGCCTTTCAGACTTGAATTACATTGGACAAGGAACTCGCGCGCTAGCGAGTAACGATTCTCTTTACTATGAAAAGGCATTGCTCACTGAGTGGTTCGATCGCCGGTTCTGCAAGCCCAACAAGAACGCAGAGCAATAAGGCAAACGTTTCCCTCACCGCTTCGCGTCATGGCACGCGCAACCAGGAATGCGCCAGATCCGCTGCGCCGTCGTTGCCCGTGACGGCCTTGAATGCCTGTGCCGCGCGTCCCTTCTGGCCGGCGCGCATCAGCGCGATTCCGAGGTGCAGGTTCGCGTCACTCGCGTAGCGCAGACCGCCTTTGGCGATCCCCTTCTGAATCAGATCGATGCCTTTGTCGTACTGGCCGAGGCCGGTGTACGCGAGCCCGGTCCGCACCAGCAAGTTCCCATCCTTGGCGGCAAGACCC
>Ga0209798_10002304_pt1 | contig 11219 bp, 10 predicted proteins | sample DOMMetBare3Fresh_FD_187475 | JGI IMG/M metagenome (GOLD analysis project Ga0209798, IMG submission 187475) | Wetland sediment microbial communities from St. Louis River estuary, USA, under dissolved organic matter induced mercury methylation -... | ecosystem: Environmental > Aquatic >...
GTCGCCGAACACCCTGTTGACGCTATCTCCAAAAACGCCGTATGATTAGCCATTCATGTTTACTTGAGCGATGTCATGGGCCAAGAAATTTCTTTATCACATTTTGATGAGGGCGACTTTTTACGCTTTCATCAGAAACTGGAGCAAGAGACTCTCTTGCTGGAGAGGTTGATTATGGAAAAAACCTGCTCTCATCGTGATCCTGTTGCCGGTTTTGAAATAGAGGCATGGTTGGTAGATAAAAACATGCTCCCTTCGCCGATCAATAAACATTATCTGGCAACTCTTAATGATCCGCTGGCTTCAGCAGAACTAGCCAAATTCAATATAGAATTCAACTGTCTTCCTGTATCTTTAACAGGCAATGTTTTCAGTGACTTGCATCAGCAATTACAGTCTACCTGGAGCAAAGCCTATCAACATGCTGAAAGTCTGGATCATCAGGTCGTTATGATTGGCATTCTGCCAACCCTACAACAAGAAAATTTACACCTGGGCAATATGTCGGACATGCACCGTTATAAAGCCCTGAATGAACAAATTTTAAATACCCGTGATGAACCCATCCATATCGACATCTGTGGTGCGGAACATCTAAAAATTGATCATCATGACGTCATGCTCGAAGCTGCAACGACTTCATTTCAAACCCACATCCAGCTACCGCTGCATATAGCCCATCATTTTTATAATGCGTCCATCATTGCATCCGCATCTATGGTTGCTTTGTGTGCCAACGCCCCTTTTCTGTTTGGCAAAGAACTTTGGCACGAATCCAGAATCCCCCTCTTTGAACAAGCTGTTGCATCAGGAGGTTTTGGTGGCGCTGCTCACGGGCCACTCAGGCGCGTCAGTTTTGGTTCAGACTATGCAAGGCACTCGATTATTGAATGCTTTCAGGAGAATCTCCTGCATTTTCCCATATTATTGCCTGAAGATCAGAATTCCGCTATCGAGGCCTTTGGGCATTTGCGCTTGCATAACGGCACCATCTGGCGCTGGAACCGGCCTTTGATCGGCTTTGATGAAGATGGTACGCCGCATATCAGAGTAGAACACCGGACACCTGCAGCCGGGCCTTCAGTGATAGACTCCATCGCCAATGCCGCATTTTATTATGGACTGGCAACCAATATTTGTAATGAGATCATCGCAAAAGGATTGCCCCTACCCTTCCCGCAAGCAAAAGATAATTTTTATCAAGCTGCCCGCTATGGACTTGATGCGAATATCATTTGGTTCGATGGCGCCAAACACCGCCTGCAACATTTACTGCCATCAGAACTCCTACCCAGAGCTGTTTCAGGCTTAAGATCTTTAGGCGTTTGCGATTCTGAAATTGATGACTACCTGGACATTATCCGGCAACGCATTGCCAATAAACAAAATGGTTGTCAATGGCAACGCAAGTACATCAATCAATATAATCATGACTTCACTGAAATGACACGCACTTATTTAAAAAACCAGAATTCCGGCAATGCGGTTAGCGACTGGACATTTGCGTGAAAGCACTACCGTTTAAGCAACAGCATTACTTGCCTGAAGGCCTGATGGAAGTCAGCCATAATGAGCTGCACACTCTTTTGCCGGAACCCACGCTAATCCATTTATCAGGCAAACAAACAGCGCCACTCTTTGTTTCTATGCTATTGCACGGAAACGAACCGACGGGATTTATGGCAATCCAGTTACTGCTTAAAAAATATAAAGACAAACAACTGCCCCGTTCACTGTCACTATTTTTCGGCAATGTAACAGCAGCAGGCCATAACTTAAGAAGATTCGACAACCAGCCCGATTATAATCGTATCTGGCCGGGTACAGAATTACCCGAATGTGCTGAAACGGAAATGGCACAAGAAATCGTCGCCATCATGAAAAAGCGCAAAATTTTTGCCAGTGTGGACATACATAATAATACCGGGTTAAACCCTCATTACGCCTGCATTAACAGCCTTGATAATCAATTTCTACAGTTGGCGTCTTTATTCGGAAGGCTGATTGTTTATTTTATCCGCCCAAAAGGCGTTCAATCCGCCGCATTTGCGCAACTTTGCCCAGCGGTTACCTTGGAATGCGGTCGGCCCGACCAACACCATGGCGTAGAACATGCTCTGGAGTTTCTGAACAGTTGCCTGCGCCTTACTGAATTGCCACAGCATCAAATTTTAACCCAGGATATTGATCTTTTTCATACCGTTGCTCAGGTCAAAATAGACGACAAGGTAAACTTCAGCTTTAATCAAATCGATACTGACCTTTTGCTAAATGAAGACCTTGAGCGCATGAATTTCACCGAGGTTCCTCCGGGTACGTTTTTGGGAACGTCTAAATCTGACGCCACTATGCCACTCATCGCCAAAGATGAATACGGCAATGATGTCACTGATGATTTTTTTTCATTTCAAAACGGTGAGTTGCAAATAAACCGCCAAACCATGCCGTCGATGCTGACGCTGGATGAACGCGTCATTAGGCAAGACTGCTTGTGCTATTTAATGGAAAGAATCCATTTGTGAGCTTTAGAAAAGCCAGGATAAAAAATGGCTAGCGAGTAACAGCAATTGCCAAGTTATAACTGAGACTAATCTTTCTAAAGCAGACAGATGGCGGTATTGAAAAAAGCCGCGTTACCGAACTTTATGCGCCCCTGAAAACTTACTCCGGGGGAATCTTCTAGTTTGACGGAGCAACAAAAAACACCGGCAAACTGGCCGCAAAAATTTACCAGGATCGTTAAGTCAGCTTTGTAGCCTGTTGATTATATTCAAAAGACCTTGTTTTGTAAAAATTGTAAATCCAAATAGTTTCCAAGCGATTACAGCTTATTGAATACCCGTATGAATATAAACAAGCAAGTTTTCGGCTATATTTCAAACTATTCTTTTTCAACCCACTCTTCCAGTGCTGCGATAATGCTTTTCGCTTGTTCTTTGCTGGAAATATTAAATTTTGATTTTTGTTGATATTCGCCATTGCGCTTCTGATAACGGCGAATTGTATATTTATCGGGACCGTATTCTTCTTTAGCGCGATTCCAGTCCTGATAACGGTACATGACTGTGGCCCATGCACCCTTGGTCAATACTTTTTTATCCAGTTCTTTAACTGTTTCGATACCGCCATCTTCGTACGCTACAGTCAATTCATCTACAGTTTCAGCCATTTCATTCTCAAATAATTAATGTTCATTTAGGAGTTTATCACAATGGCACAATGCGCAAACAACGCTGCTTTATTAATATTGCACAAGTTATTGAAGCAAGCCTGTCGGGCGAACATTATTACCTGGGCGATTAAAGCCAACTCCGCCTTCAGTACTGTAGCCAATACTCATTTTTGAAAGCGTTATATTCCTGAGCCGGGTGCATCTCAAGCTATAATCTGGTTACTTGCTAAAAAACTGCCCAAATGCACGGCTGCCTTTGCCCGTTTTAATAGTATCTATCACTTGCATGGTTTTTGCGTCGATGACCGAAACGGTGCTATCAAACCAATTAGCCACATACACATGCCGATCATCGGGATGGGTATTAATACCTTCTGGCTTATTGCCCACTTCAATTAACCCGATTTCTTTTAAAGTTGTCGTATCAATAACCGACACAGAACTGTCATCCTGGTTTGTTACAAATAAACGGGTGTCATTCAGCGCCAATGCGGAGGCATAAGGCTGCGTATTAACCTTAATGGTAGCGATGGGCTGCATACTCCTGGTTTCTAACACCGTCACATCATCACTTTGTACATTGGCGATATAAAGGCGCTCGCCCATATCATCAATGGTGAGACCAAAAGGATGTGACCCTACAATCGTGACTTTGTCAATACTCATAGTATTGAGATCAATTTTAGAAACTGAATCACTGAGACGATTGGCCACATATAACCAGCGATCATCAGGGCTAACCACCAAACCCGATGGCGATTCGCCTACAGCGATAGTTTTAATGACTTTAAGGCTGTCCGCATCAATAATATCGACGTTGTTATTGTACCAATCCGCCACATAAATCCTTTCACCATCAGCACTTACCGCAATACCTAGGGCTCCGTCACTCACCGGAACCTTGGCAATAACCTCGCGTTTTTTTGTATCTAAAACGGCGAGGCCCTTGGCTTCCGGCGTACTTATATAGACTTTATCACCTGCAGGTGCAACCGCAACGCCCGCTGGTTTGCCATGCACGGCAATCGTATCAACCACTTTGCCCTGCTTGGCGTCAATAATAGAAATACTGTCATCCAATTGATTAGTAATATAAGCAAAAGGCGCTGCAGCCAATCGTAGAGAAAAAAAAGCTGTAGCGACGGCAATTGCTACAACTTTTCGTTTAACAATAAACACCTCGGTAATCCTTACTTTTCAGCTAGGGCTTTCAGATTTATCAAACCTGTTTTCAACACTGCGTTCACTGCTGCATTAGCAGCCTCTTCATTCATTTCAGCAGGTGGGTTGTTATTTGTGTAAGCCCGGTAATAACCTGCTGTCCAATTAACAACAGAAGTATCACCTTTAGATTCTACTTCAATAGTTGCTGAATAGTTATCTACAGGCAAGACCGGCACTTTTTCTTCAACACCCGCATGAGTTATTGTTTTCGCCGTGCTCATATCGGTAATCTTGTAGGCATAAGACATTTTTGCCTCATCATATTTTTTCAGCTCTTCGGTAATTGTACCGCCATCTTTAAAGGTCAGAATACGTGTTGCGCCTTTTTTATCACCACCTTCAGAGGTGGTGTTAAAAATATCGGGATGCCAGGACATATCACCAAAGTTCTTGATAATAGACCAGACTTTTTCAGCAGGCGCATTGATGGTGATTTGTTCTTCGGCTTTTTGACGCACGGGGCCGTGCGCACTGGCAATCGCAGTAAAAAAAAACAGTAAAACTGACAAAAACAACGTAATTTTCTTCATATTAACTCCTGGTTGTGAACATAAATACTTAAGGAATGATAATTTTAATTTGAACAATATTCTGCTTGACGCTAATAAAGTGTTGGTTGCGCATCCTGTCTTCGGCACATTCTAACTATGTTGAAGTTAGTAAAATTTCCTTCCTAAGCGGCATTATATGACAAGTGGAAACTGCAAGCATCAGTTGGCGCATATAAAATTTTTATTTCAAGCACGTACAAGCCGTTTGTCCATTGGACAGACTTGATTATAACCATTACAAATATTTAGATGACGCTATTTAAAATGAGTTGCCGACGGTAAAAATATTAAAATAGAAATACGATAATTGTCTGGCTGTAGATAAAAAACCTGGGTGTTAAGACGAAAAACCACCGATTTCAAAATAGATGTGGCTTAGCCTTTATTGACATCTGGCTAGTGAGCTGATATTTTGCCAAATTGGCACTCAAGTTGGTGGAGTGCTAATTTTAGTTTTATTGAGGTATGTGTGGGTACTAGTTCTCGGGATTTAAATGAACGGTCATTACAGTTATTAAAAACGCTCGTCGAACGTTATATCAGCGATGGGCAACCGGTGGGCTCCCGGGTGCTATCAAAAGACTCGGAATTAAAGTTAAGTCCTGCAACAATTCGTAATGTGATGGCGGATCTGGAAGATTTGGGTCTGGTGCATTCCCCCCATACATCAGCGGGTCGCGTACCTACGGTCAGCGGCTATCGCTTGTTTGTTGACAGCTTGTTAACCGTTAAGCCGTTGGACGCTAAAGATATTTCACGCCTACATCAGGGATTGTCGGAAAGAGAGGATGCCGGCAATATGATCGGTGTAGCGTCAAGGTTGCTTGCGGAATTGACCAAGATGGCTGGAGTTGTGACGTTACCCAGAAGAGAATTGGTCTGTCTGCGGCATATTGAGTTTTTGCCTTTATCACATAAACGTGTGCTGGTTATTTTTGTCACCAATGAACAGGAAGTTCATAATAAGGTCATTCATACCGGTAAAGTCTTTAGCGCTGCTGAATTACAACAGGCAGGCACTTATCTCAATTCCATTTATTGCGGTCGCAGTCTGGAGGCTGTGAGGGTAGCCGTTTTGAAAGAGTTGCAAGACGATCAGGAACGCATGAATCAGGCTATGCTGGATGCGATAAAAATGGCGCAACTGACCTTTGAATCAGGTAACGAGAAAGAAGATTATGTCCTGACGGGTGAGACCAATTTGATGGGTTTTTCCGAACTGTCTGACCGGAATCATTTGAAAAAACTTTTTGATGCGTTTAGTCAAAAACAGGATGTCATTCATCTGCTAGATCAATCGATGAAGGCAGAGGGGGTGCAGATTTTTATTGGCGAAGAATCCGGTTACCAGGCATTTGACCATTGCAGCCTGGTTACATCTTCCTATTCTGTCAATAATGAAGTGGTCGGTGTGCTGGGCGTTATCGGCCCGACACGTATGGCTTACGAGAAAATCATTCCGTTTGTAGATGTTACCGCAAAATTATTAGGTGCGGCCTTGAATCCAAAAACAACGACCCCATGATAGGTAACACTATTTTTTGTGCGTTTAGCTAGGCACATTATCACTAATTATGTTTGAGGAACTATAAAAATGAGTATTGATCAGGAAACACCTGAATCGCCGGTTGAAGCTGAGGTTGAAAATGAAACCGTCAATGAAGAACCGCCACATACCGAAATAGGTGAGCATGAGTACACCATTGAAGAGCTGAAGTCAGAATTAGAGGAAGCCAAGCGGAAAGCAAATGATTCCTGGGATAAGGCAGTTCGCACTCAGGCTGAAATGGAAAATCTGAAAAGAAGGACCCAGAAAGATCTGGAAGATGCTCATAAGTTTGCCTTGACCGGTTTTGCGAAGGAATTACTGCCTGTATTTGATAGCCTGGTTCTGGGTTTGCAAGCGGCAACTGGCGATAGCGAGGACGTGAAAAAGTTTCGGGAGGGTAGTGAACTCACCATCAAACAATTCGAAGCATTGTTTCCAAAATTTAATATCGTTGCTATTGATCCCATGGGTCAGCCTTTTAACCCTGAACACCATCAAGCGATGCTCATGCAAGTGGTGGAAGGTGCAGAACCCAATACGGTAGTTAATGTGTTTCAAAAAGGCTACATGCTGAATGGACGCTTGCTAAGGCCTGCCATGGTTGTCGTAGCAAAAGCGGCAGAAAAACCGTCAGAAGTAGATAAGAAGGCTTGAACACCATAAAACAGCCCCCATATAGACAATAACTTTTACATTTTTTTAAACAAATTCAAGTCTGGAGCATTCAATGGCTAAAATAATTGGGATAGATTTAGGAACGACCAACTCGTGTGTTGCTGTATTGGAAAACGGCGTAGCGAAGGTGATTGAAAACAGTGAAGGCGCGCGTACCACCCCTTCCATTATCGCCTTTAGCAGTGACGATGAAGTGTTAGTGGGCCAATCGGCAAAACGTCAGGCGGTCACCAATCCAAAAAACACACTGTTTGCAATTAAACGCTTAATCGGTCGCCGTTTTAAAGATGACGTCGTACAAAAAGACATCAAAATGGTGCCCTACAAAATCATCGAAGCAGAAAACGGTGATGCCTGGGTAGAAGTGCATGGCAGAAAAATGGCATCGCCCGAAATTTCAGCCCGCATTTTGATGAAGTTGAAAAAAGATGCGGAAGCGTATTTAGGCGAAACGGTAACCGAAGCGGTTATAACCGTACCGGCTTATTTTAACGACTCACAGCGTCAAGCAACCAAAGATGCAGGCCGAATTGCCGGCTTGGAAGTTAAACGTATTATTAACGAGCCGACTGCATCTGCGCTCGCTTTCGGCATGGATAAGCCTAAAGGCGATACCAAAATTGCAGTCTATGACCTGGGTGGCGGTACGTTTGATATTTCCATCATTGAAATTGCCGAAATAGAAGGCGAGCATCAATTTGAAGTATTATCGACCAACGGTGACACTTTCCTGGGCGGCGAAGACTTTGACTCACGCATCATTGAATATCTGGCAGCCGAATTCAAAAAAGAAAGCGGCGTCGACGTCCATAATGATCCGTTAGCCTTGCAACGTTTGAAAGAAGCGGCCGAGAAAGCCAAGATTGAATTGTCTTCAAGCCAGCAAACTGATGTCAATTTGCCTTACATTACTGCGGATGCCTCAGGCCCCAAGCATTTAAATGTTAAATTGACCCGCGCCAAACTGGAATCTTTGGTTGAAGAACTGATATTGCGTACTAAAGGTCCTTGTGAAATGGCGCTTAAAGACGCTGGCCTAACGGCAAAAGAAATCAATGACGTGATTTTGGTGGGCGGCCAAACGCGTATGCCCAAAGTGCAGGAAATGGTAAAAGGCATTTTTGGCAAAGAGCCCCGTAAGGACGTCAATCCAGATGAAGCGGTTGCTTTGGGCGCGGCGATTCAGGCGGGTGTTTTGGCGGGTGATGTTAAAGACGTATTGTTGCTGGACGTTATTCCCTTGTCTCTAGGCATAGAAACAATGGGCGGCATTATGACCAAGTTGATTGAGAAAAATACCACCATTCCAACTAATGCGTCACAAGTATTTTCTACCGCCGAGGACAATCAAACCGCGGTGACCATTCATGTACTACAAGGTGAGCGTGAAAAAGCAGCGGCGAATAAATCGCTGGGGCGTTTTGATTTAGCGGATATTCCTCCGGCTTCGCGTGGTGTTCCGCAAATTGAAGTGTCTTTTGATATTGATGCTAACGGCATTTTGAACGTATCGGCTAAAGACAAGGCAACCGGTAAAAAACAATCGATTATTATTAAAGCCTCGAGTGGTTTGTCGGATGATGAAGTGGATCGCATGATTAAAGATGCGGAAGCGCATGCCGATGAAGACCGTAAATTGACCGAATTGGTCCACGCTCGCAACCATGCGGACGGCATGATTCACGCAACCGAAAAATCAATGAAAGAACTGGGTGACCAGGTCGGCGCGGACGAAAAAGCCAGCATTGAACACGCTATCGACGCGCTGAAAGAAGCTGTTAAAGGTGATGATAAGGACAATATTGAAGCTAAAACCAATGACTTGACCGAGTTATCAGGTAAACTGGCTGAACGTGTTTATGCACAAAAAGCCGGATCTGAAAGCGGTGAAACTCATCATGCGGGCGGCGGTTCTTCATCATCACATCACGCAACTGATGACGGCGTTGTTGATGCTGAGTTTGAGGAAGTTAAGGACGACGATAAGAAATAATACCGGCACAACAAGATAGAGATAGACCTCAGCATTCCCCCATTAGGAAAACGGGAATGCTGTATTTTTTTCCAGTCACCTTAGGTATTGTTCAGCCTTAAATGACCCGGCTTTGCTGCTGACAGTATTTAGACTTTTTTGTCCTCAGTTGGCAAAGTCATCGCAGCAATTTTAAAGTTTAAAAATACACATTTACAAACAAAATCTTAAAGGCTAAATCATTCCGCGCTTTTTTAGAGTGCGGCTTCATATAACTTCGCAGCAATGCTTTATCTCCTGAGATCCATCAGGAGCGGATTGAAAAATGGCAACAAAAGAAGATTTTTACAAACTGCTCAACGTTGATAGAAACGCCAGTGACGCAGAAATCAAAAAAAGCTACCGCAGTTTGGCGATGAAGTATCATCCCGATAGAAACGCTGACAATCCAGAAGCGGCCGAAGTTAAATTCAAGCAAATTAAAGAAGCTTACGAAGTTTTATCAGACCCAAAAAAACGTTCGGCTTATGACCAGTTTGGCCATGCGGGCGTTGATCCCTCCATGGGCGGTCGTCCCGGCGCCGAAGGTTTCAGTGATATTTTCGGCGATGTGTTTGGCGATATTTTTGGGGGAGGAAGACAGCGCAGCAACGTTCAGCGCGGCTCAGACTTACGCTATAACCTGGAACTAACGCTGGAAGAAGCCGTTGCCGGAACAGAGACCAAAATTCGCATCCCGGTACTGGTAAGCTGCGGTGAATGTAATGGTTCAGGCGCTAAAAAAGGTTCAAGTCCGGTTATCTGCACCACCTGTCATGGTCACGGTCAAGTCAGAATGCAGCAAGGTTTCTTTTCTGTGCAACAGACCTGTCCTACTTGCCGCGGAACCGGCAAGCAAATTAAAGACCCTTGCGGCAAATGTCATGGCCAAGGGCGTGTTCAGGAAACCAAAACCTTGTCTGCAAAAATCCCTGCGGGTGTCGATACGGGTGATCGTATACGCCTTGCTGGAGAAGGAGAAGCCGGAGAGCGCGGTGGACCATCGGGTGATCTTTATATTGAGGTTCGGGTAAAAGAACACAATATCTTTACTCGCGACGGCGCAAACTTATATTGTGAAGTACCCATCAGTTTTGCCACCGCCTGTTTAGGTGATGTCATACAGGTACCGACATTGGATGGTGAAGTAAAGCTGACCATCCCGCCTGAAACGCAAACCGGAAAATCGTTCAGGTTGCGCGGTAAAGGCGTTAAACAGGTCAGAGGCGGAGCCGTCGGTGACTTGCTATGCAAGGTGAAAATTGAAACTCCCGTGCAACTTACCAAAGAACAAAAAGCACTCATTGAAAAATTGGGCGAATCGTTATCGAGTGGAGGTAAACATCACAGCCCGCAAGAGCACTCCTGGATTGATGGCGTAAAAAGCTTTTTTGATAAACTAACGGGATAAATCATGATACGTATTGCTGTAGTCGGAGCATCCGGCCGAATGGGGTTATGCTTAATCAAAGCAGCAGTGCTGACAGATAGCGCGGCATTAGTTGTTGCGGTCGCACGTCCGGATAGTGATGCGGTGGGTAAAGATGCAGGTGAATTAGCTGGCATCGGCGCATTGGGCGTTAAAGTCGTTGATGATTTAGCTTCAGTTGTTGATCAGTTTGATGTGTTGATTGATTTTACCCGTCCTGACGCGTCAATGGCATTTATCGAATTGTGTCGGCAAGCAGGCAAAAAAATAGTCATTGGCACAACCGGTTACAGTGATGCTCAAAAGGCGGCAATAGCCAAGGCTGCAAAAGACGTAGCCATAGTGCTTGCACCCAATATGAGCGTAGGGGTAAATATGGCGCTCAAATTACTGGAAATGACTGCCAAAGTCATGGGTGAATATACCGATATTGAAGTCATTGAAGCTCATCATCGGCACAAAGTAGATGCGCCCTCAGGTACGGCGTTACGAATGGGTGAAGTAATTGCCAAAGCGCTTGGGCGTGATTTAAAAGACTGTGCGATTTACGGCAGAGAAGGCAATACCGGCGAACGTAACAGAAAAACCATTGGTTTTTCAACAATTCG
>Ga0209798_10002305_pt1 | contig 11219 bp, 8 predicted proteins | sample DOMMetBare3Fresh_FD_187475 | JGI IMG/M metagenome (GOLD analysis project Ga0209798, IMG submission 187475) | Wetland sediment microbial communities from St. Louis River estuary, USA, under dissolved organic matter induced mercury methylation -... | ecosystem: Environmental > Aquatic > Freshwater...
CTGCACGGTCGGACCGTGCCCCCCTCCCCCCTCCGGGGTACTCCCCCCTTCGGAGGGAGAAACAGACCTGACACCGATCTCCTCGCTAGCTGATGCCTGACAGCTGATAGCTGATAGCTGCTACTTGGCACCTGTCTGTAACCATCAGGAGACCCATCGTCGGGTTCTTGGGGGGTCATCCCCCTGCAGTCTGCACGGTCGGACCGTGCCCCCCCCCTTCGGAGGGAGAGACAGACCTGACACCGATCTCCTTGCTAGCTGATGCCTGACAGCCGATAGCTGATAGCTGCTACTTGGCACCTGTCTGTACCCATCAGGAGACCCATCGTCTCAACCATGTGTGTCTCGTTCCAGTCGGAACCATCGGCGGCAGCCGAAATCGTGGAACCAGGCTTCGACCGTCATCCCCAGCGGGTTTTGCTTCATGAAGATCCGATCGATGTCGCGGGCGTCGGGGTCGGTGATCGACTCCGGAACCCGGGGGATCTCGCCGTAGCGGAACTCCTCGACCGAGCGGAGGCCACAGTGCGGGCACTCGATCTTCATTGGGTACCTGCCGATCCGGCATCGGCCAGGAGGCGGTCACGGGCGAACCGATCGAGACGGAAGGGGGCGATCAGGTCCGGCGTGCGGCCGGTGGCGATCAACTCGGCCATCTGCTCGCCTCCCGCCGGGATGGCTTTGAAGCCCCAGGTGCCCCACCCGGTGCTGACCAGGAACCCTTCCACCGGAGTCATGCCCATGATCGGGGACGAGTCGGGGGAGAGATCGCACACTCCCGTCCACTGGCGGAGAATCTTGAGATCGGACAGGAACGGGAGGATGGTGATCGCCTTGGCGGCGCAGGAGCGGAGGAACTCCGACGTGGACCGGTAGGAGTAGCTGGGCTGGCGGTCCCATTCGGCTCCCATCAGCATCTCCCCTCGCGGTGTCTGTGACACGTAGAAGGCGAGTTCGGCCGAGGCGACGATGGGTCCGAAGGTCTGTCGGTAGTGGTTGGTGACCATCGCCTGCAGTGGGTGGGTGCGGATCGGCATCCGCAGCCCCACCATGTCGGTGATGGTGGTGGTGTGGCCGGCGGTGGCCGACAGGACCGTGCGGGTGGAGATGTACCCCTGGTCGGTCTCGACCCCGGTTACCCGTCCACCTTCCACCCGGATCCCGGTGGCGGTCGTCCGCTGGAGGACGTCGACCCCGCGGGCCATCGCCCCTTCGGCATAGGCCCACACCACCCGGTCGTGACGGGCGGTGGCTCCCGACGAGTGGTAGGAACCTCCCAGCACCGGATACCTCCCGCCGCCCTCCAGGTCGACCTCGGGCACGATCTGTTTGATCTCCTCGGGGGTAACGAAGGTCGTCTGCGCCCCGAATGCCTGGTTCATGTGGGCTCTGGCCCGCTCGGTCCTGATCCCCATCTCGGTGTGATGCATCCACAGGATGCCCTTCTCCTTGTGCATGATCCAGCGGTCGGTCTCCGCCTCCAGCGTTCGGTAGAGGTCGAGTGAGTGCTGGTAGAAACGAACCGAGGCGGGGATCCCGTAGTTGGCCCGGATCACCGTGGTGTTGCGTCCGGAGTTGCCCGAACCGATGTAGCCCCGTTCGACCACGGCCACGTTCGTGATCCCGTGCCGGGTGGCGAGGTAATAGGCGGTGGCCAGGCCGTGGCCGCCCCCGCCGATGATGACGACGTCGTATGACGGCTTCTGCTCGCCCCAGCGCAACCCGACCCTGGCCTCGATGAACTCGTTCATGGTTCGGCCCCGGTTGTCACAGCCTGGCCTCCAACTCGGCGCCGAACGAGGCCGGAACGATCACCAGCGCCCGGGTTCCCGACGCCCAGATCTTGACGGGGAGGGCCGCCACCATTCCCTGCGAGAACCCGTCCCCGGTGGGGAGCAGCCAGTCGGCGTTGGTGGCAACCCACTCCTCCACCACCCCCCGGTCGAGCCAGCGGCCCTGGAAGGTCGACTCCGGTTCGATGATGGCGTGGTGATCCCCGATGATGGCAGAGGTGCCGTTGAGCAGGAACACATCGTCGGCGGCGATCCGGAGCGGGGTGCTCCCGGCCGGCCACAAGGCGGCGTCGATCGCCTCGGCGCTCGCCACGATCCGGAGGCCGGTCAATTCCTCAAGCCCTGGCACGGTGCCCCTCCGGGTCGTAGAACGGAAGCGAGGCGACCCGGGCGGGTCGCCCGTCGATCGACAGATCGCCCACCGGTGATCCGTCTCCACCGGTCGCCACCCAGCCGAGCATCACCGGATGACCGAGCACCGGCGAGAAGCGGGACGACGTGACATACCCGGCGTATTCGCCCCCGGTGCGAATGATGCTGCCCTCCTCGGGGGCGGAGCCTTCCATCACCAGACCCACCGACCGCTTCTCGAGGGGAAACCCGTACGAGCGGAGCAGTGCCTGGCGCCCGATGAAGTCGGGCTTGTCGAGCTTTACCGCCCAGTCCAACCCGAGCCGGCGGGGAGTGGAGTCCGACTCGGTGTCCATCCCCACGATGATGTGACCTTTCTCGAGGCGCAGGGTGAAGAGCGTGTCGATGCCGTGCGGCTTGATGCCCAGGTCGCGACCGAGACGGAGCAACTCTCTCCACAACGTGACGGACTGGTGGCGGGGATGATGCACTTCGAAAGACGCCTCGCCGGTGAAGCTGAGGCGGAAGATCCGGCTGGGCACACCCGCCACCAGCGCCGGGGCGTGCCCCATGAAACCGGGTGGTTGCTCGACTCCTGCCCTCGCCAGCAACTCAGGGGCGAGTGGCCCGGTGACGTTGATCGCCCCCCAGGCGTGGGTGCGATCGAGAATGTGGACGCTGGTGCCGAAAGTCGAGGCCCAATCACGCAGCCAGGCCTCGGCGAACGAGGCGCCGCCCGAGGTGAAGGTGAGCGTGAATCGGTGTTCCTCGTCGCGGCACACCATCCCGTCGTCGAGGACGCCGCCCGACTCTGCCAGGATCAGGACGTAGCGGGACCGACCCGGTTTGAGATCGGCGATCCTGCCCGGGTAGACCCGTTCCAGAAACTCCACCACATCCGGGCCCGATACGATCATCTTGCCGAGGGTGCCGACGTCACCGATCGAGACACCCTGGCGCACCGCCCAGTACTCCTGGAGGGGGTCGCCGTATCGCCACGGCCTCCACCACCCGCCGAAACGGTCCATTCGGGCCCCCAGTGCCCGGTGCTCGGCGTCGAGGGCGGTCCGGCGGAACGCCGGGGGAGCCCACCCGGCGGCGGCCTCGGCCATCGTCATCTGACGCGCCAGCGGCCGAGCCGTGAACGAGGAGGTGGTGGCTACCCCCCGATCGGCCAGGAACGAGCGGACGTGGGGCATGCAGACGACCCCTTGACAGGTTCCGGTGCCGGCCAAGGTCGCACGTTTGACGAGTTCCAACTCGTTGAACCCGCGCTCCCACACCGATTGGAGATCCTCCACGGTCACATCCGAGCACGGGCAGACCACCCCGACCACCGGGCAGGAGGGAAGCGTGGTGGGAGCGGCCGCATCTCCGATCACCCGCACCGCCGCCTCCGGTGACATCCGGGCGAGCACATCCCGGGGCATCCGCCCCAGGCCGACGGAAACCGAGTCGCACGGGTGGCTCGTCTCCAGGCCGTCGTCGTCGGCCATCACCACCGACTCCACCCGGGTCGTTCCCTCGAAGCGGACCAGGGTGCCTGCGAGGTGGGTGCAGTCGACGCCGGCGGGGTGTGTCCCCACCGCCACCAATCGGCCGAGGTCGAACCCCGCCAGCTGTTCCACCGCGCCGGCGGTGAAGATCCCGGCGAGGTGGTTGCCGGGGCAGGCCGGGTGGATCTCGGCGGAGCCGGTGGCGACGACGACCTCGTGGGCTTCGCACCGAAGGATCCCTTCGGGGGTGCGGATCACGAGTTCGGGTCCGGCGTAGATCCCGACCACCTCCTCTCCCCGCTGATCGTCGAAGACGGCGACCTGTCGACCTTCGGCCCGGAGGCGCTCGGCCTCGGCGGTTCCCGACTCCCCGCCGCCGACGATGGCGACGTCCACCTCGATGAGCCGGGAGGTGATGCGGCGGCCCAGCGGCTCATCGGGCAGGGCCGGGTACTCCTTGACCGGCTGGCGTTCAACCACCATTCCCGGGCGGGCATCGGTCCGGCACATCCGGGTGTAGCCGACCCCGTCGATCACCGCCAGGCAGTGGGGGCAGTCACCGGCCAGGCACAGACATCCCGGGAGGATCTGGCCGGAACGGAGAACTGCGGTGAGGACCGTGTCACCCTCGACGAAGTCGAGCGGCTGCCCATCGAGAACGAACTGCGCCGGTGCCACGTCGGGCGAGGATAACGATCAAACGATCAACGATGAACGATGAACGATGAACGATCAAGCAGGAAGAAGGAAGAAGGAAGAAGGAAGAAGGAAGAAGGAAGAAGGTTGATGGCTGGGTGTGGCGCATGGCGCATGGCGCATGGCGCATGGCGCCTTGTGTCAGTGCATCGGTTGGGCGACGGGAGTCAACTCACGGACCGCCTGCCACACCGTTGTTCCCCGGTAGTCCCAGTATTTGGTTCGTTCCAGGACGATCGAACGGCCCCCCATCACCCCGCCCGGGATGTGGCCGTTGTGGATGCGGACATTGAGGTAATACTGGGGAGAGAGGGCGGTCGCCACCTGGGCATGGCGCTGGCTCGAGCGCCATCGCTCCCGATCGTCGGGGGCATCGTGGATGACGAGGTTGGCCCAATTCCCGTCGGCCAGTTCGACCGAGGTGTAGGAGAGGATGCCGGGGTAGTCCTTGAACTCGAGCACGACCTCGGCATTGGCCTGTTCCAGCGCTTCCATGTTGCGGTCGCGGATCCGTTCCCCGAAGAAGCCGACGACATGAACCTTGGACCGTTTGCCGATCCGCATCGGATCACAGACGATGAGCCGGCGCTTCAACCCCATCACGGTCCACTCGACAGGCTCGTACGGTCGCACTGTCAAGACACCCTCTGCCATCTCGCCCAGGGTGGCGCGCAGGTCTTCGAGCATGTAGGCCAGGATCTGCTGGTCGCGTTCGTACCGGCCGGGTGAAGTGAAGGGCCTGCCCCGGGCCGTCTGGGTCGTGCCGAGTTGGATGGTTTCGGTGGCCATGGCGTTCGTCGCGATATCGGTAGATTCGAGGCGGAAATGTACTCGTTCATGACCGCCGCCTCGTTCATGTCCCTGAACCTGGTGGACCACCATCGCCGAATTGCCGTGGACCTGGGCCGCCGGACCGGGATCGACATCCGCTGGGAACCGGGGCGGCCACTGGCCGAAGTCGATCTCGCCTTCAGTTGCGGGCTCCCGCTGGCGCGCGCTGGTGACTGGACGATGCTGGTGGCTCCGGTGGGGGCCGGCCCGGCCTACGCCGGTCGACCGGTGTATTTCACCTATTTCGTCGTCGCCCGGGACCATCCCGCCCGCCGGTTCGAGGATCTGGCCGGCACCGGGCTGGTGATGAATGAACCCGTGTCGCATTCAGGCTTCGCCGCGGTCCTGGCCGAGTTGGCGTTCCGCCGGATCGACCTCGGCTTCTTCGGGGGTCACCGTTTCTCGGGTGGCCATCAGGCGAGCGTCGAGGCGGTGGCGGGCGGGAGCGGCGAGGTGGCGGCAGTCGACTCGCTCATGTTCGACGCCCTCGTCGAGCAGCAGCCGGAACTGGCCGGCCGGGTGCGGGTGGCGGCCACCGGGGCCGCCTGGCCGGCGCCTCCGCTGGCGGTCCGCTCGTCCCGCGCCGCCGAGCTGGGCGACATCATCGCCGGGGACATCGTCGCGCACCAACCCTCGGTGCCCGGCGTGGCCCATTTCGCGACCGTCGACAGCGCCAGGTATTCGGTCATGGCCGACAACTGGCGGCGGGTAGTTCCACCAGGTGGAATCGTCTCATCAGGCGGGACCCCACCGACCTAGAGTCGTCGCATTGGCGACGAGGAGTAGAGACATGCAGGCTCGGGTGGTGGTGGTCGGATCGGGGATCGTCGGATCCTCGGTGGCCCTGCACCTCGTCAAGGCCGGCTGGAAGGACATCGTCGTCCTCGACAAAGGCCCTCTCATCGACAACGACGGCTCCACCAGCCACGCCCCGGGCGGGGTGGTCGTCCTCAGCCACAACAAGCTGTTGACCCAACTCGCCAACTACGGCGCCAGCCTCTACAAGACGATCGCGGACCTCTCCCCGGATCGAATCAACACCAACTGCCGGGGCGGGATCGATCTGGCCGTGTCCGAACGCCGGTGGGCCGACCTGCAGCGGCTGCATGGGGAGGCGATCGCCTTCGGAGCCGAGGCCCGATTGGTGCGGCCCGATGAAGCGGTTGAACTGCACCCCTACCTCGACCCGTCCTCCTTCGTCGGTGGGATCTACGCCCCCAACGCCCAACTGGTGGCGGCGCCGATGCTCAACGGGGGGATCCAGCGCGATGCCGCCGCCGGCGGGGCGGCGCGGTTCATCGGCCACACCGAGGTTCTCGATGTCGAAGTGGCGGGGGGACGGGTGGTGGCGGTCTTGACGAGCAACCCGGGACTCCCCCGGATCGAATGTGAACAGGTGGTGCTCGCCACCAACATCTGGGGCCCGCTGCTGGGTGACAAGCTCGGGGTGCCGGTCCCATTGTTGGGATACGAGCACCAGTACATCATCTCCCACCCGTTGGAGGCGCTGGCCCGATTCGACCGGGACCGGCCCGAGCACGAGGTCACGCTCCCCACCATCCGGGAGGTGGACAACACGCTCTATCTCCGCCAGCACTGGGACTCCTTCGGGGTCGGGAGCTACAAACACGCCCCTCGCCCGGTGTCCGCCCACCGGCTCGGGCAGACGGCCAAGCACGAGTTCACCTTCTCCGATTTCCTTCCCGAGGCCTGGCCCCAGATCCAGCGGGTGTTTCCGGCTTTGCGCGGCACCGACCCGCACAGCTTCCCGGTCCGGTACAACGGGATCTTCGCCTTCCCGGTCGACGGCATGCCGATCGTGGGCCCCACCGCGGTGGCCGGACTGTGGACCGCCCTCGGTTCCTGGCTCACCCATGGCGCCGGAGTGGGCAAGACCCTGGCCGAGTGGATGGTCGACGGTGAGCCGGAGTGGGACCCCCGCCAACTCGACGTCAATCGTTTTCATCCGTTCGCCTCCACCCCCGCCTATCTGGAACGGATCTGCAATCAGAACTACCGGGAGATCTACGAGATCATCCATCCCCGCCAGGCGCCGACGGTGGTGCGCAACGTTCGCCTGTCGCCATTCCATCCTCGCCACCTGGCGCTGGGGGCGGAGTTCACGGTGTTCGCCGGGATCGAACTGCCCAACTGGTACGCCGCCAACGCCCCGCTGGTCGACCGATACCGGGAGGCGGTCCCCTCCCGGACGGGCTGGGCGTCCGAGTTCTGGTCCGAGATCCAGGGCGCCGAGCACCTGGCCACCCGCGAGTCGGTGGCGTTGTTCGACCTGCACGGCCTGTCGATCATCGAGGTGGCGGGGGCCGATGCCGCCGAATTCGTCGAGCGCCTGTGCGCCAACAAGGTGGCCCGCAAGGTCGGCTCCCTCGTCTACACCACCTGGCTCACTCCCCGGGGCGGGGTTCGGCGCGATCTGGCCGTGGCCAGGATGGCCGACGACCGGTTCTGGATGTTCGTCGGTGAGGGATCCCGGCCCCGTGACCTCGATTGGGTGAGGCGGGCGGCAACCGGATCCGTCACGGTAGGCGACATCTCGGACGGACTGACCGCTCTCGGGCTGTGGGGCCCCAACTCCCGTAAGGTGCTGGAGAAGGTCACCAGCGCCGATGTCTCCAACCAAGGGTTCCCCTATTTCACGTCGCGCTGGATCGACATCGGCACCACCCGGGCGCTCGCCCTGCGGGTGTCCTACGCCGGCGAGCTGGGCTGGGAGTTGCACATCCCGGTGGACGCCGCCCTCGGGGTGTGGGACCTGTTGTGGGAGGCCGGTCAGGAATTCGAGATCATCGGGGCGGGGATGGGCGCTTTCGACTCGCTCCGGTTGGAGAAGGGGTATCGCGGGTGGGGGACCGACGTTCACACCGAATACGACGCCTACGAGTCTGGGCTGGGCTGGACGGTGAGACTCGACAAGGATGACTTCATCGGGGCCGAGGCCAGCCGCCAGCTGTCGACCTCTCCGCTCCGCCGAACCCTGACATGTCTCACCTTCGACGACCGGGACGGGGTGGCCATGGGGTACGAGCCGATCATGGCGGGCGACGATTGTGTCGGTTTCGTCACCAGTTCCAACTTCGGATACTCGGTCGGCGCCCAGATCGCCTACGGCTACCTGCCGCCGGCATTGGCGGTCGAGGGAACCAGGCTGGAGATCGTCTACTTCGGGAGGCGATTCGGCGTCACCGTGGCTCCCGACCCGCTTTTCGACCCGAAGATGGAACGGATGAAAGCGTGAGAGCCGATGCCGCGTGATACCTCGACCAGGGCGGGACGGCGTGCGTCCCGGGGAGCCGGGCTCCACCAGTTGCCGTGGCGCAACCTCCGTAACCCTTACAAACCGATCGAGGTGCTGGCCGAGGAGCAGATCGTCGAGATCGAGAACGCCTCCTTCGACATTCTCGAGCGGCACGGGATGGAGTTGCTCCACGAGGAGGCGGTGGCGCTTGTCGAGTCCGCCGGGGCGGAGCTGGACGGCAACCGGGCTCGCTTCGACCGGAGCGTGATTCGCCACTGGGTGTCCCAGACCCCCTCCGAGTTCACCTTGCATGCCCGCAATCCCGAGCACAACCTGACCGTGGGAGGGAACCACCTCAACCTGGCCACAGTCGGCTCGGCGCCCAACGTGTCCGACCTCGATGGCGGAAGGCGGCCGGGCAACTTCGAAGACTTCTCCAACCTGGTGCGGTTGGCCCAGGCTTTCAACGCCGTCCACATGCTGGGTGGATACCCGGTGGAGCCGATCGACCTTCCCGCCCCCACCCGCCATCTCGACGCGGTGGCCACCATGGTCAGGTTGTCGGACAAGGTCCCCTACGCCTACGCGCTGGGCGAAGTGCGCATGGCCGACGGGCTCGAGATCATCCGGATCGGGCGGGGAGTGAGTCCCGAGCAGTTCGCCCGGGAGCCCTCCACCTTCACGGTGGTCAACACCAACTCCCCGTTGCGTCTCGACGGGCCGATGCTGGGCGGATTGATGACCGCTGCCCGGCTCGGGCAACCGGTGGTGGTGACCCCGTTCACGCTGGCGGGAGCGATGGCCCCGGCATCGGTGGCGGGAGCACTGGCGCTACAGAATGCCGAAGCGCTGGCCGGTCTCGCCATCGTCCAGATGGCCAGCCCCGGCGCTCCGGCCATGTACGGCGGGTTCACCTCGAATGTCGACATGCGGTCCGGCGCCCCCGCCTTCGGGACACCCGAGTACACCAAGGCCGCCCTGATCGGGGGCCAGCTCGCCCGCCGCTACCGGATTCCCTACCGGTCGTCGAACGCCAATGCCGCCAATTCCGTCGACGCCCAGGCCGCCTACGAGTCCCAGATGTCGATCTGGGGAGCGACCATGGGCCATGTCAACCTCATGCTCCACGGCTTCGGGTGGATGGAGGGGGGGTTGGTGGCCAGCTTCGAGAAGTTCGTGCTCGACGTCGAGATGTTGCAGATGATGGGGGAGTTCCTCACGCCGCTTCGGATCGACTCCGACGAGCTGGCGGTCGACGCCATCGGCGAGGTGGGGCCGGGCGGTCACTTCTTCGGTTCCCAGCACACGCTCGACCGCTACGAGACCGCCTTCTACGCCCCGATCATCTCCAACTGGCAGAACTTCGAGAACTGGCAACTGGCCGGGGCCGTGACTGCCGATCGGAAGGCCAACCAGATCTGGAAACAGGTCCTCGCCGAATTCGAGCCCCCGCCGCTGGAGGGGGCGGTGGCCGCCGAGCTGGAGGACTTCGTCGAACGCCGCCGGCGCCAGGGCGGGTTCACCGGCTGAACCGTGGGCCGGGGACGACACGGGGTGTATTCCCGAACCCAGGCTGGGTTCGCAGCTACCCGTGGTGTGTTCAGGAGCCCACGGTTCAGGTGCCAAGACGGGGAATCGACTCGTCCCAGCTCCGCTCGAACACCACCTGGTCACCTTGGCGGGCCGTCAGGCTCGCCTCGATCCGGAAGTGGGTGGCGGTTGAGGTCATGGTGGTGACGGTGTCGGTCTGAACGCTCCAGTCGCCGCGGGCCAGGCCGTCGCTCCACCGCGTCTCGACCCGGGCCGAGAGCGGGTCGGCGTCGTCGATCGAGTAGACGTCGAGCGAGCGGGTGGTGCGCACCAGCCCGGAAGCAAAGCGTTCGGCGCCGAAGTCGTTGAGCACCTCGTGGACGACCAGCTCCTCCTCGGAACGGGTGGAACGGGTGTGCATCTCGGGCCGGTCCATGATCACCGGGTCGGGCCGGGCTCCCACCCCGTGTCCCAGCGGCGAGCCCCGGTCCTCCAGCCCGACCGGCGCCACCGGGACGAGCAGGCGACCGGTGTGAAGGGTGACCGTGGCGGCTGCGGGTTGCGGCCACACCAGCGGCCAGTAGGCGGTGGACAGCGCCAGCCTGATCCGGTTGCCGGCGGCGAATCGATGGGCGCAATCGTCGAGGGGAACGGAGAGGTGATAGGTGGCCCCTTCCTCCAGCGGAACCACGGTCGCCTCACCTTCCAGGTGGGTGAGGTTGATCGGCATCCACGAGATCCGGGCCGAGGTGCCGTCCGGGAAGACCTCGCACAGGCGGGCCACCAGGTTGGCGGCGGGGGCGTCGGAGGAGACCTCGATCTCGAGCACGGGAGCCCCGATGACGTCGACATCGGCTGGCAGCGGCTCGGTGTCGAAGCAGACCGAGCGGGCGTCGTCGTGCCGCTGGTCACCGGGAAGATCCGGTCCGCCCCACATCGGGCAGAAGGCGCCGGCCGACATCCCGGTCGACTGCGGCGACGAGACCTCGATCCCGAGGGCGCCTCCACTCCCGGCTCCCAGGCGTCCGGGCGCCAGCGCCCACGTCTCGAGCAACCGGGGCGGCCACACGTCGAGCCCGACCCATCGCCCCGGGGTCAGCGCCGAGTCGACCGCCGGCCGGGTGGAGTCCGTGATGAACACCCGGTAGCGGGGCTCGTCGAGCACCTGCCGATCTTCACCCTTCAGCCACTGGTCCCACCAGCGGAGGCAGAAGGACAGGAAGTCGATATCGGGGGCGGGCATCCCCTGATGCGGGTAGAGGTGGA
>Ga0209798_10002306_pt1 | contig 11215 bp, 9 predicted proteins | sample DOMMetBare3Fresh_FD_187475 | JGI IMG/M metagenome (GOLD analysis project Ga0209798, IMG submission 187475) | Wetland sediment microbial communities from St. Louis River estuary, USA, under dissolved organic matter induced mercury methylation -... | ecosystem: Environmental > Aquatic > Freshwater...
TCGGCCGAGGAGTACGAGCGGCTCCGGGCCCAGGCCCGGGTCTGGCAGCCCACGACGGATGCGGTGCTCGACCGGATCGGCGTCCCCGCCGGGGCGACCTGCCTCGACGCCGGCTGCGGAGCCGGGGAGACGATGCGCTCGATGGCCCGTCGGGTCGGGTCCGACGGCGTCGTCGTCGGCCTCGACGTCGACGCCGCACTCGCGGCGACGACCCGGGTCGCGTTGCAGGAGGCCGGCCACACCGGGTGCCGCGTCGTCGTCCACGACCTCGTCGGACCGGACCCCGTGCCGGGCGGCCGCTACGACGTCGTCCTGGTCCGGCTGGTGCTGTTCCACCTGCCGCAGCGCGACGTCGTGCTGCGGCGACTGTGGGAGGCGGTCGCGCCCGGAGGCGTCCTCGTCGTCCAGGACTACGTGCTCGGCGCCGTCACCGCGGTGCCGGCGGACGGCGCCGTCCGGGCCGCCGTGGCGCTGCTGACCGACGCCTTCGAGGCGGCCGGCTGCGACGTCAACGTCGGGCTGCGGCTGGCCGACCTGTTCCGCCGCAACGGGATCGGCGACCCGGACGGCTCCGACATCGACTGCCGGGTCGACCCGATCGCCGCCGGTGCGGGGATGCTCGAACGGACCTGTCGCAGCGTTCTGCCGGGCGCGGTCGCTCGCGGCCTGACGACGCAGGCGCGGGCCGAGGAGGTCTTCCGGTCCTTGCAGCGGACCGTGACCGAGGACCCCCACCGGCACCTGGTCTGGCCGCTGCTTGCCGCCGCCTGGAAGCACGCCCCCGGCAGGTGACGACGTGGACATCGTCCCGTGCCCCGACCCGAGCTGCGCGGCACCGGCCGAGGTGCTCGACCGCTGGGAGCTGTGGTCCACCGACGGCCCCGTGCCGCACCTGAAGACGCTCTGCGTGCAGACGCACGTGTTCACCGCCCCGGTGCGGCGCACCGAACCACGGTCGTCCCGGCCCGGGCTCGTCACGGAGAACCGATGAGGAAGAGTCGAACACAGCCACGTCAGTGGCACGGAACGACGTCGACGTGCTGCTGACGCCCTGAGCGGTCCCGACGATGACGGACCCGGGGCGCTCGTCGTCGTGACGGCCCTGGCGCTCGGCGGCCTGTTCGTGCTCGCGTCACTCGCTCCAGGAGTGGCTGCCGGCCGGCACGACGAGGATGGGCACCGGTGTGTAGCGGAGGATCTTGGTCGCGGTCGAGCCGACGAAGACCCGAGCGACCGCCCCGAGGCGACTGGACCCCATGACCATGAGGTCGTGGTCGCTCCAGTTGACGGCCCGCAGGGCGCCTGCCCAGCCGTCTCCACGGGCGATGAAGGTCCTGACGTCGGCGACGCCGCGCTCCCTGCAGAACTCGACGGCGCCACGGTGCAGCTCTTCGGCCTGCTCCATCCACTGCGCCGACACCATGTCCTCGGCATCGAAACCCACCTCAGGCGGATACATGGTGCTCGCCCGGGGGACGAAGGTGCCGACCCACACCGGTGCGCCGATGAGCTTGGCCAGGTCACAGGTCGCAGCAAGCGCCTCGCGGGAACGTGCCGTTCCCGCGTATGCACAGGTCAGCGACTCGAACCGCTGGCCAGGCTCTGCGTGATAGCCCCGCGGCGCCAGCAGCAGAGGTACCGGTGAGGAGTGCAACAGCCGGGTGGCGACGCTGCCGGCGAGCAGGGATCCGTGGACGGCCTCACGAGCCGAACCCACTACCAGAACGTCGGCGCTCGTGGACTCCACCGCCTGGACGAGCCCTCCGGCCACCGACGACGACGCCACCCGCAGGAACTCGATCGGGCCCTCGCCGTCCAGGAAGGCGCGCGCGGCGGCCTCGGCGTCGTGGGCGAGCTGATCCAACCAGGCCCGGAACTCCGCGTCGGGTTCGCGGGACTCCATGGTGTCGCGGGACGTCGGCGGGAGAACGGCCACGACCGCGAGGTCGCACCCGAGGGTGCGCCTCAGGATCGCACCCAGCTCGAGCGCCTCGGGGGAGTCGTGCGCGTCACGGTACGCGATCACCGCTTTCACGATCCGGCCTCGTTCCCGGGCGCCAGGACGGAGTGACTGCGGGCATACAGGAAGTAGAGCGCCAGTGCCAGCAGGATCCAGAGCCCGACCGCGATCCAGGTCACGGCGGCGATGTTGGTCGCCGCCCATGCGCAGGCGAGGATCGAGAGCACTGGAATGACCGGCCCGAAGGGCAGCTCGAAGCCCCGGCCTTTCAGCTCGGGCCGATCCCGGCGCAGGACGAGCACCGTCGCTGACACCACGATGAAGGCCGCCAAGGTGCCGATGCTGACCAGGTCGAAGAGCTTGTCGATGGGCACGACCGCTGCGAGTACTGCGATGAAGGCGCAGGTGAACAACACGTTCTTGTCCGGTGACAGGGTGCGCGGGCTGACGTCCTTGAACATCTTCGGCAACATCCCGTCGCGACCCATCGCGAAGAGGATACGAGTCTGGCCGTAGATGGTGATGAGCGTGACCGAGAAGATCGAGATCACGGCGCCGGCTGCCAGCACCAGTGCGGGGAACCTGACCCCGGTGATGTCGGTCAAGATCGCTGCCAGGCCGGCCTCCTGCCCCTCGAACCTGTCCAGCGGCTGCGCACCCAACGCTCCCACGGCGACCAGGAAGTAGAAGAAGGTCACGAGCGCCACGGCGCCGAAGATGGCGATCGGGAGGCTCCGGTTGGGGTCCTTCACTTCCTCACCTGCGGTGGAGACGGCGTCGACACCGATGTAGGTGAAGAAGATCGCCGGGATCGCGGCGCCGACGCCGGCGAAGCCGAACGGCAGGAAAGGCGTCAGGTTGTCGGAGTTGAACGCGGTCAGGGAGATGACGATGAACATCGCCAGGACACCCAGCTTGACCATGACCATGATCGCGTTGGCGCGAGCCGACTCCTTGGCTCCGCGGAGCAGAAGCAGGCAGCACATGCCGACGAGGACGACGGCCGGCAGGTTGATGATGCCGGGGTCGTCCGCCAAGGCACCGGCGTTCAAGGCATGCGGGATCTCGAGGCCGAACGCGTCGCTGATGAAGGAGTCGAAGTACTCGCCCCACCCGACCGACGTGGCGGCGCCGGCGACGCCGTACTCCAGGATCAGAGCCCAGCCCACCAGGTACGCGGGGAGCTCGCCGAGGGATGCGAACGAGTACGCATAGGCGGACCCGGAGACCGGGATCTTGGAGGCTACCTCGGCGTAGCACAAGGCTGTGAGCGAGACGATCAGCCCGACGAGCAGGAAGGTCAGCAACACTCCCGGACCGGCCTCGGGGACAGTCACGGCCATGACGAAGAAGATGCCGGTGCCGATGGTGGCGCCGACGCCGATCATCATCAGGCTGAACATGCTCATCGTGCGCTCGAGCTTGGTCTCGCCCGCACCCGTCCCGAGCATCGCTGCGATGGACTTCCTTCGCAGCACCGACGAACTCGTCACCCGCAGACCGCTACTGCTCATGGGACACAACCTCCCGTGCGGATTCGGACGCCGTGCCCGAGGAGTCGACCTTGGCCACTGTGACAGCAGCGGCGGTGGTTGAGTAGACCCTCGTCCGATGCGCGCACCGCCGATCCGGCCGCCGCTGCGCACCCGCACGCAGATCGCGGTGCTTCCGCTCGCCTCGCAGTATCCGGTCGCCATCGGTTCGTCCCATACTGAGTTCCTCCCGGAATGGCGAGAGGTGGATGCCATGAGGACCGAGCGTGTGCACGCGCGGTGGATGGCCTTGGGAGTCGGTCTCGTCACGCTTGCAGTCGCCACGACTGCATGCGGCGCGTCCGGCAGCACCGCCCCAGCGGCCACGAGTGGAGCCGGCACCTCGAAGGCCCTGGCGGCCGGGCCCGACCCCGACGTCGTCGCGCTCGTTCCGCCGTCCGTCAGGGACAAAGGCCGACTCGTCGTCGGCTTGGAGGCCCAGTACCCACCGTTCGAGTTCCGCGAGCCCGGCAGCCCGACCGTCGTGGGTGCCGATGCCGACCTGGCGGCTCGGATCGGCGAGCTGATGGGCCTGACCGTGACGTACTCCGACGCGGCGTTCGACTCCCTGTTGCCGTCCCTGACCAGCGGGCAGTACGACGTGGTCATGTCAGCCCTGTCCGTCACCGCGGAGCGGCAGAGGTCGACGGACTTCGTCACCTACTTCCACGAGGGAGACGGCGCGCTCGTCAAGGCCGGGAACCCTCTGGACCTCGGGGTCAACGCCCGCCTGTGCGGTGTCAAGGTGGCGGTTCTCAAGGGCAGCACACAGCAAGAGAGAAGCATCCCGCTGCTGAACCAGGCCTGCTCCGGCGCCCGGCGTCCGCCCATCCGGGTCACCGTCGTCGCCGCGTCCGGCGAGCTCGCGCCCGCGCTGCAGAGCGGTCAGGTGGAGGCGGTTCTCACCGACCGCTCCAACGCCGCCTACACGGCCGCGAACTCCAGCGGTGCCCTGGACTTCGCGCCGGGCAGGCCCTTCAATCCTGCGCCCCTCGGCGTCGCGACACCGAAGGGCAACGGTATGGCCCAAGCCGTTCAGAAGGCGCTCGAGGTGATGATCGTGGACGGCAGCTACCTGCAGATCCTCACCAAGTGGGGGATCAAGGACGGCGCGGTCGACGCCGCCCCCATCAACGAGGTGAGCGACTGACCCTTCGGTGGCCGGGCCTGGACGCATCGTGCCACCACATCAGCGTTCCCTGCGACGGCGGGCCTCGCACGCTCGCGGGGACGACTGCCGCGTCGCGGAGCGCTGGTGACGACACCAGAGGGAAGATGCCGGCGGCGCGCACGCTGCTGCGGGTGGGGTCGGCAGGGTCCGCCGGGTGGCGTCCTGCGCACGAGAGCACCAAGGAGGACGTTCGTGACAGGCACTCCGCAGATCCTGTTCATCCAGGGCGGCGGCGCGGGCACGCACGACGAGTGGGACGACAAGCTGTTCGAGAGCCTGACGCGAGCGCTCGGCGGCGGGCACGAGGTCCGCTACCCGCGGATGCCGGACGAGGACGACCCGAGCTACACCCGCTGGAGCGCGGCGATCCGGCGCGAGATGGCAGACCTGGACGAGGGCGCGGTCGTGGTCGGCCACTCGGTGGGCGGGACCATTCTCATCCACGCGCTCGCCGAGCAGCCGCCTGAGCGAGGACTCGGGGCGATCGTCCTCATCGCTGCTCCGTTCGTCGGCGAGGGCGGCTGGCCCAGCGACGAGTTCGAGCTGCCCGGCAACCTCGGCGGGCGGCTGCCACCAGGCGTGCGGGTCCATCTGTTCCATGGGCTCCAGGACGAGATCGCGCCGCCGGCCCACGCAGACCTCTATGCCCGCGTGATCCCGCAAGCGCAGGTGCACCGGCTGCCCGGTCGCGATCACCAACTGAACAACGACCTCAGTGACGTGGCTGACGCGATCAGCACTCGCCCGTCTGCGCCACGCTCACCAAGGCCGGCGTCCGGGTGACCGTGAGCACCTCACCGGGGCTGCAGAGCCGCTATGAAGACGACGCGGGCGCCACCGTAGTCAGTGGGATCTTCAGCCAGGCGTCCAGCCCGGTGTCGCGGTGGGCCAGGAGGAGTCGGCCTCCGTGCGCCTGCGCAATGGCGTCGACTATGGCCAGTCCGAGGCCGGCGCCGGACCCGGAGCGGGCCGAGTCAGCCTGGGTGAACGGCTCCTTGGCCCGGGGCATGAACGCCTCCGGTATGCCCGGGCCGTCGTCGGTCACGTGCATCTCGACGTAGTCGCCGCAGGCGCGGGCGGACAGCCGCACGGTGCCCGACCCGTGGCGCAGTGCATTGTCCACGAGGTTTCCCAGCGCCTGCTCCAGGCGCAGCGGGTCACCGTCGATCTCCGCCGGCGGGGGCTCGGTCTCCGTCCTGATCACCCGCTGGAGCTGGTCCGCCAGCCCCTGGTGACGGCGCACGACATCGGCGAGCAGACCATCGACGCGGATGTGTCGGCGGTGAAGTGGGCGGGTGCCGTTCCCGGCGTGGGCAAGACTGAGCAGGTCGTCCGCCAGACGGACGAGCCGCTCGGTCTCCTCCGCAGCGGAGCCGATCGCGGCGACGAGCTCGGCGGCGGTCCGGGGCCGGCGCAGCGCGAGCTCCAGCTCCGCGCGGAGGTTGGTCAGCGGCGTGCGCAGTTCGTGCCCGGCGTCGGCGGCGAACCGGCGCTCACGCATCAGGGCCTGCTCCAGCCGGTCGAGCATGGTGTTCAGTGTGGTCGCCAACCGCGCGATCTCGTCACGAGCGGGCGGTACCAGGAGCCGCTTGCCCGGGCGGTCGGCGCCGACGCGAGCGGCCTGCAGGCGCAGAGCCTCGACCGGGTGCAGCGCTGCACGGGCCAGCACGTAGCTGCCCAGGGCTGAGACGGCCAGGAGTAGACCGCCGGCGAGGAAGAGCTGGATGACCAGCCCGTCCCGGGCATCGAGCTGGGTCTCCAGCAGGGCACCGATGACGACGACGACGGCGCCGTCGGCCGTCGGGACATTGATGGCGAGCAGTCGCAACGGATCGTCGGTCCCACGGAGCACGCCGTCGGCGCTCACCGGCCCACGCCGTGTTGCCCGCAGGTCCGCGAGTGGCAGCAGCGGCGTGGCTCCAGCCAGGTGAGTGGTGGCGAGGACGACGCCGTCGATCGTCAGGACCTGAGCCACAGGGTCGTCGCTGAGGATCAGCGGCGTCGGGGGGTTCGCGCGTTCGGCCCCGCGGACCAGTGCCACGAGGCGGACTGAGTCACGTTCGAGCTGACGCTCCGTGGCGGTGTCCATTGCTGCGCCGACCCGCACGTAGACGAGCAACCCGGTCAGCGCCAGAAGCGCCGCCATCGCGACCGTGGAGGCGAGCGTGAGCCTGGTCCGGATCGGCAGGCGCGCCACCTGACGCACGGACCGGCTGCGTGCCGTCGCCTGGCGTTCGCCAGCCGCGGGCGACCTACCCGGCATCGTCACTCAGCCGGTACCCGTGGCCTCGCACCGTCTCCAGGGAGGACAGCCCGAACGGCGCGTCGATCTTGGCACGCAGGTACCCGACGTAGACGTCGACGATGTTGGACCGGTTGTCGTACGCGGCGTCCCACGCCGAGTCGAGTACGTCAAGCCGGGTCAGGGTCTCCCCCGGGCGTCGCATGAATGCGTGCAGCACCGCGAACTCCCTGGCCGACAGTCCGATCGTGCTGTCACCGCGCCGAACCCGGCGAGCCGCTGGATCCAGGCTCAGGGTGCCGACCCTCAGAACTGTCGGCCGTTCGGGCCGGCCGCGGCGGCACAAGGACCGCAGTCGCGCCAGGAGTTTGGCCATCGCGAACGGCTTCACGAGATAGTCGTCCGCGCCGCCGTCCAGGCCCGCGACGCGATGCGCGGCCGAGTCCAGCGCAGTCAGCATGAGGACGGGCGCCCAAACACCCTGCCGGCGCAGCTCGCGGCACACCTGGAAGCCGTCGCGACCCGGCAGGAGGACGTCCAGGGCGATGACGTCGTACGCCGTGGAGCAGGCCATGCAGATGGCTTCGTCGCCGTCGGCGGCGATGTCGGCGGCGTAGCCCTCCTCGACGAGACACCGCTGGATCAGCCCTGCCGTCTTCGGCTCGTCCTCCACCACCAGCGCTCGCATGTCCCAACTGTGCAGCCCGTCCGATGAACGTGGGATGAAAGCGCCGGGTGCCCCCTGACGTCGCCGGAGCCGGCGAGACGGTCCGGAGCGACGTTCACCGCCTTCTCATCCAGCCGGTGCGATCGTCGCCACGACACCGCCGCCCGACCGGGCGCCGGCGACCGACAGCGATACCCAGGAGCAGACAGATGCGCAGTCACAGTTGGAGACGAACAACGGGCCGGGGGCTGGTTGCTGTGGGCGCCGCGAGCGCCCTTGCGCTGACCGGGTGCACCGGTGGTAGTCACGCAGTGGCCGGGGCGAGCACGAACGAGGGCAAGGCACCGCTGACGGGGACCAGTCCGGCGGTCGGGCAGATCGGGAGAACGGGTCTGCCTCAGGGCAGTGAGCCGGTCACGTTGGACCCGGGCGGATTTCACGACCCAGATCGACAATCCCTACTGGCCGATGTCGCCCGGCAGTAAGTGGGTCTACGCCGAGAGTGACACCAAGGGCGGCCGAAAGCAGGTCGTCATCACGGTGACCGACAAGACCAAGAGGATCGCCAACGGGATCACCGCCCGCGTCGTGCGCGATGCGGTGACCGAGAACGGCGAACTCGTCGAGGTCACCGACGACTGGTACGCCCAGGACTCCGCCGGGAACATCTGGTACCTGGGCGAAGAGACCACCGAGTACGCCCACGGGAAGGTCACCACCAAGAGCGGGTCGTTCGAGGCAGGCGTCGACGGCGCTCAGGCCGGCATCGCCGTGCCCGCAGACCCCGCGCCGGGTATGACCTACTGGCAGGAGTACTACGCCGGAGAGGCCGAGGACAAGGCGGGCGTCGTCACCGTCGGCCTGGAGCAGGTCGAGGTCCCGTTCGGGCACTTCACGAACGGGATCCTGATGACGCGCGACCTCGTGCCGCTCGAGCCCAAGGTCCAGGAGCTGAAGTTCTACGCCCCCGGGGTCGGGCCGCTGCTCAGCGTCCACCTCGACGGCGCCGGCGGGCGGGCCGAGCTCGTCAGCTACACCCAAGGCGCTCGATCCTGACGCCGAGACGCCTCCCGAGGAGCGCCCGTGCCCACCGCCTCACACTCTGTGCGGCGGTGGGCACCCGTTCACCACAAGCACACCCCGCCTCTGTACAGGACGGTGCCTGACGCCCGTGCGTCACGGAGATCCGGCGTGCACGCCACCCGCAGATCGGGCGCGCTCCGCGATCAACCTCGAGACCTGCGCCGGCGGTCGGCCTCCCAGCACGCCGTGCGCTGCGGCCAGCCAGCGGCCGATCAGGTCGCAGACACCGATCCACAGAGGCAGCGCGGGCTGCCGGCACGAACCGGTTGGGCCTGCGGTGCCCACCGGCGAGGCCCCTCGGCGTCCTCACGGGTCAGCGTCCTCGCGGGTCGAAGGCCGAGTGTGTCGGTGGCTTGACGAGTGCGCCCGTCGCTGCTGTCGGTCACGACGTCCAGTCCGGAGCCGTCGGGCGGACGGTCGCGATAGACGCACCTCACCAACGTGGCAAGGCCTTCATTCGGCGAGCGGTGGGTCGGCCAGCGCGGCGAGGTGGTCGGCGCGGGAGCGGACCAGGAACAGGTGGGTGGCGACGTCCTCGATCTGGTCGTCCTGCTCCGGACACGGCGGGCAGGCCAGCGCCTCGCGCAGCCCCTGGGCCGCCGTCCGGACGTCGATGTCCTCGAACACCGCGACCGGCTCGTCCGCCATGTTCGCGGCGATCCGGTTGCGCAGACCCTTGGCCTGCTTGCCCTCGGCGACCCAGGCGTCCTTGATCCCACCGCCGAGGGCGTGGTCGACCAGAATCATCAGGACGTGCTCGCGGCCTCGGTCGTCGAACAGCACCCCGATCGAGCTCTGCTGCCCGAACACGTCCCCGTAGCGCCATGCCCGCAACGCGGCCGGGCGCGCCAACCGGCCCGCCCAGGGCCGGTCCGCCACCCCGGCATCGGCCAACCGGTCCGCCGCGACCATTGCCGCCGCGCGCGTCTCGGCCGGGCCGAGCGCCGAGCAGACCCGCAGCGCGGCCAACGCCTCGACGCTTGCGACCCGACCGCACTCGTCGATCACCTCGGTCAGCAGCACCCGGACCGCGTCGGCCCGGTCGGACTCGTCACCGTCGATCCCGGTCTCCAGCATGCCGAGCATCCGGCACAGAACCAGCTCCGCGGCCAACGGGCTGCGTGCCTGGGCCACCGCGGACCTCAGCGACCCGGCCACTCCCGCGACCAACTCCGGCGGAACCTCCAGCCCACCATCGGCACGGCCGTCCGGACCGCGATCCGGACCGTCGTCCCGCTCGTCGTCCAGGTCGGGTGGATCGACCAGTTCCCCGCTTCGCGCCGGTGCTCCCCGGACGACTCCTGGTGGGTCGTCGTCCCGGACCACGCCGGGCCCGGTTGGCGACCGGCGCGTCGCGTCCCGACGTGCAGGACGGCGACCGGCCCTGGACCTGCTGACGCTTCTGGCCACCCACGCATAATGCCACCCGTCACACCCAGAGCCGAGGCGCTCCTGGCCGATGTCGAGCGGCAGAACCTGCGCCCTGCGCATGACCACCTACTGCCGCGCATCCTCGCCAAGATCAACGCGAGGGACCGGGCCCAGGCCGTGGTCCTCGCCTACCAGAGCCGGTTGATGGAGTTGCCCGACCCGTGGCCGGTGCCTGTCGACGGCCGCCACCGGTGCGGGGCCGAAGCCACCGCAAGCTGCGCCCGGACACGGCGTCTGGGTCCGGCGGCCCTCCGGGCGGGCGAGGTTCGGCAGGTCCGGGTACGCCCGCCGGCGGTGTTCGCCGGGGTCGGCCGCCTCGGACGACACGTGGGTCCATGAGGCCTGCAGGACGTCGACGGCGGCCCGGACGGGTCGGAGGACGTGCCGCGCCGCGGGGGTGACCCCTGTCACATTCGATCGGAGTGCACGCGACCCGACGTGGGCTCCGACGACGACGACCGAGCACGTTCGGATCGCCTGTGTAGCAGAGGCACCACACTGCGTCGAGAGGCTGAACCAGCCCGCTCACGTCGTTCATCGCGAGTGGTAACGATGTTGTCTAGGATGCCCCGGGTTAGCCATACCCGACCGGGAGAGAGCTCGTGCCTCGAGGCCGTCACCGCGTGGAGCCCGCCAGGCGACCCCTTCCTCGTCTCTCGCGTCCGGTCCCACGTCCGGTCGTCGCCGCGGGCGTCGGCGCGGCGCTGCTGGGCGTGACCCTGACCGTCACCCTCTGGCCGAACACCGACCCGGGTCCGGTGATCCAGACCGTCGCCGCTGCCGACGACGGACGGCGGGACGCCGCCCTGGCTGCCGACGCTCTCCGGGCGGCGGCGGCCTTGAGGACGGAGGAGAGGACCAGCCGGGACAGGACCGGCTCGCCGGAGCCGGCGACTCCCGTCGGACGGACCCCCGCCGCGGTGGTGCCCAAGCCTGAACCCGCCCCGGCCGTCGTGGGGCGGCTGTGGGTGACGACCGACGTCAACATCCGCTCCGGCCCGTCGGCCGGGCACGACCGCATCGGCAGCCTCGAGGCCGTCACGCGGGCCGACATCACCGGTGTGACCAAGAGCGGCTGGACCCAGGTGGTGACCGACGGGCGCGCCGGATGGGTCAGGTCCACGTATCT
>Ga0209798_10002307_pt1 | contig 11213 bp, 4 predicted proteins | sample DOMMetBare3Fresh_FD_187475 | JGI IMG/M metagenome (GOLD analysis project Ga0209798, IMG submission 187475) | Wetland sediment microbial communities from St. Louis River estuary, USA, under dissolved organic matter induced mercury methylation -... | ecosystem: Environmental > Aquatic > Freshwater...
GGTTGCGCCGAGTTGGAGGGCGCGCAGCTTGGCGTCCGCCCCGGTCGATGCCGTCAGCACGATCACCGGCGTGTAGCGCAGCGCCCGGTCGGCCCGGATGGCCTCGAGCAGTTCGAAGCCAGACATCTGCGGCATCATCAGGTCGAGCAGCAGCACGCCGGGATCCTCGCGATGCAGCAGCGCCAGCGCTTCGCGCGGGTCATTGGTGACGACGAAGTTGGCGTAGCCTTCGTCCTCGAGGTGCGTCTGGATCAGATCGGTCATCAACGGTTCGTCGTCGACCATCATGACCTTGGCGTCGAGCAGCGGCGAGCGCTCCGGCAGTTCGTCGATCTCGGCGGGCAGCGTCGCGGCCCAGATGTCGTTCTTCATGCGTCAGCCTCCGCGAGCTTGTTCTGAGGTACCGCCGCACCGCGCAGGATGCGCTGCTCGAGGCGGTGCAAATCGATCAGGGCAGACGTCACGCCCGCGCGGTCGCCGCCTTTCGCCGCCGCCTCGATGGCCACGGCCGGTTCGGACAATTCGTCGAATCCCATGCTGCCGCCAGCCCCCTTGAGCCAGTGAGCGAGCGCCGCCAGTTCGGTCATGTCGGCACGCGCGGCGGCGGCGTCCATCTGCGCCAGCTTGCTCGGCAGTTGTTCGACGAAGCGGTCCGCGATGCGAGCGAGCTTGGCGTGTCCGGCCAGTCGCGAGACGATGGCGACCGCTTCGGCCGCCGGCGTGCGGGCGCCGGCCGCCGCAGCCGCCTTGCTGTTCGCCGGATCGACCTCGAGCGCCGTTGCGCCGAGCCGGGTCGCCAGCTCGCCGAGCAGCGCGTCGACGTCGATCGGCTTGGTCAGGTAACCGCTGAAGCCGGCTTCGTTGAGTTCGCGCTCGAAGCCCTTCATCGCATTGGCCGTCAGCGCGATGATCGGCAAGGTGCAACCCTCGGCGCGCAGGCGGCAGGTCGCGGTGTGGCCGTCCATCACGGGCATCTGCATGTCCATCAACAGCAGGTCGAAGCGCTCGGCAGCAACCCGGTCGAGCGCCACCTGGCCATTCTCGGCCTCGCTGACCCGCAGCCCCACTTCCTCGAGCAGCACCCGCACGAGTTGGCGGTTCTCGGCGGCATCGTCGACAACGAGCACGTGCGCCGGCGGGAACTGCCAGCGGACCGACGCGACCGGTACCGCCACGGTGGCCACTGCAGACAGCGCCGCCGGAGCGAGCATCGTCGCGCCGGCAAGGTCGCCGGCGTCGAGCCAGACGCTGAACGTGGTGCCCTGGCCGTAGACGCTGCGCGCTGCGATGTCGCCGCCCATGGCGCGCGCGAAGCCGCGGCTGATGGTCAGCCCGAGGCCGGTGCCACCGAAGCGGCGGGTCGTCGAGGCCTCGGCCTGCACGAAAGGCTCGAACACCGAATCGAGCTTGTCGGCTGGAATGCCGATGCCGCTGTCCTGCACGTCGATGCAATAACGGGTGCGCGCACCGGCTGGCTCCAGCCGCAGCGTGACCTTGATGCCGCCACTTTCGGTGAACTTGATGGCGTTGCCGATCAGGTTGGTCAGGATCTGGCGCAATCGGGCCGGGTCGCCCTCGATCGTGGCCGGCAGCGACTGCGGCAGCACCAGTTCCAATGTCAGGCCCTTGTCCTGCGCGCGTTCGGCCAGCGTCTGCACTGCGTCGCTTGCCACCTGGTGCGGCGCCATCGCCACGCGCTCCGATTCCAGCCGTCCAGCCTCGACCTTCGACAGGTCGAGGATGTCGTTGATCAGGTTCAGCAGGTGCCTGCCGCTCGAATGGATGATGTCCAGGTGTTTCTCGGCATCGCCCGACTGGCGCAGGCCGCCGCGCCGGAGCACCTCGGTGAAACCGAGGATGGCGTTCATCGGCGTGCGGATCTCGTGGCTCATGTTGGCCAGGAACTGGCTCTTGGCCTGGTTGGCGGCGTCGGCCTGTTCCTTGGCGGCCTGCAGCGCCGCGCCGCGCTGCTCGAGTTCGGTCACGTCCTGGAAGCTGATCACCAGCGCCTGCAGTCCGCCTCGGTCGTCGAGGATCGGCGAGCAGTTGGCGCGCAGCGAATAACGCGCGCCATCGCGGCTCGACACGTTCAGGTGCACGTCGCGCTGCGCCTGCCTGGAGACCAGCGCGAGCTGCCATGGCAAGGCTGCGGACGCCACGGCGCCGCCGTCGGCGAGGCTCCAGCCGAACTCCGACGGCGAGCGCCCGATCAGCCGCTGCTCCGGCACCCCCAACATGAGGCTGGTGGACTTGTTGGCGAGCACGATCGCGCCCTGGCGATCGACGACGACCAGGCCCTCGGTCAACGTGTCGTAGGCGGCACGCACCCGCTGCGGCACAGCCCGAGAAGGATCGAGTTCGCGCAGCATCCGCCGCAGGTAGAAGAAGAACAGCACGGCGCAGACGGCGAATGTGAACCCGGCCAGCTTCAGGCTCGGATCCTGCAGCTGCCCGCGCCAGCCGGCGTCGCGCAAGGGCTCGAAGCGCAGCTCCACGTTGCCCCAGTCCTGGCCCGCCTGCCAGACCGGTACCACCATTTCGGCGTCGGTGGAATTCACGTGCGGGCCGGGTGTCCAGTGGTCAGCATGGCCCTGCAGATCGACCAGCAACGTGCCGTCCTGCGCGCGCACGCCGATTGACAACAGGCCGGGGTTGCGACTGCGCAGGAATTCAAGCGTCTGTTGCAGGGCTTCGGGCTGCGACTCGTCGAGCAGCGCCGAGGCGGTCAGCGCGATCGTCTCGGACAGCGCAGCGCGATGCCGCCGCGTCAGGGCCTCGGCGTCGGGCACCAGCCCGATGTAGGTGGCTACCATCAGCACGCCCACTGTCAATGCGGCCAGGCCGAGCGTGAGGTGCGTTCGCGTGGAAAGGCGCCGCAGCAGGGTGAGCGGGTTCATCGGCAGGTCTCCTTGAGGCCGGGCTTCGCCGTCGCTGCCCTGTCGGATAGGGGCAGGCGTACCGGCCCGGGCACCGGCGCCTCGTCGGGTTTGCGCTGATCGTCGAACAGGCGCTCGACATCGGCATCGTCGGGTGCGGAATTCGCGCGGCGGGTGCGGGCACCGCCCGCGGCGGCAACCACGGGCAGCGGATCGATCATTTGCCAGGCCGGCAGCGCCGACAGCATCGAACTCACCAACACGCCGCCGCGCACCAGCCAGACAACGTAGCCGATCGACAGGCCACTGGTAGCGGCGATCGCAGATGCGACCACGGTGCGCCGCTCACCAACCTGCTCGAGCATGTGACGCTGCAGCTCCTCGAGCCTGCGCACGAGGTCATCACCCTTGAGCAACTGCAACATCCCGTTCAGGCTGATTTCCTTGAACTCCGCCACCAGGGCGGTGGCCAGCACTGCATCGTCCCGGCTCGAGGGGCGAGACCCAGCGGCATTCGACGCGTCAGCGACATCGCGGCGCGGAGTTTCAAACAGCGCGGTGAGGCTCACGGCGCCCGGCGCCGTTTCGAACATCGGCGTCGCGGCGGGTGGCAGCGTGGGGACCACCGCCGCGCGCACGGGTGCGGGCATCGGGGATGCGGCAGGTGCCGGCGCCTCGGCAGCCGGCGCCACCGGAGCGCCGATCGGCCCGAACAGATTCGTTGGCTTGCTGTCGCTCGGAGCCACGACGACCACGACAAAAGTGGCCTGCGCTGCTGCACCGGCAGCGTCGGTGGCCGTTACGCGAACCATCAACGCACCAGTCTCCTGGACACCCGGCGCGGCGCTGAAAGTCAGGCTGCGGTCGTCGAAGGCCAGCCACGCCGGCAACGCCGAGCCGTCCGCGAGGGTTGCCGCATAGCGCAGGGTGTCGCCGGCGTCGGCGTCGGTGAAGGTGGCGCTCGGCAACTGGAATTGCGCCTGCGATGCGGCCTCGACACTGCGATTGCCGACCGGCACCGCCAGCACCGGCGCGTCGTTGACGTTGGCCACCGCGGCGGTCGCTGCGCTGGTCAGCGACTCCGCCGTGCCCTGGCCGTCGGTGTAGCCGACCCGCACGCTGATCTGTGCACCGACATCGGCGTCGCCGAGTGTGTAGGTCGACGCGGTGGCACCGCTGACGGCGCTGCCGTTGCGCAGCCATTGGTAGTTGAACGCGCCCAGGCCGTCGGCATCGGCGATCGCAGCGGTGTTGGCACTCAGCGTCTGATCCTCGCTCGCGGTGCCGGCGAGCGTGACGCTGCCGGTCGGCGCATCGTTGACGGCCGTGCCCGTGAACGACTTGCTGCCGCTGACGCCGAGACTGCCGTCGCTGACGCTGGTGGCGATCGTGAAACTGCCGTTGAAGTTCGAGCTCGGCGTGAAGGTCAGCCCGGCCAGAAGGGTGTTGACGTCGGCAATCGCGCCACTCGCGCTCCACAGGCCGGTGCCGGCGTCATAACTCGACGTGACAGCACCGGACGTCGCGGTGTTCACGCTGCCGGCCGCCACGTTCGACAGGGTGAGGGTCACGGTCACGTTGGTACTGTCGACATCGCTGGCGACGATGTCCGTCAGGTTCAATGGCGCGTCTTCGGTGTAGGTCTCCGGAGCATTCAGGTTGGTGGCGCTGGGCGCTGTGTTGACGGCGGTGACCGTTTGGTTGGCGCCGAACTCCGACGTGTTGTTCGCACTGTTGGTGGCCGTGCCCGTGATCTTGGCGCCCGCGGCGAGGCCGGACACGGTCAGGATGCCGCTGAAATTACCGCTGGCGTCGGTCGTCAGTGCACCGAGGAAGGTCTTGCCTTCGCCGTAGCCCGTGAGATCGGGCGCCGCGACGAACACCTCGACCCGTGCGTTGCCGAAGGTCGCCTGGCCGGCGGCGCTTCCGACGTAGCCCGTCAGCGTCAAGGTCGTGCCGCTTAACGTGGCCGCAGTGAACACCGGGCTGTCCATGCCGACGTTCGGCCGATTAGACGGACTCAGGCCGTCGTTCAGGCTGACACCGTCCTCGCGCAGGTCGATGCCCAGGTTGACGTTGCCGTAGACCGAGTTGCCGAGGATCGCGTTGCGCACTGCCGAGTCGGCCTTGACAACCACTCCCGAGGTGCCGGCATAGGCGATCACGTTGCCCGCGCCGGCCGTCGTGCCGCCGATCATGTTGTCGGTCGAGCCGTCGATGTAGATCCCGCTCCAGCCGTTCGGGATCGCCACCATTCCGGTGGCGTCGGTGCCGATCAGGTTGCCCTGGATCAGGTTGCCCGAGCCGTTCTTGATCCAGATGCCGTCTTGGTTGGGCGAGTTGTTGCCCGAGATCACGTTGCCGGCGCCGGGGGCGGTGCCGCCGATGGTGTTGTTGCCGGCGCCGCCGTCGATGTCGATGCCGTCGCCCGAGTTTGGCAGTGCGGCGCTGCCCGTCGCATTGACGCCGATGTAGTTGCCCTGGATGAGGTTGCCGGTCGCGCCGTTGCCCCACAGAGAGATGCCCGGCTTGTCGCCGCTGCCGTTGCCGGAGATGACGTTGCGCGTCGCTGCCGTGGTGCCGCCGATCAGGTTGCCGGCGGACTCGACATAGATGCCGCCGTCGAGGTTGGCCACCGCCGACATGCCCGTCGCGTCGGTGCCGATGTAGTTGCCCTGGATCACGTTGTTGCCGGCGGTCAGCAGCGAGATGCCGAATTTGTCGAAGCCGTCGATGACCAGGCCGCTCACGGTGGAGCTTCCGGCCGTGATCCTGAGGCCGTCGCTGTTGAGCCCATTGCCGAACAACCGGACCAGCGGTGTGCCGGCATAGCCGCCCTGGCTGGTGCCGTCGATCACCACGGCGTCGGTGATGGTGGGCAACGCGCTCGTCAGCGTGATCGTCTGCAGCCCGCCGCCACCGATTGAAAACAGGATCTGGTCGGGCACCCCCGCGGTGTTGGCGGTGTTGTTGCTCGCGATGATCGCCTCGCGCAGCGAGATCAATCCGTCGGCGCCGGGGTTGGCCACCAGGGCCTCGATCGAGCCGACGTTGCCGTCGCTCGCATCGCTGGCAGTGGTGACAGTGAGCAGCGAGCCGACGTTGGTCACGCTGACGGCGACCGCTTGCGTGGTGACGAGGGCGCCATCGGTGACCGCGAGCGTGAGGTTGTAGACGTTGTCGGTGCCGGCATCCAGCGGCAACTCGTAGTCGGGTGCGAACAGGAAACGCAGGGCGCCGCTGGCCGGGTTGATCGCGAACAACAAGGCGTCTGTGCCGCCGAGGATGCTGTAGACGGGCGCCGTGCCTTCGGGGTCGGTGGCGGTGACAGTCGCGACGGCGGTGGTGTTCTCCGCAATGCTGAACGCGGCGCCGCTGGTGATGGCCGGCGCCTCGTTGACGTTCGTGACGGTGATGTTGAGCGTCTGGTTGGCAATGAACGTGCCGTCCGTGACCTGGACCTGCACGGCGTAGACGTTGTCGCCGTTGGCGTCCGCGGGCGCCTCGAAATTCGGCGCGCTGGCGAAGGCCAGCACGCCGGTGCTGGGGTTGATCGTGAAGCGCGCAGCGTCGGTGCCGGCGCCGGTGAGGCTGTAGGTGAGCGACGCGCTGTCGGCATCGGTCGCGGTGACGGTGGTCGCTGCCGTGGTGTTCTCGGCCACGTTGAACGAGGCGATTGCGCCGCCGCCGTTGCTGGTGATCACCGGCGCAGCCGTGTTGACCGCCTTGATCGCGACCGCGATCGCCGCCCACTTGTCGCCGGCACCGCCCTGACTGGTGAAGTTCTCGGTCATCACTACCGACGCGGCACCGGGCTCGGTGCTGGACACTCCCCAGACGTCGCCGTTGCCGGTGCCCTGCTGGTTCGTCCAGAGCGGGGTCTGGCCGGCGCCGACAGACGAGCTGTTGACACGGATGGCGCCGGCAAGGTCGATCACGACGTCGCCGTTGCCGGCTGCGACCGTGACGCTGGCCGGAACGGTGTTGCCGACGGCCGTCACCGGCGCACCGAACGGCGTGGTCTGGTCGACGCCGTAGAACGTCGCGGCGCCGGCGACGACGTTCTGGGCCGAAGGCAGGGTGACGCTGACATTGGCGGTGCCGACAGTGGGTGCCGCCAGGTACCACAGTTCGGTGCGCACCTCGTTGCCGCTCGAGGTCTGCCCGCCGAGGAAGGTCAGTGCGCTGCCACCGTAGCTGACCGACGAGGCACCAACGCCGCCAGAGATCACCAACTCGACGACGAGCAGCCGGTCGCTGCCCGCCGCGACGGGGTGCGACAGGGTCAGGCTGCTGACCGCGCTGGTCGGCGCGGTCGAACTGGTGCCCGACTGCGTGATGGCCAGCGTGCCACTCCAGGCCTGCTGCGCGGTGGCGTCGACGGCGAGCGCGGTCTCGATGCGGCCGGTGGCGAATTCGAGCGTCCAGTTGCCGCGGCTTGCCACGGCGCCAGTCAGGTCGGTGCTGGCGGCGACGTCGGCGCCGGTCAGCGCGGCGAGGTCGGCCACGAAGTGCTGGCCGGCCGCCGACTGGGCCACGTCGCAGCCGTAGAGCAGCAGGTCGGCGTCGGCGCTCAGCGCGCTGCTCCAGGCCGCGACCTCGCCGGCGCGTTGCAGCAGCATCTGTGAATCGAGGGTCAGGCTGCCAAGTCGCAGTTGACCGTCGCTGCCGTGGGCCAGCAGATGCACCGCGGTGATGTCGCTGCGTCCGGCCAACGTGGCACTGATCAATGCCACGCCGTCCTGATCGGAATGGATGCTGACGATCTCGATCGGCCGGCCGGCGGCTTGCTGCGCCTGCAAGTCGGCGAGTAGCGATGCCGCATCGGGCACGCTGGCATCGACGAAGACAATCTCGCTGCGCTGCACGGCGGCGTCGGTGGACGAGGCCTGTAGCGGCTGCTGCAAAAGCGTGTCGGTGGCCGCGGTCGCGAGCACGAGCGGCGCAATGTCCGCGGAGTGGAGGATGCGGTCCTCCATGACTTCGGCGCGCAGGCGCCGGGAGGGCAAAGGCGTCCGAGCCAAGATGGCGCGCTGCCGTCAGAGCGGGGTGCGCTTGGGCGCCGGCAGCGGACGGCTGCGGTCGACCACGGGAGCCACCGTCGGCTTCGGCGCGGGTGTTGCACCCGCGGTCACCGGCAGGTCGGCCTTGCAGCGCAGGCCGGCCGGCAGACGGTTGCTCGGGTTCGGCAGCGACAGGCGCACGCGAAAGCTGTTGCTGGCGGCGTCGAGCACGCGGTCGACGTGGCGCACGGTGGCGACCACGCTGTCGACACCGGGCAGTTCGGGGCGGATCGTCACCCGGTCACCGGGCGACAGCGTGCCGTACTGGGCGGTGGGCACCATCAACTCGACGCGCAGCGGATTGATCACGGCCACCCGCATCAGCGGGCGGTCCTCGACGCGCTCACCGGGGTTGACGTAGCGTTCGACGATCACACCGGCAAACGGGCTGCGCACGGTGCGCAGCGCCAGTTGGGCGTCGGCGACGCGGCGTTCCTCGACCCAGATGCGTTGCTGGCCGCGCACCTGGTTGAGCTTTTGCCGCGCGACTTCCGCCTCGCCGCGGGCTTGCTCCGCAGCTTGATCGGAAACAAAGTTCTCCGCCACCAGCGCCTCGGCGCGCACAACCTTTTGTTCGGCCAGACGCAAACTCGCCTTGGCGGCCAACACGTCGGCGTCGATGCGGGCCCGCGTCTCAGCGGCACCGGCATTCGCGCGCTCGACGTCGGCACGCAATGTCAGCAGCGGCTGCCCGGCGGCAACGAGGTCGCCGCGTTCGACACTGAGCCGCTCGACCAGACCCACCACCTGCGAACCGATCTCGGCAGTGCGGTCGGGTTCGATCAGGCATCCCAGTGGTTTCGGTGCAGGCGCGGTCACGGCCGCCGGAGTCGGTGCCACAGCGAGCACTGTCGCCGACGCGATGGCTAACTGGATCGTCCGGCGAACGAAAGCCGGCGCTCCCAATGCAGATCCTGATCGAGCAGGCTGCGCCGCACGGCCGCGCGGCGCCGTTCCTCGCGCCATTGGGACCATCGCCGCAGACTCGGTGCAAGCCATTGCCAATCGTTGATCTTGGTTGACAGGTTCCATCCCGCAATGGTATTGGCGCTGGCGGTGTGCACAGGCGACGATGTGCGCGACAGAAACCACGTTTCCGTGCTTCCCATGTCACCGTGGCGGCCAGCACGGCCCGCCAACTGCCGATCGAGCCGGCGCGATGGGTTGTCCTGGCATGAAATCACGTGCAGACCACCGGCCACGTGCGCGTCGCTGTCGAGTTGGATGTCGGTACCGCGCCCGGCCATGCGGGTGGCCACGGTGACGCGGCCGGAGCGGCCCGCCTCGGCGACGATCGCAGCTTCGTCGGCGTCCTGCAACGCGTTGAGCACGCGATGCTCGACGGCGTGGCGATGCAGCCGCTCGGACAGTTGCTGTGAGTCGGCGACGCTGTCGGTGCCGACCAATACCGGCCGGCCGAGAGCCTGCAGGTTGGCCACGCGTTCAACGACGGCAGCCCACATCGCATCGGCATGGTCGAAGTGGCGCATGGGCAAGTCCTGGCGCAGGCAGGGCTGGTGCAGCGGGATGCGCACGAGGCCGGCGCCATAGACCTCGCGCAACTCGCTGCGCGCTTCGCAAAGCGTGCCGCTGATGCCGGCCAGCCGCCAGTAGCGCTGGAAGAAACGCTGGAACGTGATCTGAGCCACGGTCTCGGTTTCGGGCGGCGCCGCCAGTCCCTCCTTCAGCGCGACCACGGTGTGCAAGCCGCGCGACCAGAAACGCCCCACCGCGACGCGGCCGGTGACTTCGTCGAGCAGATCGATGCGGCCCTCGCGCACCAGGTAATGTTCGTCGCGGCGATAGGCGTGTAGCCCGACCAGCGCGATCAACACGGCTTCGCGGCGGTAGCGCGGGCGCTGCCACGGGCCGCCGAGGCCCTCGGCCCATGCGGCCAGTCGCTCCTCGCCGGCCGGCGTGAGCGTGGCGACCCGGTCGGTGGTGTGCAGCGCGAAATCGCGGCCCTCGTCGAGCCGGCGCGCCAGGGCCAGCGCCTGCCACAGGAAAGCACGGCGCGCGGCCTGCGGCGCGGCGCGCGACAGGATCAGCGGCACTTCGGCCTCGTCGAGCAGGATGCTGTCGGCCTCGTCGAGCAAGGCCATGCACAGGCCCCGCATCAGCACCGGCGGCGCGGGGCGACCGGCGAGGCCGGCGACGTGGCGTTCGAGTTCGCGAGTGGGTGCGGCCGTCTGCTGGTCGCGCAGGAAGTCGAAGGCCAGCGCCTTGGCGGTGGCGTAGACGATGTCATGTGCGTAGACCGCGCGTTTGGCGTCGTCGCTGTCGTCACCGGCCAGCGGCGCCGCGCGCAGGCCGAGCGCGGCGAACAACGGCCCCAGCCGCGCCGCGTCGCGCACCGCGAGGTAGTCGTTGGCGGTGACGACGTGGACCGGCAGACCCGCCAGCGCGGCCACCGCCGCGGCCAGGCCGATGGCCAGTGTCTTGCCTTCGCCGGTGGCCATTTCCGCCATGCGATTGGCCAGCAGCGCGGCAGCGGCCAGAAGCTGTGTTTCGCGCGGGGTCCAGCCGAGTGTTTCAGCCGCCGTCGCCGACGCCACGCCGAGGGCATGCGCAACGCCGGCACCGTTCAGTCCGTTGCACCGAAGTTGACGGCGCAGAGCACTCAGCGCGGCGGCCCGTGCATTGGCGTCGAGGCGGCGCCAGGCATCGGCATGCGCGCCAGCCGCCTGCGCCACGTCGCGGCACTGTGCGAGGCTGCTGCGCCATTGCGGTCGTCGCCAGGGCGCGGCCCGGTCGTCGGCCGGACGGAGCGGGTAGCGACCCCACACCGGGCCGGGCGCCGGCAGCACGTGGGCGATTTCGATCATCGCGGGGTCAGCTCTGCGGGTTGAAGCGGCGCAGCACGCTGCGCTGCAGGGCCTGCGCGACTTGCAGCGCTAGCGGCGCCAGGCCGGTGTCGAAGCGCACCCAGGCACGCTCGCCGATGCGCTCATGGCCGGTCGCGTCCTGCGCGCCGGGCCGCGCGTCGAGGCGAACATCGAGCAGCACCACCGGTTGCAGCGGCTTGCGGTCGTCGCTGTCGCGCGGGTCGGTCTGGACGTCGCCGCCGTGGCGCGCGCTCAACGCCGCGCTCGGCAACTGCATCACGGCGCCGACGCTGTCGCGGACCAGGGTCGCCGCATGCGTTGCGCCCGGTGAGCTGGCCAACCTCACACTCACTGCACGCAGCACGTCGCGCAAGTCGCTGGCTTCGGATTCGGGCAGGGCCACGCGCACGGCAGCCGGGTCGTCGCCGATCACCTGGCCGAGCAGGCGG
>Ga0209798_10002308_pt1 | contig 11210 bp, 10 predicted proteins | sample DOMMetBare3Fresh_FD_187475 | JGI IMG/M metagenome (GOLD analysis project Ga0209798, IMG submission 187475) | Wetland sediment microbial communities from St. Louis River estuary, USA, under dissolved organic matter induced mercury methylation -... | ecosystem: Environmental > Aquatic >...
CCGGACGCCGACCCCGAACCGCCGGGCGCCGCCGTGGTGGGATGGCCATCATTGGGCCCCGAAGCGCGATAGGACGGTCCACATGCTCTTGCCGAGGATGTTCAGGTCGAGCCACAACGACATGTTCTTCACGTAGTAGAGGTCGAACATGAGTTTCTCCACCGTGTCGACTTCGTCGTCGGCGTACCCGAAATTGACCTGGGCCCAGCCGGTGATCCCGGGCCTCACGAGGTGGCGGTAGTCGTAGAACGGAATCGCCCGCGAGAACTGCCGCACGAATTCGGGCTGTTCGGGGCGAGGTCCGACCAGCGACACCTCCCTCTTGAGCACGTTGATCAGTTGTGGAATCTCATCGGCCCGTACCTTCCGCAGCATCCTCCCAACCCGGGTCAGACGTTCGTCGTCCACCGCCGCCATCTGCGGGCCCTCCCGCTCGGCGTCGGCGCGCATCGTCCGAAACTTGTACATCGTGAACGTTTCGCCATCGTGCCCGACGCGGGTCTGCGAGAAGATCCCCGGCCCGGGCGAGTCGAGCTTGACCAGACACCAGATCAGTGCGCCCAATGGAACCCAGATCGGGGCCAGCAGCAAGGTCAGTGTGAGATCGAGGGCAGCTTTCACCGGGAGGTACGAGGCCGACTGCTCGACCGGTGTCCTCAGTTCCCACCCTTCGGCCAGGTGAACGATCGCCATCCTCCCGGTGTGTTCCTCGTACACCTCGCTCAGGGAGCGGACCGGATATCCGGCCAGGTTGGAGGATGCCACGAACTGGGCCATCTCCTCCGAGAGGACCGCCCGCAGATCAACCGCCAGTGTGGTCCCTGGCTCCGGTCGGGCCGGCACCTCCTGGCTGGCAGGGTCCAGGATATCGACCACCCGGGCATGGGGGGTGGCGAGAAGATCGTCGATGAGACGCTTCTCGCTGGTGACGACCAGCACCATCTCGGACCAGGGCCTCGAGCGGAGAACGGCGCGGTGGGCGAGCGAAAGCCCGAACATCACCGTCACCGTGATGGCGATGAACGGACGAGAGAAGTACTCGGTCCGCGTGAAGACGATCGTGGCCGGCGTAACCATGGCGGTGGTGGTGGCGATGAACAGCGCCCGGCCGTAACTCGGTCGAGGAGCGCGCGGCCCGATCGTCCAGCGCGACAACACGGTTCCGATCACCATGCCGGCGAACATGAATCCGATGAGCGGAACCAGGCCGCCTCCACTGGTGCGAAAAGGGGGGACCCGGGTGGGCAACGGGGTGTCGAAGACGATCCAGGAAGCCACCGCGACACCAACGGTGAGCGAAGCAAGATCGAAGAGAAAGACCCGGGCCAGGACACGCCGGCGCATGGATGACGAGCCTAGCCGGAGCCGTGATCCGGCCCGGCTGACCGGCTGCCAGAAGTCTCGGCTGCGTAGTCGGTCATCGGCCGCTCCCAAACCATGCCAGGACCCGATCGGCGACGGCGCCGGCGGTGAACCCGAACCGCTCCGCCAGCACCTCGGCGGGGGCCGACGCCCCGAAGTGATCGATGCCGATCCTCAGGCCCTCCAACCCCACGATCCTCTCCCATCCGAAGGTGGAGGCCGCTTCGATCGAGACGGCCGGAAGGCCTCCCCCCAACACCAAAGCCCGATACTCGGCGGACTGCTCGAAGAACGCCTCCCAGCACGGCAGGCTCACGACCTGGGCGGAGACGCCCCGTTCGAACAGAATCGACGCCGCATCGATCGCCACCGCCACCTCCGAGCCGGTTGCCACCAGCACCAGGTCGTTGCCGCTTCTCAGGACGTACCCACCCTGGCCTACGCCACCTCTCGGTCGATCGAGGACAGGCAGGTTCTGACGGCTGAGAACCAAGGCCGTCGGTCCGGTGGTCCGGTTGAGGGCGACCTCCCAGGCTTCGACGGTCTCGGTGGCATCGGCCGGGCGTATCACCCACAGATCGGGCATCGCCCGCAGGGAAGCGAGATGTTCGATCGGCTGATGGGTGGGGCCATCCTCGCCGAGTAGAACGGAATCGTGGGTCCAGACCCAGATCGAGGGCACCTTCATCAGCGCCGAGAGACGGACTGCCGGCCGCATGTAGTCACTGAAGACGAAGAACGTCGCTCCATAGGCTCGCAGTCCCCCGTGCACCGTCAGCCCGTTGACGAGGGTGCCCATGGCGTGCTCGCGGATTCCGAACGCGATGTCCCGAGCCTCCCGATCATCCCGGGAGAACAGTCTTCCGTGCTCGATCTGGGTCTTGGTCGACTCGACCAGATCGGCGCTGCCACCGATGAAACCCGGGACCTTGGCAGCGATCTCGGCAAACAGCTTCCCCGAAGCAGCACGAGTGGCGATGGGGACGGCGGCCTCGAACCCCGGCCCGTCGAGATGGACAGGACCGGGTGAATAGTGCTGTGACCAAACCCGGGCGCGCGACGGATCTTCCATTGCGGTCGCCTTCCGCGCCTCCCATCGTTGGCGGGCGACGCTTCCCCGTTGCATGGCCTGGGCGAAGAACTGATGGACGCCGTCCGGGATCTGGAAATCGGCCTCCGGGTCGAGCCCCATCCCGAGCTTGGCCAGGCGGATCTCCTCCACCCCGAGCGGTGCCCCATGGCTCTTGGCCTTGCCGGCCAGGTTGGGCGCACCGTTGGCGATGATGGTGTGGGCGATGACGAGTGAAGGGCGGTCCCCGATCGCCAGCGACGCCTCCGTGGCCTCGGCGATGGCCGGCCGGTCGTGCCCGTCGATGTCCTCGACATGCCACCCGACTGCCTCGAACCGGGCACGAACGACCTCCGTGAATGTGTTGTCGGTTGGACCGTCGATCGAGATCTCGTTGTCGTCGTAGTAGTAGAGCAGCCGGCCCAGACCGAGATGTCCGGCCAGCGACGCAGCCTCGGCGGAGACGCCCTCCATCAGATCTCCGTCGGACACAAACCCGAAGGTCCGGTGGTCGACGAGGTCGCTACCCAGGCGCGCCCGGAGATGTTCTTCGGCGATCGCCAAACCCACCCCGGTTCCGAACCCCTGGCCGAGCGGCCCGGTGGTGATCTCGATTCCGAGCCGGTGGTCGATCTCCGGATGCCCGGCGGTGTGGCTCCCCCACTGACGGAACGAGCGCAGATCGTCGAGGCCCAATGGGAACCCGCACAGATGAAGCAGCGAGTAGAGGAGCATCGAGCCGTGGCCGTTGGAGAGGACGAAACGGTCCCGATCTTCCCAATCGGGCATCCCCGGGTCGACCTTCAGGTACTTCGTCCAGAGGACCACCGCCAGGTCGGCCATTCCCAACGGCATCCCTGGATGCCCGGAATTGGCTCTCTGAACCGCGTCCATCGAGAGTCCTTTGACGGTGTTGACGGCGAGTTGCTCGAGGTCCATGAACGGGCAGGGTAACGACCGGTGATCGGGTTCGGAGAACGGATGGAAGGACTTCGCCAATGGCCGTTGTCGGCGTGCCACGACCGCAGGGCTATATTGCCCCGACATGCTCCCGGGGTGGTTTCACGTGACCAGCGCGCTCCTCGTGATCAGTGGGGGGGCCAAGATCTACGACGCCGGCGCCACGGCCGGAGCCCTGAGAGCAGCTCGGCTGCCTTCTGCTCCGATCCTGGTCAGGGCACTTGGCCTTGCCGAAATCGTGATCGGCTCTGCCGGATTGTTGTTCGGACGGGCCGCCACCTTCGGTCTGCAGGCAGGCTTCTACGCCGGGTTCGCCGGGTTCGTCCTGATGGCTCTCGTCCGGCGCCTCCCGATCCAATCATGCGGCTGCTTCGGTCGGTCGGACACGCCGCCCACCTGGATCCACTTCGCCGTCAACATCACCGCCATGGCCGTGGCTCTTCCGATCGGAGCCGAGGTTGGCCCGGTCTGGGAGACGATCGCCGACCGACCCGGGTACGGGCTGGCCTACCTGGGGTATGTGGCTCTCGGCACCTACCTGCTCACCATCGTCCTGACACAACTCCCTTCCACCTTGCGGCTGGCCCATCGATGAGCGTGGCCCTGGTAGAGGCGGCAGCTCGCGCCCTCGAGTCGAGAACCAGCCGTCGGGGCTTCTTGCGCAGGGCGGCGCTGGCCGGGTCGGCGATGGTCACCGCCCCGATGGCGTACGCCCTGAGACCCCTCACCCCGATGCAGGCCCTGGTATTGCCCGGGAACTGCGCCGGACAGAAGTGCGCCGAGGGATGGACCGAGTTCTGCTGCAGCCTCACCGGGGTCAACACCTGCCCGCCGGGGACGCTGGTTGCGGGCTGGTGGAGAGCCGAAGGTTCGGGCTATTGCTCGGGCGGGTCTCGGTACTACATGGACTGCAACAACGCCGACTGTGGTGGGTGCGGATGCGGGGCGACCGGAACGTGCGGCAACGACTGTGTCAGCTGCGGATGCCATTGCACCGACGACCGCTGTGACCTCTGGAAGACCTGCTGCACCCGGTTCCGGTATGGACAGTGCAACCAACATGTTGCCTGCGTCGGTCCGATCGTGTGCCGCGTCGTCACCTGTGTACCCCCCTGGGAATGGGATTCCACCTGCACCAAGTCCGATGCCCAGGCCGACGTGACGAGGTTCCACGACTCGGCCTGCCTCCATCCGCCGGTCAAGCCCTACTACACCCTGCCCGGAGTGGTGAGAGACTCCACCTGGCTGTTACGCGCACAACCCGGGCCGGGAGCGGTCGACCAGACCTTCGTCCTGGGAGTGGTCGGAGATGTGCCGTTGATGGGAGACTGGACTGGGGCAGGTGTCGCCACCGCCGCGGCGGTACGAGGCGTCCGCCAAGGGAACCTCGGAGACCAGACGAGTCTGGTGTGGTACCTCCGTCAGGTTGAAGGCACAGGACAGCCTGACCTCATCATCGACTACGGGGCTCCCGGGGACACTCCGGTGGCGGGGAACTGGACCGGAAACGGAGTGGACACGATCGGCGTCGTGAGAGGGAACCAATGGTTGCTCCGAACCCGTAACAGCGGGGGTCCACCCGATATCGTCGCCACCTTCGGAGAACCCGGTGACATCCCGGTCGTTGGAGACTGGGACGGAGACGGCCGGGATGGCATCGGGATGGTGCGCGGATCCACCTGGTACCTGCGCAATTCCGCCACCACCGGACCCGCGGAGTACGTGTTCGACTTCGGCGACCCGACGGCGATTCCGCTGGCGGGGGACTGGGACGGGACGGGGAACGATTCACCCGGGCGGTTCAAGGACGGTCAATGGACCTATTCGAATCGGCTGACCGGTGGACCTCCCGACGGACAATTCTCATTCGGCGTGACCGGTGATCGACCGGTGGTGTGGCGACGCCTGGGGGCCGGCTGATGCTTGCCCTCGTCATCCTCGAGGCCGTCGTGATTCTCCTCCTGGCCGTCTTGGTTGCCGGCCTGTTGCGGAGTCATGCCGAAATCCTCCGCTCTCTCCATGCACTCGGCATCGAAGACGGCACTCAGCGTCTCGCTCCACCGCGGACCGGTCACAGTGGCCCCGGGCGCCCGGCCGAGCTGGCCCCGGAGGCGATCACGGGCGTCTCTCCCCACGGGCAGGTGGTCTCGGCCAGCCTGCGCGGGTCTCGCGGGCACACCTTGCTGGCCTTCCTCTCGACGGGCTGTACGACCTGCCGTCCCTTCTGGAAGGCGTTCGCCCAGGACCTCGAGCTTCCTTTCCCTGACATCAGACCGGTGATTGTCACCGCCGGACCGGACCGGGAGTCGCCCGGCGAGCTGGCGTCGATGGCACCGCCCAACGTCCTGCTGATCATGTCGAGCGAAGCGTGGGACGCCTTCCGCGTCCCGGGAACCCCGTACTTCCAACTGATCGCCCCGTCCGGCGATGTCATCGGGGAGGGATCGGCCGGTAGCTGGCCCCGTCTGGCCGATCTGGTGAGGCGGGCAATGGGCGACAAGGACCACTCCGATCACCTGCGACGCACCACCTCCGAACGTCTGGCGGACACCGACCGCGAACTGCTGGCGGCCGGCATCGAGCCCGGTGATTCGATCCTGTACCAGAAGCCGCAACAGCCGTGATCGGAATCGCCGTTGCGGCCCTGGCTGCCATCCGCTCGACCTGGTCTCCTTGAGGGGAGTCGATGCTGACCAGCATCCACCCGCTCGGTGAGCGGGCACGTAACAACCGGTGGTGGATCACGGTGGGGGCGTTCACACTCGCCTCCGTGGTTGTCGCGGCCGGGATCGGAGCGGTACTCGGCGCTCTTGGAGGTCTGGTCTCGATCGGCCCCGCCTGGGCGGGCGCCATCGCTGCGGTCGCCGCGATCCTGGCGGGAGGAGCAGACCTCGCCGGCATTCGAGCGCCCGGACCGAGCCGACAGGTCAACGAACGGTGGATCGGCGAGTACCGGGGATGGGTGTACGGGGCCGGGTTCGGAGCTCAACTCGGATCCGGGCTGGCCACCTTCGTGGTCACCTGGGGGATCTACGCCGTGTACCTGGCCGAGTTCCTGACGGGTGAAGCGACCGCCGGGGCACTCATCGGCTCTGTCTTCGGCTTCGGACGGGCCGGGCTGTTGATCGCATCATTCAGAATCGATCGTCCATCCCGATTATTGGCCTTCAACCGTGCTCTCGCCTCGATGGCGCGGCCTGCCCACTTCGGGATCGCAATCACCATGCTCCTCGTCGGACTGGGGGCACTCCTGTGAAACTGACCGGAGCGGGTATCACCGTCAACCTCCCCTCGGGATGGGAGGGGTCGATCGCCCCTTCCGAGACACTTCCCGACGGCGCCATCCGTCACTCGGTGACACATGTGGCCAACTTCGCCCTTCCGGCCCAGCGTGGCGACTACGGCGGAGGAGCGGTGGAGGTGATGCACCCCGGTGACGTGTTGATCATTCTGCTCGAGTTTGATCAGGCGTCGATCTCCCAACCGCTGTTCGCCCGCAAGGGTCTGCCTGCTCCCTTGCGGGCATCCGACTTCAGCCGCGAAACGCTGCAGCGGTCAATCGTCGGTCAGGGAGGCTGCCAGTACTTCTTCCAGCAGACGGGTCGGGCATTCTGCCTCTACATCGTCGTCGGAAGCCACCTCGACCGGGTCGACGTCCTCCCCGTCGTCAACCAGATCCTCGGCTCTATCGAGATCGCCCCATGAGACGGGGACTGGCAGTCCTGGTCGTTGTCGCCATGGCGATCGTCGTCATGGCCAACCCCGAACCGGCCTCTGGATTCGACGTGAGCGGGAGCTTCGTCGATGACGACGGCAGCCCGTTCGAAACGGACATCGAAGCGATATTCGCCGCCTCGATCACCAAGGGATGCGGCCCCAGAACCTACTGTCCTGGCGCGGCCGTGACCCGGGCCCAGATGGCCTCGTTCCTTGCTCGGGCGCTGAAGTTGACCGCCATTCCCGCCGGACCGTTCGTCGACCTCGGCGCGAGTCCGCACGCCGGGGACATCAATGCCATCGCCGCGGCCGGGGTGACGTTGGGTTGTGCGCCCGACCGATACTGCCCCGAGGCGAATGTGAGGAGGGACGAAATGGCCTCCTTCCTCGCCAGGGCGTTCCGTTTGACCAGCGCAACTCCCTCATTCACCGACGTGGGGCTCAATCCCCATAGCGGTGCGATTGGAGCCATCGCCGTGGCCGGGATCACCAAGGGTTGCGGCCCCACCACCTACTGCCCGGCCGGTGCGGTCACACGGGAAGAGATGGCGGCATTTCTACGCCGGGCGCTGGGTCTGGCGCCGGTCTACCCACGACTGTCTCTCTCAGACGGGCTCCCGGAGAACTGCACCAAGGATGGGTTGTCGTGCCAGGCTGCCATCGCCATTCCGTTCCGAACCGCCTACCGGATCTCGGAAGGTGTCTACGGTGTCGTTCCCTTCCGGCCCGGCGAAGAAGCGGCCCTGATCGCCGCCTCCACCGGACCGGCCGTCTTCCTGGACGGTTCCCAACTTTCCCTCGTTGCCCAGCCGGTGACCAACACCGGGAACCTGGCCGTGAGGAGATTCGAAACGGTGGTGAGTCTTGCGCCCGGTTCGCACCGCTTCGTCGTCCAGTGGTTCTGGCAAGGCAAGCTCACCAAGACCATGACGGTGAATGTGACGGTGGGGTGAGTTCGATCGCCGGGAGCGAGCAACCTCCAGGGGACGCTCCCCGATCGGTCACTCGACGGCCACAAGCTGCCGGGGTGAGTCGTTGAGGCAAACGGCATTGCCACCGGGCTCGATCACGCAGATGTCCTCGATCCGCACCCCGAACCGTCCGGGCAGGTAGATCCCCGGCTCGATGGAGAAGGCCATGCCCGGCTCGAGTTCCTGCTCGTTGCCTGCCACCAGGTAGGGAGGCTCGTGTGTCTCCAGACCGATCCCATGGCCGACTCGATGCACGAAGTAGTCGCCGTAGCCGGCCCGTTCGATCACCTCCCGGGCTGCCTTGTCGACCTGCTCGGCCCTCACCCCGGCGCTGGCGGTCTCCCGGCCTGCCAGTTGGGCCTCCTCGACGACGGCATGGACCCGGACGAGATCCGGATCCGGGCTCCCGACCACGAACGTACGAGTGGTGTCCGAGCAGTATCCGTCCATCCGGCCGCCGAAGTCGACCACCACCGCATCACCCCTGACGCAGATGCGGTCGCCCGGCTCGTGATGGGGTGAGGCGCCGTTGGGGCCGGATGCCACGATCGCGAAACTGACAGTGTGGTGTCCTTCCTCCCGGATCATCGTGGCGACGTCACGGGCGATCTCGCGCTCGGATCGACCCTCGAACCGGAGTTCGCGTGGGATGCGTACGGAGACCCGATCGGCGGCCGCTCCTGCTGCCCGCAACATCGCAATCTCGGCGGGCTCCTTGCGGATTCGCAGCTCGGTGATCAATGTCGATGCCGAAACGAAGGTCGTCTCGGTCATCCGAGCAAGCAACCGGAGCAGGAAGAGCGCCCACGTCTGATCACCGATCGCTGCCACCGCCGGCCGAGCGGCGGCGGCCACCACGAGGCCGATCGGATCATCGGTCTCTCCCCATTCCCGCACCTCGAAGGGACCGGGAGGAACTCGAGGCGCCTCCAGTCGGGGAACGACGAGCGAAGGAGTGCCCTCCATCGGCAATACGAGCATGGTCAGTCGCTCCAGCGGCATCGCCTCATAACCGGTGAGGTAGGGAAGATCGGCACCAACAGAGACGAGCAGGCAGTCGACCCCCGAGTGCTCCATCTCCCGTCTGACCAGCTCGACGCGATGAGCGAAGTCGATCATGTCCGCGCCCGCGATCCGATCTTCACAGGCGTGAGGCCACGATCACTCACGTTTCCGGCCACATGTTCCAGGACCCCGGCGGTGGCGTCTTTGGCGTGATAGCTCGACCTCACCAGCGGGCCGGACTCGATGTGGGGGATCCCGATCGACTCGCCGAAGCTCTTGTACCGGGCGAACTCATCCGGATGGACGTATCTGTGAATCGATCGATGGCGCGGGGTGGGACGCAGGTACTGGCCGATGGTGATGATGTCCACCCCGACCGCCCGCAGATCTGCCAGCGCCCCCAGCACCTCGGATTCGGTCTCGCCCATGCCGACGATCAGCCCCGATTTGGTCAGCCCTTCCGGATTGAGCCACCGGGCCCTGGCCAGCAGCGCCAGTGAACGGCCGTAGCTGGCCGAGGTCCTGATCTCGCGCTGGAGTCTGAGCACGGTTTCGGTGTTGTGGTTGAGAACGTCGGGACGGGCCGCCATCAGCGTCTCCAGCGCCCGGGTGTCACCCTTGAAGTCGGGAATCAACACCTCGATGTCGGTCCCCGGTGATTTGATCCGCGACTGGACGATGGTCTCGGCGAAGATCGAAGACCCCCCGTCTTCGAGATCGTCGCGGTTCACCGAAGTGATCACGGCGTGGCTCAGGTTCATGGTGGCGATCGCCTCTGCGGCCCGGAACGGTTCGAAGATGTCGAACTCCGTCGGTTTCCCGGTCGTGACGTTGCAGAACCCGCAGGCCCTGGTGCACTTGTCGCCCAGGATCATGAGGGTGGCCGTGCCCATCCCCCAGCACTCGAAGATGTTGGGGCAGCCCGCCTCCTCGCACACGGTGTGGAGCTCGAGACCCCGCATCAGCTTCTTGAGGTCCCGATAGTCCGCATCCATCCGGGCGGTGACCCGCATCCACTCCGGTCGCTCCGGTTCGCCGGGGAGCCGCCCGTTGACCAGCACCGGCTCGGCGGCGCGCCGCTCGGGTGAGAAGGTGCCTTCGGCCAGCAGCCGGTCGACCTCGAATTCTCTGCTCTTGCCCTGACCCCGGGCGAACGCGGCCAGTTGCACTTCGTTGTCGCCGTACCCGAACACCCGCTCGAACTCGGGGACGAAGACATCGACCGCCTCCTCGAGCGTGACCCTGCGACCCAGCAGCCGGGTGAGCGAGGTGACGGCGCGGTCGGTGATCCCGCACGGGTTCATCCGCGAGAAGTAATCCATGTCGGGGTCGAGGTTGAGGGCGAAGCCATGCATCGTCACCTGGCGCGACACCCTCACCCCGATGGCGGCGACCTTGCCCTCCTCGGTCCACACCCCGGTCAGGCCCTCCTCACGCCATCCCTCGATCCCGAAGCGGGCCAGGGTGTCGATCAGGACCTGCTCGACCGAGCGGACGTAGGGGACGATCATCTTGGGATCGTCCAACTGGAGGATCGGGTACCCGACCAACTGACCGGGACCGTGATAGGTGATGTCGCCTCCCCGGTCCACCCGGTGCAATTCGGCATCGAAGGACGCCAGCATCGCTTCGGGGATCAGCAGGTTCGACCCGTTGCCGTTTCGCCCGACGGTGTAGACGTGGGGGTGCTCGAGCAACAGCAGGTAGTCATCGGCGGTTCGCCCCACCACCTTGCCCTCGTGTATCGCCCGTTGCAGGTCCCAGGCCTCGAGGTAGGGCAGCCGCCCTCGATTGGCGAGCGCGTGCTCCGCCGACGGTCACGAAGGTCCAGGAGGTCTCCTACCCCTGTGCTCCCGGGAGCGGCGTCCGGCCGGCCGAGCCGGATCGAGCGGGCCCTGCTGGAGCGCCGGCATCCGCCGCGAGTCCGCGTCCACGCTGCGCGAGATCGCCGAGGTGCTGCGACGGCATCCGGACTGGAAGCTTGCCGTCGAGGGCCACACCGATGCCGTGGCCAGCGACCAGTACAACCTCGAGCTCTCCCAGCGCCGCGCCGCGGCCGTCAAGCAGTCCCTGGCCACCACCTACGGCATCGCGCCGGCGCGCCTCACGACGAACGGGTTCGGAGA